>Ga0070765_100001660_pt1 | contig 13704 bp, 8 predicted proteins | sample HubBroMetageWFT5_FD_71516 | JGI IMG/M metagenome (GOLD analysis project Ga0070765, IMG submission 71516) | Warmed and freeze-thawed soil microbial communities from the Hubbard Brook experimental Forest, New Hampshire - Hubbard Brook CCASE Soil... | ecosystem: Environmental > Terrestrial > Soil... | reverse complement strand
GTGGACGCGACCGGCAAGCGGCTCTACAACAGTCCGGCATACGAGAGGATTCTGGGCTATAGCCCGCAAGAATTGCAAAACACACCGGCGATGGAGCAAGTGCATCCGGATGACCAGGCCAAAGTGGTAGAGGCGGGAAGAGAAGCACGCACAGGCGGCGTTGGACAGAATATCGAATATCGCATGCGCCATAAAAATGGAACGTGGCGGCTGATGGAATCCACGGCCAGCACGGTGCGGAACACGCTGGGCACGGTGGAAGCGCTGATCATCGTGAACCGAGACATCACCGAGCGAAGGCATCTGGAAGAGCAGTTCCGGCAATCGCAGAAAATGGAAGCGGTGGGGCGCCTTTCGGGAGGCGTGGCGCACGATTTCAACAACCTGCTGGGCGTAATCATCGGCTACGCGGAATTTCTGCAGGAACGGCTGGATGCCTCGAACCCGCTGCGCACGAGCGTGGATGAAATCCTGATGGCAGGTAAGCGCGCCGCGTCGCTGACGCGGCAACTGCTGGCCTTCAGCCGGCAGCAGGTGTTGGATCCGAAAGTGTTGGATTTGAAGGGCGTCGTGATGGATATGGAAAAATTGCTGCGACGGTTGATTGGCGAGGATATCGAGCTGACGACGGTGCTGGGGACGGAGCTGGGCAAGGTGAGAGCGGACCAGGGACAACTCGAGCAGATCATCATGAATCTGGCGGTGAATGCGCGCGATGCCATGCCGCAGGGAGGCAAGCTGGTCATCGAAGTGGAAAACACGATTATGGATGAGGCGTTCGTCCGCAGGTATCCGTATCCGGTGCAACCGGGGCCGTATGTGCTGCTGACGGTCACGGACACGGGCCACGGGATGGACGCAGAAACGAAGGCGCGGGCATTCGAGCCATTTTTTACAACGAAGGAAAAAGGAAAGGGAACCGGGCTGGGCCTTTCCACTGTGTACGGCGTGGTAAAGCAGAGCGGCGGATACATTGACATTGATAGCGCCCCCGGCGTGGGCACAAATTTCAAGATTTATTTGCCGCGCGTCCACGAAGCGATTCGGGCAGAGACGAAGCCCTCGGAAGCCCCGGTTTCGAAGAACGGAAACGAGACGATATTGGTGGCGGAAGACGAGACCTCGCTGCGAACGTTGACGAGTACCACGCTGGAGCTATGCGGCTATAAAGTGCTCCAGGGAAAAGATGGATTGGACGCGCTGGAAGTAAACCGGAATTACGCGAAAACGATCGATCTGTTGCTGACCGACATCGTAATGCCGGGAATGGGAGGGCGCGCGCTGGCGGAAGAACTGGGACGTCTGCGGCCGGAGATCAAGATCGTGTACATGTCTGGCTACACGGGGCAGGCAGTGGGAAGCCAGGGGCCTGTGGAACCGGGAAGTTTCTATCTTCACAAGCCGTTTACGCGCGAGGCCTTGACGAAAAAGATTCGCGAGGCACTGGATAGCCGGGTGGCCGTGACAACCCGATAATTTGGATTTTTTGAATCGTTAGCAGCGCTGTGGTTGATTCGGAAAAGAATGAGCCGGCGAGTCTCGCAATGTGGAGACAGGCGTGCCGACGGCGACCCAACGGGAGCGAACCGGGATGAAGAAAATTCTGATCGTGGATGACGATGAATCCATGCGTGGTTTGCTGCGCATGCGGCTGGCGGACACATTTCAGGTGATCGAGACGGGAAATCCCGAGCAGGCGCTGGGGCTTGCGCTGGAGCACAAGCCCGACGCGATCCTGCTGGACCTGATGATGCCGAAATTTTCAGGGTTCGAGCTGATTCAAAGTTTTCGTTCGCTGAGCTACACATCGCAGATTCCGCTCTTCGTGATTTCCGGAGAAGCCGGAGCGAAATACCGGGAACACTGCGAAACGCTGGGCGCACGGGGATACTTTCAGAAGCCGGTGGATTTCGTCGCGCTGAAAGAAAAGCTGAATGCGGAGATCCAGGCAAAGCAGGCGGACCGGCGGGCCCACGTGCGCGTGCGAATGCGCGTGATCCTGAAGCTGCGTGGAAAAGATGCGACCGGGAACCCGATCGATGAGACGGCGGCGACGGAAAACGTGAGCGCCGGCGGGTTTCTGTGCGCGTGTTCGGCTTCGCTGGTGAAGGGCGCGGTATTGGACGTGTTCCTTTCGGGCGATCCGGAACGCCATGCCGGGAAAGCACGGGTGGTTCGCCGGGAAGCTCCCGGGGCTCCGTGGCAGCAGTATGGATTCGAATTTGTGGAACGAACTTCGGAGTGGGTCCTTCAGCCGGCGTAGCACCCGGCACCTGCCGGCGGCTATTGCGACATGGGCGAGCAGCAGGGCGTCTGCACGGGCTTGGGTTCCATTAGCTCGACGCGCGTCAAATCCGGATCATAGAGATTGAGCTGCCATTTGCCGTCGCGGCCGATTTGAGGTTTTTCGGCTTTCAATCCGCGCGCGGTGACGGTGTCGTACGCCGCGTGGATGTCTGGAACTCCCAAGGCGAGGTGGTGCATGATGCCGAGCGTGCGGGGCGACGGGTCCTTCACGTTGAGCATGTACTCCAGCCAGTCGGTCCCTTCAGGAACGCGCATATCCACCCAATCGGTTTGCGTGTCTTTCATTCCGCCGTGCCAGGTTTCGTGGAATCCCAGAATATCCTTGTAGAAATGGTCTGCGGCGGCGCGATCGTGCACGGTGATTCCGACGTGAATCATTCGCTCGGAAATGCGCGTATCAGGAAGATACTTGCCGAAATTTCTGCTGTGCAATGAACCAGGCATGTACTGAATGAACTCGACCGTGAAGCCGTCGGGGTCCGTGACCTCGAAGCCACGATTTCCATCGAGCATGGGATCAAGCTTTGCGGGAACTTTCACGCCGCGGCTCGCCAGATAGGCGCGGAGTTGCTCGGCATCTGCGGTTTCGAAGGAGATGTGCGACAGGCGATCCTGCTTGGGGTCTTTCAGCTCGGGGAAAATTTCGATGTACTGATGGTCGTTCACCTTGAAGTAGGTGAGGAGAAGTTTGCCCGGGGGATCGTCGAGAGAGAAGGGTTCGCCGAGACCGAGGATCGAAGAATAAAACTTGCGCGAGGCCGCGAGATCGGCCGTGCGCAGGCCGATGTGCGAAATGCCGACGATCGCAGGGCGCGCGGGAGGATTCTGGGCAGAATGAAGAGCCTTGCTCGAACCAGCCGCGAGCAACGCGAGCGCTGCGATTGCGGCGATTGCCAGAATTGATCTTGTGCGAAGCGTGAGAGCCATTGCGATTTCCTTCCAGGGCTGGGAATAAAAGGCTGGGCACATCATAGACGAATTCATGCTTCGTGGTGTCATCGATGTGCCCAGGGTCAGGAGGTTTGACTGCCATGCGCCACATCTGCGAGCTCCCTTGGTTTAGCACGCCCGCGAGAAGGCGCTGGGCGTTACCCGACTAGCGGCGGCCAGGGCGGAGGAGGAGCTCCACCGTCCCGCGCCACTTTCGGTGGCCAAGGCGGAGGTGGCGCGCCACCATCACGCATCACTTTCGGCGGCCACGGTGGAGGAGGAGCTCCGCCATCAAGCCATGTCGGCTGATTAATTGTTTGCGATGGATGAATCAGGGGAATGCGGGAACTGCGGTGGGACTGCAAAGCAAACGCACTGAAAGCAACTGAACACACCAGTAGCAACACCACTTCTGAGGCTCGTTTCATTTGAATCCGCCTTTTCGAACGCAGGATTACGAATCAGAGTATTAACTGATTCGTTATATACACAATGAACCAACATGGCGGAAGGGGAAACGAGTTTTTTAGGCCCAAAACGGGAAACAGGTGGAAGGTGCCTGCGGAGATGGCCGCAGGTTTCAAAATGAAACTTAGGCGAGAGTTTTCAGGATTACAGGCTCGTGGGCCCGGACGGAAGGCTCGAGGCAACCATCGTTGCCGCTTTCCCGCAGCCCATGTAGAATCGCGCCGTGGCGTGGATAGCCGAGGAGGAATAATGGATTCGAACAACTCGAATGGGACGGGGCGCCGGGGATTTCTAAAAGCCGTTGGAGGCGCTGTGGCTGTGGCGGCTGTTCAGCCGAACGTTGGGAATGCTCTTCACGGCACGGCGCACGATGCTTCCGCGGGAAGCATGAAGCGGGCGGCGGCGCCAGCGATGGCGCGCAAAATTCCGATTGGAGTATTCGATCCGGTATACAACGATCTCTCGCTTGACCAAATGCTGGACACAATCAGCGCGCTGGGTATTGAAGCGATCGAGATTGGCACGGGCGGATATCCGAGCTCGCCACATTGCCCCGTGGCGGAGCTGCTCGCCGATTCGGGAAAGCTGAATGCCTGGAAGAAGAAATTCGAAGACAAAAATATTCAAGTGGCGACTCTGAGCTGCCACGGGAATCCCCTGCATCCGGACGAAAGCATCGCGCAACGGGATGCGGAAACTTTCCGGCGGACGGTGCTGCTGGCGGAGCGGCTGGGCGTGAAAGTGATCGTTGGATTTTCGGGCTGCCCGGGAGGCGCGCCTGGCGACAAGACGCCGGCATGGGTCACTTACACTTGGCCGCCTGAGCATGCGAAGGCGCTCGAGTGGCAATGGAAGGAGAAGGTGATTCCTTACTGGGAGCAGGCGGCGAAGTTTGCGCGAGAACATGGCATTCACCGGCTCGCGCTGGAGATGCATCCGAATTTTGTGGTGTACAACCCGATGACGCTGCTGAAACTGCGCGCGGCGGTGGGCGAAGAGATTGGCGCGAACTGCGACCTGAGCCATCTTTTCTGGCAGGAGTGCGACCCGGTGGCTGTGATCCGCCTGCTGGGCAAGCAGGGCGCGATCTTTCACGCGCACATGAAGGACACCGTGCTTTATAAGGAAAATGTGGAGAAGTACGGCGTGCTGAATTTTGCGTTTACGCCGGAGGAACTGCCCAAGTCGTCAGCGAATTTTCGCGCGGTGGGTTACGGCCACGGAGCCTCTGAATGGAAAGATATCGTGGCCGCATACATGGAAGTGGGCTACGAGGGAATTCTGAGTATCGAGAATGAAGACATGACGCTCACGGGTCCGGTGGGGGTTGAGCGAGCCGTGTATGTGCTGAAAAACGTGCGGGCAGAATTGCTGGCGCAAGCCGGATAGCGGCACTCGAGCGCGAATGGGCGAGGCGTGGCCCGATACGATGCCGAGGTGTTTCCATTTGACTCCTCTTCATATGAAGTTCTGCATATGCAACAAACCCTCCGCAAAAGTGCGGGCTGCGCTCGCCGCCCTCTTCTAGTATTTTCAGGTTATTGCCGTCCTTCGTGATGCCCTTCACAGTACCGCAATTGCCTGCGATTTTATCTGCATGACGCCGCAGCGGTCGATTCGTGTCTGGAAAAGGGGGAGTCCGGATGAGCAAGCGTTTTGTGATTCAATTTACAGTCCTCGCAATTTTATTCGCGTCACTGGCGTGTGGAGTGCGCGCACAGGTGCCGACCAGCACGATCAATGGGATCGTCACCGACCCGGCAAACGCCGTGGTTGGAGGGGCGCGCGTGGTGGCGGTGAGCAGCGCGACGTCCGTAGCCCGGGAAACGGTGACGAACGCGGACGGCGTGTACGTTTTTCCGGATCTTCCCGTGGGGTCCTACGATTTGAAAATCGAGCACTCGGGATTTGCAGCGCGTGAAATCAAGGATGTGGTTCTTCAGGCAGGCCGGACCACGACGATCGATGCCAAACTCCAGGTGGCATCCGTGGGCACGACGGTGAACGTCAGCGAATCGAACGGAACCGTCGAGCTGACGCAGTCCATGATCCAGGGCGAGATCACGTCCACCACAATTCAAAACATCCCTCTGAATGGAAGAAACTTTCTGGAGCTTGCGTATCTCGTCCCGGGCAACCGCCCGGCTCCGGAATTTGATCCCACCAAGACCAACACGCTTGAAGTGAGTTCGGCGGGCGGCTTCGGCCGCGGCGGCAACATTACGGTGGATGGCGGCGACAACAACGACGAAGTGGTGGGGGGCACGCTTTCGAATTTCCCGGAGGATTCTATTCAGGAATTCCAGATTGCCACCGGGCGCTTCACTTCGGAAGTCGGGCGTTCGGGGAACAGCATCATCAATATCGTGACAAAATCGGGCACGAACGATTATCACGGTTCCGTTTTTGACTACGAGCGAAACCGGCACCTGCAAGGTTTGCCGGCGACATTTGACCGCGCTCTTCCCGCGCCGCCCTTCGATCGCGAGCAATTTGGCGGATCGGTTGGCGGTTACCTTCAAAAGGACAAGGCCTGGTGGTTTGCTTCCGCGGAGTACCGAAATCAGAACGCGCCCGTACAGACGGGCGTCCGGGATTTCACGACGGATACGATTTTAAATTCCTCCGCGCCAGCTCCTTTGCGCGATGCGCTCTTCTCCACGCGATTCGACTATCAACTGACGCCGCGCAACAGCCTGATGGGCCGCTATTCGTTCAACCGTTCGACCGATGTGGGGCCCGCCACGCCCGCGCAAGCCGAGCCCGCCTTCACGGCGGCTGAACGCCAGGATTCGCTCAACAAGTTCAATTCCCTGGTTACCGGGCTCACGACAGAGATCTCGCCCTCGAAAGTGAACAACGTATCCTTCCACTTCGACGACTTTTTCAACAACATCCCGACCTTTCCGAACAATTCCCCCACCACGGATCCGTCCCTGGGTCTGACAAACGAGTTGTTGTTTCCCGATCTGGCCGATGGCGCGAATTTCAATTCGCCGCAAGCTACGCATATGAAGCGCTATCAGCTTAGGGACGGTTTCTCGTGGACCATTGGAAAACACACGTTGCGGCTGGGTGGAGAGTTTCAAGACTACAGCGCCTACGGCCTGATTAACGTCTTCGGCAGCGGCTCGGTGATTCTGACGTCGGATTTCGGTTTCGCGGACCTCAATGGCGATGGCCAGATCAATGACCTGGATATTCCCATTGCCGTGGCCATCAAGAGCAGCGCGCCCGTGATTCCGGTTCCGATTCCGCATGTGGGGGACAAATACGTGGCGGGCTACGTTCAAGACGACTGGCGCGTGCGGCCGAACCTGACGCTGAACCTCGGCCTGCGCTGGGATTACGACTCCGACCTGACCGGGACGGACAGCCAATCGGGACCGTGCCCCAGCTTGCTTGTCGAGCCGACTTCGCCCTGCGTCTGGGTCGCCAACGTCATCAATCTAAAACACAGTCCCGATAAAAAGGACTTCGGACCGCGCGTCGGCTTTGCCTACGATCCATTCGGAAAAGGCCAGACGGTTATTCGCGGTGGCTACGGCATCTACTACGACCGGCTGATTCTGGAGGTCATGGGCGAGCAACGCGTTCAGGATGACCGGGCCCTGACGGTAACGCAATATCAGGGATCAGAATGCGAATTCCCGGGGAGTTCCAGCTCTGGTGGCCCTCCGCCGAGCCTGGGTTTGTGCTTTGCGCCTGGGGCCATTTTCGTGCCGGGAACCCCCACACTGGCCGCCCCTTTCAGCGGGCCAAGCGAGACCGGCGGAGTCGGTATCATCGCTGTCGCGCCGGACACGCATCATCCTCTGGTTCAGCAGTTTTCACTGGGCGTGCAACAGCAACTGGGGAACAAGTGGTTGATCTCCGCGGACGGCTTGCACGTCTTCGGGGAACGCGAAGTGATTGGGCACCTGCTGCGCAGCACGGACTCAACGTCGCCCTATGTGTCCTGCCCGGGCGATAACATTCCCTGCGCGGTAACCGACCCGCTCACGGGGATTTCGGACAGCGTCACCTTGCTGCAGTCCGCCGCAAAATCCTGGTACGACGGGTTGATCGTCAGCGTGCAGCACCGCCCCACGAAATTGTGGAATTTGAATTACCTCTACAACATCAGCTACACGTATTCGAAAACGCTCGATTATTCGGATGACGACCAGCTCACCAACAACAACGTGGATGAACAGGTTGACCTCGCCGAAGGCATCAACGACCTGCGGCTGGAAAAAGGTTACGCGGTCACGGACGAACGCCACCGGCTCACGCTGTATGGCCAGGTGCAGATGCCGTGGGGCTTGTCCGTGTCGCCGATCTACACATTCGGCTCAGGCGTCCCCGCGGATACGTACCTTCCCGGAATTCCTTCGCGCTTGCCGATTCTTCCGCGCAACGCCCTCGGACGAGAAATCAAGAATAGCGATCAGCTCAACAATGTAATCAATGAGTGGAATTCCCTGGCGCCCTGCCCGGCGGCCTTTCCGTGCCTCGCCGGGGGGCCGATCGAGAATGTGCCCTCGGGCATCAATTTCTTCAGTCCTTTCAGTTCGCTTGACTTGCGGCTGACCAAGGATTTTAAGTTTGGCGAGCGCATGAAGCTGTCGTTGATCGGGGAAGGGTTCAACATGTTCAACGCCACAAACATCCGGGGATTCAGCAACGCGAATTATTCCGGGCGTAACATTTCGATCTCGGATATTTCGAGTTCCGGCGGGCCGGCAATCCAATCGAATTTCTATAGCGCGGTCAGCACAGCGGGAGGCTTTTTCGGCTCCGGCGGACCTCGCGCATTCCAATTCGCCGTGCGGTTCGAGTTTTAAGCCGTGCCGCACATCCCATTGCAGGAAGGATTAGCGGGAATCGTGGGGCCAATGGCGTTCAGCCCCGAGACGGCCGTTCCGCTTAACGCACTCGCGGAAGTTCTGTTGCGCGGACCGAATACCCTGAGCCCCGCCGAGCGGGAAATGATAGCCACCTACGTATCGTCGCAAAATGATTGTTACTTCTGCCAGACGGTGCACGGAGCCGTGGCGGCGCACCACCTGGGGGGCAACGAAATCCTGATTCAGGAAATGAAGCGGGATTTCGAATCCTCGGCGATTTCGAACAAGCTAAAAGCGCTGCTGGCGATCGCGGGAAAAGTGCAAAAGGGCGGGAAGCAGGTGATGGCGGAAGACGTGGAGCGCGCCCGAAAAGAAGGTGCAACGGACAAGGAGATTCACGACGCGGTGTTGATCGCCGCGGCGTTCTGCATGTACAACCGCTACGTGGATGGCTTGGCCACGTGGGCTCCGCGGGACCAGGAGCGGTACCGCGAAAGCGGAAAAAGAATCGCGGAGCAGGGTTACATTCACTCGACGGACCACCTGAAGGCGGGCGCGGCAGGAGACTAGTCTTACAGCGAGCCCGTGGACTTCGCAACGCTCTGCCGGTTACTCCCCGCACCGAGAACGTTCCTCAGGCTCATCTGGACTCGATCCCAACCACTTAAAAGAGATGCGGGCAGGCTGAATTGAGTATAATGGCCGCCGATTTCGGGGTGGCTATTCGATTCCGACAGCATGCCCCGTTGCATGAGGTCGCCGCGGTGAGGTGAATGATTCACGGTTCACTGCGCGCGACGGAACCACCTGCGAGGTCTTCCGATGCCAGAGCGTCCTGCCGGTCTGCTGTGGGTCATCTTCCTGGCCTATTTCACGTTTGGAATGATCACGAACGTGCTGGGTGTGATCATTCCCGAGGTGATTCAGCAATATCAACTGAGTTTGTTCGCGGCGGGTTTTCTCGCCTTCAGCTTCTTCCTGGCTTACGGGTTGTGCTCGATTCCGGCCGGGGTGCTGATGGATCGCTTCGGCGCGAAGCCGCTGTTGTTGTTCGGCGTCACGCTGATGACGCTGGGCTGCCTGGTGGTGGCGTGGGCGCAAACGTATCCCGTGATGCTGGCGATGATATTTGCGGTGGGCGTCGGCGTGACGATCGTGCAGACGGCGGGCAATCCGCTGATTCAGCATCTGGACCGTCCGGAAAATTATCACCGCAATTTGACGTTGACGATCGGATTCTGCGGGATCGGCGCATTTGGCGGCCCGTTTATTCTGGCTTTCATTCGCGGGTCAGGGAGAAATTGGCAGAGCCTTTATATTTTCTTCGCGGGGCTGTGCTTTGTGCTGCTGCTATTGCTGGCGATGTCCAGCTTTGCCGCAGCGCGGGTGGCGGCTACGAGCCAGTTCCGGTTTGACAGGCTGGGGAAACTTCTGAAAAACCCTTTGCTGCTGATGTATTGCCTGGGTATTTTTTGCTACGTGGGCGCGGAGGTAGGGACTGCTTCCTGGATCGTCAAATTTTTCCAGAGCGTCCACGGGTTGAGTGGAGAGGTGGCCAACCTGCAGTCGGCAAGTTTGATTGAAAAGGTGCTGCCGACGCTGCCGGCGCTGGTGGTCGCGCTGTTCTGGGGGCTGCAGGGAACGGGGCGGCTGGTCAGCGGTGCGGTGCTGAACAAATTTGGAAGCCGGAGAATTCTGCGAATTTATTCGTTCATGGCGCTGGCCTTGCTGCTGGTGGCGAATTTCGGGACGAAGGACGTCAGCGCGGTGGCGTTTGCGGCTTGCGGATTCTTTACTTCGGTGCTTTTCACCTTGATCTTCAGCGGGACAATCAACAGCTTCTCGGAAAATCAGGGAACCATTTCCGGACTGCTCTGCACGGCCATCCTGGGAGGAGCGTTGATTCCTCCGATCGTTGGATGGGTGGGAGATAAATTCGGGATGCAGATTGCCATGCTGGTGCCGGCCGCTTGCTTTGCCTATGTATTTGGGTTGGCGCTATTTGGGCGCGCGAAATACGAGTAAGAAAATTCCATGAGCCAACCTTCCACAACAGAACAACTGACGCTGGGGATCGACATCGGCGGGACGAAAGTGGCCGCGGGACTGGTGGATGCGGCGGGAAATATCCTGTTTCAAACGCGTGTGCCGATGGTGGCGACGGGAGACGCGGCGACGGGGTTCGGCGCGGTTGTGAATGCGATCAATGCCGTCTTCTCGGCGCGGCCCGAGGCGCGCACGGCGCTCGCCGGGATCGGTGTCTGCTCACCCGGGCCTCTCGACCCGCGCACTGGAATCGTAATCAATCCTCCCAACCTGCCTTGCTGGAGGAATTTTCCGCTGGCAGGCGAATTGCAAAAAGTATTTGGCGTGCCCGCGCGCGTGGACAACGACGCCAACGCGGCGGGGCTCGCCGAAGCGATCTGGGGAGCGGGCGTGGGCTACCGAGATGTTTTCTATGCAACGCTCGGAACCGGCATTGGAACGGGAATTATCTTCGACAAGAAAATTTATCACGGGCGAACGGGCAGCGCGGCAGAGGGAGGGCACGTCACGATTGATTACCACGGGCCAAAATGCGGGTGCGGGAAAAACGGCTGCATCGAAATCCTGTGCGCGGGTCCGTCAATTGCAAGGCGCGCGCGCGCGCGCCTCTCCGAGCCTGGCCAAAATGGTTCGAGTATGTTGAGGCTGGCAGGCGGGAAGATTGAGGACGTGCAGGCGGAGACGGTAGGCGAGGCATTCCGGCAAGGCGATCCGCTGGCGCGCGAGGTGCTTCAGGAAACCGCTGATTTGCTGGCCATCTGGCTTGGAAATATCATTGACCTGCTGGAGCCGGAGGTAATTATCTTCGGCGGCGGAGTTTCGCTGCTCATGAGCGCATTTTTCGAAAATATTCGGGAGCAGTTGCCGCGCTGGTGCATCAATCCCCGCCCCAAGGAAATTCCAATTGTGCTTGCGAAATACGGTTCCGACGCCGGAGTCGCAGGCGCCGCAGCGCTTTGCCGCATGTAGCTAGTTCCGGCAGGATAATTCGAATGGTTCTTCTAGACGGTAGGCGCCGCAGCCCTGCGCGCGCCTGCCGCAGGCTCTTGCGGGGCGCACACGGGAGCTCGCGCTGTGGATTGGCGAATCACGAATTCGGGCTCGACGGCGATTTCAGGAAAATATTCGCCGCGCTCTTCGATTCGGTCAAGCAGCGTGCTGGCTGCGATTTCACCCATCTTCCGCAGCGGCTGCCGCACGGTGGTCAGACTCGGATTCGCATAGGAAGCGGCTTGAATATCGTCGAAACCAACCACGGAAATATCGCCGGGGACTTGGAAGCCGTTTTCCTGAAGGACGCGTATCGAAGCGATCGCCGAATTGTCATTGTAAGCAAACAGCGCCGTAAACCGTTGATTCCTGTTGAGTAGTTCCTTCGCAAAGGGATAGCCGGAGATGGGGTCGCTGGCCGCGTCGCCACCCAACTGAAGTGTTAATTCCGGCCTCACGCTCACGCCCAATTCCTTCGCGGCAAGGCAAATGCTATTCCAGCGATCTTCCGCGTCCGAGCTCACCGCAGGCCCCTTCATTAGGGCAATGTCCTCGTGGCCCAGGTTGACGAGATGCTCCAGAGCAAGCTGGGCGGCGCGACGCTGGTCCAGGATGATGTTGGTGACTCCCTCGATCGAACGGTGGCCAGCCAAAGCCACGGCCGGCAAGGGAAACGGTTGGGTGATGGAGGTGTCTATGGTGATAAAGCCTTCGATACCCCGCTCGAGCAGGAGCTGGGAATAGCTTTCGAGAAGTTTGCGGTCGTGGCGGTGGGCCACGGTAAGGTAGAAAAAACCCTTTTCGCGAAGAAAACTTTCAATGCCACTGATGACCATGGAACCATACGTGTCGCCAATTTCCGCGGCGATCACACCAATCGTAAAGGTTCGCTTCACGCGGAGAGCGCGCGCCAGAAAATTCGGCCGATAATTCAGCTCCCGGGCAGCGGCGAGGATCCGGTTTTTGGTGTGCTGGGGCACGGAGCGGCAGGCCGGGGAATTGTTAAGGACGGCTGAGACCGTCCCGGGCGTCAGACCGACGTGCGCCGCCACGGCTTTCAATGTGACCGCACGTCCGCCCTTATTCTCGCGCTGATTCTTACGAGGGTTCATACGGGGGATACCTTAGCGCACACGCAAGAGGAGCATTGTACATCCACTTTCCTTGGCAAAAAAACGCTGAATTGAATTTTCATACCGAGCCCGATCCCTCGTCCCCGGGTGAATACCTAGTGTTTGGATGCCGGGTCTTTGGCCGATATTCCCGATGTTTCCGAGGTTGTGAACGGCGTCTTCTCCTGCACGCCGGTCCCTTCCACAATCGTGTAAATAAAATCCGCGGGCAGATTTTTCAGGGTTTCCTGCTTCCCGCTGGGCCAGGAAACCTCGACCGTGTCGAGCGAGGGGTGCGCGCCGAGGCCGAAATGGAGGCGAAGATCGTTCTGGGATAGATAGCTGGCGCCGCCGCGGACTTCATCGATGAGCGCGAGGTCGCCGGCGGTGATTTTGACCCGCGCGCCGATAGCGGCTTTATTGCTTTTGGTCCCCACCAGGCGGAAAAGGACGGAGTGACCCGTGGTTTCCGAACGATTGATCAGCAGCGTCGGCGGACTATCTTCATTCAGGATCAGCACGTCAATTTTACCGTCGTTATTGACGTCGCCGAAGGCGGCGCCGCGGCGCGAGAGCACCGGCAGCTTATCCAGCCCCGAGGCCGATGTGATGTCTTCGAATGTGCGGTCGCGATTGTTGCGGAAGAGCTGAACGCGTTCGCGGTAGGGTGCCGCGCCCTTGATGGAATCCACCTGCGGAAACACATGGCCATTGACGATCATCAGATCCTGCCAACCGGTGTTGAGCGGATCGAAGAATGCCGTTCCCCAGCCGACGTAATCGTAGGTGGGCTGGGCCAGGTGGGCGGGAGAGCTGATGTCCGTGAATCCCTGAGTCCCCTGGTTCCAGTAGAGCGTGTCCGGCTGAAAAGTGAAATTAGTGACGAAGATATCGAGAAGCCCGCGATGATCGAAGTCGGCTGCGTCCACGCCCATGGACCCTTGCGGCTTGCCGTTCCCATCCACGGCGGTGCCGGAGATCAGACTGACGTCTTCGAAGCTCCCGTCGTGATTGTTGTGGTA
>Ga0070765_100001658_pt1 | contig 13709 bp, 11 predicted proteins | sample HubBroMetageWFT5_FD_71516 | JGI IMG/M metagenome (GOLD analysis project Ga0070765, IMG submission 71516) | Warmed and freeze-thawed soil microbial communities from the Hubbard Brook experimental Forest, New Hampshire - Hubbard Brook CCASE Soil... | ecosystem: Environmental > Terrestrial > Soil... | reverse complement strand
TCCAGCAACAAAAACGGATCGAAGTCCGTCGTATTCCCAAATCCAAACGCTCGCCGCAGATGCACTCCCGCCCCTTCCACGGTAGGTTTAGCCGCTACAAGACTTTTCACTGGTCGTATCGACATTACTCCGCTCCTCTCTTTCACCGCTCGCAACTCGTTGCATGCATGCATCAAGGCGGGCACGACATGCTGTGCCTCTACAGAACCGGCATCCAGCGTACTGTCTGTCGGCTGTCTCAGCTATCCCCATACACCGTCACTGCCGCGCCTTGAATCAATTTCGCCTCGTCGCCGCACAAAAACAGAATCACTCGAGCAATCTCCTCCGGCTTAGGCCATTTCGCAAAGTCGGCCTTTGGCATCGCTTTGCGATTTGCCTGGGTGTCAATGATGCTCGGCAGTATCGAATTGGCGCGCACTCCCGTGCCTTTCAAATCCGCCGCCAGACAATCGATCATCGCCACGGCTGCGGCCTTCGACGCTGCATACGCCGACGCTCCCGCCCCATGCTCCACCGCCGCTTTTGACGCAACATTTACAATCGCTCCGCTTCCTTGCTTCACCATTACGCGCGCCGCCGCCCGCGCCAGCACAAATCCCGCCCGCAAATTCAGCGCCATCTGCTGTTCAAAGACTTTCGTCTCCATCTCCCACAACTTAATTCCCCCAGCATAGCCTCCGACGGCGTTCACCATACAATCCAATCGCTCATGCCTCTCAACTATTCCGTCAATAAGTTTTGCGACCGCAGCTTCATCCGTAACGTCCACCGCAAATCCTTCCAGCGACGCGCCGCCCGACGCCACCAGCTTTGCGCTGGCCGCCTTCTTCAACTCATCCAAATCTCCCGGCTTCCGAAACGTAACAACTACTCGCGCGCCCGCTTCCACAAACGCCAAACTCACCGCGCGTCCCAATCCCCCAGTCCCTCCCGCGACTAACACCACCTTGCCAGCCATTCTGCTCTCCAATCTCGTCCAATCCACGCATCTTGTCACACCCTCACCCACGGCTCAAGCTGCCGCGCCTCCCCACTCTGTCATCTCTCATTCACATTGCGCACGGCCCAACTTTCAACTCCCGACTGTAATCTCCGCCTGGACCTGCTAAAATCCCAATCGCACCCAGCCAAAGGCGCAGACCTACGAGAAGGAACTGTCTCGGGTTGCCGCATTTGTCCAGACATCTTGCACATCGTTCGCGGCATCTGTGCACGCATGTCCACGAGACACCCAGGCCCGCACGGAGAATCTTAAATGAATCTAAAGCCAACAAAACTTGCCTTAGGGGCCCTGCTGACGGCTCTCGCTCTTTTGCTTCCGGCCCGCTCTCAAGCGCAAGACGCAAACGTCAGTGCCAACGACGCTAAGATGACGCCCGCCGCCGTGAATCCCCCAGCCAACGAAACCATCGCGCTCACCGTTCCGAAAGGCACTGCCGTCCAGGTTGTTCTCGAGAAGGAACTCAAAATCCAGAAAGTCGGCCAGTCCATTCGCGGCCGCGTTGCCGAACCCATCTACGCTTTTGACAAACTCGTTGTGCCCGTTGGAACTCAGGTCACCGGCAAGATTATTCAGCTCGAAGGCGTTTCCGATGGGAAGCGCACTCTCGAAGCATTGAACGCCGATTTCTCCCCTGCTCGCAAAGTACAAATCGAGTTCAACGATCTCGAAATGCCCGACGGCCGCCACATCCCCATTCACACCACCGTCACGCCCGGCTCCGGCCAAGTGATCCAATTTGTTACCAGCTCCGGCGTCGCGAAAAAGAAAACCGTAAAAGACGCGGCCTCAGAAAAAGCTGAGCAGTCCAAGCAAGAGGCCAAGCGCCAGTGGGACGATGCCATGAAGCAAGTCCATGAGCCGGGCAAAATCCACAAGATCGAGCGCTACGCGGTGGCCCAACTTCCTGTCCATCCCCAATACATTGGCGCCGGCACCGTCTATTTCGCCGAGCTCGAGCAGCCGCTCGACTTTGGCAGCGAGCCGCTCACCCCCGAAATTGCCTCTGCGCTAAACACGCCTCCGCCATCCGGCAGCTCCGTGCACGTGCGCCTGATAACCGCCCTCAGCTCCGCGACGGCGCATCAGGGCGACGAAGTCGAAGCCGTGCTCTCGCAGCCGCTTTTTGACGGAGACCGCCTCGTCCTTCCTCAGGGCAGCCGTTTGAAAGGCTCCGTCGTTCAAGTGCGCGCAGCGCGCCGCTTTAGCCACAATGGCCAGCTCCGCATGGTCTTCCACCAACTGCTCTTGCCGGACGGCCTCGAACAAAAGGTCGAAGCCACACTGGCTGGCGTCCAGGCGGGCAAAGGCGACGACGTGAAGCTCGATGCCGAAGGCGGCGCGGAAGCCAACTCTCCAAAGACGCGCTATCTGGCAACCGGAATCTCCGTGATGCTGGCTCTGGCCTCCGCTCATACCGATGGTGACAACAAGATCGGTGACGCCGGCGGCGGCGGTGCCGGCAGCCGCGTGGCGGGAGGCGCCGGAGGATTCAAGCTCGTGGGCCTGGCCTTGGGCGTTTTCGTTCACTCGCAGCCGCTGGGCATGGCTATGGGCGCCTATGGCGCAAGCATGTCCGTCTACTCGCACTTCATCGCTCGTGGACGCGACCTCGTCTTCCCGAAAAACACCGCCATGGAAGTTTCCATCGGTACGCGGCCTTCCGCTCCTACTCCCACTACTCCAACTCCTTCCGACACCAAGTCCGAGAACCTCGGCCCGAAGTCTGAAAACTGATCTGAATTCGGGCGCGGCCGCCAACTCGGAAAGAATATATTCGGCCTCAGCCGAACCGGATTCTCGTGATGGGAAAAGCAAAACTCATCTTGGGATTGGCCGTTCTAGGCTTGGCTACCGTCGCCGGCTGGCAAATCGCTGCCTGTGAGATTGCCAATCTCGAACTGCAAACCGACATGCGGGACATCGCGGCGCAGGTCGCCTCCCGCATCGGCCTCGAAGCTCCCAACTCCGACGAGGACCTCCGCAACGCAGTCATCCACAAAGCCGAGGAACACGACATTCGCATCGAGCCGGCGCAGGTGACCGTGCAGCAAACGGGCAGCGGCAAAACCTTGGCGATCTACGTCGCCGCCGACTACAAAGCCCGTGTGAATCTCCTCCTATTCTCCTTCAATCTCCATTTCACACCCTCAAGCGCGAAATAAGCCCCGCCCAGCATCAGTCTTCGGGCGGCCATCTCTGCGCGCCGTGTACGACATTTGCGATTTCCACTATGTCTTTTAAGATCCGGTAGACCACTACGAAAGGAAGCGGCGGCAAGGGCAATTCACGCGTGCCTTCGATTCGTCCCGTCCTTCCCTTATAAGGGAAGGACTTCGCGAACCAGCACTTTCGTAGATTGTTTTGGCGATGCGTTGAGCGGCAGGCGGATTCTCTTGTCGGATGTATTCAATGATACGGGAGAGGTCTTCAGCTGCGACGGGTGACCAGCGAATCTGCATTTACGAGCGAAACATTTGGTCGATCCGGGCTCCAACTTCCTCGTGAGTCAAAAATTCGCCCCGATCAAGCTGGTCCAGGCCCTTCTTCACCCGTTGGCGGAACCATGCGTCATGTTCCAGGTAGTGTTCCACAAGCTGCTTAACGTATTCTTCGGCGCCGCTGTTGTTTTCGGCGGCGGCTTGGTCCACTTTTGCCTGCAAATCGGGAGGGAGGTGCACTTCCATAATTTCATAGAGTAGGTAGACGGAGGGCCGCTGTCAAGGACCCGACATAAGCGCGGACGGGCAGCCCTGGGGATAAGCCTAATCCCAACGAGCTAAACCCGTATGTGGCTGGGGAGACGTGGCGGGGCGGCGGTGAGTGGAGAGTAGTGAGTAGAGTATTGGAAAAGAGAAAAGGCCGGCGAGACGCCGGCAGTACGAAAGAGTAAAAAGCAGATCTCTCACCCCGCAAAAATCGCGAAGTTCGGGATAACAGTGTGGAGTAAATCTCGGCCGGAGCCAGCGAATCTCTCAGTCCATGGAATGAAAAACAGTGCTTCAGGGGTGAAACCGCGGCGCGGTTCTATTCGTCCAAAAACTAGAACGAGTTGCAGTGGAAGTGAGGTGGCCAGCGATGATAGTCCTCGTTTCCGCAGTGGTTCTCTCGCAAAGCAAACGGCGGCGCTGTTGTCCCAACAACAAAGAGCGGGACGCAAACAGAGCGCCGCATTCAAACAGAACGTCGCATTGAAATAGAAGTCTGCAATTGAGGTAGAGCAAGGCCGCGTCCGCCGCGAAGAACGCGGAGGTGCGCACGCGAGTGGCCGTCCGTGGAAGTGTCTCTCTGAGGGAAGGAGAACTAACATGCTCGTACTAGCTTCGATGCTTCTTGCAACAGCGCCGATGTGCTGGGCCCAGGAACCGCCTTCGTCAGCAGCGGTGCAGCAGCCTCCACCAGCCACAGCGCCGCAATCTTCACCAGCCGCGGCGCCGCAAGCTCCTCCGGCAGCCGCGCCTCAGCAAGCGTCGTCGGCCGCGGAGGCGTCGCAAGCGCGTCCGGCGCAGGCTCAGCAACAACAAGCCGGGCCACCGGATCAAAAACCTGTAGACCAGGCTCGGCCGGAAGCGCCTGCACCTGTCCAAACGCAGCGGATTACCATTCCAGTGGGGACGCGGATTGCGCTGACGCTGGCAAATCCGGTCAACCCGAAGGCGGCGCGCCGCGGAGACTCGTTGCGCGCAGTGACCGCCTTCCCGGTTGCGGTAAACGATCAGGTAGCGATTCCGGCGGGAGTTTTCGTGGAAGGCGTGATTGAAAAGCTGGTGAAAAAAGACCGCTATGGCCATCCCTGGGTGAAAGCGCACTTCACACAGATGGTTTTTCCCAGCGGTTACGTTTTGCGGCTCGAGGGCGAATCAACCGAAGCGCGCATAGAAAATCCCGGCAGCGGTGGGGAATTGACCGCGTCCTTGAGCGCGGTCGAGGAATTCGGCGGGGCTACGAACGCGGAGTCAGTTGAGGAATTGGGCGCGACCATGAGCGATGGATCGGGCTCACTTGTGAGTGCAGACCCTGTGAGTGGAGACGAAGAATCGGGCACGAGTTCCATACACGAGAACGGGCCCTCGGCGGGCGACGCGTTCCAGTTTCAGCAGCCTCCGACGCTGCCGCCATTGCCACCTTTGCCGAAACCGAATTACGGGCCGGCGATCGCGATTGGCGTCGGCGGAGCGGCGGCCGCCGTGGTGATTGCGGTGATCGCCTACCACCACCGATATGACTACTTCTGGTATGAGGCGGGCTGGCAATTTGACATGGTGCTGCAAAGCCCGCTCACGGTTGATGCCAGGGCGGCCTGGAACCCAGACGTCGCGAATTAGGCAAATCTGGCAGCGGCCGGAACATCGTGGCCTTGCTAGCGGCCGCTGCCAGACACTTTCTGCTGTCGTGCTGTACGCGGAGTGCCCCATTACGCCGAGTTTGCCGGGGTCGCATCCCTGCGGTTTTCACAGTACTACTTATCCATTTCCGCCCGACTCAACCACTGGGCAGGTGAAGGGCCCTCGACCGTTAGGAGCCGTGGGAGACGTTTGTTATTGCGGTGAGGCCGCTCGGGTGTATCATCCTTGCAAACGACACGGCGCTCGGAACTGGAGCCGCCATGCCAGCTGTATCCCACCGGGCTCGAGTCAAAAAGGAGGCGTCTATGAGAAGAGCTACGTTATTGGTTTCCGTTTTCGTGATGTTCCTCGCTGTATCCATCCAGGCGCAGGCCCCTCAGGGCCCGCCGAAGCCGGGACCAGAGGTCAAGAAACTCGCCTATAATGTCGGCACCTGGAACGTCGAGGGCGACGCCAAGGCGTTCGGCCCCATGCCCGGAGGCAAGGTCACGTCCACGGAAAAATGCTCATGGCTTTCGGGCGGATTTTTCGTCACTTGCCACTCGGAAGGCACAGGCCCGATGGGGGCAGAGAAAAGCGTCTCCTTCATGGGCTATGATGCGGACCAAAAAGTTTATACCTTTCATGAATTCGGCAGCGCGGGCGAGGTGATCGATTCGAAAGGCACGGTGGACGGCGACACCTGGAACTGGACTGCCGATTCCAAAATGGGCGATGACAAGTACAGTGTGCGCGTCACCATCAAGCGCGTCTCCCCTACGGAATACACGTTCAAGCTGGAGATGGCAAAGAATGGCGGAGAATTCGCGGTCGTCGAGGAATTGACAGGTCATAAGGTGACTGCCTCGGCGCCCGCCGGGAAGTCGTAGCTTCCTCATTCCCTCGATGTCTGTGGGCGAGTGGAGCAGAGACCACGCGTGCCGGGTTCTGTCTAGCTGGCTTGACGCTGGGCGTGCCGCCCCCTTCGGTTTTGACTCTGCTCCCCTCGGAACCTACGCGGCTTAACCGGCCCGACACAAATACCACTGTCGCGCAACCAAATTCCGCTCTTCTCGCCCGCATAGGGAGAACTGCTCCACGGCCGCCGCAATCCCCGCGTCATGGCTGCCATCCTGCGCGAAAGAAAATAATCGTAATATCGTCCGGGCCGTCGCCCACGTTGCAGACCAACCCGACCGCCCCAAATCCACCCGCTAAAAGGGAAGTGGCCTCCCAATCAAGCAAACGCGTTTCCCCCGCCAGACATTTGCTAGAAAGGCGTCCTTTCGGTCCCGACGCGACTTGAACTCCTTCACCGCCAGAACTGTATAGTTAGTTTCGCGCCCAAGCTGCCGCTCCAGCTTCCGCACCGCCTTTGCCAAAACACGACACAAGGAGTCCCAATCACGAGCACATCGACGTCGCCGGCTGCATCCTGGCTTTTGCCGTCCGCTCACTTCCGCTCGAAAGAGCCCTCGCGTCGCATTCTTGGCGTAATTATGCTCTAAACCTTCTCTTTAGATTAACTTATAAGATGTATTGACAGCGCTATAATTACACCGCTACTATAACAATCGTTGTAATCACCTCTCAGAGCAATAGCCTTCAAGAGTTATAACCTCTCAGAGCAAGAACACTAGGAGGTACAACGGATGCCCATACGTAAATTGTGTGTCGTTATTGCATTAGGACTAGTACTCATGTTTGGCGATCCCGCGAAAGCCCAGACTGGGACTTTCACGGCAGCGGGGAACACCATAGCTGCGCGGCAGTTTCACACCGCGACGCTATTGAGCAATGGATTGGTCCTGGTAGCGGGAGGTCGCAATGGCAGCATTCTTGCCACTGCAGAACTATACAATCCCGCAACTGGTTCGTTCATCCAGACTGGAAGCATGCACTTTGCACGCGAACTGCACAGTGCGACGTTGATGAAGAATGGAAAAGTGCTGGTAGCCGGAGGCTGGAACGGGTCGAGCTATCTTTCTAGCGCGGAACTTTATGACCCCACGACAGGACAATTCACGGTGACCAGCGGGAGTCTCAACATAGCACGCGAATACCAGACAGCTACACAGCTCCTGGACGGAAGGGTTCTCCTCGCCGGAGGTAATGGCAATAGCAGCCAGCTCTCCAGCACTGAACTTTTCGATCCGTCAACGGGCACTTTCACCATAGCCGCGACCATGCATGCGAAACGGAACCTTCTCGCTGCCTCGTTGATGCTTAACGGTAAGGTCTTGATCACCGGTGGCTGGAATGGTTCCAGCTACAACTCCAGCGCGGAGATCTTCGATCCTTCAAATGACACGTTTACTCTGACCGGGAACATGTCTACTCCCCGCGAGTTCCACACATCGACACTACTAGGGGACGGAACAGTCCTAATCGCGGGCGGCCGCAGTTCCGGATCGCAACTTTCGAGCGCGGAAATCTACAATCCGGCGGCAGGCATCTTCGCACTTACCACAGGGAGCATGCACGCCAGACGCAACCTTCTCTCAGCGTCGCTGCTCGCAAGCGGGCAGGTCTTGGTCGCAGGCGGATATGACGGATCGAACTTCCTCGCCAGTGCGGAGTTGTATGATCCAGCGGCGAAAACATTCACACTAACGGGAAGTATGGCGACGGCCCGCGAATTCCAACTCTCGACACTGCTGGCGAACGGAAATATTCTGGTGACGGGAGGCCAGAACAGCGGCAACGGCACCATATCCAGCGCTGAACTTTACCATGCACCAGCACCTGTAACCGGTTCGATTTCACCAAAGTACCTCGTACTGTCAGTCATGTATGCTCCCCCGGGACAACAGAGTTTCGTCGACTACGGTTCTAGCACCGCACTTGGCACCACTATCTCGCTCGACAACTCGAAAATGACGAGTTCAACCATTTCCGTCCAGAGTATGTTTAATTCGGGCGGATTCACAAAGACCCCTATGCCCGTGGGACTCTCAATTCAATCGAGTTACGGAGTTTCGCAAACCTGGACCAACGAAATGGACACTTCCTCTTCTTTCGCCACGCAAAAATCGACCCAGTTTGATATCAAAGCACTGGGTCCCTTGGACTCCCAGGCGGGCATTAATCACGACTATGACCAAATCATTGTGCAACTGAACCCTGAGATCGATTTCACAGTTACGTCGCCATTCAGCGCAAGCTATGTCGATGCGTTTGATCCAAGGGACCCGACGAAAGAAGTTGATGCCATCTATCTGACTGTTAAGGATTTGAAGGCGTTGCAGGCTGGCACGTACAACGCGGATCCGACGGTCCTTCAGAGGCTCAAACGCACCTGGGCGCCGAACCTTGCAGACGGATCAGCACCTGGGCTTACGAGTACCGACTATACAGCGATCCTCGCCGAGGATCCCTTGGCGAACGGGACGACCATTGATTCAGTGCGCTTCGATGAACAGTTCGGCGTCACCTTTCCCTATCAGCCTCCGCCGCAGGGAGGACAGCCACTCACGGTGTCAGGAGGCGTTACATTACAGACAACCTCGACATTGGGAATGTCAGCCACAACCACGTACGCGACAGGAACCAGTGTAAGTGCAGGCGTCAGTTTCGGGAACTGGTTCAATACCAACTTTACGAAGACGACTTCCACAACCTGGAAGACGGTCGCGGCTCAGCAATATACCGTAGGGTCGGGCCAGACAAGCATGGTCTCCATTACCGGCCCCAATTATGGTTATACGGGACCAACAAACCTGGTCATCTATAAAGACAACGTCTATGGAACATTCATGTTCTTTCTCATTAACTAGACGGGCGGCATAATCGTTGTAAAACTCGGGACAGAGAGTGATTCTGTCCCGAGTTTTTTCTGAACCCAACCTTATAAGATACGGGCTTCTCCGACTCGAGTAGTTGAGCGCAAAACCCCGCAAGGACGCAAGAAGGGGATTATTGAGCCTCGCGTGCCAGACGGGTGGCCCGGAGCTGAGAGCACCAGTATTCGTGGAAAGAATATCAGTGTTGCCGCATTTCTCGGGAAAGTATAGAGGCGGAGGGCGCCCAAGGTTCGTTCTTTGAACCTGGGTCTTGGAGGGTGCGGGGTTTGACTCTTCCTCGCTCAACCATTCGACCAGTCCCTTTGGAAAGCCGCTAGCTGCTAGCACAACCTCCCGTCGTGCGCCTTTTCAAACGAGCTCGATCATCACCCGCCGTCCGACCATCGCCGCCGCACGTTGCAGGCTGGAAAGCGTAATGTCACTTTTCGGGTTAAGGAGCCGGTCAACCTGCGTGCGGGTTGTTTTGAGGAGCATGGCCATCTTGTTTTTGGAGATTTTCTTTTTCTTCATGGCCTCGTCGAGCTGCCACGCGACGACCTCCTTGACTGCCTGTGCTTGCGCCTCTTCGAAGATGCCTTCTTCCTTCAGGAAGTCATCAATGCTCGAACCCATATGCTTCCTACCCGTCTTGCGCTTTTTGCTCATCCTTCTAGCACCTTCCGTCGCTTGCACCTTTTATAGTACTACCGTACGAGCAATTTACGGCCAGACAAGCGGTTCTGGACCGTTCTAGATAGGCGGAGGGTGCCCCAGGTTCGTTCTTTGAACCTGGGTCTTGGCGTTGACTTTCCTTTCGTGGGGTTCTGTGCGGGGCTTGACCTCGCTCCCGTCGGAACCCTACGGGGCCCAGCCAGCCTCACACAAACACCATCTCCACACACAAAATTCCCGTGCATCCCCATTCCTCTTGTCAACTTACGCCCCATACGGACGCCATTCGAATCGTTACTACATAAGAAATACCTTGACAAGTTATCACAAATGCGGTACCATACACCGTGAACTTTGGCCCCCAGCCCGATCCTGCTTCCCATTTTGGAACTCGTCCCCTACCTGTCCCTCGCACCCTACTAGTCCCAGGAACTCTCTGCGCACTCTGTCTCTCTTCGTTTCGCCGATCTTCTTTCCCTCGGCTCTCGTTTGCCCTCAGCGTCGAAGGCTCGCCCGCCACCTGTTTCTACACCAAGCCGCCGTTTGGTATTTTCTCTTTTTTCCTTTTCGACTCTACGCTATCGACTGTCGACCTCTCCTTCCTCCTTTCCGCAACAGTTCACATCAATATCATTCCAAGGATTTTAGCCTTCCTTTGTTTTCATACTCTTACGAACTCTTTTGCATCGCGCAAAACGCTATCTCCAATTGTTTCTTCACCTTCCGAACTCTCTGCGCAAAACACCCGGGGTGGGGGTACACCCTCCGATCCAAATTCCTCTCCTTCCGTGGTTCAACTACTCACTATTCACTACTACTCACTACTACTCACTACTCTCTGCTATCCCCTTTACAATCCGCACTTACAAAGAAACCAGGGGAGGGGAGTACCCCCATCCAACCTCCAGGCGCGCACACCCGGCCCGGCGTGTTACCGGTCACGAGTCAACAGTCACGAAATTCAGATTTCGAGGATTACCGGCAGGATCAGCGGCCGCTTGGAGGTCTGCTTATTAATGTACCGCTTTAAGTCAACGCGGATCTTCTCTTTGATGACGCCCCAGTCGGATTTTTCTTCGGCGTTGGACTGCTCGACAGTTTTCATGATCACTTCACGGGCGCCGGCGATGAGCTCCTGGCCGTTGTCGCTGAAGAGGCCGCGCGTGACGATTTCGGGTTGCGATTCCATTTTGCCGGTGTGTTTGTCGATGGCGATGATGGGGACGACTACGCCGTCTTCGGAAAGATGCTTGCGGTCGCGGATAACTACGTCTTCGATTTCCTCGAGAGAGCCGGAATCGACGCAGACGCGGCCTGCTGTGACCGGATCGCGGCGGCGCACGCCGTCCGCAGTGAATTCGATGCACTTGCCGTTTTCCAGGAGGAGGATCTCGCCGGAGACGCAGCCGAGTTGATGGGCTAAAGCGGCGTGGCGGAAAAGATGGCGATATTCGCCGTGAACTGGAATGAAGTATTTCGGCTTGACGAGTTGCAATACGAGTTTTTGTTCTTCCTGGCTGGCGTGGCCGGAAACGTGAATGGTCCCCGCGGAATTGTCGTAATAAACGAGCGCGCGGCGGCGGAACATGTGGTCGAGCATGCGAAAGATGGCTTTTTCGTTGCCGGGAATGATGCGCGCGGAAAGGATGACGCTGTCGTTTTCGTCGACCGTTACGAAGCGGTGATTGTCAACGGCGATGCGCGAAAGGGAAGACATGGGTTCGGCTTGGCTGCCGCTGGCCAGAATGACGATGCGTTTGGGATCGAAGTTGCGAATGTCTTGCGGGCGCACGACCATCCCGTCGGGAATGCGCAAGTACTCCATCGAATGCGCGATTTCGACGTTGTCGACCATGCTGCGGCCGACAAAGGCCACTTTGCGGCCCACGCGTCCGGCGACATCAATCACTTGTTGGATGCGGTGAATGGATGAGGCGAAGCAGGAAAGGATGACGCGGCGCGGTGCGGAACGGCAGAGCTCTTCGATGCGCGGAACGATGGCGCGCTCGGAGGGCGTGAAGCCGGGGCGCTCGACGTTGGTCGAGTCGCTGAAAAGGGCCAGTACACCTTCGGCGCCGTAGCGCGCGAAGGTGTGAAGGTCGAAGGGAGCGCCGTCGACGGGAGTTTGATCGATCTTGAAGTCGCCAGTGTGAATAATGACGCCGAGCGGCGTACGCACCGCGAGCGCGACGCAGTCGATGGTGCTGTGCGTGACAGGGATGAACTCGATTTCGTAAGGGCCGATTTCGACGAGGCGCCCGGGCGTCACTTCGCGGAGAGTGGTAGAGGGAAGGAGACCGGCTTCGTCGAGGCGTTTTTTTACCAGGGCAAGCGTGAAGCGCGTGCCGTAAATGGGAACGTTCAGGTCGCGGAGAATGTAGGCGAGCGCCCCGATGTGATCTTCGTGGCCGTGGGTTAGGACGATGGCGCGGACGTGCTGGCGATTTTGTTTTAGGTAAGTGATGTCGGGGATGACGAGGTCGACGCCGAGGAGTTCGGATTCGGGGAACATCATGCCCGCGTCGATGACGAGGATGTCGTCACCCAGACGAAGGACCATCATGTTCATTCCGAATTCGCCGAGACCGCCGAGGGGGATTGCTAGTAGAGACTGCGTAGACTTACTCAAAGAAAGGTTATCTCCATTATCTTCGTAGGAATCGTATCACAGTGGCGTGATGGGCGCGCGCTACGGTCGGGTTCTCGGTGAGTGTCCCTTTTTGCACAGGATGTCCGCGCGTTATGTTTGCATTGGTCGCGCTGCGTGGGAGAGGCTGTTTCGGAGCGCGTGATTAGCGATCGCCGCCGCTAAAGAGATGCGCGATCAACACGAGCAGGACGGCTCCAACCGTTGCGGCGGCCAACGAATAAAGAAAGCCTCCGCCGAAAATGCCCAGGCGCATGAAAATCCATCCGCCAATGAAGGAGCCGACAACGCCAAGAATAATGTCGGTGATGCAGCCAAAGCCGCGGCCGCGCGAAATTTTTCCGGCCAGCCATCCGGCGATGAGGCCGATGATGATCCAGCCCCAGAATCCGGCGGGGAGGTAGAGCGCAATACCCTTGGTCTCGAACAAGGTGCTAAAAAATCTGACGGACATTCAGCCTCCAAGAAAAATCTCGTTCGCATCTGGGCTTGTGATGCGCAGAAGTCTATCAGATGGGCTGCTGTTGCGTCATGCAATGAAGCGTACCGAGGCCAAGGACTAGATCGCGGCAGGCGATGCCCACTACTTCGCGGGTGGGGAAAAGTTTGGCGAGCGTGCTTAGCGCAACACGGTCGTTCGCATCGTTAAAAGTGGGGACGATGACGATTTTGTTGGCGATGTAAAAGTTGGCGTAGCTGGCGGGAAGGCGTTGGCCGTCGAAATAAACTGGAGCTGGCATGGGGAGCGTTTCAACGCGGAGGGAGCGGCCGTCCTGGTCGCGCATATTTTTTAGCAGGGCTAGATTTTCCTGGAGCGGCGCGTAATTGGCGTCGTTCGAATTGGCTTCGACAACTGTGACGATCGTTGTGGGATGTACGAATCTCGCAAGGTCGTCGACGTGGCCGTGGGTGTCGTCGCCGGCGATGCCGTTTTTTAGCCAGAGAACGTTTGTGACTCCGAAATAGTTTTTAAAGATTTCCGCATAATCTTCGCGCGTGAAACCGGGATTGCGCTCTTGCGTTTTGCTCAGTAGACACTCTTCGGTGGTGAGTAGCGTGCCGACACCATTGACGTCGATGCTGCCGCCTTCTAGGACTACGCGTCTGCCTTTGTGTTCCGGCTGCCAGAGGCGGCGTTTGAGTTTTTTATTTGCGGCGGAAACGACTGCGGCGTCTTTTTTGTGATTGGGGTATTTGGCCCAGCCGTTGAAGCGCCAGTGCGTGTAGGCAATTTCGCCGGAAGAATTCTTTACACAGATGGGGCCGGAGTCGCGCATCCA
>Ga0070765_100001655_pt1 | contig 13721 bp, 10 predicted proteins | sample HubBroMetageWFT5_FD_71516 | JGI IMG/M metagenome (GOLD analysis project Ga0070765, IMG submission 71516) | Warmed and freeze-thawed soil microbial communities from the Hubbard Brook experimental Forest, New Hampshire - Hubbard Brook CCASE Soil... | ecosystem: Environmental > Terrestrial > Soil... | reverse complement strand
CCCAGAGGAGCTGTCCGGCTGGCGCGTTCGCCCCGCTACGGGAACCAGGCGATCCGCTACGGCCGCGTCGCGTACGGGATCCAGTGCCACCTCGAGCCTTCGCTCGAGGACATCAGAGCCTGGCTGGTCGAGTTCCCCGACACAGCGGTGGCGCTCGAGGAGCGGCATGGCGCGGGATCGGTCGAGCGACTGCTCGACGACTATTCCGACTTCGTCCCTTTTCTCCAGGAGACGGGGCGCCAGGTGTTCGGACGCTGGCTCGAGCACGCGCTGGCGTACGGCCGCCTTTCTGAGTCGCCGCGCTCGGTGCGCATGGGGGCGGGCGGATCTGGGGGCGGGGCCGCTGCTGGGCGCACGTGGCCCCTGATCGGCCGGGAGGCGGAGCTCGAGCGCATCGACGCCGCGCTGGCCTCGGCGAGACGCGGCGAGAGCGCGGTGCTCGTCATCCGGGGCGAGCCCGGCGTAGGGAAGACCTTGCTGCTCGAAGCCGCGGCCGACGGCGCTCGCGGCCTGCGCGTCCTGCGCACCAGCGGGGAGACCGCCTCGGAGGCCGATCCGCCGTTCCAAGGGCTTGCCGAGCTCCTGCGACCGCTGGCTGGGTCCCTCGATCGCTTGACGATGCCACGTGCCCTAGCGGTCGCCACCATCCTCGGGTTGCCCGCGAAGCCTCGGGCGCTGGATCGCTTTGCGCTCTACGCCGGCGCGCTCGACCTGCTGACGGCGAGCGCCGCCGAGTCGCCGCTCGTGTTGCTGGTCGATGATTTCCACTTACTCGACGAGGCGTCCTCGGATGCCCTCGTCTTCATCGCGGGGCGGCTGGGCGCTGATGCGGTGGCGCTGCTCGTGGCGAGTGCGTCCGACGGCGAGGTACCCGGCGCGGAGGTGCTGCGGCTCGGCGGCCTGGCCGTGCCCGATGCCCACGCCTTACTTGAAGCGTTAAGGGGCAGGGACCTGGCCCCGTCGGTGGCCGACCGGGTGGTCGAGCTGACCGAGGGCAACCCCCTCGCTCTGCTCGAGCTTCCGACGGACCTCACGCCTGAGCAGCTCGCCGGCACCGCGGAAATCGATCCGTCGCTGGGCACGACAGCCGAGTGGGTGTATCTGCGGAGGGTCGCGGCGCTTGCCGCGCCGGTTCGCCAGGCTCTCCTCCTCGTGTCCCTCGCGGGTGCACGGCACGTCGCCGCGGCCGGCGCGGCGGCGCGGGCCCTCGGCCTCGGGGATGACGCCCTGACGGCGGCTCAAGCGAGCGGTCTAATGGCTGGCGAGAGCGAGAATGGCAGCCTGGTCTTCAGACATCCACTGGCGCGGCTGACAGTCGCGTATTCCGCACTCCGCGCCGACCGGCTGGCGGCGCACGCGGCCTTGGCGGAGGCGATGGACGGCGACGCGAGCACCTGGCACAAGGCCCGCGCGGCCCGTCGGCCCGATGAGTCGATCGCGGCGGCTCTCGATGTCCTGTCGGTCAAGGCCCGTGACCTCGGCGCGTTTGCCGCGGCCGCGCGTGGGTTTGAGCGCGCGGCCAGGCTCACCCCGGAAGCCGATCGGCGCGCGGACCGGTTGCTGCAGGCCGGACGAGCAGCCCACGCCGCGGGCCACGTGAATGCCGCGCTCGACCATGTCGACGCGGCATTGCGCATGACCCCGCCGGATCCCGTCCGCCGCGATGCGGAGCATCTGCGTGGGCGGATCGTCGCCCGCAGCGGCTCAGCGTCGCTCGCGCGGGATCAGCTTGTTGCCGCGGCGGCGCGGTACGAGGGAGACGAGCCCGAGGTGGCCGCGGAAATGCTCGCCGAGGCTGTGCTTCCGGCGCTCCGCGCTGGTGGGCCAGCCGACGCGGTCCGCATCGCGCGCCGCGCGGCTCAGCTGGTGCACGGCCGAGCCGGCCGTGCCAAGGTGTCGGCCGAGACGGGTTTGGGCACCGCTCTGATCTTCGCCGGCGCGTACGAAGAGGGGGCGGCGCTGATCGACGCCGCCGCCGAGTCGGTAAGTGCGGCGGACCGGCAGCAGCGGGCGTACATCGGCGTCGGCCTGCTGATTGCCGGGCGGCATGACGACGCGCGCCGGGTGCTCGGGCAATTGGTCGACGAGGCCCGCGTAGCGGGCGCGCTGAGCTCGCTGCCCTACGCGCTGGTCCGGCTTGCGGACGTCCAGCTGGAGGTCGGGATGTGGATCAGCGCCGCCGGCGCCCTCCACGAAGCGCGACGGCTTGCCCGCGAGACGGGTCAGGTGGCCGACTACGGATTGGCGCTCGGCAGGCTGGCCTGGCTTGATGCCGCGTGCGGCCGCGACGAAGACTGCCGTGCGCACGTGGCCGAGGCCGTGGCGCTGGCCGAGCGGCTTGGCAGCGGGTCACGGTTTGATCGCGCCGCCACCGCGCTCGCGCTCCTCGAGCTGGGACGAGGACAGGGCGAGCGGGCAATTGATGGGCTGGAGGCGATCTGCCGCGCGCAAGATGAGCAGGGCTGGTCGGACGCCGGCGCGCTGCCCCACTGCCGGCCGGAGCTGATCGAGGCTTATGCGCGGGCGGGGCGCGAGCGGGAAGCGCGAGCCGCGCTCGGCGAATTCCAGGCTGACGCCGATCGCACGCGTCGGCCATCGGCGCTCGCCGCTGCGGCGCGCTGCCAGGCGTTGCTCGCCGACGGGGGCGAGCTCGACGCCCGGTTCGCGGAAGCGCTGGGTCGAGCGGCTCGCGGGGGACCCTTCGAGCAGGGCCGGACCGAACTGCTCTACGGTGCACGCCTGCTCGGCGTTGGTCGCGGCGAGGACTCCGGCTCGGCGTGCGCGGACGCGCTCGAGCGGTTCGAGCGATTGGGGGCCGAGCCGTGGGCCGCGCGCGCTCGATCCGGCATCGCGGCCGCCGGGTACACGCCTGCGCCCGCGCGCCCTCGCACCATCGACCGACTGTCCGCCCGGGAGCTCGCCGTCGCGCTGGCGTGTGCCGAAGGTGCCTCGCCGCCCGCGATCGCAGAACGGCTGTTCCTCGGAGTTCGCACGGTGGAGCTCCAGCTCGCCTCCGCGATGTTCAAGCTCGGGCTCAAGTCGACGGCCGAGCTCGAGGACGTGCTTCGCAGCGATACAGACCTGGCTGTGCCCCAACCGACCTAGACCGAGTGAGCCAAAGTACCTGGAAGCCGAACGGGCCACACGGATACGGTGCGCGGATGAGTGCGATTCTCGACTTCGGCGCGCAGGGTGGCGATCCCGCCCGCGGCGTGAGGATGGACCTGAGTACCTGCGTGAACCGGTACGGCCCCGCGCCGGCCGCGGTGGCGGCGCTGCACGCGATCGAGCCACAGGACATCCTGCTGCACCCCTATGACGCTGCCGCCCGGCTGAAGGACGTCTACGCTTGGGCCACTGGCGTCGAACCGGACGACCTGATCGCGGGGCGAGGCGCCAGCGAGTTCATCTGGGCGATGGGCCGGGAAGTCGATCACGCTACGGCGGCGATCCCCATGCCGGGCTACACGGATTACCTGAAAGCGTTCCCGGGCCGGGGCTTCACCATGAACGGGGAGCAGTTTCCCTCGCTCGAGCAGGTCGACGGGGCGCTCACCCGCGGGAAGCTCGTGATCCTGTCGAACCCGCACAACCCAACGGGCGTGCTGCTCGATCGCGACGCGCTCGTCGCGATGGCGGCGCGCCATCCGGAGTCGACGTTGGTGATCGACGAGTCGTACATCAACTTCACGCCCGATCCCGCAGGCATGAGCGTGATTGGCTGCGATCAGCCGAACGTGGTCGTGCTGCGCTCGACCTCGAAGTTCTACGGCATCGCGGCGGTGCGCGCCGGCGTCGCGTGGTGCCGCGACCACGAGCGGCAGTCTCGCCTGTTCGGACGCCAGGAGAACTGGGGCTTGTCCGGTGTCGACGTGACCGTCGCGGTCGCGGCTGTCCGCGAGGGGTGGGATTGGGCCGACGACACCCGAAGCCGCATGCACGACGACAACCGCTGGCTGGCCGAGACGCTCGCGGACGTGCCGGGCCTGGACCTCCGGGCAAACAGCAACGTGCACTTCCAATACGCCTTCTGCGAGCGCGCGCGCCGGTTCGCCGAGATAATGCGCAGCCACGGGATTGGCGTGCGCGTATTGAGCCGGGCCCACGGCGTGATACCTGATGCGCTGCGGATCGTCGCGCCGCGGGCCGATGAGCGCGAACCGTTCGCTGCCGCGCTCGAATCGGTGCTCAGCGACTGACGGCGCCGGCCAGCCGGGCAAGCGCTCGACCGCGCGGGACGGACGCCAGAATCGCGGCTTGCGCGCGAGCGGCCGTGGGCGGCGGGCACGAGAGCGCTGCCATGGTCGACACCGGGAGAATCAGGGATTCCGCCGGGACGCGCCAGCGGGCGGCGATCTCAGTGCTGCGGCTGTACGACTTGCACCATTCAAGGCGGAGCGCAATCACAGCGCTGCCGCTCCGCCGAGCGATAATCGCAGCGAGCCAGCCGACGCGACCGAGACGGTCGGTTGTCCCGACAAACGGGGTCAGGCGCGCGCGTAGGCGTGGCTCCTCCGTCGCCGATGCACTTGCTGGATGCGAGCTACGAGCAAGTTAAAAGCGATGGCGCGGCGTCGCGCCGCGTTGATGGCCGACCAGGTGGCCAGCGGTGACCGACACCCGTGTGCGAAGCTGCGCGTCATGGCCGTGATTGCTATCGCCGAGATGTTCGGGATCAGCGGACGGCGGGCTGAGCTCGCGACGCTGCTCGAGCGGTTTGGCGGTTGGGCTGGTGGCGAGCCGGGCTGCCGGCGCTACATCTTCGCCGCGACCCTGACTGATCCCAGCCGGTTCGTTCTGGTGAGCGAGTGGGAAACCCAGGAGGCGCTGGACGCCCACTATCGCTCTGAAGCGTTCGCCGACTTTCAGCTCAGCCTCGACGGCCTCCTCGCGAGGCCAAGCGAGTCGACCGTCTACTCAGCCGAGGCTTTCGTTCGGCCGTTGAACACGCGCCCGATGGATCCGCGAGACGCCGACTAGGCCCGAGTTGCTATGCGGGACCTGTCCGCCCCCCGACGCCATCGCCTCCCCGCCTGGGGGCGGTGCCCCCCGACGAGTCCTTGGGCAACGTCGTGATCGTCGTGGTTGCCAACAACGTCGAGATCGCGTGGCAGGCCAGGGCGATCGTCGGCTCGCCAGCGTGGCTGGCGACTCCCTGGTCGCTCAGCCGAAGCAGCGGCCGTGCGGAAACCGGCGGTTGGGCCGAAGCGATCGTCAGCTCCAACGACTGTTGGCGCCTCAATGCAGCCACGCCGATCCCCGACTGCGGGTTGGTGAATCACGCCTGAAGGGGTCATCGGGGCGTGGTGGCTGTTTGAGTCGAGTGCGACAACGGCTATCGGTGCAACTCTCCGGCCCCGTTACACGTTTACTGCACGATCTGGGTTAGCTGGCATGAGCGACTGCGGATGTCGTAGCCGGCGAACGCTGGAGTCCTCGGTCGGGCGCGACGATTCTCTCTGTGCGATCCTCGCGCCATGACAACCGGACACAGGAGGCCAGCCATGCCAACGGTCATCTTCGAGAACCTTGTCAACGTGCAAACGCCTCTGCCGCCGGGCGGCCAGGTGCGCTCGCGAACCTTCAACGTCAACGGCGCTCAACAGGTGAACCTGAGTCTCGGCATCCCCGGCCCGGACGACAATGTCTCAGCAACGATCTACGTCGGTCCGTGGGCCAACGGAGCATTTAGCCCATTGCGCACCGACAGCTTTTCCTGGCCAAACAACACGGTGTTCGCCTCGATCCCTGTCTATGGCCCAGAGCTGTTCGTCGAGTTCGACAATAAGGGAAGCCAGCAGCAAACATGTGATGGAAACATCTACGCGATCCAGGAGGTGCGATAAGGGACCTGATCTAGCGCGTCGGATCGTCGGCTCTTCAGATGGGGCATAAAGCTCATTCAAGCGGAGCTGGGGTCTAACAGGGGGAAGCGAGCAACCACCGCTTAATGAGCGAAGCGGCCACTGCGTTGGCGCCCACCACCCGGCGACTCGCAGCTGCTCCCGGACAGCCTGAGCCACGCCATCGCCTAACGCCGGCGTGGCTGCTCTCCCAGGCCGGCGGTAGCGCCGAGCTCGCCAAGGCTACGGATGCGAAATGTCGCCCAAGTGCTCGTCCGATGCGAGGCCGCGTGAAGATGAAGCAGTCGCGCCGCGCGACTGCCGGACCCGTCGGACTCGGCCGCCTCGACAGTGCTGGCCCACCGCGCGGCGCCTACTCCGCTGCACGGAAACCCGACTGGAGCGCAGGAGCAACAACCAAACGATCGACGAACGCCAGCGTGCTGGCGGTTTGTCCTGGTGGTAGCGTTGCCGTGGAGGGTTTGGGCGCGTGACGAGTTTTCGCGTGTTGGGGCCGGTCGAAGCTTGGACGGACGAGCGTCGGCTCGTGCTGGGCGGTCCGCAGCAGGTGAAGCTGCTGGCGTTCCTGCTGTTGAACGCCAACAGGGCGGTTTCGGCCGATGCCGTGACCGACGCGGTTTGGGGCTCTCAGGGGGGCGGGACCGCCAAGCGCCTGCAGATGGGGGTGTTGCGACTACGCCGGGCGCTGGCGCCGCTAGACGGAGAAGATAAGCCGCGGGTCCGGACGGTGGGCCACGGCTACATGCTGTCGGTCCGGTCGGGTGAGCTCGACGCCGAGGCGTTCTCAGAGCGAGTGCGCGATGGCCATCGCGCACTCGGAGACGGTGATCCGGGCCGGGCAAGCGATTGCTGGCCGAAGCGTTGGAGCTGTGGCGCGGACCGCCTTTCGCCGATGTCGCGTTCGAGGACTTCGCCCAAGGCGAGATCCGCCGACTGGAGGAGCTCCGGCTGATCACGCTGGAGACCCGCATCGACGCCGATCTTCAGCTGGGCGGGCACAGCAAGCTGATCCCGGAACTCGAAGAGCTCCTCGCCCAATGGCCGACACGCGAGCGGCTCGCGGGCCAGCTGATGACAGCGCTGTATCAGTCAGGCCGCCAAGGCGACGCGCTCGAGATCTACCAGCGAGCTCGCACGCGACTGGCCGAAGACCTCGGCCTCGAACCAGGTCCGGCGCTCAAGACGCTCCAGACACAAAGCAGTTGCACATAGCGTTGAGGCTGAGGTTCGAGACAGCGTCTTCTGGGTGGATCTTTCCGCAGCAGTGCGTTCAGGCGACGTCGCCACGACCATCGCCCGCTCGCTGGAAATCACTTAGCGCAAGCCTGGTCTTACCCACACCGCCGGGTCCTACGAGCGTCAGGAGGCGCGTTTCGTCGGCAAGGAGAATCGTCCGGAGCAGCGCGAGGTCCGCCTCCCGCCCGATCATCGCGGTCGGCGGCAATGGCGGCGCTGCCGCACGCGGCTTCGGTAACCCGTGTCCGCCCGGCAAGCTGTCGAGTCCCGAGGCGTCGAGGGTGGCTGCTTGTTCGAGGATCTAGAACACGACCGGTCCGCGTCAACTGTTGGTCAGCGCTGACCGACGCCACGGGCGCCAAGGACGGCAAGCTCCGCCTATAGATCTTCACAACTCGGAACTGGAGGACGCCGGCTACGAGTCCGCCGCCTGCTGTCTCTCAGATGAGCTCGGCGCCTGCGTCGTGCAACTGCGAAACCCGCTCAGACACCGCGAACGGTCGCGATCAACGAACTTCCTCGAGCGATCGCTTGGCGAGGTCCGACGGCGACGACCCCGCTTTGCGGCAGACGAGAGAGTCAGTGGCGAGAACGATCGCGCGGCCGCTGCAACCGTTGCGCTTGGCGCGCGCTCGGTCGCACGCGCACCGTCTTCGGAGCGCAATGGGTCAGGCCGGCGAGTCCGGCGACGACCTCGGTTGCGAAGACCGGACTCCCTCGACGTGTCGCGATGTCTGGTGTCGACTTCATCGTCTGTACATCTGCGTTCGTGACCCTCCGGGGCGCTTGGCAACTACGACGAAAGGAAAATCATGAGCAAGCGAATCCAGAAGTTGGCGGTGGCGGTGGCGGCGCTCGCGGCGCTGTCGTTAGGAGGAGCGGTGTTCGCTCAAGCGCAGTCACCGTCGCCGGCCGCGTCGGAGCGTACAGCCGCGCCCGATCGTGACAACGTTCAGTCAGGCGACCAGACAACCCCAGACACGGCAAAGGCGTCCGCACGTCACGCCCGAGATCACGCCCGCCGTCACAACGTGCTAGCGGCTGGCAGGGCGGACGGCGACAACGTGCAGAGCGGGGATCAGACCGCGCCCGACAACGGCGCGGCGAGCGAGCAGATCGGAGCCGAGAACCCCGAGCAACCGGGCGCTGAGTCTGAGTCGGCATCGGGCGCCGACCGGCCTGGCGGTCACGCTGATGAGCCTGGGAACGCTAACGCCGACCACCAGTTCCAGGGCAACGAATAGGGGTCCTGCCCCCGACGGCCTGCGCCGATGTGTGCTGGGCGCTTGCGATGTGTTCGAACGCGCCCAGCACCATTTGGCGTGCCCGGGGGACGGTGGCGTTGTCAGGTGCTCAGGAGAGCGTCATCTTGTCTTGAGAGGCTGATTGCATGCACGTGCTGGTTGTGGAAGACAAGGTCAAGCTGGCTGGCCTGCTGCGCCGTGCTCTGCGTGGCGAGGGGCTCGCGGCGGACGTGGCAGTGCGCGGCGAGGACGCGCTGTGGATGGCTGGCGCGACGCGCTATGACGCGATCGTCCTCGATGTAATGCTTCCCGGCATCGACGGGATCGAGACCTGTCGACGGTTGCGAGCTGACGACGTGTGGACACCCGTGCTGATGCTGACCGCTCGCGCTGGGCTGCCCGACCGGGTTGCCGGATTGGACGGCGGCGCCGACGACTACATGACCAAGCCCTTTGAGCTCGCCGAGCTGATGGCCAGGCTGCGGGCGTTGGCACGCCGCGAGCCGGTCCGGCGGCCAACCGTGTTAGAGGTCGGCGGATTGAGGCTGGATCCGGCGACCCGGCACGTGTCACGTGACGGCTATCCGGTCGTGTTGCCTGCCAAGTGCTTTTCATTATTGGAGGCATTCATGCGCAGCCCGGGCGTGATCATGTCCCGCTTCGACCTGCTCGAGCGCGCCTGGGAGGGCGACTATGAGAACCGCTCGAACGTGGTCGACCAACATGTCAGGACGCTACGCGACCGGATCGACCGGCCGTTCGGGACGCGGAGCATCGAGACGATCCGTGGCAGCGGGTACCGGCTGCGAGAGGACGGAGGGCGCTGAGACGGATCGCGGTGCGATGGCGTTTGACGGCGGCGTTCGCGGCCGTGATGGCCGTGGTGCTGACCGCCACCGGACTGTTCGTCTACCAACGCCAGGCGTCCAACCTCGACCAGACGATCGACCGTGCGCTCCGCGCCCGCGCCGCGGACGTCGCGGCGCTCGCTCAGCAGTCCGACACCGGGCTCGCGGACGCCCGGACCGGGGCGCGCGCCAACCGCGCCGAGCTCGCCGAACTGATCGATGCCTCCGGCCGCGTCCTCGATCGCACCCAAGGCCTGCCCGCACGCCCACTGCTGAACCCGGCCGCCATCGCCGCAGCCCGCCGGGGTGCCTCCGTGATAATCGAACTGCGGCTCGCTAGCGACCTACCCGTGCGGCTGCTCTCCGAGCCGGTCCACGCGCAGGACCAGAAGCTCCTAGTCATCGTCGGGCAGTCGCTGAACGAACGCAATCGTGCTCTGAGCGATCTCGCCGGCGTCCTGCTCATCGGCGGGCCCGTCGCGCTGCTCCTAGCATCCCTGACCGGGTACTGGCTCACCGTCGCCGCGCTGCGGCCCGTGGAGACGATGCGCCGCCGAGCACAACGCATCTCCGCCGCCGACCTTGATCAACGACTGCCAGCCACCGGCGGCAACGACGAGCTCGGGCGGCTCGCGCGCACCCTCAACGACATGCTGAGCCGCATCCACGCGTCGGTCGAGCGCGAGCGCTCACTAGTGTCTGACGCTAGCCACGAGCTGCGCACGCCACTGGCCGTGCTGCGAACCGAGCTAGAGCTGATCGCCCGCGAACGCCCAGCAGGCCCGGCGTTGCAGACCGCGATCGGCTCCGCGATCGAGGAAACAGACCGGCTCAGCCGGCTAGCGGACGACCTACTGCTGCTCGCCCGAGCAGACGACCACCAACTCGCGATCGATCCCAGCAGCCTGTCCGCCGCCATGCTCCTAGATCAAGCCGCCGAGGGTGCGCGTCGCCGGGCAGCAGCCGCACACAAGCAGATCACCGTTGACGCGCCAACGGATGTTCACGTCCTCGTCGATCGCGACCGCGCTGCTCAAGCGCTCGACAACCTACTCACCAATGCGCTGCGTTACGCCAACACCCACGTCCGGCTCAGCGCTCACAGCGCTGGGCCGTTCGTTGAACTGCACGTTGCCGATGACGGTTTGGGTTTTCCCGCCGACTTCCTACCTCACGCCTGGGAGCGGTTCGCGCGCGCCGACAGCGCACGCACCGACGACGGCACCGGCCTCGGACTTTCTATCGTCCGCGCGATCTCCGAAGCGCACGGCGGTCAAGCCCGCGCTGCAAACCTCGCCACGGGCGGCGCCGACGTCTGGATCACCCTGCCGACAGCGCCCCGCCGCGCCAACCACGGTGCCACATTCGAGTCAACAGGCAGTGTCGCTTAGGCGAATCCGAAAGTGCGAGCACGGAGAACTCTGCCTTCCGTCGCGTTATCGCTCACCTGAGGCGAGGCAGCGCGTAGGTCAGAGCAATCCGTGCGGACGGCGGCAGCCGGACGGTCCGAGTCTGGCGGGGCGGACCGGCTGGGTCGTGGCGGGCGACGCGCGCGTCGCCCGCCACGCGATCTGACAGACTCGCGGGGTGGGAGCGTGGCGCCAGATCTGGAGCTGGGTTCGCTGTGCTGCGGGCGTGGCGTGTGTGCTGGTGGGCTGCGCTGGCTGCGGTTCGTCGCATCACCGCACGTCGAGTGTGATCGCAACGGCGTCATGGACGCGGCCGATCGCGACCTCCCCGCGTTCGACTACAGGCACGGCTGCGATGCCGCCGCCGGTTGTCAGGCACGCGGGAGCCAGGCCAATTGCGGTCCTGCCGGCGGCGATGCGCCAAGGGTTGTTCGCCTGGACGCCGGCGGTGGCGGTCGGTGGACAGACAGCGGTGTGGATCTCGCGCGTGACGGCGTTTCACGAGTCGGGGTTCACGATCACGCTGCTGCGCTTCGACCAGGCGTTGGTCACGCTGGCGTTACACGCAGGCAGCTCGCAACCGGGTGGACCGGGCTGGCGTTACGGCGACGTCATTGGGTCCCGAGAAGCCCGGATTTTGGTCGCGGCGTTCAATAGCGCGTTTCAGGAGAGCTACGGCGCGGGCGGGTTCGAGGAAGGCGGTCGGGTCGGCTGGCCCCTGCGCCGCGGGGCGGCATCGGTCGTCATCTATCGCGACGGGGTCGCCGACATCGGTCGATGGCACGGAACCGTCCCCGCGATCGGCCGCCCGGTACAGGCGGTCAGACAAAACCTCGGCCTCCTGATCGACCGCGGGCGCATCCCTCCGAATGTCGACACCTGCATCAAGGTGTGTTGGGGCGATCCCCTGCATGAGCAGCCGGTCGTCGCCCGGTCGGCGCTGGGGATCACTTCCAATGGCGATCTCGTCTGGGCAGGGGGCCACGACCTGTCGGTGCGTGCGCTGGCACAGGCGCTCGCCGGCAAGGGTGTCGTCCGGGCGATGGAACTCGACATCAACCCCCGTTGGGTGGCCGGCTATGTCTACGAACACTCCCAGCGCGCCGGGGTGCCGGCGGCGGTTCCGATCGTGCCCGGACAGACCGGGATCCCCGGCCAGTTCCTCACTCCCTACTTCCGCGACTTCTTCACCATCATCACCCGTTCAAAGTGACGCCCAGTACCGCCCGGCTCGAGGCACGGCGAGCGTTCCAGCACCGTCCGCGACGATTCCACACAGGCACTCACGCCGATGGCCAGCTGCGCCTTCATTGCACCGGAAGGAACAATCGGATCGTCGCGAGGCTGTCGCACAACTGTTCTGGCTGTGAGCGCCGGTGTGAGCCGGTTGGCCTGGTTTTGGCGGTGTGAGCGCCGGGGGGCTTGTTTTAGGCCCCTGCGGCGGCGAGCCGGTGGCGGTGCAGCTTGGTGAGGTTGTGGGTTGTCATCAGCAATCGCCACTCAGTACGCACGGCCTTTCGGCCTTTGCGGTGAAATCGGGTGATCGTGCGGTTGTGCTTGGTGTGAGCGAACACGGGCTCGATCATCTGGATGCGTTTTCGGTAGAGCAGCTTCCCGTGCGATCCGAGCACGGTTCGCATCCATGCGTAGCGCCCGCCGGTCCAGCCCGGTCGCGGTTCCGATCGGCCGGCGGAGTCTGGGGGGATCAGCACCTGGATGTGCTTGTTCGTGATCACCTCGTCCATGTGCTGCTCGTTCCAGTAGCCCGCGTCGGCGAGCGCGAGCTCGGGCCGCTCGGTGACGCCCGCCTGCTCGAGCTCGCCGATCGCCGCTTGGATCATCGGGTTCAGGTTTGAGAAGTCGCCCGGGGTGTTGGTGATCTCCGCGGCGATCACGATCTGACCCTCATCCACGACCGCCTGCGCGTTATACCCCTGCACAAATCCGTTGTTGGCCTTCATCCTCTGGGTGTCGGGGTCGGTCACGCTCACCACCCCCTCGGGAACCTCCGGCGCAACCCACTCCTTCGGGCGGCGGCCGAGCCGCCGGCCTTGCCTGTCGCGACCGTTCTCGCGGTAATCCTCATACGCCCGGTTGGCCGCGACCCGCGCGTCACGCTCAGCCTCAAGGCGCTCACCCGCGAGCAGCAGCCGATCCTCGCGCGCGCGAGGAACAGGATCCGGGTGCTCCCAGCGGTGCTGCTCGAGCTGGCGGTGTCCTTCCCGCGTCCAACCCTGGCGTCCCTGGTGGCGCGCCACGATCCGCTCGACATCGAACTCGAACTCCGCCTCCCCAGCCGATTCCGGTGCGGGCTCCAGCCGCTGATCTGCGGGTGTCTCGGCCGCGCGCCGCTCGCGCGCCTGACGGAAGAACTCGGCCCGGCCCTCCCGCGTGCGCAACTGCTCAGGCAACTCATCCCCGCACTCCTCGCCATACAACTCATCCTCGGCCTCGTCGGTCGCCTTCGCCTCGGCCAGGATCTCCCGGGCGATCTCCTCAAAGTCGCGGGTCGACTCGCGACTCGCGTTCCCCGCCATCCGCGTCCCATCGATCGCGACCACCCCCGGCCTGACCAGACCAGCCTCATCACACAACCGCAACACCTGCCCGAACAACCCGGCCAGCGCCGCCTCATGCCGCGCCACGAACCGAGCGATCGTCGCGTGATCCGGCGTCTCCATCATCGCGATCATCTTGAACGCCACATCCTCCACGCACGCCCGCTCGATCGCCCGCGCCGACCGAACACCACGCGAATAGCCATACAACAACAAAGCGACCAGCATCGCCGGGTCATACGGCCGGCGACCCACCCCATCGTCCCGATACGCCCCATAGAACTCGCCCAACTCCATCCCCGCCACCGCATCCAAAACGAACCACGCGAGGTGCCCCTCAGGCAGCCAATCCCTCACATCCGGCGGAAGCAAAAACGACTGATCACGATCACAACCAATGAAGTTCTGAGCCATCCCGGGATGGTCTTAAACCCGCCGGACGGCACAGTAATTACGCGACATCCTCTCGCCCAAGCGCAAGTCAGCTCGGAACGCACGTGATGTCGAATGCGATCGTCCCGGCGGGCCTGGTCGGAGACGCGCTCGTCGCCGATTGCAGGGC
>Ga0070765_100001654_pt1 | contig 13728 bp, 11 predicted proteins | sample HubBroMetageWFT5_FD_71516 | JGI IMG/M metagenome (GOLD analysis project Ga0070765, IMG submission 71516) | Warmed and freeze-thawed soil microbial communities from the Hubbard Brook experimental Forest, New Hampshire - Hubbard Brook CCASE Soil... | ecosystem: Environmental > Terrestrial > Soil... | reverse complement strand
ACGTGGATCCACTGGTGGTCCCCGGTGGCGTCGGCGAACTTGTCGATCATCTCCTGGGTCACGGTGAGCCACTCGGACGGGCCCAGCTCCTTGCCCACGTGCTGGAGCAGATCCTGGGGCTTCTCGACCTTGAGCATTAGGGTCCCTCCCTCGGGTATGATTTGCGGGCGTCATTATCGCCCAGTCCGGAGGACAAGGCCCCGATGAGTTACGATGCACCCTTCGCCGGCCTCAAAGTTGTGGACCTGAGCCAGGGGATCGCGGGGCCCTACGCGGGCATGCTGCTCGCCCAGTACGGCGCCGACGTGATCAAGGTGGAGCCGCCCGAGGGCGACTGGGCTCGCGCGCTCGGACGCCGCTACGGCGACCTGAGCGCGTTCGCCATCGCCGCCAACCTCGGCAAGCGCGCGATCGTGCTCGACCTGAAGACCGACGAGGGGCGCACCACCGTGCATCGGCTCGCCGCGCAGGCCGACGTCTTCCTCGAGAGCTTTCGCCCCGGGGTGGCCGGCCGCCTCGGGGTGGGCTACCCGGACGTCTCGGCACTGAGCCCCCGCGTGATCTATCTCTCGGTTTCCGGCTTCGGTCAGACCGGGCCCGACGCGGAACGCCCGGCGGTGGACACCGTGTTTCAGGCCTTCACCGGCCTCATGTCGGTGAACCGCGGTCCCGACGCCATTCCCCACCGGGTGGGCGTCATCGTGATGGACATGGCGACCGCGCTCTCCTCGTTCCAGGCCCTGGCCGTCGCGCTCTACGCACGGCGCGACGAGCCGCGCGGCCGCTACATCGAGTCGAGCCTGCTCCGGGGGGGCGCCACGATCCAGGCGGTGTCGCTCGTCATGCATCACCTGGAGGCCGGCCAGCCGCAGCCGGGCCTGACTCCGTCCGGCACCTTCAAGGCGAGCGACGGCTGGATCAACGTCACGATCCTGCGGGACGCCGAGTTCCCCACGCTGTGCGACGCGCTCGAGCTGCCGCACGTCAAGGGCGACGCGCGCTTCGCCACCAACGCGTCGCGGTTCGCCCACGTGGCGGCGATGAACGCGGCGCTCGAGCCGGCGTTCGCCGGCCGTACCACCGAGGACCTGTCGGCACGGCTGCGCCGGGCTCGGCTCATGCACCAGCGGGTGAACACGTACCTCGAGTTCCTGGATCATCCACACGTGAAGGCCACCGGAGCGGTGACCTGGATCGAGCAGCCCGGAGTCGGACGGCTCCCGGTACCGGCGGTGCCGGGATTGCCCCCGCTCGTGAGCGGCACGCCGCGCGCCGTCGCGCCCTCGCTCGATCAGCACCGCAAGGAAATCCTCGCCGAGCTCGGCTAGAGACTCCCAACAGGAGAGATCACCATGAACCCACCGATGCGGATCACCGCGCTGGCCCTCGCGCTCTCGCTGGGCTCGGCCGGATTCGGCGCGTCCCAACCGAAGGAGCAGCTCGGCACCGTCGACTTCCCGAACTCGTGCACGCCGGCGGTCCAGGAGACGTTCCAGCGCTCGGTCGCCATGCTCCACTCCTTCAGCTACGGCCCGGGCGAGCGGGCCTTCCGAGACGTGCTCGCCCAGGACCCGTCGTGCGTCATCGCGACGTGGGGCATCGCGGCCATCCTGATGAACAACCCGCTCGCGAGCATCGGGCCACCGAAGGAGTGGGCCGAGCGGGCGCAGGCCGCCATCGACGAGGGACGCCGGATCGGGGCGAAGACCGCGCGCGAGCGGGACTACATCGAGGCGGTCGCGGCGTACTACGAGGACTGGGCCAACCGCCCGGAGCGCACGCGCCAGCAGAACCGCGCGAAGGCCTTCGAGGCGCTGGCCGCCCGCTACCCGACCGACGACGAGGCCCAGATCTTCTACGCGCTCTATCTCGCCTCCACCCAGTCGCTCTCTGACCAGACCTACAAGGCCTACCTGACCGCGGCCGACATCCTCGAGAAGCAGTTCGTGAAGCACCCCGACCATCCCGGGGTCGCCCACTACCTGATTCACAGCTACGACGCCCCGCCGATCGCGTCGAAGGGCGTGCCCGCGGCCCGTCGTTACGCCTCCATCGCCCCCGCGGCCCCGCACGCGCTGCACATGCCCTCGCACATTTTCACGCGCGTCGGTCTCTGGACCGAGTCCGCCGAGACCAACATCCGCTCCGCCGCGGCGGCCCGACGCGACGGCGACGGCGACGAGCAGGCCCACGCGATGGACTACATGGTCTACGCCTATCTGCAGCTCGCGCGCGACACCGACGCGCGCCGGGTGATCGACGAGCGCGGCCAGGTCGTACGGTTCGCGCGCTTCGCCGCGCCCTACGCGCTGGCCGCCATGCCGGCCCGTTACACGGTCGAGCGCGGCGACTGGGCGGCGGCCGCGAAGCTCGAGCCGACCGTCAGCGCGTTTCCGTTCACGGAGGCGCTGACCCACTTCGCGCGCGGGCTCGGCGCGGCCCACACCGGCGACGCGGCGGGGGCCGAGAAGGAGGCGCAGGAGCTGGTACGGCTGCGCGACGCGCTCAAGGCCGCGAAGAACGAGTACTGGGCCGCGGAGGTGGAGGTGAGCCGCCTGGGGGTGGCCGCGTGGGCGGCGCTCGCCCAGGGGAAAGCCGACGACGCGGTCGCCCTGATGCGGAGCGCGGCGGATGCGGAGGACCGCAACGAGAAGCACATCGTGACCCCCGGGCGCATCCTGCCCGCCCGCGAGCTGCTCGGCGACATGTTGCTCGAGCTGAAGCGTCCCGCGGAGGCCCTCAAGGAGTTCGAGACCGCCCAGCTCCGCGAGCCCGGGCGCTTCCGCGGCTACGCGGGGGCGGCGCGCGCCGCGGTGCAGAGCGGCGACCGGACGAAGGCCCGGCACTACTACGTCAAGCTGATGGACATGGCGGGCGCCGGCGACGCGCGGCCCGATCTCACCCAGGCCCGCGCGTTCCTGGCCGCGAATCCGTAGGGGTGGTGAGCCAGGGGTGCCGGGCAGGCGGGCCGGGAATTCGCCCTTCCGCAGTGGGCCGGCTCAGCCCTCCAGCGCTATCTCGGCGTCGCCTCGTTGCTCGAGTACCTCGACGACCGCGCCCTCCGCCGTGCGGACCGCCAGGACATCGAGGGTTGAATCCCGGATACGAAGGCCGCGCACCTCCACCCGGGGCAGCCACTCCGGGAGCACCGGATCACGGAAGATCAGCCGGTTCTTCTCGGCGTCGGGCTCGATGCCGAGCATGCCAGCCAGGAGCTGGGACACCACGCCGGCCGCCCAGGCCTGGGGCGAGCAGGCCACCGGGTAGGGCGTCGGCCCGTAGCCGCTGGCGCGCGGGAAGCCACAGAACAGCTCGGGCAGACGATGCCCCTCGCAGTGCTGCGCGGCGTCGAAGAGACCGTTCGCGAGCGACAGGAAGGCGCCGGTGAAGCCATACCGGCGGAGCCCCGCCGCCGCGATCGCGGTGTCGTGCGGCCAGACGGACCCGTTGTGGTAGCTCATCGGGTTGTAGAGCCGCTCCTGCGTCCCCAGCGTCCGGATCCCCCAGCCCGAGAAGAGATCGGGCTTCAGGAGGCGCTCGGCGATGCGCGCGCCGCGATCGGGCGGGACCAGACCGGTCCACAAGGCGTGCGCGGGATTGGAGGAGGCCACCCGGCAGGGCTCGCCGTCGCCGTCGAGCGCGAGCGCGTAGAAGCCCTCGTCCTCCATCCAGAAGTCGCGCAAGAATCTCTCGCGGAGCTGCTGCCCCGCGGCGCGCCGGGTCCGCGCCAAATCCGGGCGCCCCAAGCGCTCGGCGATCCGGGCGGCTCCCTCTAGGGCCGCGTACTTGTATCCCTGGACCTCGACGAGGGCGATCGGGCCGGTCGCGGCCCGACCGTCCCGGTGCATGATCGCGTCGTGCGAGTCCTTCCAGCCCTGGTTGACGAGACCCCGCGCGGAGCGCGACGCGTAGGTGACGTACTCCGAGCGCTCGGTCCAGTCCAGCGCGGCCTCGATCGCGGGCTCGAGCTCCGCGAGCAGGGCTCGATCGTCCGTCCAGCGGAGGTATTCGGCCACGAGCATCAGGAACAGGGGCGTCGCGTCCACCGAGCCGTAGTACGGGATGAACACGATCTCCCGACAGGCCGCCATCTCGCCCCGGCGGTACTCGTGCAGGATCTTGCCCGGGTTCTGGTCCGTGAACTCGTCGTCCTCGTGGCCCTGGTACGCGGCGAGGAACCGGATCGTCCCGCGCGCGAGACCGGGATCGAAGGGCAGGTGCTGCAGCGCGGTGATGATGCTGTCCCGGCCGAACGGCGCCACGTACCACGGGATTCCCGCGTAGGCGATACGGCCGTGCGGGGTTTCGGTCGAGAGCATGCGCAGGTCCGACCACGAGCGGGCTACCCATTCGTCGAACCCGACGTTGGCGGTGCGCACCCGCGCGCCCGGCGCGGGCTCGACGCGCGCAACGACCCGCGGAACGATGGCCCCCCCTCCGGCGACCTGAAGCCGGTCGTCACCCTCGGCGGTCGTGATGATCAGCCGGAGCTCGTGCGACTCACCGGGTGAGATCACGAGACGGTGGCGGGCGAATCCTTCGGTCAGCTTCTCGGGCGGTGGATCGAACGACAGCGCGGTGACCCGCACCACGTCGTCGAGGCCCCGGTAGGAGAGCCGGACCGAGGCGCCGTCGACCGCCGGGGGCAGGATCGCTCCACGGCGCTCGCGGACCATTCCGCGCACCTCGAACACGTCGGCGAAGTCGGCCAGGTAGTGCCAGCTCAGGATCAGCTCGTGGGGCTCGGGACTGAAGCTCTCCACGATCAGGATCTGGACCAGCGCGGTGGGCTCGAGAACCAGGCGACGGGCCAGCCGCAGCAGGCGACCCCTGAGCCCGACGACCTCTCCGTGGCAGAGGTCGGGATTGGTGAGATCGACCGCGACCTGGCTCCCGTCGTCGGATACCGCCGCGTTCAGATGGATCGGCCGCTGGCCGTGCACCGCCAGCTCGAGGGTGCGCAGGAAGCGGGTGCCGCCCACGTAGAAGCCGAATTCGCTCTCGGGGAGCTCCGGGAAGTCCCCGTGATTGTCCGCGACGAAGAACGCCTCGTCGCACTTCACGACCAGGCGCGGGAGGTCGTTGGCGGAGGTGCGGATGTAGTAGCGGTCCCGTGCGCCATCCTCGTCGTCGGCCGGATGCATGTCCGGGATCGAGGTCAGGCGGACGCTTCGGGCAGGCTGGACGCGCCCGCCTCGAGGCGGTCGTAGATGGCCTCGTAGTCGTCCGCCATGTGGCTCACGCTGAAGCGGGCCTCCGCCTCGCGCCGGCACGTGGCGCGCTCGATGCGGTCGAGGTGACGCACCGCCTGCGCGATCTCCTCGACGGTGTCGGCGATGAATCCGGTGCGACCGTGGTCGATGACCTCGGGCACCGATCCGAGTGGTCGCGCGATCACCGGAGTCCCGCAGGCGAGCGATTCGATCATCACCAGACCGAATGGCTCGGGCCAGTCGATCGGAAACAGCAGCCCGATCGCGCCGCCCAGAAAAGCCACCTTGTCGGCATCCCCGATCTCTCCCAGGTACTCGATCAGGGGATGGTGGAGCAGGGGCTCGATCTCGCGCTCGAAATACTCGCGGTCCACCGGATCGACCTTGGCGGCGATCTTGAGCGGCACGCCGGCGCGCTTGGCCGCCGCGATCGCGAGGTCGGGCCGCTTCTCGGGCGAGATCCGGCCCAGGAAGGCGAGGTATCCGCCGCGCCCGGAGCCCGGACGGTAGGCGTCCAGCGGCAGGCCGTGATGAACGGTGCCGACCCAGGACAGGTCGATGTCCTGAAGAGGACGGCGCTGAGCGTCGCTGATCGAGACGAGGGGTACGTCGTCGAAGTAGCTCAACACCATGTGCACGTGCTGCAGGTCGAGTCGCCCGTGCAGGGTGTGGACGGTGGGGGTCGCGGTGAGCCGCGAGAACGGGAACCCGAGGTAGTCCACGTGACAGTGGATCAGGTCGAACTCGGCGGCTCGCTCGAAGACGTTGGTCAGCTCCACGATGTGCGGCGCGAGCGGATCGGTCACGCTCAGGTCGAGGCGGAGCGCGCGGGGGACCGACGCGACGAGCGTGGCGCTCGTGCGCGAGTCGCCGCTCGCGAAAAGCGTGACCTCGTGGCCACGTCGAACTTGCTCCTCCACCAGATGGGATACGACTCGCTCCGTGCCCCCGTACAGCCTCGGGGGCACGCGCTCGTACAGGGGAGCGACGTGAGCGATTCGCATTCTATTTCTTGTGCTCTTCGCCCTTCTCCGACTGGCCGGACCGAGCCTCACCGCGCGGCTGCGGCGCGGCCGCGTGTTGCTGGTAGTGCTGCTGGACGACCGGCTCACGGGGCTGGTACTTGTAGTTCTGGCTGTGCAGAACCGGTTGTTGCTGAACGGTCGGATACCGCTTGCCGGCGTACTGCTTCTGGTAAGTGGGAATCGGCGCGGCCGGCGGCACGTGGCCGCGATCCACCCGCTTGTTCCAGTCGCCGTGCTTCTGCGCCCAGCCGTTTCCCCAGTGCTCATCCCATCGCGGCGGCGCGTTCGCGGCCCATCCCCGGAAGAAGGTCGGTGGACGACGGTAGTAACGGACCGGGACCTGCAGGAGGAAGTTCGGCACGATCTCCGGATCGACCTGGGCCCAGGGGCCGTTGTACCAGGAGCTGGAGTACCAGTTGTCGTTGTCGAGGACCCAGTACATGCCGTCGTAGAAGAAGAAATTGCCGTCCACGCTCGGCGCGTAGTAGACCGGCGACCCGGGCACGAGCGTCAAACTGGGCAGGGCCGGGAGATGGATGCCGATGTCGAGAGAGGGTACGCCGATACCGACGCTGATATGCGCCGGCGCGGGTGATGCGAAAGCGAGCAGCAGCAACGGTCCAAGGAATAGCCAGGCCCGTCACGTGCTCTTCCGTGCCGCTCCGGGTTGTCGCTCGATTGTCATTGTCTCCGCCTCCTACTCTTTTGCAGCAAGTCGTGTGCCGGTAGTCGGGACGGCTTTCGAGGCAGCATAGAGCCCACAATCACGGTAGTTACGGTGGGCGTCGGAGCGCCGAGCAAAGTCTTCCCGGTCGAGCTTACCGAGCGGGCCGGCAGGTTTTACTCAGGTGCACAGGCGTGAAGTGCAACGCACCCTGAGTGGGCTATCATGCCGCCGAGGCCGCAGCCGGCTTTCCCGTCGTTGTCGAAGGCGAGGGCGAGAGTGTCATGCCGACGGACCCCGATCTCGTGCGTGCCCGTGTCCGCCGGCTTCTTCAGGGAGGCGACGCTCCCGCGCGGCTCTGGCGACTGACCACCGGGAACGTGGATGCCGGCTGGGGAACCGGTCGGCTCTGCGTGATTTGCGACGAGGTCATCGCGAGCAACCAGGTCGAGTACGAGGTGCGGAGTCCCAGCAACGCCCTGGTGATCATCCACTACTCCTGCTACGTCGTATGGCGCGATGAATCAGGGAGGCCGTGATGCTCCATGGCTCAGTCTATCGGGGCCGTCAACGGCCTCGGCGCTCCGGTTGAAGCACCGGATGTGATAGGTCGCCGAGCCGGACAGGACGAGGCTCTCGTTCGGCTTGATCGGTTGCCGGCACACGACGCAGAGCGGCTCGTGGGGCGGCCGACGGCGTGTCGGCCGCGACGACGCCTGCCCTGGCCGGTCCAGGGCCGCCGCGCTCGACACCGCCGGGGTGCGCTCGAGACTCACCAACACTCCCGGGATGCTTCGCCTTACCCTGTCATTCCTTCCCATCCAACGATCCTCCAGTCCGATTGAACGGTGTCGCATCGCTTGAATTCCCGATCGATAGAGCCGAGGCGCGTGCATACGGATCGAACGCGGACGCATCGGCTGTGCCATGGAACTGGCCGATGCTCGGGCGCCTATCGTGCGGACGGCGGCTGGGGCGCGGGCGGGGCGGTCGGCGGGCAGGGAGCCTCTGCCGAGGCGGCCGGAGGCGCAACGTCCGGTTTCTGGTTCGCTTCGACCGGCCGGCAGCTGGCGGGCGCGGGCTGGGGCTTGAGCGGCGCCGAGGGAAGCTGCAGGGGAAGCGGATTGGAAGGCAGTGGGGGCTGCGGCATGGGCGGCGCCGGCGGTGGCGCCGGGACGGTGGGCACTCGTCTCGGGGGCGGATCGGCCACCGCCGGCCGGCCTGTCCCCCACGAGGCCACCAGCAGGGCCGCCAACAGGATTGCCACCACTCCGGAACCTCGATGGTTCAACTCATCCTCCGGCCGAGCCGGCCCGCCATGCCCGCGGTGACCAGGAGAGCAAGGCTGGTAGCCAGAACCGTGGCGTCGCTTCCGAGCCTTTGCATCACCCACGCCAGGATGGTCATTCCGAGCATCGCGGCTCCCATCGCCACCGCTCCGTAGAGCGTCAAGAGTCGCCCGATCATCGCTGGAGGCGCGACTTCCTGGAGAACACCCCACGCGATCGGCGTGAACAGGCCGATCCCCGCCCCGATTAGGCAGAGGAGGCCCGCGACCACTAGCCGGTTCAGCGTGAAGAGCAGGCCGCCGAGACACAGCGCGCTGATCACGCTCGACAGCGCGATCGTTCGCACCCGGGCTGCCACCCTCCACACCCCCACGCGAACGAGCCCCATCGAGACCGCCAGAATCCCGATGCCGAGGCTCGACCACAGGTACCCGACCTCCGCCGGGCCGAGACCGAGCCGGTTCTTTCCGAGGATCGGGAAGAGGGTGGAGAACGCGCTCATCCCGAAGCTATAGAGTGCTGCGGTCAACATCAGCTGCAGGATCAGGGGCTGTTGCACGAAGGCGTAGCGGATACCTTCGACGAGATCCGCGATCGCCGATTGCCATTGGCTCGACGCGGTTCGCGCCGGGTCGATGCGCGGAATGCGCACGAAGAGCAGGCACGCGGCCGACGTCAGGTACGTCAACGCGTTCACCCCCAGGACCTTCTGCGAGCTCAACGCCGCGATGCCGACGCCGCTGAGCGCCGATCCCACGACGACGCCGATGCTCGAGGTGACCTGGAGCAGGGCATTCGCGGCCGTGCATCGGTCGCGAGAGACGATGAAGGGCACCGCCGCGATCATGGCGGGACCGAACACCGCGGCCGCGATCGAGTTCAAGAAGATCAGGCCGAAGAGGTATTCGACCGTCAGCGATTGGGGCGGGATCGCCCAGGGGACGAGCCCGATGATCAGCATGCGCAAGAGGTCGCTCGCGATCATCAGGGATCTCTTGGGCAGCCGGTCGAGGTAGACGCCGATGAGCGGCCCGAAGATGACCGGGGGGAGCGTCTGGAGGAGGCCGACGACGGTGGTCTGCAGGGCCGAGCCGGTGACCGAGTAGACGAACCAGAGCAGGGCCAGTCGGGTGATGCCGTCGCCGACCTGTGACACGAGCTGGCCCCACCAGAGCCAGCCGAAGTCCCATTCGGCCAGCAGGCTACGTTCGCGCGACTCCGGCTCGGCTCTGGGCTCGGGAATCAACACGGCTTCGCCGCCATGGGACCCGATAGCTCGCCTCGAGGCTCGCCCCCGCGGCCGAATCGAGGAGGCCGCCGTTCGCGAACGCCGAGGTGCCGAGGCGGGCCATCTCGCGCTGAACCAGCTCCCGGTAGACGCCGGGACCGCTGAGGAGCTGGTCCGGCGCGCCGTCCTGCACGATCCGTCCCGCCTGCAGCACCACGATTCGATCGAAATCGCGCAGGGTCGAGAGACGATGGGCGACCGCGATCACGGTTCGGCCATGCATCAGGCGCTCGAGGGCGATCCGGATCGCCTCCTCGGAGTCGATGTCGAGCTCGGAGGTCGCCTCGTCGAGGAGGAGGATCGGGGCATCCTTCACGAGCGCGCGGGCGATGGCCAGCCGCTGGCGTTGCCCTCCCGAGAGCTTGATGCCGCGATCACCGACCACGGTGGCGATGCCTTCCGGCAGGGCCTCGATGAAATCGAGGCTTTGCGCCGCCGCGGCGGCCTCCAGCACCTCGTCGTCGGATGCCTCGGGCCGGCCGTAGCGAATGTTCTCCAGCACCGAACGATGGAAGAGCGAGACGTCCTGGGGCACGATCGCGATCGCCTGACGCAGGCTCTCCTGGGTGATCCGGGTGACGTCGCGGCCCCCCACGAGGATGCGCCCGGACTGCACGTCGTAGAACCGTTGGAGGAGAGCCAGGAGGGTCGATTTGCCGCCCCCGGAGGCACCCACCAGCCCCACCCGCTGCCCGGCCGCGATGCGGAGCGCGAAGTTCGCGAAGACCGGTCGCCCGCCCGGATACTTGAAATGGACCGCTTCGAACGCGACGCTCCCCCGGCGGGCGTGGAGCGGCGCCGCCGCCGCGTGGTCGCGCAGGGCGTGGGGGACGAGAATGGTCGCGAGCGCCTCGGCCAGTCGGGCCATGTGCTGGGTCACGTCCACGAGGGCCACCGCGAGATCACGCGTCGCGTGGAGGATGGTGAACCCGAGAGTCGTGACGAGCACGACGTCGCCGGTGCTGGCTTCTCCGCGACGCCAGAGCGCAAGCGCCCAGGCCAAGAGGGCGATCGCGAAGCTGATGGTGGTCACCGCGTGGGCGAGCCGCACCCGTTCCAGATAGAGCAGGCTTTGCCGGCGCGCGGTCATCTCGTGACCGATCGTCTCATCGAACCGGTGATGTTCGCGTCCGAGCCCGCCGAAGGCCCTCACCAGCGGCATGTTGCCGATGATGTCGATCATCTCACCGTCGACCGCGGCGGCCCGGTCGGCGAAGCCGCGGTGCAACGGCTCTCCCTTGGCGGCCAGCCGGAACAGCGCGCACGCCACGACCACGGCGACCCCCGCCATGCCCGCCATCATCGTCACGTTGACGGTCGCGAGCAGAGCGACGGCGGCCAGGGTGGCCAGGCAAGGCGGCAGGACGTTCCAGATGGCCATGGTCTCTACGGTGAAGACCGCATTCGAGGTCGCGGTGATGCGGCTCGTCAGCGCGCCGGGCAGGCGATCGAGAAAATAGCTCGGCGCGTGCCCGGTGAGATACCGGAACAGATCCCGACGCACGTCTCCGGTCACTCCGACGAAGATGTAGCTCGCGATCAAGCCGGCCACGCGCCAGAAGAGGGTATCTCCCACGACCAGAAGCACGAGCACGACGAACGCGGCTCCGATCTGACCATTCTCGCGCTGGCCGCCGGAGAGGCGATCGACCAGCATCTTCACCGCGTACTGGGTTCCGACCGAGCAGGCGACGGCCTGGACGACGGCGACGAGGATCGCGAGGTGGGACAGGGGACGCGCCCGCACGTAGCGGGCGAGGAACGCGAGGGGGCGCCCCCGATACTCACTGAGGTCAGCGCTGGCCATCACGTGCGCCGAGTTGCATCGGCCATGCCACGCCGCGAACCTCCCAAGTATGGGCGAAGGCTTCGCACTCCGGCCTGCAGCGTTCAGGCGGGGCGGTAGTTTTTGCCGTCTCGGTTGTAGTTTTTACGAGTCCGAAGTGTCATTGCTCACCGCTTGATCACCGCCCGGCGGACGAGATCAGCGGTAGAGGTCGATCAGCTGCTGCAGGGCGACCATCTGGTTGCCCTTGGTCGAGGAGGGCACCACGATCAGCGTCTTCACGCCCGCCGCGTACCAGGCCTCGACGCCCTCGCGTACCTCCGCCGGGCTGCCGTAGAGGGTGACCTGGGTGAGCCAGCGGTCGGACATCAGCGAGGGGAGCTCGTCTTCCCGGCCCGCCGCGATGGCTCGGCGGATGGCCTGCATCTCCTCCTCGAAGCCCGCCTCGATCCAGTAGTTCTGGTAGTTCGGGAGCTTCACGTAGCCGATCAGGGTGCGGCGATTGACCGCGGCGGCCGCGGCCCGGTCGGCGTCGATGCAGGTGGGCACCATGTTGCCGACGAAGAAGTCGGGGCTCGTGCGCGCCGCGTCGGGCAGCGCCTTGAGCGATTCCGGCATGTGCGAGCGCGCCGCGTTGGCCCACACCGCGCCCTGCGCGATCTCGCCCGCGAGACCTGTCATCTTCTTTCTGAGAGTGGCCAGCGTGATCGGCGGCAGCTCGCCCACCTGCTTGGCGCCGGCCTTGAGATCTTGCACGAAGCGCCGCATGTCCTCGAGTGGCTTGCCCGGCTTGATGCCGAGGCGATCGTGCGTCGGCCCGTGGCTGATGCCCACGCCGAAGCGGAAGCGCCCGCCCGACAGCTCGTGGACGAGCGCCGCGGTCTGGGCGAAGTCGAACGCGTGGCGCGTGTAGATGTTGGCGATGCTGGTGCCGATCGGGATCGCACGGGTGGAGAGCGCGATCGCCTCGCACAGGCCGAGGCCGTCGCCGAGGCTCGGGCAGTAGAGGCCGGTGAAGCCCTCGTCCTCGAGGCGCCTCGCCATGTCCACGGTGGCCTTGCGCCGCCCGGGGACCGCGGCGAGGCTGACCGCGGGCTTGCGCGTCACGCCCACGGCACCGCTCCGCCCCAGCGGTTGAGCGAGGTGGTCTCCGACGTCGGCCGCCGCTTGCTCGAGCCGTACTTGACGGCCGGGTAGCCGAGCGGAATGCAGAAGTGAAACGTCATCTCCTTGGGGATGTCGAACATGGCGTGGAAGCGGTCCATTACCTTCGCGTGCAGCGTGGTCGGCAGCGAGCCGATGCCGAGCGCGTGGGCGGCCAGCATCAGGTTCTGGCAGGCGGGGATCACCGAGTTCGCGCCGCCGCCCGGCGCGGTGAACGCGAAGACGACGCAGGGCACGTCCTTCATGTCCTCCGACAGCCCCATCGCCGAGCGATGGTTCTTGTCGGTGAGGGGGATGTCCTCGGGCTTCGTCCACTTGTGATCGTCCCAGCGCTTGGCCCACCACGCCTCCTTGTAGAGCGCGCCGAATTCGCGGATCTTCGCGCGGTCGTTCACGATCAGGAAGCGCCCCACCTGGTTGTTGCCGCCGTTCGGGGCCTTCACCGCGGCCTCCATCAAGAGGTGGAGGTCCTCGATCGGGATGGGATCAGGGCGAAGCTTCCGAACGGACCGCTGGGTGAACATCGCTTCCCCGATCGGCATCTTCAGACGGTCGATCTGCATGGGCTCCCTCCTGGCAATGGGGTCACGAGCCGAGGACGCGCCCGAGCCAGCGGGCCACGTCGGCGATCTCGTCGGCGGAGACGGAATGGGGGATCGCGTACTGGTGCCACTCGATCGGGTACCCGAGCTCGGCGACCTGCTCGCGCCCGTGCTCGGCCATGGCCAGCGGGATCATCGGATCGTGGACGCCGTGGGCCCAGAAGATCGGCACGTCACGATTCGCGGGCGAGGCCTCGGTGGTCAGGGTGTTGGAGAGCGGCAGGTAGCACGAGAGGGCCATGATCCCGGCGAGCCGCTCCGGATAGCGCAGCCCCAGGTGCAGCGCCATGGCGCCGCCCTGGGAGAAGCCGGCCAGCACGATCCGGCCGGGCGCGATCCCGCGCTGTCGCTCGCGCGCGACGAGCGCGTCGATCTGGCGCGCGGATTGTCGGACGCCCGCCTCGTCCTCGCGCCGCACCCCCGCGAGCGCACGGATGTCGTACCACGCGCGCATGACGTGGCCCTGGTTGATCGTGACGGGTCGCAGCGGAGCGTGCGGAAAGACGAAGCGGACGGCCGGGCGCGGGGGCAGCCGCAGCTCGGGCACGATGGGCTCGAAGTCGTGCCCGTCGGCGCCGAGGCCGTGCATCCACACGACCGCCGCGGTCGGATCCGGCGCGGTCTCGATCTCGATGGCGTCCAGGAGGTCGGGCATGGCGGGCGTCGTTGTGCGAGTATACGTCGCCAGGGAGGGAGC
>Ga0070765_100001652_pt1 | contig 13733 bp, 12 predicted proteins | sample HubBroMetageWFT5_FD_71516 | JGI IMG/M metagenome (GOLD analysis project Ga0070765, IMG submission 71516) | Warmed and freeze-thawed soil microbial communities from the Hubbard Brook experimental Forest, New Hampshire - Hubbard Brook CCASE Soil... | ecosystem: Environmental > Terrestrial > Soil... | reverse complement strand
CCGCGCTTCCGGCGACAAATAACTGAACATGTGACTTTGCTGATGATCCATGCCTCGCATGCTCCTTTCCTAGCATGTCGGCGTGGTGGATGGGGAGTACTTTTTCAGCATCCTGCTAGGATATTTACGCGCTTGCGGTGAAGTGGCCGTAACGCGCTCCCGGCTCGCGGCATGCTCGGAAGTTACTTTGCCAGAGAGGCCATCTCGTAACCAATCCCAACACGGACACAGGGTTGGGGATTTACGTGCGGGATGGCGATTTATCGTCGGTCAATGCTTGGCACAACTTCGGTCGCTCCTCAGTGCCCGATAGGGAAACGCATTGCACTCTGCTGGTCAGAGTCTAGCGACTGCCAAACGGCTAGTGGAATGGAATTGACCTCGCGACTGTTGTCGACGTACCAGCGGCGAACATAACGAACGGTCACGAGAGGTCGAGGTACATCGGTCGTGTTTGGCGTCCCCCGATGCAGGCACCAAGGATGGCGAATTAGAACGTCTCCTAATTCCAACGGAACGGTAATCGGTTTGATTTCCCCGAGCTCAGTAAGCCGCTTAGCTTGTTCTCGTTGCATCCGGTGAGTGCCAGGTACGATTTCTATGGGGCCGTTTGCAGCCGTTATTCGTAGCAGGCCAAAGCTGACGTTCAGCATATAAGCGGGCAACTGCATCTCAGGGGCTTCCGCAAACAATGGACGCTGATAGTCGGCATGAAATCCTTGGTAGTAGGAGCCCTCTATCGGCAGATCGCAGCCCCATTGGTCCGCGACCACTCTGTCGTCCATTGCGCCACGCACAATCCCAAGCACGTCGGTGTCGAAGAAGAACTCCGGGGCGTAGCATGGCGGCACGAATGGCATCGGCACAAAGTGGCGACAAGGGCCGCGGTTAGAGTTTTCGTGATTGTCCTCCAGATAAGTTAGGAGCGTCGGCCAAAACGCTTCGCGGCACACATCAAGCAAAGGCTTCTGAAAGTGAGCCGGTAGCACGCAGAAACCTCGGTCCTGAAGCTCGGCAAGCCTTTGTTGGATGTTCATGGACGCGACTCGCCCTACACTGTGAGCCATGTAGAGGATAACTGTTGGTGAACAGGCCATCTTACTCGTAATCCCGAAACGGGAACGTCAGCGGCAACTGCCTGATTACCCACCCCCCACCTTCGTAACCTCGCCGCCCTCCAGATCACAGACTTCCTTCTTGACTTCTCCCTACTCTCAAAACTGGAGAACTATGCCCGGACGGTCGCCAACTGTCTTTTCTGACAACTGACAACTGCCCACTGACAACTGGTTTTTGGTTTTTCTAGCCACTAGCCACTAGCCACTTCTTCAAGGGGGAGACCTAATGAACGACTACAAAACCTGCACTCACTCCTACGACAGCGGACGCGCTTGCAAATCCGCTGCCGCCGCAGGCCGCGAATTCTGCGGCTACCACCTCCATTATCGCGGACGCCTCCTGCGCATGGCCCAATTCCGCGCTCGACATCAACCCTTCGACATCACCCTGCCGCCGCTCGACAGCCTGTGCTCCATCCAGTCGGCGCTCAGCCAGGTCGCCGAAGCCCTCGCCGCCGACATGATCGATCCTCGCCGCGCCATGGGCCTCCTCAAGGCGCTCCGCTTTGCCAAAGAGAATCTCAAGGACGGCCTCAAAGATGATAGCGCCCACTGGCACGACACCCCCTACCTCAACAAAGACGCCACCGCCTACGACAACTTCGAAGCCGACTACGGTCTCCCCGAAGGCATCGACCTCACCGCTCCCCCCGAAGTCGCCTTCCCGTCGACAGACACAAACAATCAAGTTGGGTGCCCCGTTCAAGCGCAGCTTGAGCGGGGTTTTTCTCCTGACACGAAATCCCCGGGTGGCCCCGGGTGCCCCATCCCGCCTGCTTTTGGCGGGGTGGGTCTTTCCACCGGGCGCCCGACCCTCCCTTCCTTTGACCGCATCCCTCTTATCCTCGAAATCCCGCCACCCTATGTCCGCGACTACGCCGCCGAAGCCGAGGAGGCTTTCGAGTGCAAGCCGGAAGACATCGAGTTGACCGAGCTATACAACACCGAAGGTTTCAAGGCCTGGGACCGTCGCGCCCGCGAGCATCAGCGCAACGCCGATCGCAAGCTGCGGCGCAAGCTCTTCCGTGCCAACTACGAGCGCTACGCCGCCGAGGCCAAACTCAAGAACATCCAGGCCGCCGCCGAAAAACTACTCGCACAAAAACTCGCCGCCGAGAAGGCCGCAGCCCAACAATCAGCAACCCAAAAAGAAGCTGAGCAGAACTCGCAACCCCTTCCTCCCACTGCCTGCGAGACGCCAGACGCCCCCGCCATCAGACGCCCACCCACTCCCGCCGACGCCGCAGCCGATACGCTGCCCAAGGAGGCCACCTCCATCGCCTAATTGATCTGTCGAAAATGAAGTGTTGAATCGGAGCGCTCGAACTCCCCCACCGCCAGAGCTGCGCCCCGGCGCCCCGTCAACTTGCAGTCGCAGGGAGATCTGCGCTTAACAAGCTGTGCATGAACCAAGGTTCCGGTCGCGATGGTGAGACGAGGACCAGAACACTAGCCCACTCGGGGGCGGGGACATGATAGCCCAGCACGCAGCCGCAGGCGGAGTACTGCGTAGCGGGAGGAAACGATCCGAGGCCGCCGGGGCCGACATATCTTTCCGCGGGGAGTGTACCTAAGTCGAACGGACAGGCATAGATAGCTATAACTACTAATAAAATGAATGACATGTGAACAATTTCCGGCTAACTCGATGAAAACAAAGGGGGCGCACACACGTAAATTTACAAATTCCCGGATCGACATTTTTTTCCGGCATAGGCGAAACCTTTCTCCTCCTCCGGAGTCCTATCTGGCATTGCGCGGGGTTCAGAAACCGGGATCCTTCACTTTCGTATGCGGCGGCCCGGGCCGCATCACTACGGGCAAAAAACGATTCCCTTAACGCGGGAAATCCGACAGAATGCTTCGCACGTATGTTGCATAGGGCCACAGTAGAGATCTGACATTCAGGTCTTCCAACTAGACCTTTAGAGGAGAAATCACCAATGACGAAATCGATGAAGTCACTCATGATGGGAGCTGCACTCGCGGGATTCATGGCGGGCAACACCGCTATGGCGCAGACACCGTCGTCCAACTCCAACGCCTTTTCCAGCAACCCGAACCTGGGCCAGTTGTCGACCTCCTTCTCCAAGGACAAGCACGCCTGCAAGGGCCAGAACTCTTGTAAAGGCAAGGGCGGCTGTAAGACCGGCGACCAGGGCTGCAAGGGCAAGAACAGCTGCAAGGGCAAGGGCGGATGCGCGACTGACGGATCGAAGCCTCCGGCGCAGTAACCTCGAATACCTTTGATCACGAGGGCCGGGCGAGGAAACGTCCGGCTCCCGCGATCAACGTCTCGTCACTTGTCTTTGAACTCATATGCCAGCGAATTGCTTTAACGGCTTCACCGAATACGGAGTGGGAATTGGGCTGCGGATCCCGCACTACAACCACATCCTCGAGCGCAAGCCGGTAGTCGATTGGTTCGAAATCATCTCCGAAAATTTCATGGTGGAGGGCGGACGCCCGCTGCACTTGCTCGACCAGATTCTCGAGCAGTATCGCGTGGTGCAGCATGGCGTCTCCATGTACTTCGGCTCGGTGGAACCGCTGAATCGCGAGCACCTGAGGCGGCTGAAATCGCTGGTGCGACGCACCAAGACGCCTTGGCTCTCCGACCACCTGTGCTGGGGCAGTGTCGATGGCTCCTACTCGCACGACCTGCTGCCCATGCCTTACACCTTCGAGGCAGCCAAGAAAACGGCGCAGAAGATCCGCGAGGCGCGCGATTTCCTGGAAGTGCCCGTAGTGGTGGAGAACGTCAGCAGTTACGCCGAGTTTCACGCTTCCGAAATGACGGAGTGGCAATTCCTCACCGAAGTCGTGGAAGATGCCGACTGCGGAATTCTGCTCGACGTGAACAACATTTACGTTTCATCGCGTAATCATAATTTCGATCCCTACGACTACCTGCACAACGTTCCTCACGAGCGAGTAGCGCAGATCCACATCGCCGGACACTCGAAGTTCGAGAAGTACATCCTCGATACGCATGACCATGCAGTGATCGATCCGGTGTGGAAACTGTATGCGCGAGCCGTTGAACTCGTCGGTCCGACAGCAACGCTGTTGGAGTGGGACGATCACATTCCTTCGTTCGACGAAGTGCACGGCGAAGCGCTGAAGGCCAACCGCTACGTCCGTGAGAAGGTGGTCGCGTGATGGATCTCGACCGCATCCAGCGCAGCATGTTTGACGCGGTGCGTCAGCCGCTGACCGCCTCGGAGAACATGCGGCAACGCACCAGCGATGGGCGTTCGATGCGCAATATTGCCGAGGAGATTATCAAGCCGAACGATCGCCTCACCTCGTTCGAACGCCTCGAAATTTACAACCGGCAATATTGGTTCCGGGTGCTGGCTGCGCTGGCCGAGGACTTCGAGGGACTAACGCTGATCCTCGGCGATCGTCAATTTGAAAAGCTCTCCATCGCCTATCTGCAGGATTGTCCGTCGCGATCGTTCACGCTGCGCAACCTGGGATCGCGTCTGGAGCCGTGGCTGCGTGCGCATCCCGAGTTCGTAGCTGGAGTCGAAACTATCGCGCTCGATATGGCACGACTGGAGTGGGCAGAAATCGAAGCCTTCGACGAGGCATCGAAGCCGAAGCTGACCGAAGCAGACCTGGCCACGCTTGGCCCCGATCCGCAATTCGAGCTGCAACCCTTTATTCGCCTGCTCGATTTGCAGTACCCCGTTGACCAGATGTTGCTGGCGATCCGTCACGAGCAGCGGGAGAACGACATCGTCAGCAATGCGGTTGCAAGTAGTTCTGCGCGCAGACGTCCTCGCAAACGCTCTCTGCCCAAGCCTGAGAAGATTTTCCTGGCGGTGCATCGCGCGGAGAACTCGGTGTACTTCAAGCATCTCGATGCCGAAGCGTTCGGGATCCTGTGCGCGCTGCGCGATGGGAAGCGGCTCTCCGAGGCCGTCGAATTCGTTGAATGGAACAGTCGCTCGGGCGAACAAGCGGCTGAGAATTTGCAGAGGTGGTTCGCGCTCTGGTCATCCCTGGGTTGGTTCTGCAAAACAGGACAACATTCATGACAACAATCGCGGACAAATTACAGAGTGCGTATTCGATCCTAGTTAAGTGCGCCAACTCCCTGCAACCGTTTCTGCTGCTGTTCGTGCGTTTGTATTGGGGATGGCAGTTCGTCGTAGATGGCTGGGGCAAGCTGCATAACCTGCCGAAAGTCATCGAATACTTCGGCAGCCTCGGACTGCCGATGCCGGGTCCGACGGCGTACTTCGTGTCGATCCTCGAGTTGGTCGGAGGAGTCCTGCTCGCGCTCGGACTTGGCACCCGCCTCATCGCCCTCCTGTTGACCTGCAACATGACGGTGGCTTACATCACTGGCGATAGGGAAGCGTTGCTGTCCATCTTCTCTGATCCCGACAAGTTCTCTGCCGCTGCTCCATTCACGTACCTCATGGCCTCGCTGCTTATCCTGATCTTCGGGCCAGGCCGCTTCTCGCTGGACTACTTGATCGCACGCCACTGGGAACAGCGCTCGGTATGAGACACGTGCGACGCGACAGAGCTCCCGTCGTAGATTTAAGATTTGAGGCACATGCAGTTTTCGCCCAGCCGGCATTTACACCGCATACTCGCAACCTCTGTGATGGCGGTTTGTGCTTCCGCGGCTATCGTGTGGCTGGCGTCAGAGCGAGAGCAGGCAGCGGGTCCAGCTACGAACATCAGTATTTGCGGTTCTGCCATCGACGTTCACTTCCTGGGCGAAACAACTGCGATCACCCAGGCCGACCTGATGACCTGGGTCCATCGTGCAGGGGATGCGGTGTGCACTTACTATGGCAAGTTCCCTGTTCCCCACGTCGGCCTGGATGTTCGAGTCCGCGGAGGAGCCGGCGTCCACGGTGGAGTCACCTATCCCACGAGCGGAGGCTACATCAGCATCTCGCTAGGAGCGGACACGACAGTTGCACAACTCGATGACGATTGGATGCTCACCCACGAGATGATCCACCTGGCCTTCCCCGAAATGGACAGAAAGCATCACTGGATCGAGGAAGGGATCTCGGTTTACGTCGAGCCGATCGCCCGCGTTCAAGCCGGACAGCTTTCGGCCGAACGAATATGGCATGACGTCGTACGCGACATGCCGCAAGGCGAGCCTGAATCGGGCGATAAGGGGCTCGATCACACCCCGACCTGGGGCCGCACCTATTGGGGCGGAGCGATGTTCTGCCTGCTTGCAGATATCCGAATCCGCGAGCAAACGCACAACCAGAAAGGACTGCAAGACGCCCTGCGGGGAATTCTAGCGGCAGGCGGAAACATCACGCAGGACTGGGAGATCGAGCGCGCGTTTGCGGTTGGCGATAAGGCTACGGGCACCACTGTGCTTACCGATCTGTATCAGGAAATGCGCGACAAGCCTGATCCAGTGGATCTCGCGGCATTATGGAAGCGACTGGGGATTCAACGCCAGAAGGATGGATCGATCGAGTTCGATGCCAGCGCACCTGAGGCCGACATACGCGCTGCGATTACACGCCCTCACCCTACGGCACGGCAAGGGCAACCATAACCGCTACGTGCGAGAGGAGGCTTAGAGGTACACGCGCTCCTGGGCGCGAATCGCGCGATAGCGCTCGAAAACTTTGCGATCGCTTTCCAAGCCGAGCGCCGATCGCAAGCTGCTTCCACGGAAGGTATGCGACAACATGCGCGGCCAGTTCTTGAGAACGAACCACGGTTCCTTAGCGATGACGGAAGGCATGTGCGCGGTCTTCATCCAACGTTCTTTCCGCCAGCGCTCGTACTCAATTTCTTCGGGCGCGAGGTGTTCCGTCGCAACCACGGCGGTCGTGCCGTCGTACTCTTCGAGCCGCTCGATCTTAATCAGGTTGCGGGCGCGAAAGTCCTTCGTCATCGGAGTGCCGGGATAGGGAGTGGGATGCTGAATGTAAGGCCAGTCGACGTACTTACGCGCGAAGTCGAGGTTGGTGCGGATAGAGTCGAGGGTGTCATCGGGATTGCCGACGATCAAGCCGCCTACGACGTACATCTTGTGCTTGTGCAAGATATCGATAGCGCGAATGCTGGCATTGCCGGTGCGCTTGCCGTCTTCGCGAAACGAGTTCTTGGCCGAAGCCTTCAGGTACACCAGGTCTTCTTCCAGGATGTTTTCGATGCCGAGAAACACATAGCGGAAGCCGGCCTTTTGCATGAGGGGAGCCAGAGTCTCACCATGCATAGCGATGGGAGAGGTCATGGCTTGAACGGTGTACGCGATGTCGTTCAGCCCGGCATCAATGATGGCTTGGCACAACGCTTCGAATCGCTTGATGTTCAGCGAAATGTTGTCGTCGACGAGGAAAATCGCGCGCGCGCCGTTGTCCCGGGCGTCGCGAATGTCAGCGAGCACGCGATCGAACGAGTAGGTATGAAAATTGCGGCCACGCATTTCGATGATCGAGCAGAAACCGCAATCGAAAGTGCAGCCGCGCGAAGTCTCGATCACGTCAACTTGCCTGCCCATCATGGTGTAGCCATCAAGCACGCGCGCCTTGCGATCGGGCAACTTGATCTCGTCGCCTTCCAAGGTGTGCACGGGCCGTGGAACGTTCTCACTCCATGTCGCTCCGTCGCGATAGGTCAGTCCGGCGATGCTGCCGAAGCCGCGTCCATCTTCAAGAGCGCGCAGCAACTCGCGGAACGTCAGCTCGCCTTCACCGCGCACGATGAAGTCGATAGCAGTTCCCTGCTCGCGGTAAGCATCGGAGGCGAGGCTGGGATCATAGCCACCCACGACAACGCGCACTCCGGGCTTCAACGAGCGCACCAGTTCGACCACGCGAAAAGCCGTCTTGCGCTGGAAGGTCATGACCGAGAGGCCCACGACGTCGGGGTCGAGTTCGCGCATCAGGCGCTCGACGGTCTGACGAACGCTGTTCTGTACAAGGATCAAGTCGGCGACTGCGACCTTGTGATGAGGATCGACATTGCCCGCCAGCGAGGTCAGTCCTCCGTTCGGCATGCGCACCGCGACCGTGGGCATGTGTTCGAACGAGTCGGGCATGGCGAGCAGGAGTACTTTCACAACGCAGCTCCTTCAAATATTTCCGGGTGCCCCACAAGGCCTGAGTTGATAAATGGTACACCGAAAGGCGCCGCGAAGGGAGAAGACATGGCCGTAGTTTGCGATTCGTCTTTCAACAAGTAGATGGGGACGAGGCTTCAACTTGCGTGCGAGGGACGAGGTGTAAACTTTCAGCCATTACAATGTAATCGGCATTGCAGTACAGGCTGCGTCGGAGCAGGGTCATGCCCCGCGTCCTGAATTCTCAAGGAGGCTTATGTTTCGCAGAGTTTTGATCACCGCATTTGTTCTGGTTCTGACTATTTCCGCGGTTGGCCAGAGCGCATCCGGCCCGGCAATTGTGGCGGGAGCGGACCTGAAGAAGGTCGTGCCCGATAGTTACTTTTTCCGTGGCCTGAGCGCGACGACACAGTTGCGCAACTCCTCCGCGATCCACTATCCCGATGACTTGTACGTCATCGTCGGACTGGTCGATACGTCGGGATACTCGTCTGACGTGAAGGCGAAATATAACGGTATGTTCATCACCGAGAAGACACTCAAGTTCGGCAGCAGCACACTGGGCCCCGGGCAATACGGCATGGGCTATACGGCGGATGGCAAATTTCACATCCTGACGGTCGACGGCAATGAATTGCTAGTCGCCGATATCGTGGTGGACGACAAGTTGGCTCGTCCCCAGCCGCTGAAGCTCGTACTGGATGGCGCGACGGCAAAGCTTTATCTCGGAAAGAAGTACGTTAGCTTTACCGCACAGTAGGATCTCGACCAGAAGTTGAGTCACCCCAGGTTCAAGACGTTGGAATCCGGCAACGCTTACCTGGGGTTCAATCTGTTCCTGCCAGAGTCGTAGAGTTTTGGCGACAACCCCATTCGAGGGATATGGTTCGCAAAATTGTCTCAGTGTTCGTCCTATTCGTCGCCGTCGCGATGTCAAACGCCGTCGCGCAGAGCAAGCCCGAAGCACCTGCGCCATTCGATGTGCGCGAGCACTACACGAAGTATGAGTACTCGATTCCCATGCGCGACGGGAAAAAGCTGTTCACCGCCGTCTATGTGCCCAAGGACAGCTCCAAGGCTTACCCGTTCCTCATGGATCGGACTCCGTACAGCGTCGCACCCTATGGCGTCGATAATTACCGAGCTGCGGTCGGTCCATCGGAGGCATTCGAGAAGGCCGGTTACATCTTTGTTTATCAGGATGTGCGCGGGCGCTATATGTCGGAGGGCACGTTTATCGAGATGCGGCCGCACATCGATCACAAATCGTCAAAGAGCGATGTGGACGAGAGCACCGATACCTACGACACAATCGAGTGGCTACTGCAAAACGTGCCCAACAATAACGGACGCGTCGGCATCTGGGGAATTTCCTACCCCGGATTCTTCACCTCGGCCAGCATCATCGACTCTCATCCTGCGCTGAAGGCAGCCTCTCCGCAGGCTCCCATGACCGACCTGTTCATGGGTGACGATGCCTACCACGGCGGAGCTTTCATGCTCGCAGCCAATTTTGGCTTCTACAGCGCGTTCAAGCCGCAGAACAATCCCGCACTGCCGCCCAAGGAGCGACAATCTTTCGACTATGGCACCGCGAGTGGCTATGACTTCTTCCGCGCGATGGGGCCACTGGCGAACGCCAACGCGCAGTACTTTCACGGTCAGAGTTTTCTTTGGAATGACCAGGTGGGGCATGACACCTACGACGATTACTGGAAAGCGCGTAATCTTGCGCCGCACATGAAGAACATCCACTGCGCGGTGTTGACCGTGGGTGGGTGGTTTGACGCCGAAGACCTGGCCGGGCCGGTGCGCACCTTTCACGCCATCGATCAGAACAATCCGGGAACCTTCAACGCGCTGGTCGAAGGTCCGTGGGTGCACGGCGGATGGTCGCGCTACGAAGGCCGCAGGCTGGGGTACGTCGACTTTGCTTCCGACACCGGCGATTACTTTCGCGAGAAGATTCAGTTCCCGTTCTTCGAAGCGTATTTGAAGGGCGATGGCAATGCGAAACTGCCCAAGGCCTACGTCTTCGAAACCGGAACAAACGCCTGGCGGCAGTACGACGGATGGCCTCCGAAAAACGCGGAATCGAAAACGCTCTACTTGAACGACCAGGGACGCCTCACGTTTGAACCACCGAATTCGGCGGGTGAGGCCTTCGACGAGTACGTGAGCGATCCTGCCAAGCCGGTGCCGTTCGTGGGCTACACCGCGATGGGAGTTCCGCAGGAATACATGGACGCCGACCAGCGCTTCGCCGCTTCCCGTACTGATGTGCTCGTGTACCAGACCGAAGACTTGCAGGATGACATCACCATCGCCGGCCCGGTATCTCCGAAATTGTTTGTCTCCACAAGCGGCACGGATTCCGACTGGGTGGTGAAGTTGATCGACGTCTATCCGCCGTATTATCCGGAGCCTGATGCCGACAAGCCGGAGGCGCCGCGCAAAGATGTTGGCCTGCCGGTCGTGAAGATGGCCGGATTCCAGCAACTGGTGCGGGGTGAGCCGATGCGCGGAAAGTTCCGCAAGAGCTTTGAACATCCCGAGCCCTTCGTTCCCGGAAAGAAGGAAGAGGTCAGCTTCGAGATGCCGGATATCAACCACACCTTTCGCCGCGGACATCGCATCATGGTGCAGGTACAGAGCTCGTGGTTCCCGCTCACCGACCTGAATCCGCAAACCTTCGTTAACATCCCGGACGCCAAGCCGTCGGATTTCCGTCCGGCTACCGAGAGGGTTTATCGATCGCAAAGCGCTCCCTCGGGAATCGGAGTGCTGGTTGTGCATCCGGAGGTGCGTTAGATTTCGCATGAATTACAAAGGCCCCGCATCGCCGCGAGGCCCTTGGGTGTGCTTAGGATGCGTGACTGTTACGCTTGTGCGGCCAGGCCGTTGTTCGACATCCAGCGCCCGGGCAGTTGCGGCTTTGCCTTGGGCAGAATGTCGAGGTAAATGACTGCATAGCGGAAGGCCATCACAGCCGCGGCGATGACAAGCACGCTTGAAGCCAGCTCCGTCCACTTCGGAACATAGTGTGTTCCCATCGCGGCCTGCAACGCGTTGATGGACACGTTCAGCCGGTTGACGATGAATCCGGCGACAACGATGGCGCATGTCCAGTACAAGCTGTCGGGACTGTTGCGCACCTGGTCGAAGCTCAGCAGCACAATGGGAATGACCATGAGAACGGCGACTTCCAGCCAGAAGTAGCCGGCTTCGCTCGTGCGTTGAAAGGCGTAATGCAGGGCGTGGTTCCCTGCCAGATCGAGCAGCCGGAAGAACACGAATACGATCAGCAACATTTGGATCATGCGACCGCAGTCGCTGAGGATGCTAAAGTCTACGCGCACATTCAGTGAACGCATTGACAAGTAAACCGCCATCACGGTAAGCGCCAGGCCAGCGGGAATCGCGGACATATAGAAGATGGCGTGCATGTTCGACGAATACCACAGGGGATGTACTTTGCCTTCGGCGATCAGGTAGAGGCCGCCGAGGAAGGACTGATGCATGGACGAGAGCAGCACGCCGGCCAGCACGACTCCGATGAGGATCTTGTGGTGGTAGCGCAGAATGGTTTCGCGCGGCCCCTTCCAGGGCAGCTTCTCGATCACCGCGGGTGCGAACTCAAAGGTCAGCACGGTGAAGTACGTCATGATGCAGACGCACACGTCGAACAGGACGGAGCGCTCGTTCCACATGACCACCGGATGCCAGAAGCGCCACGGCAAACCAATCTCGTAGAGGTAACCGACCATTACGGTGCAGTAGCCGAGGAAGGAAATCAGGATCGACGCCCGCAGGATGGGGCGATAGCGTTCCATGCCCAGCAGATAAACCGCCGCGCTGATTCCGAAACCGGCCGCCGAGAGGCCGACGCCACAGAGCGTGCCCAGGCCAACCCACAGGCCCCAGGGCATCTGGTCGGAGAGATTGGTGCTGGCGCGGAAGCCCTCGAAGAACCGCACGTACGTGGCATACATGCCGGTGACAAATATGATGGCTACGATGACGCGCCATAATGTAATTTCAGAACGAATTCGCGCTGTCATGGTTAGCTCCTTTCCTCTTTTATCCGGTTGATGGTCAATTTTTCTTCGGCCTCGGCCAAGGCAACTTCGCGGCGACGCTGCGTGATCCAGTAGAGGGCCGACAGAATTGTTCCGCCCATAATCACAACCTTGGGCGAGTCGCCCATGGCGGCGGTGGTGAGTGATGGCACTGGCTGATTGCCCGTCGGCAGAGGCTTGAAGCCGAGCTTTTCGAACTCCACGTCGGAGACGAACAGCACCGATCCTCCACCGGCTTCGGTCGTGCCGTAAATCCGCGGGACGTAACTCGAGTCGGTGCGGATGCGGTTCCAGGCGTCGGCGATTAACTCATCGCGGTCGCCGAAGATGCTGGCTTGCACCGGGCAAGCGTCCGTGCAGGCGGGCTGTCCAGCGGCCTTCACACGCTCGGAGCAGAGGTCGCACTTCTTCACGAAGGGAGCCAGCTTGCTCCACTGGTACCGCGGCACCTGGTAGGGGCAGGCGAGCATGCAATAGCGGCAGCCGATACATTTGTCGGCGTCGTAAACCACCGGTCCCAGGGCGGTCTTCTTGATCGCACCCACGGGGCAGGCCGAAGCGCAGGCCGGATCGTTGCAGTGCATACAGACCTTGCGGACGAACTTGTCGCTGCGGGATTCAATCACCGTGAAGGCAGTATCCGAGAGGGTCGGCTCGGGATCGGTATTGAAACCGTGCAACTGCTTGCAGGCAGTCTCGCAACTTCCACAGCCGATGCAGCGTTTGATGTCGATCAGCATTGCTTTCTGGTTTGGCATGACATTCTCCTTGGCGCTCCTTTGGCAATCCGGGCTATGTCAGGAAAAATTCCTTGACCAGCTGCCGCTGCACGCTGGCATCGACCTGAAAAAGCAAACCCTTCATGGGGAGGCCGCCATCTTGCGCCAAAGCCGGGCTGAGTTGCTGCATCATCCCGCCGAGACGAGCAATGCTGTTCTGCATCCATGCGGGAACGATCGGTCCCTGCAACAAGTTCTTGGTGTTGGTCGCCAGCTCGGGCGCCTTCACCACGCAGAGCCAGCCGTTCTTGTAGGGATCTTCGATGATCAGGTTGGGGTTCTTCAGCACTTCGTGGTTGGCCGAGATCAGCACACCTTCGACGGGCGAGAGCATGTCAACGCTCTTCTCACCGTGCTTCACCGTGCACAGCTTCTGCCCTTGGCGAACCCAGCGGTTTAGATCGGCGAGTTCGACACCGTCAACCTGGCCAAAAAGATTTCCGGCAAAGGCATCGATGCCGATGCGAGCGTTTTGCCGCCCTTCGTCGTGAACCCAGGTGTGGCCGGGATGGAAGCTATAGTTCCCGGGCACTTCGAAACCGGCGGTCTTGATCATTCTTGGTATGCCCACTTTCTGAAATGGCGCTACCTGTACTGCTGCCAGCGGCGCTTCGGACCGACGAAAATACATGATGGAAAGAATTAAGAGAAAGGTAAGTAGGACGAATAAGATCGACATAGGGCCTCC
>Ga0070765_100001651_pt1 | contig 13736 bp, 10 predicted proteins | sample HubBroMetageWFT5_FD_71516 | JGI IMG/M metagenome (GOLD analysis project Ga0070765, IMG submission 71516) | Warmed and freeze-thawed soil microbial communities from the Hubbard Brook experimental Forest, New Hampshire - Hubbard Brook CCASE Soil... | ecosystem: Environmental > Terrestrial > Soil... | reverse complement strand
CACGGCTACTTGCGAAGCGAGGAAGGGCACCTTGGAGCTTGCGGCGAGCGCATGGAGTGCAGGCACTTTCTCGAGGAGCTGCGCGATCAGAATGAACACATTCAGCCACAAAGCGAGCATGGCGGTTATCACGTAGGCCTTGCGCATCCCGCCCACTATCTTGCGCGCATAACGCCGTATACGGATACAGCCAGAAGCTCCAGCGAGATAACGCCGATAATGATCCCTGGCGTTGGGCCATGATACGGAAACATAAAGCCGGTCACGCTCGTCAATATCGTGATAAGAAACAGCGCGGTCATGCCGTCCATTCTGCTTCCGCTGAACAGGCCGAACATGACGATAAAACCAGTGGCGATGCCGATCAGACTTATTAGCAGGTGCTTATTAGCAGGTGGAAAAAAGCGAAGTAGGACATTCCCAAAATCATGGCGCCTCCAAGGAGCTGGGTGCTCGCGAGACTCAACAGGCGGGTACCATACATCGGGCTGGGTCAGGTTGCAATGGAAGGCGCATGGTGGAGAAACGATTACGTCAGAATGGATTTTCGGGTTGAGATCCTTCGGGCCGGCAAAAGGCGCCGGCGCCTCAGGATGACAACGTTGATGGTTGAAGTCGCGACAATCCGGCGCAAGAGCAGGAAATTCTAGGCGCCTAATTTTTGGCGGACGCGATCACTTAGGGCTTTTCCGTCGACGGCTTTGCCGGTCAGGATTTCTTTGGCTGCTTTTACGACCGCACCCATTTGTTTGATAGAAGTTGCGCCGGTATCGGCGATGGCCTTGGAGATCGCGTCGTCCATCTGGGCTTCCGATGCGCCAGCGGGCAGGTAGGCTTCGAGCATGGCCAGTTCTTGCATTTCTTTGTCCACCAGATCCTGCCGCCCGCCTTTCGTGAATTGGTCGATGGATTCCTTGCGTTGCTTGACCAACGTCTGGAGGAGCTGGATCGATTCGGGTTCATCGAGCGCGCGCATTTTTTCGACTTCTTTCAGTTGAAAGGCGGATTTGGCCATGCGCAGCACGCTCAAGCGCATCTCGTCTTTGGCCTTCATTGCCGTCACAATGTCCTTCTGAATCAGTTCTTTAAGACTCATCGCACGCTCCGGTTGGATCGTCACATTTGGGTAATACTGGGCACTATAACAGAGGCTTATTGCACCCACTGAAAATACTTCTGCCACAACATTTGACACGTTGAGTGGCGCACAGTAATTTGGAGTGTTTGCACCCCATAGACGAGACCGCTGTGTGCAGCCGAGGCGGCTTAGCGAAGGGTGCGGCACCCGACCGAAAGAAACCCCAAGAGCACAGCCAGGAGTGGCTGTGCCACAGGCACTGCGAATCGAGGAATCATGAAAGTCATCGTTGCCGACAAGATTAGCGAACGCGGCATTCAAATGCTGAAGGAAACCGGCTGGAACATTGTCCAAACGACGAAGGAGACTCTGGTCGGGGAACTTGGCGACGCGGACGCGCTCATCGTGCGCAGCGCGACGAAAGTCACACCAGAGCTGCTGGAGAAGGCGCCACGGCTGCGGACCGTCGGGCGCGCCGGGGTCGGAGTGGACAACATCAATCTGGATGAAGCCACCAAGCGCGGTGTGCTGGTGATGAGCACGCCCGGCGGAAGCTCGGTAAGCGTGGCGGAGCACACCTTTGCGTTACTCCTGGCGCTTGTCAGGGAGGTGCCGAAGTTCGATGCAGCGCTGCGAGAAGGCCGCTGGGAAAAATCGTCGTCCGGCGCGGAGGTACGCGGGAAAACGATCGGGCTGATCGGGCTGGGGCGCATCGGGAGCGAAGTGGCCTCACGCGCAGCGGCGTTCGACATGCGGGTAATCGCGTACGATCCGTACATCAGTGAAGCGATGGCGAAGGAATATGCCGTGGAGCTCGTTCCGCTTGCGACCCTATACGCAGAAAGCGATTTCATTTCTCTGCATACCGCGGTCAGTCCGCAGACTCAGAACATGATCAATGCCACCACGCTGGCGCAGATGAAAAAAGGTGTGCGCATCGTGAACGCGGCGCGAGGAGAATTGATCAACGAAGCGGACCTGGCGGCGGCGCTGAAGAGCGGACAAGCTGGAGGGGCTGCGCTGGACGTCTTCGCGGAGGAACCGCCGAAAAACTCGCCATTGATTGGCCTGCCGAATGTCATTTGCACTCCGCACGTCGCGGGCTCGACTGCAGAAGCACAGGAAGAACTGGGGATACAGGTAGCGGTGCAGGTCCGCGATTATCTGGCCGAGGGAATCATCAAGAATGCCGTGAATTTGCCGGCGCTTTCCCCGGAGCAGTATCGCCGGGTGCGGCCGTATCTGGCACTTGCGGAACGTCTGGGCTCTTTGGTGTCGCAGGCTGCGCCGACGCGACCCGCGCGGATTCGCATCCGCTACGCGGGCGAACTAGCAGAGGTGGGAACACATTTGCTGCGGAATGCGGTCCTGGTGGGGATACTGAACGCCGTCCTGGACGAAAAGGTGAATGTGGTGAATGCGCCTGCAGTCGCAGCGGCGCGCGGCCTTACGGTGCAAGAGGAGACGCGGCGTCGCGGACATGGATTCCCAAACACGCTGGAAGTGGACGTACTTTCGGCGGCGGGCAGCGACAGTTTTGCAGCGGAAGGAACGGTGTTGCACGACGGTTCGCCGCGGGTGATACAGATTGACGGGATACCGCTGGAAGCGCATCTGGACGGTACGATTCTCTATCTGCGCAACAATGATGAACCCGGCGTAATTGGCAACGTGGGTACCACGCTTGGCAAGCTGGGCGTGAATATAGCGACGTTTACATTGGGACGAAGAGAAGCCACGCTCGGCGCGGAAGCAGTCTCTCTGGTCCGGCTGGACGGAGAGGTTCCTGGCGCGGTGTTGGAGGCGATTGGAAAGATTCCCGCGATCACACAAGCAAAACTGATTTATTTGGGAGCGGGAGCAGGACAATAGGCCAAATTGTCAGGTGCCGGGAGTGCATCCTTCCGTACCGAAGCACCTGTCGAGCGCAAAACAGCTTGACATCCCGTGCAGGCTATCTAAAATTTACTCAACGCAGGTCACGACTGGCGTGTAAGTCGGTTCGCTCGATACGGCGGTTCCAGTTCTCAAAAAGGGCTGGGAGAAGCCATGGTGGACACTCATTTCGTAACCCGATAACTCACGGTGCAACGAAAAGAGGAACCGCATGGCTTGGAGTACTTCCGGGCGAAATCTGTCTCTCGCCTTTTTTCTGCTATTATTCGTCTCTTCATTCAGCTGGGCGCAAACCGCAACAACTTCCTTGCGTGGCACGATTCTGGATCCGAACGGCTCGGTCGTTCCGGATGCCGAGATCACTCTAACCAGCGCGGAAATTGGTTTAACCTTGACCGCGCATTCTGACAAGAACGGTTCCTACCAATTCCGGGACGTGCGTCCCGCAACCTACAACTTGACCGTGACGGCAAAGGGATTTGCCACGTTCAAACAGACAGGCTTGGTGCTGCAGGTTTCGACACCGGCGAGCAGCGATGTGCAACTGCAAATCGCGTCGGGCATTGTTACCGTCGAAGTTGCCGCCAGCACACAAACCATCAACACGCAGGACGCCACGATGGGAAATACGTTTGATTCGAGGCAGATCCTGGCGTTGCCGTTCGAGGGCCGCGATGCTGCCGGGGTATTGAGTCTGCAACCCGGTGTGACGTACGTAGGCACCAACGTAGACGACAACGTTGACACGCGGAATGGCGCGCTGAACGGCGGGCGAAGCGACCAGGCCAACATCACGCTTGACGGTGTGGACAACAACCAACAGCTGCGAGGCACCGCTTTTCAAGGCGCGGTGCGTTCGACACTCGATTCCATCGAGGAATTCCGAGTCACCACGATCGGCGACAACGCAGACCAGGGGAGGTCCTCCGGCGGCCAAGTTACGCTGGTGACCAAGAGCGGTAGCAACACCTTTCACGGGTCGCTCTACGAACAAAATCGCCCGACGGTTACCGCGGCGAACGACTGGTTTAACAAACAGGCGGAGCTCTCGAGCGGATTGCCAAATATTCCCGGCAAGATTATCCGGAATACGTTTGGCGGCGCGCTGGGTGGGCCGATCATCAAGGACCGGCTGTTTTTCTTTGGAACCTATGAAGGACAACGCCTTGCGGAAAATGAGCAGGAACAACGCAATGTGCCGAGCCAAAATCTGCAAGACGGCGTCGTTTTGTATCCTTGCGCCCCAACGCTGGATCCAAGTGGAAATGTGATTGCGACCGCCACGCAGGTCTGCCCGGGCGGGAACAATGGACTTCCGCCCGTAGTTGGGCTCAGCGGCAAAACGTACTCCTTCGCTCCGGGAACAAACGGCGTGGGCCCGGCACAAATTGCGATGATGGACCCACTTTGCACCGGTCTGGGTTCCTGTCCGAATGGACCTGGCGTGAATAAGTTCGTCACCAACGCGCAGGGAACGGGTGTATTCCAGCAATATCCCACTGCGAACTCTTCCGCATGCTCCGACGCGGACGGGTACAACATCAGCTGCTACAGCTTTGCGGCGCCTGATCCGACGCGGTTGAATACAACGATCGCGAAAATTGATTACAACCTGAATCGGTCCGGCACGCAGCGGCTTTTTATCCGCGGGAACTACCAGACCGACAAAACGTCGCAACCTCCGCAGTTTCCCGGGCAACCGCCCATTAACGTTCTGCGAAATACGAGCCGGGCAATCGCGGCGGGATGGAGTGCAACGATATCCAGCACGCTGGTGAATAGCGTGCACTTTGGACTGACGCGAGAAAGCCAGGATCAAATTGGCGAGGAAAATGGCCCGCTGGTGACGTTCCGCTACCTGGATGACCTGCATCCCAGCGTGGCGTCGCTTTCGCCGTCGCAATCCTTCACGCGGAAATTTCACATCCCTGTGTACAACTTCCTGGACGATTTGAGTTGGACCAAGGGCAAACACACGCTGCAATTCGGGACGAACATTCGTCGCATCACGAATTCACGTTCTACCGATGCGGCGAACCTCAATTTCGCCAACACGAATCCCAATTACCTTGCCGCCGCGCCCGCGGGCAGCGGCGGAAGTCTGGATCCCGGTGCGTTTGGCTTACCTGCCGTCGACCCTAACAACTCCAACGTCTACAACTATTCGATTGTCAACCTCGTCGGTCTGATACCCGAAGCCACTGCGCAATACAACCGCACGGCACAAAACGTGCAAATTCCCCAAGGAACACTGGTACCGAAGAATTTTCGGTCCTGGGAATCTGACTTTTACTTTCAAGACGTTTGGCATATCAAGCCAACTTTGACGATCACTGCGGGATTGCGTTACACGTTGTTGCAACCTGTCTACGAAACCAATGGAAACCAGATCTCTCCGGATCAGAACCTCAACCAGTTCGTCGGGAACCGGGTCGCAGCGATGAACCAGGGTCAGACGTACGACGAGACCATAACTTATAGCCCGAGCGGGCAAGCAAACGGCAAAAAGCCTTACTGGCCCTGGGACTACAAGGACTTAGGCCCACGGCTGGCATTCGCTTACGCGCCCAACGCCCACGAAGGATTGTGGCACGCACTTTTTGGAGGATCCGGCAAGACGTCGATTCGCGGTGGATTCGGAATTGTTTACGACCACTTCGGGACGGCGCTTGTGGATACGTTCGATCAGAGCGGGTCGTTCGGCCTCAATACTGTCGTGAGCAACCCGGCTTCCCAGCAAACGGTCGACGGAAGCGCGCGGTTCACCGCCTTGAACGTTATTCCTACTTCCAGCGTAGATGGCGTCCTTTTGAATCCGGCGCCTACGGGAGCATTTCCGTATACTCCGCCCGTAAGCACGCTCGGAAATCCGCTGCAGCAGATTACGTTCGGGTTTGACAACGGGCTGCGGACACCCTATTCCGAGACGGTTGATTTTTCTGTCAGCAGGGAACTACCGGGTGGTTTCACCTTTGAAGCCGCGTACGTTGGGCGCTTCGCTCATCGATTGCTACAGCAACGCGATCTGGCCATGCCATTGGACATAAAAGATCCAAAGTCCGGCACGGACTATTTCGCGGCTGCGACGCAATTGGCGAAACTGGCGCAGAATAATACTCCTGTCGGCCAGGTGGCAAACATCCCTTATTGGCAAAACCTGTTTCCCAGCGCGGCGGGCGTATCTAATAACGGGCCATTTTCCTGCGGAGGCGCTCCCGGACAATCGGCGGTGCCCAATCCCACCTCAACACAAGCGATGTACGAACTGTTTTATTGCAATTGGGGCGGCTCTACATTCGGCGCCTCCAATTTCGTAAACATTTTCGACTCGTACTGCGTTCCGGCTTGCGCCAATATCGGCGGGGTGGATACCCCTTACGCGTTCTACAACACGGAGTTTTCCGCGTTGTATGCGTGGTCGAGCACCGGCAACAGCGCCTACAATGCGGGTCAATTTCTGCTGCGCAGCCGAAACATTCGCGGCCTGCAGTTTGACTTTAACTATGTTTACTCCAAATCGATTGACGTTGGTTCGGATGCGGAACGGGTACCAACCTTTGGCGGATTGAGCGCCGTGGTCAATACCTGGGACCCGAACCAGTTGCGCGGGCCGTCGGATTTCGACCTGCGCCACCAGATCAATTCGAATTGGGTTTACGACTTGCCGCTGGGCCGTGGCAGAAAATGGGGCCATGACTGGAATCGAGCCGTTGATGTGTTCCTGGGCGGATGGCAGCTTGCCGGCATTTATCGCTGGACGAGCGGCTTTCCGTTCAGCGTCGACGTCGGTGGCACGTACAACACCAACTTCCAGATCGAAGGAAAGGCGGTGCAGACCGGCCAGGTCCACGAAGGGCTAACGTATGTCGGGAATCAGCCCTACGCGTTTAACATTGGCAATGCCGACCCGAATACCTATTGGCCCAGCGTGTTACGGTTGCCGTACCCTGGCGAGTCCGGGCAACGCAATAATTTCCGCGGCCAGGGCTTTTTCGGGATCGATGCTGGAGTCAACAAGACGTTCAGCATCACGGAACGCCATACGCTCCGGTTCAGCGCGTACGCCTACAACCTGACCAACTCGGTTCGATTCGACGCGGCCACGCTAATCAACAACAGCGCGTTTACCAACCCCACGTCCATCGGGCTCTATTCCGGGACCCTAACCAAACCACGCGTGATGGAGTTTGCGCTCCGCTACGCGTTCTAGCTTCCTTCAGGCCCTGCGACCCTCAATTCCGCCGGAGAGCATGTCTCTCCGGCGGTTTTTTTGTGCAATCCAAATGTAAAATCTCACGCATTCAGAAAATTGCTAGCCTGTACCAGAACAACTTTCTTGACATCGCAGGCAATTCTGTCCTAAAAGCTACACAAGTTCGTGGTCTAGCGAGTGGGTTTGGATTCCGGTAGAAAGTGGAATCCGAGGGGTCGGTTGCACGCGCGGGGAATCCCCTTTTTCTTGAACCTTCCACAGACCTGCAATTACATCCAGAGGTCCCAGGTGCAAAAAGGAGTGGTTCATGATCCGGACTTCAATTCGCCGTGGATTAATAGCGATATTGTGTTTATTCGTACTTTTCAGCAATAATCTGGCATTTGGGCAAGCTGGCACGACATCTATACGAGGCACAGTAACCGATAGATCGGGCGGGGCAATCGTGGGGGCCCACGTGACCCTCACCAGTACCGAGCAAGGTTCGGTCCGCAACGCATCCACGAATGGTACTGGCGCTTACGAATTTCTGGCTATACCTCCGGGTAGTTATAACGTGACCGTGGAGGCCGCGGGGTTCCGCAAGTTCGAGCACACCAAGCTTGATTTGTTGGTGAACGCTCCCGCCACGGAAAACGTAATCATGCAGGTGGGCTCGACTTCGGAAACCGTTGAGGTGTCGGCGCAAGCAGCGACACTCAATACGACAGACGCGTCCATGGGAGTCGCGTTCGGTGAAAATCAGATTAAAGAACTGCCTCTGGAGGGTAGAAACGTACCGGACCTGCTGACATTGCAGGCAGGGGTGGTTTATATCGGAAACAATCCCGCGATCGACACCAACATCGATACGCGAAGCGGAGCGGTGAACGGGGCCCGAAGTGATCAAAGCAACGTTTCCGTGGACGGAGTCTCGGTTAACAACAGAGCAGGGAATGCGTTCACATCGGTGCTGCCGGTAACTCCCGATTCCGTGGAGGAATTTCGAGTCACCACCTCGAATTACAACGCCGATCAAGGCGGTTCGGGAGGCGCGCAGGTCTCGCTGGTAACCAAGAGCGGAACGAACAACTTCCATGGCGCGGCCTACGAATACAACAGGAATACGTACACTAGCGCGAACGATTACTTCAACAAGCAGGCTCAGTTGGCTTCTGACGAGCCCAACAAGGCTCCCAAGTTAATCCGTAACATTTTTGGCGGCGCGATCGGTGGTCCGATCAAGAAAGACCGACTGTTCTTCTTTCTCAATTACGAAGGCACGCGTAGGGCAGAAGCGCAGGTGCAGAATTCGGTAGTGCCCTCGGACACATTGCGCGACGGGATCGTGGAGTACCCGTGTGCGACGTCCTCTCAATGCCCCGGAGGATCGGTTACGGGCCTGAGCGGTAAGACATATAACGTTGCTCCGGGAAACTATGCATTGGATCCCACCACGATTCAGGCGATGGATCCGGCGCATATAGGGGTGAGCCCTGTAATCCAGAATTTCCTGAATAGTGGATATTTCCCGCACGGGAACAGCTTGGCGAGTGGGGACGGGCTGAATACCGTCGGGTACGTCTTCAGTTCCCCCATCGGTCTGACTCAGAACTGGTACATCGGCAAAATAGACTACAACATCACCAGCGACGGCAAGCATCGCATCTCCCTATCCGGAGCCTTGGCCAACGTAAGCAACCCCGGCGCGCAATACTTGCCAGGAGAGGCGCCCGAGCACAGCCTGGTCAACTACAATAAGGGACTGATTTTCGGTTACACCGGCGTGCTTTCCACGAATGTAGTGAACAACGCGCGCTATGGCTTCATCCGGGAAAGCGTTGGAGACATCGGCAATTCCGATCAGCAATGGGTTTTTTTGCGCGGACTAACCGGCGGTGATCAGCCAGGCTCCATAACCCGCACTAACCAGTTTCAGCGTCCGATCCATATCATCTCGGATGATGTATCGTGGACGCACGGCAGGCACACTTTTCAGTTCGGCGGCGTGGTCAAGATCGTCCGCGACGCCACTTCGAATTTCGGTACTTCCTATAGCGACGGCATCATAAATCCGGCGTGGCTTGATACCGGGGGTATTTCCAACTCCACGTTGTCGCCATTGAACCCTGCGTATACCGTCAACAATGTGCCGGCCTATAACCTGCCGGCCGTCAATGGCGATTCATTTGGCTTGAATTACGATTTTGCGATTGCCAATGTCCTTGGGCTCGTCTCCGAGGCCGACGGCTATTATAACTACCAGAAGAACGGGGCAGTCCAACCGCAAGGCTCACCGGTGGCCCGGCACTACGGCGAAGACGGGTATGAGATATATGCCCAAGACGTTTGGAAAGTAAAACCAACTTTGACGGTAACGGTTGGGCTGCGCTATTCGTTGTTTTCTCCGCCGTGGGAGACCAACGGTCTTCAAGTGGCTCCCTCGCCCAACTTGGCCCCGTGGCTGACGCAACGCATTGCGAATATGAACAACGGACTGCCCTCCTCGGATGACCCGTCGATCACCTTCGACTTGTCCGGGCCGGCGAATGGTGGGAAACCAAGCTATTACAATTGGGACTACAAAAACCTCGGACCGCGATTGGCTTTTGCCTGGGCGCCCAACCAGGACAACGGACTGCTGGGAGCAATTTTCGGCAGAGGGAAGTCATCCATCCGTGGTGGGTTCTCGATTGTGTACGACTCTGTCGGCGAGAGTCTTATCAACACATTTGATCAGAATGGCGCGTTCGGCCTAAGTACCTTGCTGTCGAATCCAGCGGGCAGCCAAAGCGTGACCAGTGCTCCGCGGATCACGGATATTCACACGATTCCAACCGTCGACAATAACGGGGGTCCACTGCTTATCCCCGCGCCAACTGGAACGTTTCCGCAGACGTATCCCAACACATTGGACACGGGCGGTTTTGCTATCGCCTGGGGGTTAGACAATTCCATCAAGACCCCTTACGCATACACCATCGACCTGTCGACGACTCGAGAACTCTCCGGTGGGTTTTCCGTGGAGGCTGCCTACGTTGGCAGGCTGGGCCATAGATTGCTTGCGCAAGAGGACTTGGCTCAACCTTATGATCTTGTCGACAAGAAAACAGGCGTGGATTACTACTCTGCGGTTCAAGCGCTCGCGAAATTGTACCGCCAAGGCGTGCCCACATCCCAGATCAATTCTTCGGTGGTTGGCAAAACAGCTGGATATTGGGCGAATATAATTCAGCCCCCTGCAGCGGGAGGAGCGTATTCCCTGTTTTGCAGCGGTGGCAGCACGCAGAGTGCGCTACAAGCCGCATATGACCTGTTCAGCTGCTTTTCCACCAACGAAACGACAGCCCTTTCGGTACTTGACGGCCAGACTTCTCCGGGTGGCATACCGGACGCAGTCACGGGCCAGCTGTACAATCCGCAGACCGGGCCGTTCACCTTTTTCAACCCACAATATTCTTCTTTGTATGCGTGGCGAAATGTGGGTACTACCAGCTACAACGCGCTGGAAGTAACGTTCAGGCACCGCATGCTGCACGGCTTCCAGTTTGATGCGAACTATACCTATTCCAAGTCGATTGACCTTTCTTCGGATGCCACACGCATTGATTGGGTCGGCGGACTGGGCGGTCAAATCACCAACGCCTGGGACCCGGCGCAAAACAAAGGACCGTCCGACTACGATTTGCGGCATCAGTTCAACACCAACTTTATATTCGACCTGCCATTCGGGCGAAACCGGTGGATTGGCCACGATTCGAACAAAGTGGTGGATGCTTTTATCGGTGGATGGGAACTGAGCGGATTGTTCCGGATGACCAGCGGGTTCCCGGTGAACGTTGGAAACGTATTTGGGTTTCCGACAGACTGGGAGTTGACGGGCTTGGCATTCCAATCGGCCCCTCTTGCAACTGGACATTACGCGACGGTGGACGGGAACGGAAATCCGAATATCAGCGTGTTTGCCAGTGGCGCTAACGCGCTCACCAGCTTCAGCTCGCCCTTCCCAGGGCAGTCCGGCCAACGGAATCAAATTCGCGGACAGGGCTATCGTGGCCTGGATCTCGGATTGAGCAAACGTTGGAAGATGCCATGGGCGGAAAGTCAAAGCCTGCAATTCCGTTGGGAAGTATTCAACGTCACCAACACGCCGATTTTCAACGTGCAGACCGCGCAACTCGCGTTGTATGACGGACCAACGTTTGGGAACTACACTTCCTTGCTCAATCAACCCCGCGTGATGCAATTCGCGTTGCGCTTCGAGTTCTAGAGGGCTGGGTCGCCTTTTTCCACGCCGCCGGGGCGAGAAATCTCCCCGGCGGTTACCTTTTTTGAGCGAGCGATGCATTCGGGAACCGTGGACTGGAGTTTCTGGCCGGGGTAGTTTAGCTGTGCTATTCTTAGTTCCTGCGCGGGAATCCCGTTCCTGCGCGATGTCGGGGCGTAGCGCAGCCTGGCTAGCGCGCCTGGTTCGGGACCAGGAGGTCGAAGGTTCAAATCCTTTCGCCCCGACCACTTTAAAACCCTGCCTTACATTGGTTTAGGCAACTCGCGTCGTTCTTACTGCGCCTGCGTTTTGTAGACCAACGTGTACCAACTCAAAGCCAAGCCCGGCGCGCTCCGCCCACGCTTGGCGGAATGCCACGTCGTCTTTGAGTTTTGAATACAGGTCGCCGACCTCTTCCGGCGCGTGCCCCATCCAGTAGCGTTCCAAATCCTTTGGGACGCCATTCTTTCTGAGCCACGTTAAACGGTATCGACGAAATGCGTGGAAGCCAACGGGCTTAACGCGGTGGAGAATCCGCACCCCAGGTGCTCCGGGCACTCCTGGCACACTCACGATATTCGGGAACTACGAGCAGATTGGAAATGGGTCCCTCGAAGAACTCATGAGCCCACTATCGAGGTCCTTGCTTAAGGTGAACGGAAGCGTGGCTCTCGATTCTAACTCGTACCTCGATATCATCTTGCTGAATGGCTGCAACCCTCTAGGGCAAAAGATCGACATCATGGACTACAGCTCTTTGGTGGGGCAGTTCTCCAACGGTTCCAGCTTTTCGGAAGATGGATATCTCTGGGACGTAACCTACGGCCAGCACGAAATCGATGTCACCGCCGTGAAGACGCCTGAACCTAGCTCGCTGCTTCAGCTGTCGATTGGGTTAGCTGCGCTGGCTTTCTATGTACACCGAAAAATGCGCAAGACGCAACGACTCGCGTAACTTCCGGGCTGCAAAAACATTGCTACAAGATTTACTAGGGGGCGTCCTCCAATGACCGACGAACCGCTAATTATTCGTCTGGGTCGAATTGTCTGGATTCTTGCGGGTCTCATCGTTGCGATAGCTGCCGGGTTGTATATTTTTCACAGCTCCGCGTCAGTTCGATTCAGCACCCCTTATCAGGCGATCTTACTGACGAACGGGTCAGTGTATTTCGGGCATCTGCAAGACTACGGTTCTTCCCATCCTTCTCTTACGGATGTGTTCTACGTCGTTAGTCAAACCGACCCAGACAGCAAACAGGTAAGGAGTTCGCTCGTCAAGAGGGGTAAGGAGATGCACGAACCTGACCGCATGTATCTCAATCCCAACCAGATCGTTTTTGCGGAGACGGTGGGCATCAACTCAAAAGTCGCTCAGCTTATTGCCCAAGCGCAACACTAAGTTGGGCAACGTGGATTCAAACAATAATACCCCCGACCGCCCGAGTATACGTGCAGAAATTTCCCTTGAAATTTGAATTTCGGTCAGATTCTAGTACCAGATGTCCGGTAAGCTCGTTCTATAAAGGGGAGAGTCAAGAGAAAAACCTCTCCGACGACTGGCCAACGCGAAGTGCTTCGCTGTGCTCTCCAGCCCACGGCATGTTGAGAGACTCCGAAGGTTTTCTCTTTTTCCAGATTCATGTTGCGGTGGTGACGACGCGTTGGGCTTCCGAAGCAATCAAGCAGGGTGGTTGCAATGTGTCAACCATGGTTCTATCTGAGACTCGTGGCCTATAGCTTTTTCTGGTTGTTCGAAGGGGCATATGGTTAATCAAGAGACTGGTGGTGCTCGAAGCACCCTCTGTCTGAACGCGCTTATGGATACTCACCCTCGCACCAGAGCGCCGGAAGAACCAAAGTCGTCGCCAGAAATGAATCTGCGAAGAAAAGTTCTAAACCAGGTGCTCAAGCTGCTTGTTGCTTTAGATGCTCTGCGTCGAAACGTACTCCTTTCTTCCAAATCAGCAGAGTGATGGCCGCGATCTTGCGCGCTAACGTGAGACGCGCCATGGACGGCTTCATTCCTCGTGCAAGACAAGCTTCGTAGAAACCCTGGAAAGGTCCGCTGGAAGCAGCCGCCCAAGTGGCTGCACCCTTGAAGATATTTTTCAGATCATGGTTATGGTTGAGGTTGAGTCCGCGGATGGCTACGGCCTTTTTGGATCGTTTGAGTTGGCCGCCAACGAAACGGTATTCACCGCTGCCGTAGGTCTTCAACGCCAGACCAATGTAGGCCCAGAACTGGCGCTTGGTACGAAAGCGATGGGGCGTCTGGATCAGAGCCACCAACAGAGCGGCGCGGA
>Ga0070765_100001648_pt1 | contig 13746 bp, 13 predicted proteins | sample HubBroMetageWFT5_FD_71516 | JGI IMG/M metagenome (GOLD analysis project Ga0070765, IMG submission 71516) | Warmed and freeze-thawed soil microbial communities from the Hubbard Brook experimental Forest, New Hampshire - Hubbard Brook CCASE Soil... | ecosystem: Environmental > Terrestrial > Soil... | reverse complement strand
CGACGTGATCATGGAACCCGGGATGACGTTCACCATCGAGCCCATGCTCACCCTGGGCACGATCGACTACGACGTCTGGCCGGACGGCTGGACCGCGGTGACCAGGGACCGGCGGCGCACGGCGCAGTTCGAGCACACCATCCTGGTCACCGAGGACGGCTACGAGATCCTGACGCTGCCCTGATTTCCGGGGCGCGGTCAGGCGTCGCGGTTGCGGAAGATGACGGCCCCGACGACCAGCAGGGCCACCGTATAGACGGCGAACACGGTGAACTCGCCCCACGGGGAGAACAGGTGGTCGGGCTGGGGACCGACCGTGACCGACAGCGCCCGGCCCGCGGCGTCCGGCAGCCAGCGCTCGATGTCCTGGTACCAGGTGCGCGGCAGCAGGTGCGCGAGGATCGGCACCACGAACAAGATGCCGATCACCGTGGTGATGGCGCCCGCGGTGTGCCGCAGGATGGCGCCGATCGCGAACGCGAACAGGCCGCACAGGGTGACGTACAGCGCGCTGCCGGCGATGGCGCGAAGCACGTTCGGCTGGGACAAGGTGGCGGTGTCGTGCGTGCTGGCGAGCAGGGCCTGGCCGAGGTAGAACGAGACGAACGCGGCGATGAACGTGACCACCAGGGCGACGATCGCGAAGACGACGACCTTGGAGGAGTACATCACGACGCGCCGGGGCATCGCCGTCAGCGAGGTGCGGATCATCCCCGTGGAGTACTCGGCGGTCAGCGTCATCGCGCCGAGCACCACGATGACCAGCTGGCCTAGGTAGAACAGCCCCGCCACGCTGGCCTGCGTCGGGTCGAAGCTAGCCCGGTCCGACGGGCCCATGTGCGACCAGTTGGCCGCGGTCCCGCCGGTGATGGCCGCGCCGATCCCGATGCTGACGGCCAGCAGCACGAGCAGCGTCCAGTACGTGGAGCGCACCGAGCGGATCTTGGTGAACTCGGAGTTCAGCGTGCCGCGGAAGCCCGCCCGCCCCGAAGCCGGGGGCAGCGCGGTCAGGACCGGCTGGGTCTGCGTCGTGGCCGCCATGTCAGTTCACCCCTTCGCTGACTGGGAACGGTTGCTCTGCTGGCCGGCCGTCGCCGGCCCGGTACTCCACGCTGTCCGCGGTCAGCTCCATGAAGGCCGCCTCGAGGGAGGCGCGGACCACGGTCAGCTCGTGCAGCCGGACGCCGTGATCGAAGGCCAGATCGCCGACCTGGGCCGCGGTGAGGCCGTGCACGGTCAGTGAGCCGTCGGCGTTGGTCGTGGGTGGAGGGGCGGCCGGGGTCGCCTCGGTCACCGCCTTGGTGAGCACGTCGGGCTGCGGGGTGAGCACCCGGACGGTCTGGCCGGAGCTGCGGGCGATGAACTCGTCCATGGTGCAGTCGGCGAGCAGGCTGCCTCGGCCGATCACGATCAGCTGGTCGGCGGTGTTCTCCATCTCCGACATCAGGTGGCTGGACACGAACACCGTCCGGCCCTCGGCGGCCAGCGCCCTCATCAGGTTCCTGATCCACAGGATCCCCTCGGGGTCCAGCCCGTTGACCGGCTCGTCGAACATGAGCACGGCCGGGTCGCCGAGCAGGGTGGCGGCGATGCCGAGCCGTTGGCTCATGCCGAGGGAGAAGCCCTTGGTCCGCTTGCGCGCCACCTCGGTCAGGCCGACGAGTTCGAGGACCTCACCCACCCGGCGTCTGGGCAGGTTGTTGGTCTGGGCCAGGCACAGCAGGTGGTTGTAGGCGGACCGGCCGCCGTGCACGGCCTTCGCGTCGAGCAGCGCGCCCACCTCACGCATCGGGTTGGCCAGGCTGGCGAACTGCTTCCCGTCGATCTTGACGGTGCCGGCGTCCGGGTAGTCCAGGCCGAGGATCAGCCGCATCGTCGTGGTCTTGCCTGCGCCGTTCGGGCCGAGGAAACCGGTCACGTGGCCCGGCTCGACGTCGAATGACAGGTCGTTGACGGCGACTTTCACGCCGTATCGCTTAATGAGCCCCCGTACCTCAATCATCGGATGAGTCCTCTCCGGTGGCACCGTCCGGAAAGTGCCACCACGGCCCGTTCAGCCTATTACCTCTTGATGGCCGGGCGGTGCGTACGGGCGTGAAGGGTGATCGAATATCGGCGCCGCGGCCGTGCAAGCCGTCAAGTATTCCGCGATCATCGCGGGCGCGGCACCCTAGCAGGCCCGTAGTCTTCGTCATTGTGAGCGCGCCAACGCAAGCGCGTACCGCGGCATCTGGGCCCACTCGGGCGCGTGCGGCCTGGCCGGTCGCTGTCGTCGCGCTGATCGTCGCGGTCCTGTTCACCTTGTACTTGCGCCAGTCGCTGCTCACGCCGATGTCCTCCGACGGCGCGGCGAATGTGCTGCAGGCCCAGAGCATGCTGCACGGGAATCTGCTGCTGCACAACTGGTGGGTGTCGGACGTGTCCTTCTACACCACCGAGTTGCCGCAGTACATGCTGATCGAGGTGGTGCTGGGGCTCAGTCCCTGGGTGGTGCACGTGGCCGCGGCGATGACCTATACGCTGCTCGTGGTGCTCTGCGCGCTGGTCGCCAAGGGCAACGCGCAGGGCAAGGCCGGCCTGGCCCGCGCCCTGATAGCAGCGGGCGTCATACTGTCGCCGCAGATCAGCGCCACCCAGATCGTCCTCCGGCAGCCGGAGCACGCCGGTACCTCGGTGCCCGTGCTGGTCGCCTGGCTGGTCATCGATCGTGTTGGCCCGGGAGCGCGACGGCGCTGGCTCGTTCCGGTGGTGGTCGGCGTCATCCTGGCCGCGACGGCGATCGCCGACGCGTCCGTGCTGCTCACGGGCATCGTACCGCTGGCGCTGGTGTGCCTCGTGCGAGCCTGCCCAGGGGTGATGCGCGGGGAACGGACCGAGCCGAGGTGGTACGAGCTGTACCTGGCCGGGGCCGGCGCGATCGGCGGGCTCGGTATTCTCGCGCCGCGCGCTATCGCGGCGCTCGGCGGATACCGGCAGTGGCCCGCCTGGTCGGGCCCGGCGCCCGTCGACTTGTGGGCGCGCGGAGCGACGTGGACCTTCTGGGGGGTACTTGAGCTCTTCGGCGCGAACGTCTACCAGGCGGGACCCCCGATCGCGGTCGTCTTCGCCGCGGTGCACCTGGTCGGAGCGATCCTGGTGGTCTGTGCCCTGGTCCTGGCGCTCGCCCGGTTCTTCCGTTTTCAGGACCTGGTGATACCGGTCCTCGCGGTGGGCATCCTGCTCAACCTCGGTGCTTACCTGACCAGTACGCGCTCCCACGGCATCGTGGACACTCGCGAGATCGCCGGCGTGCTCGCGCTCGGCGCGGTGCTGGCCGGCCGGCTGTTCGGTGAGCGCGCGCTCGCGGCGGTGACGACGGCGAAGAGGTGGTTCCGGCCCGCACTCGCCGTGGTCGCGGCGGGCTACCTGGGCGCCCTGGTGTACGGCGCGGCGCAGCCCGCCGCTCCGCCCGAGAACCAGCCGCTGGCGTCGTGGCTGGTCGGCCACGGGCTTACCGACGGGCTGGCCGGATACTGGCAGGCCAGCAGCACCACGGTGGACAGCGGCGGCCGCGTCCTGGTCAGCGGGGTGACGCTGGGCGGCCACGGCGACCTGGTGCCGTACCAATGGGAGACCGACGATTCGGGCTACAACCCGTCGCGGCACTACGCGAACTTCGTCGTCACCGGCGGCCCGCTACCGCTTTCCGGCGCGTGGTCGGCCGCGGTGCGGACCTTCGGCCATCCGCAGCGGGTCTACCGGTACGTCGGCTATACCGTCATGGTCTGGGACACCAACCTGCTCACCCGCCTGCGCTGACCCGGGAGCTGGGTCACGCACGATTCGCCGGCACACGACCCCCGGAAAGTGCCACCACGGCCCGTTCCGCCTATTACCTCTTTATGACCGCGGGTGCGTACGGGCGTGAAGGCTGATCGAATATCCTGCGCCGCGGCCGTGCAAGCCGTGCTCCTGTTTCTGGCCGTGGACGCGCACCGGGCCGGGACGCAGGACCGCGCTTGTGGGCGTGCCCTCGGCGCTTGCGGGCGTGCCCTCGGCGGCCTCGCCCGCGATCATCGTGACGACGTCGCAGTCGCAGCCGTGCCCGGCATCGCCAGGCGGCAGGACCACCAGCCAGGCCTGGTGCGACGCGGACTCCTCGATCATTATCTTCACCGAACGGTCCGGATCGAAGCGGACCAGACCCCACCAGCGCTCCGGCGTGGCCGCGATCGAGCGGAGCCGGCCGGCGAGGGTGCCGAGGGTCAGCGGCACGAGCGCCGGGGGCGCGGCGGGCTGCGCGGGGACGAACGCCAGGGGCTCGGCTGGCCTGCGGGGCTCGGCCAGCATGGCAATCTCGGGGGCCACAGACATGTCGGCGATCAACGCGGAATCCTTCGTGTGCGGGGCTCTGGCCCCGGGCGACAACGGGCAGCTGAGGGTCGTTGTCAGCGACAACACGAAGGACAGAACACGCGCAGCATCATCGCGGCGGCACCAGCATGGTCACCGTGTTCGCGGACTGCGCGGCCTGACATGGCCGATAGCATACACGGGATGTGACCCCCGGTAGCCACGGGGCGCTGAAATTCAGCGTGTGTGGTACAGACGCTGGATGGCGGACCGCACGGATTCCCGCGTCGGGCTGCCTTCTGTCGCCGCCCAGGCCGCGGCGCACAGCGCGCGCAGGCCGTCGATGCGCTCCCCGGCGCCGGTCAGTTCGAGCCGGTCCCCGTCCCGGCGCGCCGTCCAGCCGCCGCAGCCGAACGCGCCGTCCTGGCTGGTGACCGCGGGATGCGACTCGAGCAGGCCGGTCAGGTCCTCGGCCAGGTAGGTGGGGCGCTGCAACGGCGGCGCGAGAACGGCCTCGGCCGGGCTGGTCACCCCGGTCAGCACGAGCAGGCTGTCCGCGCCGACGCGCTGCGCGCTCTCGATGTCGGTGTCCAGCCGGTCCCCGACGACCAGTGGCCGCTTGGCGCTGGTGCGCAGCACCGACTCGTGGTGCAGCGGCGCCTCGGGCTTGCCCGCCACCAGCGGCCTGACGCCGGTGGCGGTGGCGATCACCTGGATGTACGACCCGTTTCCCGGCGCGGCGCCGTGACGTGTCGGCAGAGTGAGATCGGCGTTGGACGCGACGAACAGGGCGCCCGCGGCGACGGCTAGGCCGCCCTGCTCCAGCAGCGAGTAGGTGATGTCGGGCGAATAGCCCTGGACCACGGCCCGCGGCTGGTCGGCGGCGGTGCTCACCGGGCGCAGGCCGCGTTCCCGCAGGGCCATCCGCAGGCCGCTGCCCCCGACCACCAGGACCGGAGCACCGGCGGGGAGGCGCTCGGCGAGCATCCGCGCCGCGGCCTGGGCCGAGGTCACCACGTCCTGCACGGCGGCCGGGACGCCGAAGCCGGTCAGCAGCGCGGCGATGGCGGCGGGCGTGCGGGAGGCGTTGTTGGTCACGTAGGCCAGCCGCATGCCCGAGGCGCCGGCCTTGCGGAGCGCCTCGGCCGCTCCGGGGATCGCGGCGCCGCTCAGGTAGACCGTCCCGTCCAGGTCGAGCAGGGCGACGTCGTAGGCCGTGTCGAGCGGCTCGGCGCTGCCGCGCGGGGCTGGTGCGGTACCCGTCACCGGCCGTCTCCCTGGTTGTTTCGCGGCGGGCCGGCCGGTTGCTCCCGGGCTCGGAGGGTGGCGCGCACCGACCGCAGGGCCTCGGTGTAGTGCGCCGCGTCGGGCCGCATCGCTGCGGCGAGGGCCAGGTACTCGGCCGCGGCCGCGTAGTCTCCGGTCCTGGCCAGGGCGAGCCCGAGCCCGAAGTGCGCGTAGTCGTCCGACGGGCTCGCCTCCACGATCACCCGGAAATTGTCCGCTGCCTGCGCGTATCGGCCCGCGTCGAACTGCGCCCGCGCCAGGGCCTCCCGGACGCTGCGCGACGTGGGCTCGGCCGCGGACGCGCGCTGCAGGACCTGGGCCGCGGCCGCGGGGCTGCCGCGGCCGAGAAGTTCCATTCCGCGCCGGTACCAGTCGTGCACATCTCCTTCGGGAAGGGCCTGGCCAGGGAGGTTTTCCTCCGAACGGGAATCACCGCTCGCTTCCGGTCCTTCTGACATGGTGTGCAGACCCTTCCGTCCGACTCTGGTTCCGGTCTCGTGCTGGCGCCCTTCCGCGGCATCCGTTACGCCCGTGACCGGGTAAGCGGAATCGCAAACGTCACCTCACCACCGTACGACGTGATCAGCAGCGGCGGCCTCGAGTACTTGCGGGCGGCCGACCCGCACAATGTTGTCCGTCTCATCCTGCCAGGCGAAGCCGCCGACGCGAACCAAGCCGCGGCGAGCCTGCTGCGCGAATGGCTGTCGTCGGGCGTGCTGATCAGGGACCGGATGCCCGCGCTGTACGTATACGAGCAGGCCGGAGCGGCCGCATCGTGGCTGCAGCGAGGCATCATCGGCCTGGTCCGGCTGGGCTCGCCAGAATCGGCGGGCATCTTGCCGCATGAGGGCGTGCTGCCCGGCCTGGTCGCGGACCGGCGGGAGCTGATGGCGGCCACGCAGGCGAACCTGGAGCCGATCTTGCTGATCTACGACGGCGAGCCGGCCGTGTCCGGACCCGCCGCGGAGCCGCAGGTCGCGGACCGCACGGCGGCCGGGGTCATCGACATGATCGCGGCCGAGCGTGCGCCGCTGGTCTCGATCGCCACCGAGGACGGGGTGACGCACCGGCTATGGCGGCTCGGCGATCCCGCGGAGCAGGCCGCGATCACCGCCGACCTGGCCGGACGCCGCGCGCTCATCGCGGACGGCCACCACCGGTACGCCGCCTACCTGGAGGTTCAGGCCGAGATGCAGGCCGCGGGCCGGGGCGCCGGGCCGTGGGACTACGGGCTGGCGTTCCTCGTCGACTCCGGCGCCTACCCGCCACGGCTGGGCGCGATCCACCGGGTGGTGCCCGGCCTGAAACCCGAAGACGCCGCCGAGCTGGCCAAGGGCGCGTTCACCGTGCGGGACCTGCCGGCCGGCACCGACCTGGACGGCGCGCTGGAGTGCCTGGCCGAGGCCGGGCACGCCGGGACCGCGTTCCTGCTGGCCGGAGACGCTGCCTTCTGGCTGCTCAGCCATCCGGACCCGGTGCAGGTCGCGGCGGCGATGCCGGCCGGGGTCTCCGCGAGCTGGCAGGCCCTGGACGCGTCGGTGCTGCAGGAGCTGCTGATCGGCCGCATGTGGGGCATCACCGACAGCGAGCGTGACGTGTTGATCAATCATGACGCGGCCGACGCCGTGCGCACGGCGTCCGGCCTGGGGGCCACGGCGGTCGTCTCGAACGCGCCCTCGTTCGAGGCCGTCATCGGAATCGCCGCGCACGGGGAGCGGGTGCCGCGAAAATCCACGTCGTTCGGGCCCAAGCCGCGCACGGGCCTGGTGCTGCGCACGTTCGGCCCCGCGGAGTAGCGCGCCCGATACATCGGGGCGGATACATTGGGCCCGATGCCGACCGTCGACCTGACCCTGCGTGCGAGCGAGATGTGGCGCCACGCGCGGGCCTGGCTCGGGCGTAACTGGCATCTGGTGGCGCTGGGCGTGTGGGCGCTGGGCTGGTTCCTGATCATGGCGCCCGGTGGCGGCATCGCCTGGATCTACTTCGAGGAGGGGACCGCGGGGCTGTTCGGCGGCACCGGGAAGTTCACTCCGCCGGGCGGCCTGCACCTGTACGCGAGCAATCCGTACCTGCAGATCGGTCCGGCCGCGTTCGCGGTCGCCGAGGTGCTGCGGCACCTGGGCCCGGACAACGGCGTCGTGACCGCCGAGGTGCTGCTGGACGCCGCCGGGCTCTACGCCGTCGTGGCCATCGAGCGCCTGGCCCTGGCGACGCGGCCGGACCTGGCCTCGCGGACGCTGGCGCTGCGGCTGACCGTGCTGATCGGCGGGGCCGCCTTCCTGAACGCCTGGACCGACCTGGCGGTCAGTTACACCCACCTGGACGACGGCCTGGCCCTGCTGCTCGCGGTGGCGGCAGTCCGGGCCGCGGCCGCGGGCCGGCCGGTGCTGGCCGGAGTGTGTGTCGGGCTGGCCGCCGACGCCAAGCCCTGGGCCCTGGTCTTCCTGCCCATCGTGCTCTTGCTGCCCTTCCGCGTCTGGTGGCGCGCCGTCGCAGCAGCCGTGGTCATGCTGGCCGCGGCCTGGCTGCCGTTCGTGCTCGCGGACTCCGGCACCATCACCGCGGCCCGCTACGCCATCACCAACACGGGCGATTCGGCGCTGCGCGCCCTGGGCGTCACCAGCCCCAAGACTCCCGGGTGGGACCGGCCCGCCCAGATCCTGCTTGGCTGGGCGCTGGGCGCTGCCGCCGTGGCGCGCCGGCGCTGGGCCGCGGTCATCCTGCTGGGCGCGGGCGCCAGGATCGCCCTGGATCCCGGCGTCCACGGCTACTACACCGCAGGCATCGTGATGGGCGCGCTGATCTGGGACACCGCTGGCCCGCGCCGTCCCTGGCCGCTGTGGTCACTGCTGTCGATCTTCGTCCTCAGCGGCCTGCCCAAGATCACGCGGAACCCGCAGATCCTCGGCGATAGCCGCCTTGCCCTGATCCTCGCCTTCACCGTCGCCCTGCTCCTCGCCCCGGCACACTGGACGTGGCCGCTGAGCCCCGGCGCAGCGCACCCGGCCGAGGGCCGGCGGTCTGCGACAATGGTCCGGTGAGCGACGAAACCGCAGCTGAAACGGCGAATCCGGACACCGCGACGCAGATCACCGCACTGGGACGCGAGGTATTCCAGATCGACACGCGGATGGCCGGGTACGAAGGGATCACCGCCGGTTACCTGATCCGCAGCGACCGGCCGTGCCTCGTGGAAACCGGTACCGCGCCGTCGGCGCCGGTGGTCCGCGACGCGCTGGCCCGGCTCGGGATCGGCGCCGGTGACCTCGCGACCGTCGTGGTGACCCATATCCACCTGGACCACGCGGGCGGGGCCGGCGACATCGCCGTCATGTTCCCGGCGGCCCGGATCGTCGTGCACCAGCGGGGCGCGCGGCATCTGGCCGACCCGAGCCGGCTGATGGCCGGCGCGCGGCAGGTTTACGGCGACGCGCTCGACGGGCTGTTCGGCGTGCTCGCGCCGGTGCCCGCCGACCGCATCGTCGCGCTCGACAACACGGCAACCATCGACCTGGGCGGCGGCCGTCGCCTGGACAGCTACTACTCCCCCGGCCACGCCAAGCACCATGTCGGCCTGATCGACTCCGAAAGCGGCGACCTGTACACCGGCGACGCGGCCGGGGTGTACATCCCGGAGACGGCAGACCTGCGGCCCGCGACACCGCCCCCCGATTTCGACATGGACACCGCGCTCGGCTCGCTGCGGACGTTCGCCGCGCTGCAGCCTTCCCGGCTGCTGTTCAGTCACTACGGTCCGGTCTGCGAGGTCGCCGAGACCCTGGACCGCTCAGCGGAGGAAATCCGGATCTGGGTGGAGCAGACACGGCAGGCGCACGCGGCAGGCCTCGACCTGGATCACGCCGTGGCCATGGTGCGCGAACGCACCAACGATCGGTACGCGGCGCTGCAGCCGGGCGCCGATCCGGAGCTGGCCAAGAGATTCGAGCGGATCAGCGGTACCGCTTCGAACGTCGCCGGCATCATGCACTGGCTCGACCAGCAGCAGTGACGGTTTGCTCAGCCGGGCTGACGCGCCGCCCGGCGGATGGGCGCGAACGTCTGGACCGGGTCCTGGGTCAGGAATTGCGTGATCAGCAGGTTGCACAGGTCCGGTTTCTCCACCAGCAGGCCGTGAGAGGTGCCGGGGACGACGGCGAATTCGGCGTCGGTCAGGCTCCGGTACATGGCGACGGCGTGCTCCAGGCGGACCTGGTCGTCGTCGGCCACCATGACCAGCGTGCGGCAGCCGATCCGGCCCAGATCGCCCTCGGTGAAGGCGGGCTGGCTGGCGTGCATCGCGGCCAGCTTGGCCGCGATCACGTCGTAGTGGCCGATGCCGTCCGGTGAGACCTCGCCGTAGCTGGTCCTGAGGAACTCCGGCGGCTCATCGTCCAGGATGCCTTCGGCCCAGCCGTCGTGGTGGAACACCCCTGCCGCGAGCACGAGCCGGCGTACCAGGTCAGGGCGGCCAAGCGCGACCGTCAGCGCGAGGATAGCGCCGTCACTGCAGCCCAGCAGGTGCACCGGCCGGCCGATGACGGTCTCAATGAAGCTGACGGTGTCCCTGGCCATGAGGTCGTAGCTGATGGGACCCTGGACGTCCGGCGTGTGCCCGTGGCCGCGCTGCTCGGGAGCGTAGACCTGAAACAGCCCGGACAGTCCCTCAATGGTGGGCGCCAGGGCGCGGGAGTCGACTCCGGCCCCGCCCGGGTGCAACATTACGCACGGATCGCCATGGCCGCGCTCGTCGTACCACATCGCGACGGTGGGTAGCTCGACGGTTGGCATGTCAGCGCCGGGGGCTCGGGATGAGCGTGCCGACATGCAGCGCGGCGGCGAGGGCCTGGACCTGGCCGGTGCGGGCGTAGACCTCCGCCGCGGTGTCGGTGAACTTGATGACGTGCTCGTCGCCGTGGTCGACGGCGCGGTCGAGCACCTCCGCTACCGTGCCCGGCCCGGCCGGGAGGGGTGGCGGCGGACCGGGCGCGGCACCCTCGGGCGGAGCGTAGGCGGCGAAGATCGCCGCGCCGGCGGCCCAGACCGCGGTCAGGCTGGGTACCCAGAGGTCAGCCGGCAAAGCCGGCAGGGCGTGCAGGACCTCGGGCCGGCCGCGGCGGACGAGCACCTCGACCGCCATGGGGCCGTGGTTGGTCAGCTGGTCGGCGCCCCATTCCGGCCCCGTGCGATGAAACCGCTCATACGCCTCGGTCAGCACTCCGTCGCTCATTTGCACCGCCCTTTCGAGGCCAGGGTCAACGGACGGCGGCTTCCCTGCCATCCTGCACGATGAGGTCGCCGGCCTTGAAGGCTTCCGGGACGAGAACCTGATACAGGGCGCCGGTACCAGTGGTTCGAGAGTGGAGCAGGGTGTACCCCGACGGCGGCGCGTCGTCGGTGAACAGCCGCTTGCCGGCTCCGACGGTGACCGGGAACACCAGTAGCCGGTATTCGTCGACGAGCCCCGCCGCGTGCAGTGACTGGGCCAGCCGAGCGCTGCCGTGCACCTGCAGCTCATCGGGGCCGCCGTCGCGTTTCAGGCTCGCCACCTGGCCGATGACATCGCCCTTGAGAACGGTGGTGTCGCCCCAGTCGGCGCTGGTCAGGGTGTTCGACACGACGTACTTGCGTCCGTAGTTCAGCTTGGCCGCGACACCGTTGTCCGGATCGGTGACCTGGCTCCAGTAGGAGCGCATCGATTCGTATGTGTTGCGGCCGAGCAGGATCGCCTCGGCGTGGGCGAACCAGCTCTCCACGATCTCGCCCATGTCGGCGTCGGAGTACGGGATCAGCCACCCGCCCCGGTCGAACTCCCCGCTGCGGTCCTCGTCTGCCCCGCCCGGCCCCTGCATGACCCCGTCGAGCGTCAGGAACGTGTGAACGACCAACTTCATAGGACTCTCCCGTAATGACCGTGGTTTGCCGCCAAACGGCGATGTGCTCGCCCCCGTTGCCTGGCGTTGGCCAGCCTAACCGCTGAATGGTCTTACGGGCGGGTCCAATTGCCTCTCGGAAAATGAGTCCAATCGCGGCCGGCGCCCATGACCTCAGGTAGCTTCGGGACGTGAATCTGGAGATCGACTTCAGGACCGGTCCCTCCCTTCGCCGCCAGCTCGAGGACGCGTTGCGGGTGGCGATTCGTTCCGGCCGGCTGCTGCCGGGATCGGTGCTGCCGCCGAGCCGGGACCTGGCCGAGCAGCTTGGCGTATCACGCGGCGTGGTGGTCGACAGCTACGCTCAGCTGGCGACCGAGGGCTACCTGGCGGCCAAGCGCGGATCGGGCACCCGCGTCGCCTCGGTGGCCGCCTCCGGAAGGCCGCCGGCGCGGCGGCAGCTGAGACCTCCGGAGCGCTACCGCTATGACCTGCGGCCCGGACAGGCCGATTACCACGCCTTCCCCCGCGCCCGCTGGAAGGCGGCGCTGATGCGCGCCCTGCGCGAGCTGCCCGACACACGGCTGGGTTATGCCAACCACAGCGGCGTCGCCGAGCTCAGGAACGCCGTGGCCGGGTACCTGGCCCGCGTGCGGGGAGTGGTCGTGGAGCCCGAGCACGTGGTGGTCTGCTGCGCGGCGTCCCAGGCGCTGACCGTGCTCTGGCATGCGGTCCGGACCCAGGGCGGGCGCCGCGTCGCGATCGAGGACCCCGGCTGGCGCTGGCAGCGGCTCACCGTCGAGCATGCCGGGCTCGAGGCGGTTCCGGTCCGGGTGGACGCCGACGGTCTGGTCGTTAGCGAGCTCGCCGCGGCCGACGTCGACGCGGTGGTGACCACGGCGGCCCATCACTACCCGACCGGGGTGGTCATGACGGCCGAGCGCCGTGGTGCCCTGATCGCGTGGGCGCGGGAGCGCGGGGCGCTGATCGTCGAGGACGACTACGACGTCGAGTACCGGTTCGGCCGGGATCCGACGGCGTCCCTCCAGGGCCTGGCCCCCGAACTCGTCGCGTTCGTCGGGACGACGAGCAAGACGCTGGCACCCGCGCTGCGCCTCGCGTGGGTCGTCCCGCCCTCGCACCTGATCGACGACGTGGAGAACGCGCTGCTGGTCACCGGGGTGACACCGCCGACCCTCGACCAGATCGCCATGGCCTCGTTCATCGAAGACGCCGCGCTCGAGCGTCACCTGCGCTCGATGCGCCGCCGCTACAACGCGAAGCGGAACGTCCTGCTCGGCGAGCTTGGCAAGTACCTCCCCGCGGTCCGCGTCAGCGGGACCGCCGCCGGACTGCACGTCCTCGCCTGGCTTCCGGACGGTGTCGATGAGCACGAGACGGCCATGCGGGCCCGCCGCTCCGGCGTCGGCGTACATGAGCTGCATCGGCACTGCACGACTCACGCGCCGTCCCCACCGGCGCTCCTCCTCGGTTTCGCGCTTCCGAGCGAGTCCGAGCTGATCGAGGCGACCAGGCTGCTCGCGGAAGCAACCGGGCTGCCCGCCCAGGCCTAGGGCGACCCGATGTCCTCGGGATCGTCGGATTCGGCCAGGTCTTCGTCGGCCGGGTCCTCGTCGGCCAGGTCCTCGAACTCGATGCCATCCAGCTCGTCCAGGCGGTCGGCCGCATCGGTCTCGCCGTCGGCGTCGGCAGCAGCGGCGCGTGCGAACGCATCCCGGGCCTCGTCGGTGCGGCCCGCCGCGAGCAGCGCGTCCGCGTACGCGTAGAACAGCCGCGCGGACCAAGGGCGCAGCCGGCCGCTGGTCAGCTCGGGTACCTGCAAGGCCAGCACGGCGGCGTCCGCGAGCCCCTGATCGCGCCGGATCCCCGACTCGACGATGCGCAGTTCGATCTGCGCGCCGCGGTCGAGCCGGCTGGGATCCGCCTCGCGCATCAGCGCCAGCGCCCGGTCCAGGCGGCCGAGGGCACGCTCGCTATCGGCCATGAGGGGAAGGTAATCGTCGCGCCCGGTCATGCGCCGGGCGGCACGGAGCTCGGCGAGCGCTTCCGCCCATCGCCCGGTGCGGTACGCGGCGATGCCGCTCGCCTCCCTGACCACTCCCACCCGTGCCGCCAGGCGCCGTGCGGCCTGCGCGTACGAGTAACTCTGCTCCGGGTCGTCGGCCATTCCCGCGGCCACCAGGTAGCGGGCCACGCTGTCGGCAAGGTCGTTGGGCAGGCTGTGCAGCTGGGC
>Ga0070765_100001646_pt1 | contig 13752 bp, 13 predicted proteins | sample HubBroMetageWFT5_FD_71516 | JGI IMG/M metagenome (GOLD analysis project Ga0070765, IMG submission 71516) | Warmed and freeze-thawed soil microbial communities from the Hubbard Brook experimental Forest, New Hampshire - Hubbard Brook CCASE Soil... | ecosystem: Environmental > Terrestrial > Soil... | reverse complement strand
CGGACCGGCACGCCGCGCGCCGCGCAGGCGAAATCGGCCAGCAGCCGCCGGTGGCAGCGCCACCACAGGCTCTCGGCGCACATCACGGTCGTGACCTGCGCGCCGGCCCGGGACAGCAGCTCGTCCATCGCGGCCAGGAAACCGGCGGTCCTCATGTGCCCGGCGTAGCCGCGGAACATGTCCTCCCGCCAGGCCACGTCCGGCGAGTCCGGCGCGGGCCTGCGGAAGCCGCCGAGCCGTTTGTCCCAGCGGTAGGAGAACCCGGCGTCCGGCAGCCAGCGTTCGAGCTCGGCGCGGGCCACGTGCGGATGCCGCCGGCTGCCCGGCGCGATCCGGACGTCGACGAGCGCGGCGACGTCCGCCCTCCGCAGCAACCCGGTCATCTGCTCGGCCGAGGCGGTTCCGTGCCCGAACGTCAGCAGCATCCCCCATCCTCTTCTACCTGTGCGCGGCTACAGGTCTGCTGGCAGGATGCGGAAGGCGTCGAATCGTCTGGTCAAGGGGGTGATTACGCGGAAGTGCCGCTGGTCTGTGGTGAGGATCTCATTGGTGTCGTAGCGCTCGGCCAGGACCGCGTTCACCGCGTCGGTCATCCCTATCTTCAGGTCCCGGTGCCCGGCGACCAGTCGCCTGGCTGTACGCAGGTCATCAAGGTCCAGATCGGGGATCTCGTAGGCGCCGCCGGACAGGTCATCGATCACTTCGAGTTCCATGTCAACCCCCGCCTTGTCCAGAACCAGGTAATCGATCTCCGCAATCACCATCGGTGAGACGACCGGCGGCTGGCGGACGCTGCCCAGAATATTGAGCACCGTGTCATGAAGCGGGTGCGCGGTAGCCGTCCCGGCGAGGTAGCCGGAGGTGTCGATGATCAGCTGGGCCACGAAATGCCCTCGAGACCGTCCGCCCCGAATCCCGCCGACAAGTGCTCGTCCACGTTGTCGATGACCGCCGGGTCCAGGTCGAACTGGGGCGGGTTTGGCCGCGGGCGCTCCGGTTCGTCCGCTAGGAGCTGGTCGACCGCTTCCCTGATCAATTCCGCCTCGCTGCGATGTCGGCGGCGCGCAGCTGCTGACAGCCGCCGCTTGGCATCCAGCGACAAGTACACGGTCGTGCGGGTCATCGTCATGACATATATGGTAGTCCTCACTACTGGGTTCGCGGGTCACCTGGATCGCTGGCGGGAGCCCGGCTGAGCAGGCAGGCTAGCGCCGTGACGTCATACACGCAATTCTTCAGCGGAACGGCGACCGTCGCGGGCGCCCTGGTCGGCCTGCTCTTCGTCGCCCTGTCGATCTCACCGGAGCGGCTGCGCGGCAGGACCGCATCGGTGGAGCACCAGGCGATCGCGGCCACGGCCTTCACGGCCCTGGTAGACGCGCTATTCATATCCCTGATCGGCCTGGAGCCAGGCGGCGGCCTGCGCTACGGCGCGGTAGCGCTCGGCGGGCTGGGGCTGAGCAGCAGCACCACGCTCGCGGTGCGGCTGTGGAAGGCCCGCCGTGCGGAGGCGTTGAGCCGCCGCTGGCCCTACTTGCTGAGCTTCATCATCGCGGTGTACGCGGCCCAGGTGATCAGCGGGATCGCGGTCAGCTCGGCCAGCGGCTCGGCGGACCTAGCCGTGACGTTCGTGTATGTGATGTTCGGTACCGGCATCTCGCGCTCCTGGGAGCTGCTCGGGCTGCGCGGCGGCGGCCCGCTTGACCTGCTTGCCCAGCGCCTGGAGAGCCACGGTCCGGCGTCGTCCGCTCCGCCGAGTCAGACCCCGGGCCCCGAGTCGGCCCCAGACGCGAGGTGAATCCGTTTCACGCGAATCAGGCAGCTGGGTTAAGCTGCTCACCGTGCACCGCTGCTTCCCCATTACCCCGCCGCCCCGCCCCTAGCGGGGCGATAGCCCGGATGCGCCCGGCCTGCTGAGCTGAGCCTGCTGAGTTGGCGCGCGTCCCGTGTGGGTTGACCGTTTAGGTGCCTCCTTGTGGTGCGCCCCGCTTCCGCGACCCTTTCCTCTCTCGTCGCAGGAGCGAATCTCAATGCATGCATCCTCCCGGCCCGGCACGGGCCTGCTCTGCCTGGTGGCGTCCGGACTTCTGTGGGGCACCGGCGGCCTGACCGGCAGCCTGCTCGGCCGCGTCACGGGCCTTTCCGCGTTGTCGGTGGCCGCCTGCCGGCTCACCGCCGGCGGCCTGCTGATCGTGGCCTTCCTCATCGTGACCGGCCGGCGCTGGCCGGCGGGCCGCGCGGCCTGGACCCGCATCGCGGTGATCGGCGCGCTCGCCGCGGCCTACCAGAGCTGCTACTTCGTCGCCGTCTCGCTGACCTCGGTGGCGCTGGCCACCCTGGTCACCATCGGCACCGCGCCCCTCATCGTGCTCGGCGTCCGCCGGGTCACGGGGCACCGGACCGGACGGCGCGCACCGGTGGCCGCCTGCCTGGCGCTGACCGGCCTCGGCCTGCTGGTGGGCCTGCCGTCAGGGTTCTCAGAGACCTCGGTGCTGGCCAGCACGGGCATGGCCGTGCTCGCGGCGGCCGGCTTCGCCACCATCACCCTGACCGGGACCAGGCCGGTCCCAGGGCTGGATGACCTCACCGTGACCGGATTCGGCTTCACGGCCGGCGGCCTGGCCCTGATGCCGGTGGCCGCGGCGCTCGGCGGCCTGACCTTCCGGCCCTCGCCGGAAGCCATCGGGCTGCTGATCGCGCTGGGCACCGGACCGACCGCGGTGGCCTACACCTGGTACTTCCGCGGCCTGCGCGCGGCCACCGCCAGCACCGGCGCCCTGCTGACCCTGCTGGAGCCGCTGACCGGCACCATCCTGGCCGCGTTCATCCTCGGCCAGCGGCTGAGCGCGGCCGGGATCGCCGGCGCGGCCGTCCTCGTGGTCGCGGTGATCATCACGGTCCTGGACGCCGACCGCGACGGCAAGGCCGGCCCCCGACGCGAAGTGAGCCGTATTGGCCGGATCAGCTCGCCTGCCGGTAGCGGTCGATGATCTCGGCGTGCAGCACCGCCGCGGAGGCGTCGGCGCCCTGCAGGATGTCCGGCACCATGCCCTGCTTGACGGCGGTCAGGGAGAGCGCGATGTGCGCGACGCCGATGCCGGAGTCGTGCAATCCGACCATCTCGCGCAGGGAGAGTTCCAGGATCTTCTTGGCCACCGGCGTGAACGGGATGTGGCCTGTGGGGCCCCGGTTGCGGCCCACGTCCGTCTGCCTCGTTTCCCTGGTCGGCGCCGGGATGGCGGGCCGCCGCTGGCCCCGGCACCGGTTCCCGCAGCGCCAGGATCGTCCCAGGCGAGGCGGGAGCGCACGGCGGGGATCCATCCGCGACCGGCGCGCTCCCCGCTCCCGGTACCCGACCGCCTGGTCGGCCTGGATCAAGGCGCGCGGCCCGAAGGACGCCTCGATCCTGGCGCAGACGGCGTCCAGGTCGATGCCGATCGAGGCCAGCGCGTCCCGGTCCACGCTGCCGAATAGCCCGGTTCCCGGCGCGGCTCCGCCGCCTGGCGCGGGCGCCGCCGCAGGTCCGGGCCCGGCGTCGGGTCCGAGGCCGATCCGGCGGATGATCTCTTCCTCCACGTAGCCGGGCGTGATGCCGTGCGCGCCGAGGACCGCGCTGGCCGGATCGCCGGCCGAGGCCACGGCGAGCAAGATGTGCTCGCCGCCGATGTAGTGGTGCCCGAGCCGGCGGGCGTGCGCCTGGGCCTGGACCACGACGGCGCGGGCGTCCGGGGTGAAGCGCTCGAACATCATGGCCTCCCGAGCCGTCGGCCGTACTTGCGGTGGACGGTCTGCTTGGTGACGCCGAGTCGTGCCGCGATGTCCTGCCAGGACCAGCCCTTCTGCCGCGCGTTCTGGACCTGGAGGATCTCCAGCCGTTCGGCTAGCGCCCGCAGCGCCGCCACCGCGCGCAGCCCGGTGTCGGGATCGGTGCTCGCGGCCCCTTCGGCGATCTCGAGTACGACAGGTTCCATGGCCGTCAGCATATGCTGACGGCCCAACACGCGTCAACATATGCTGACGATGCCGATGGGTTAAGGCCCGGTCACCCCGAAGCCGGGGTGAGCAACGCGAGCAGCTCGCGCTCGCGCCCGGCGCTCAGCCCCGCCTTCCTTGGCCGGTCCAGGCCCTGCTCGCGCTCCCAGGCCAGCACGTCGGCGATCAGCTGGTGCCGCGGGCGGTGCCGCAGTCCCGCGATCCGGGCGGCCTCGCCGCTGCGCGCCGAGAAGCCCTCCCACCCGGGCTCGAACACCCACATGGCCATGGACTCCTCGCCCATGAACTGGCCGACGCCCTGCTCGGCCAGCCACGCCGGGTCAGCCGTGACGACCGGCCCTGTGTGCTTGCCCACGGCCCGGCACAACTCGATCCAGGCGCCGAACGCGACCACCGGCCCCACCGCGTCATACGTCCCGGTGGTCCCGGCCTGCGCGCCGTCCAGCAGCCACGTGGCCAGATCGCGCACGTCGATCACCTGCGTCGGGACAACCGGGGTCGCCGGGATCAGCATCGGCGCGTGCGGCTCACGGGCGGCCCGCGCGACCCAGTAGCCGGACCGCCCGGTATGGTCACCGGGCCCGCCGATCAGGCCCGCCCGCGCGACCAGCAGCCGGTCGCCGACCGCCGCGGCCCCGGCCTGCTCACACGCCACCTTCGCCTCGCCGTACAGGTCGATGTCCACCGCGTCCTGATCGGTGGCGGGCAGCAGGGGCGCGGTCTCGTCGGCGCCGAGCGCGGCGTGCGAGGCGTACACGCTGGCCGACGAGACGTAGCACCAGTGCCCGGCCCGGTCGCCCAGCGCCGCGAGTGCCCCGCGGACCAGCCCCGGCTGCCACGACACCTCGATCACCGCGTCCCAGTCCCGGTCGCGCACCCGATTGTAGGCTCCGTCCTCGCGCCGGTCCGCGCTCACCAGCACCGAGCCGTCCGCTACCGCCCCGCTCTCGCCCCGGGCCAGGCAGGTCACGGCGTGACCGCGCGCCACCGCCTGCCGGGCCGTCTCACGTCCGAGCCACGCCGTGCCGCCGAGCACCAGAATCTCCATGACCTACAGTTCAGCATGGCGCAGCGGGAATGCGCGGCCCAGTTCACGGTTGGCGGAGAGCGACCGGGCGAGGTCGGAGCGAACCTGGAGATCTCGACATCACCAGGTGCGGAAAAAGAGCGGGTAAAGGAGCGGGAAAAGAAGAGTCAGGAACGCTGCAGCGACTGCTCAGCCGACTTCCAGGCCGGCTTCCTAAGTTCCGATGCAGGACATCACGGGTTTGTGCTCGGCAGTGGCAGGAAGGGCTTGGATCGTGTTTGACACAGTGACTATCGCGTACCGGGGTACGAAGTACGAGATCGGACGGGGCCGCGACTATTTCGGGATCTGGGCCGTGGGAACGTCCCGGTCACAGCCGCTGGAGTGGTGGCCGGAAACCCCGGAGGGCTGGTCGGCCGCGTGGACCCGTTACCTGGACATGGAGACGCCAGGCACGATCAACCCGGTCAGCCGCAAGGCCGGCGCGCCCGGAGAGCGCATGGCCGCCGGGGGCCAGGGTTTGTCCCAGGTGATCGGCTCGCGACGGGGCCCCGTGATGGCCGCGCTGCTGCTGGCGGCGGGGGTGGCGCTGGGCGTGGCCGGGCTGTTCCCGGCCTATCTCGGCGGATCGAGCCTGGCCCAGCAGCCGGACAACCTGGTCGCTCACGTGATCTACCTAGCCGCCTGGAGTGCGAGTGCCGTCCTCATCCCGCTTGGCGGCACTCGCCAGCGGATCGGCGCGCTGCTGGCGGCGGGGCTGAGCATCGTGACGTTCGGCCTGTTCTTCGCCGATGCGGGCACCGCGTTCTCCACAGGCTCTCCGGGGGGCGCGGGGCTGGTCCTCAGCCTGCTCGGCTGGTTGGGCTGCGCCGCGGGATCGGCGCTGGCGTTCTGGCCGCGGGCCGCCGGAACGGCCGGGCAGCCGCGCCCGCTGGGCAAGCCGCGCGGCTCGCAGGTGGGCCCGGCCGCACTGCTGGTGCTGGCCGGGCTGGGCGCGGCCGCCGCGTTCGCCCCCGCGTGGGACAGCTTCACGCTGCGGACCGCGGCCGGGCTGACGCAGACCGTTACGGCGGGCAACGCGTTCGCCAGCCCCGGGCTGGTCATCGTCGGGGACGTCGCCGTGATGGTCGCGCTGGCCGCGGTGGTCATCGCCGCCGCCCTGTGGCGCCCGATCCGCCACGGCGCGGTGCTGCTGGCAGGTGCGATCATCCCGATGGCCGCCCAGGCCATCTCCGCGCTCGTCCAGGTCGGCGAGCCCGCCTCGCCGGCGCAGTTCGGGTTCTCGTCCTCGCAGGCTTCGCAGCTCGGGCTCACGATCAGCTCCGCCCTCACCCCGGCATTCTGGATCTACAGCGCGTTCGTCATCGCGCTCATGGTCTCGTGCGCCTGGATGCTGTTTACCCCTCACCAGGCAGCGCAGCCCGCCCGTTTCGGCGCCGACCCCGGTTACGACCCGGGCTTCGGTTTCGCGGCGGGGGCGAGCACCGACACCGAGGTCGAGCAGTGGCACATCGCCCGGTCCGGCGCCTTCGACCCGGGCGCGCGCGACAGTGCAGACGCTGATGACCTCCACGACGCTGACGACCTCGATGACCTCGAGGACGTTGAGGACGAAGACCGCGACGGCGCCGGGCCAGCCCAGGGGCTGGCCTAGCGGTCCGGGTCCTCGGCCAGGAAGTCCGCCACGGCGGAGATGAACGCCTCTGGCTGGCACGCGTGAACCAGGTGTCCGGCGGGCAACGTAATCAGCCGGGCACCGGGAATCAGCCCGGCCATCTGGGTCAGCCGGTCCTGGTTGACGTGGCTGGCGGGCCCGCCCGCGACGATGAGGGTCGGAGCGGTGATCCCGGCCAGGCCGTCCCTCGAGGACGGCGGGGGGTCGCTGGCCTCGGCGGACAGCCCGGTCACGGCCCAGTCAAAGGGCAGCGGCCCGTCCGGCCGCGACGGGACGGGGGGCACGGGCCGCGGCCACGGCGGAGCCGGGTCCTCGAGCACCAGCCTGCGCACGCGGCCTGGGTGGCGCATGGCCAGCAGGTAGGCCACCGCGCCGCCCATGGAGTGCCCGATCAGCGTCACCTGGCCCAGCCCGAGCGCGTCGAGGAACCCGGTCACGTCGTCGCGCAGCAGCGGCAGCGTGTACCGGCCCGGCCAGTCGCTGCGCCCGTGACCGCGCAGGTCGACCGCGTACACGTGCCACGACCGCGACAGCGCCGCGGCCACCTCAGCCCAGTCGTCAGCGGTCTCGCCCAGGGCGTGCAGCAGGACCACCGGAGCGGCCGAAGCCGCGCCGGACTCGCGGTAGGCCAGCCGCACCGGCCCCGCCTGGATCAGTTGCACCTCTCCCATGCCTTCACGCTACTGATTGATACGCTGCGCTTACCATGGCGGCCAGGAGATCGTCGGCGGTCGCGGCGGCTGCCCAGAAACCGACGCAGGCACCGACGCTGTCCCGTCGGCATGCGGCCGGCGCTCCGAGCGCACGCGGCCTGCTGTTCACGTTGCTCGGCGAATTCGTGCTGACCGGCGACGGGCTGGCCTGGACGTCGGCGGTGCTCGCCGCCTTCGCCCGGCTCGGCATCGAGGAGAAGGCGACCCGCCAGGCGCTCATGCGCACCGCGGCCTCCGGCTGGCTCGACGCGGAGAAGGTCGGCCGCCGCACCAGGTGGCGGCTGACCGCCAGCGCTCGGCGGATGCTCACCGAAGGCGCCGACCGCATCTACTCCTTCACCGGCCCGTCAGACCGCTGGGACGGACGCTGGCTGCTGGTGTACGCGCGCATCCCGGAGAGCGACCGCCGTGCCCGGCACGTGGTGCGCAGCCGGCTCAGCTGGGCCGGGTTCGGCTCGCTCGGCGGCGGCGTGTGGATCAGCCCGCACCCGGACCGGGAAGCCGAGGCGATCGGTGTGCTGCGCGAGGCGGGCGTGGCGCAGGACGCCCACGTCTTCGTGGCCACGCGATCCGGCCTGGCCGATGTGCAGGTCATGGTGGCGGCCGCCTGGGACCTGTCCGCCATCGAGGAGCAGTACCAGCAGTTCATCGAGGACTTCAGCGACGCCGCGCCAGCCGACGTGCTGGCCCGGCAGGTCGAACTGGTGCACGCCTGGCGGCGGTTCCCCGCGATCGACCCGGTGCTGCCGCGTGAACTGCTCCCGGCTCGCTGGAGCGGCCTGCAGGCCGCCCGGCTGTTCGCCGACCGTCACCATGGCTGGTCCGGCGAGGCCGCGCGAGAATGGAAGCGACTGAACGACCTCGGCTGACCCCAGCCCGTCAGGAGGCTTGCGCCGGATGCCCATAAGCGCTACAAAGAAGTGTCAGACTTATACATTGTTGTGGAGTAATTCGTGACGACGGGCCAGCGCCGGAAGGCCCCGGGCTCCCAGGGCCGGGCCGTGCGCCCGCTCGGCCGGGGAGCGGCCGCGGCAGGCGCGGCGCTGTCGCGGGCCTGGTCGCTCCCGCCCCGGCGCAACTACGTCGCGATCCAGCGCGGCCTGCGGGTGCCGATGTCCGACGGCACGGTGCTGCTGGCCGACCACTACCTGCCGATCACCAGCACCCCGGCCGCCACCGTGCTGGTGCGCTGCCCGTACGGCCGCGGCGCCCCGTTCAGCCTCCTGGACGCTCAGCTCATCGCCGAACGCGGCTTCCACGTGCTCCTGCAGAGCTGCCGCGGCACGTTCGGCTCCGGAGGGCAGTTCGAGGCGATGAACCGCGAGATCAGCGACGGCCAGGACACCGTCGCCTGGCTCCGCGGCCAGAGCTGGTTCGACGGACGGCTGGCCACGTTCGGCGCCAGCTACCTCGGCTTCGTGCAGTGGGCCCTGGCTATGGACCCGCCGCCGGAACTGGCCGCCATGGTCGTGCAGGTGGGCCCGCACGACTTCAGCCGGACCGCGTACCGCCACGGCGCGTTCGACCTGTACAACTTCCTCAGCTGGAGTGACCTGATCACGCATCAGGAGCGGGTCAACCCGCTGCTCGCCATCATCCGCACCGTCACCGCGGACCGGCGGCTGCGCCCGGCGCTGGATCGGACGCCGGTCAGCGCGGGCGCCCGCGACCTGCTCGGCACCTCGGCGCCCTGGTTCGACACCTGGCTGGAGCACGCCCAGCCGTCCGACCCGTTCTGGGCGCCGCTGCAGTGCGGGGCCGCGCTGGAGCGGATCTCGGTCCCCGTCCTGCTGATCGGCGGCTGGCAGGACATCTTCATCGAGCAGACCCTCGAGCAGTACCGCACGCTGGCCGCCCGGGGCGTGCCCACCCGCATGGTCGTCGGGCCCTGGAACCATGTGGTCGCCGCGACCAGGGCCGGCGCCGCCTACGCGGAGAGCCTGGCCTGGCTCGACCGCCACCTCGGCCCGGATCCCGGTGATGCGTTCAGCGGTTACTCGGCACGGATCTGGGTCGGCGGCGCGCGCGAATGGCGCGACATCACCGACTGGCCGCCCCCCGGTACGCAGCCGCACCGGTGGTACCTCGGCCCGGACGGCGGCCTCGGCCCCGGCGAGCCAGACCCCGGCGTCCCGCCCGCCCGGTTCCGCTACGACCCGGCCGATCCCACGCCGTCGGTCGGCGGCGCGACCCTGTCGTTGAGCGCGGGGGTCCGCGACAACCGGCCCGTCGAGCAGCGCCCCGACGTCCTGGTCTTCAGCAGCGAGCCGCTGGACGAGCCGGTCGAGGTCATCGGCGACGTCACGGCCGAGTTGCACGTCACCCGGGACAACCCGGACGCCGACCTGTTCGTGCGCCTGTGCGACGTGGACCCGCGGGGCAGGTCCCGCAACGTCTGCGACGGCATCGTCCGGCTCACCGGCGCCGACCCGCTGGCCGGGACCGTCCGCGTGTCGCTGATCGGCGCGGCGCACAGGTTCGGCCGCGGGCACCGGCTCAGGCTCCAGGTGGCCGGCGGCGCGCACCCGCGTTTCGCCCGCAATCCCGGCAACGGCCAGGTCGACGCGCCGGCCAAGGACTTCGTCGCGACCCGCTACGAGATCGGCCTGAGCGCGCAGGCTCCCTCGGCGCTCCTGCTCGCCGCCGCCATGACCACAGGAACGGTGACCGCTCATGCCTGACCAGGAAACACCCGGGGTCGAGTTCCGGACCCATCCCTCGCGCTACCGGCACTGGCGCCTGGTCACCGGCGGGCCGGTCGCCACGCTGACCATGGACGTGGACGAGCAGGGCGGCCTGGTGCCCGGGTACGAACTGAAGCTCAACTCCTACGACCTCGGCGTCGACATCGAGCTCTACGACGCGGTGCAGCGGCTGCGCTTCGAGCATCCCGAGGCGCGCGCGGTCGTCGTGACCAGCGGTAAGGAGAAGGTCTTCTGCGCCGGGGCGAACATCCGGATGCTGGCCGCCTCACCGCACCCGTGGAAGGTGAACTTCTGCAAGTTCACCAACGAGACCCGCAACGGGATCGAGGACGCGACCGTCAGCTCCGGCCAGGCCTACCTGGCCGCGGTGAACGGGACCGCCTCGGGCGGCGGCTACGAGCTGGCGCTGGCCTGCGAGCACATCATGCTCATCGACGACAGGTCCTCGGCGGTTTCCCTGCCGGAGTTGCCGCTGCTCGGCGTTCTGCCCGGCACCGGCGGGCTGACCCGGGTCACTGACAAGCGGCACGTCCGCCGGGACCTGGCCGACTACTTCGCCACCAAGTCCGAGGGCGTCGGGGGCAAGAAGGCCGTGCAGTGGCGGCTCGTGGACGAGGCCGTGCCCCGCCCCGCCTGGGAGCAGACGGTCGCCGAGCGGGCCGCCGAACTGGCCGAGCGCTCGACCAGGTCGGCCGGCGCCGCGGAGCGGGGCATCGAGCTGACCCCGCTGGCCAAGACGCGCACCGATTCCGAGATCGGCTACCGGCACGTGACCGCCACCCTGGACCGCAAGCGCGGCCTGGTGGAGATCATCGTCAACGGACCGCAATCCCAGCCCCCGGCCGACCCTGCCGCAATGCGCGAGCAGGGCGCGGACTTCTGGACCCTGGCCATCACCAGGGAACTCGACGACCTGATCCTGGACCTGCGGACCAACGAACTTGAGCTCGGCACCTGGGTCATCCGCACCTCAGGCGACGCGGACCTCGTGCTGGCCTACGACCGGCTGCTGGTTGACCACGCCGACGACTGGCTGGCCAACGAGATCATCCACTACTTCAAGCGGACGCTCAAGCGGCTCGACGTGACCAGCCGGAGCCTGCTCGCCCTGATCGAGCCCGGCAGCTGCTTCGCCGGATCCCTGCTCGAGCTGGCGCTGGCCGCCGACCGCTCCTACCAGCTGGCCGGCGTCTTCGAAGACACGGACGCCCAGCCTGCAGAGATCGCCGTCGGCCCGATGAACCTCGGCCCGCTGCCGATGGGCAACGGCCTGACCCGGCTGCAGACCCGCTACCTGGGCGACGACAAGGGCCTGGCCGCGGTGGAGAAGCTGGTCGGCGAACCGCTGCAGGCCGAGGAGGCCGAACGCCTCGGCCTGGTCACCTTCGCCCCCGACGACATTGACTGGGACGAGGAGGTCAGGATCGCGGTCGAGGAGCGGGCCAGCTTCAGCCCCGATGCCCTGTCCGGCCTGGAGGCCAACTACCGGTTCGCCGGCCCGGAAACCATGGAGACCAAGATCTTCGGCCGCCTGACGGCCTGGCAGAACTGGATATTCAACCGGCCCAACGCCGCGGGGCCCGACGGCGCGCTCAGAAGGTTCGGCACCGGCCAGCGCGCCCACTTCGACCGGAAGCGAGTCTGATCGTGCCAGCAGGAAATTATGGAGCGACCGCCGACTACACCGAGAAGATCCCGAACAACGTCAGCCTCCACGAGGACCGCCGGCTGCAGCGCGCGCTGGAGTCCTGGCAGCCCAACTTCCTTGACTGGTGGCGGACGATGGGCCCGGCGCTGCCCACGCAGGACGTCTACCTGCGCACCGCGGTCAACGTCGGCCGCGAGGGGTGGGCGCAGTTCGGGCACGTGGCCATGCCCGACTACCGCTGGGGCATCTTCCTGGCCGAACGTGACCCGGGACGCCGCGTCGGGTTCGGCGAGCACAAGGGCGAGCCGGTGTGGGACAAGGTGCCGGGGGAGTACCGCGCCGACCTGCTGCGGCTGATCGTGATCCAGGGCGACACCGAGCCCGCCTCGGTCGAGCAGCAGCGCAACCTGGGCGCCACCGCGCCGAGCCTGTACGACCTGCGCAACCTGTTCCAGGTCAACGTGGAGGAGGGCCGGCACCTGTGGGCCATGGTGTACCTGCTGCACGCCTACTTCGGCCGCGAGGGCCGTGAGGAGGCCGAGGAACTGCTGCACCGCAACTCCGGCAGTGCCGATGCGCCGCGCATCCTCGGCGCGTTCAACGAGGAAACGCCGGACTGGCTCAGCTTTTTCATGTTCACCTACTTCACCGACCGGGACGGCAAGTACCAGCTCGGCACGCTGAAGGAATCGGCGTTCGACCCGCTGTCACGCACGTGCGAGTTCATGCTCAAGGAGGAAGCGCACCACATGATGGTGGGCACCACCGGAGTGGACCGCGTGGTGGAGCGGACCGCGCAGGTCATGGTCGAGAACAACACCGATGACGTGGCCGCCCTCGGCGCGATCCCGCTGCCGGTGATCCAGAAGTACCTCAACTTCCATTACAGCGTGAGCCTGGACCTGTTCGGCGGCGAGACCTCGACCAACGTGGCCAACTACTACACGGCCGGGCTCAAGGGCCGCTGGTCCGAGGACCGGCGCAATGACGACCACAGGCTCACCGATGACGCGATGATGGTGGACGCGCTGGTCGACGCCGGAGATGGCAAGCCGAGCATCGGCGAGATCGAGGTGACCGCGCTGACCGGGCTCAACACCGACCTGCGGCGGCAGTACATCAACGACTGCCGCGGCGGCGTGAACCGCTGGAACAAGATCCTGGCCGACGCCGGGCTGGCGCACCGGCTCCAGCTGCCGCACATCGCGTTCAACCGCCAGGTCGGCGCGTTCGCCGGCATCGAGGCCTCACCCGACGGCGAGCAGCTCACCGCCGGGGAGTGGGAGCGGCGCAAGGGCCAGTGGCTGCCCACCGACGTGGACAAGACCCACGTCCGCTCCCTCATGCGGCCCGTGCACGAGCGGGGCAAGATCGCGGCCTGGATCGCCCCGCCCCGCAACGGCATCAACGGCCAGCCGTTCGACTACGACTACGTCCATCTCACGTGAACCTGTGCGGATCGTAGCACCACTGCCCGTTCGGCCCCCCGGATCCTGTCTTAGCCTCCCCAGGGACCGTAGCACCACTGCCCGTTCGGAATAATTGAAATTCTTTTTTACCGAACGGGCAGTGGTGCGTGCCTTCGCCTAGTGTCCAGCCTCGTTCACGATGCCGTCACCTCGGCGAGCATGTGCTCGGCCGTGACCTCGTGCCCGTGCGACGCGCCAGCGTGCTGGCGGACGGCGGCCACGAGATGGTCGAGCTGATCGTCGCTCGCGGCGCGGAACTCAACGCCGCAGGGGCAGCGGACGACGTGGCCGGCGAGCGCGTTTCCGGTGGCCGCGAAGTCGATGCCCACGGCCGGCTCGTCACCGACGACCCAGGCGTCATGGCCGGGCGGGACCACGTAGGCGTCGCCCGGGCCGAACTCGTATTCCGACCCGGCCGCCGGCCGCGGCGGCCTCGTCGACCCGCCCGGCCAGCGCGAGCGCCTCGACCAGCGCCAGTTCGGCGCTGACCTGCTCGGCGGTGCCTTCGAGCAGGTCAGCGGC
>Ga0070765_100001645_pt1 | contig 13756 bp, 9 predicted proteins | sample HubBroMetageWFT5_FD_71516 | JGI IMG/M metagenome (GOLD analysis project Ga0070765, IMG submission 71516) | Warmed and freeze-thawed soil microbial communities from the Hubbard Brook experimental Forest, New Hampshire - Hubbard Brook CCASE Soil... | ecosystem: Environmental > Terrestrial > Soil... | reverse complement strand
TTCCTTTCTATAAGGAGGTCACACACCGAGACATAAAAATTTTAATCCCTTCGCAACTTCCAGCTCTTCCGCCGGGCTGGAAGCGAAACGGCTGATTGGGAACACCTGTCTTTTCGTGAGAAAAGGCAATCTCGCTATTTAGTAAGAGCAGTTAGAAGAGTCTCTAAGTCGATTGTCACGATGGTGGTTTCCGTGTCGTTCATGCCATAGGGCAGAACCAAGCGGCTCCCGTGTACTAACGCTCCGCAAGTGTACACGACGTTCGGTACGTAGCCGTTTCGCCCAGTGGGCGCGGGTTCCAAGAGCGGCTCATTGAGCCGGCCGATGACCTTCGAAGGATCTTGCAGATCGAGGAGCATTGCGCCAATACAATACTTGCGCATTGGGCCAACGCCGTGGGTCAGAACAAGCCAACCAGCATCGGTTTCGATAGGTGAGCCGCAATTGCCTATTTTCACGAATTCCCAGGGCCGCGATGGCTGCAGCAGGAGCTTCGGATCACTCCAGAAATGCCGGTCATCCGAGAGCATCAGATAAAGGTTCTCGTCATCGTAGCGCGAAAGCATCGCGTAACGCCCATCGATTCTCTTTGGGAAGAGCGCCATCCCTTTGTTTTGGATCGCCGGCCCGGTTAAGGTACGGATGCGGAAGTGAAGGAAGTCATTCGTTTCAATGAGCTGCGGTAGAATCACGCGGCCGTTGTAGGCGGTGTAGGTTGCGTAGTAAGTTGCGCTTTGGTCTTCCTCCACAAAACGAACAAAACGGGCGTCTTCTATCCCATTGCTTTCGTTCAGCGAGACCGGGAAGATGACGCGTTCCGATAAGGAAATCGCCGAGTTGAAATCGATCTCGTAATTCGATTCTGCAAGCCACTGCACGCACTCAAAAGCCTGGCGTAGATCCTCCGTATGGAGTTGGGTTTCGTGCGCCGCGCCCTGCATCGAGTCTTCCAGTTGTGTTCGCGTGAAGGTAGCGCCCAGGCCATTCATCACCGATCTCGACCAATTGTTCTCAAGGCCCTTCTCTCTCAGCTTGTGCAGGAAGATGTTCTTTGGAAATGTCGGCTCAGAATCGATTTCCGGGGCCAAGGCCACCGCCGAAATTTTGTCGATCTCGATGGCATGATTTCGGTCGATAACTCCGGTACGGAACTCAATAGACGAAATATGGCCCTCGCCGACGGCCCGAAGGCTCAGGATAAAGCGCAGGTCTGCTCCGTCGAGGTCCGTTTGGTCAGGATGCGCAACAATCGAAGGATTGAACAAGGCCGCGGATTCGATCGCGTATTCTCCGGAAAAATAGGCTCCAACCAATAGCCGGCGATTCGCAGAAAGAGAAAGGCTATTTGCCACGTACGCCTGTATTTTCTCAAAGTGGCGTAGCCACGACTCATCAAGGTTTAGATGGCGCCCGCTGAATTCAGCGCGGAGACGATCTAACTGGACTTCAGCCTCCATTTCGCTAAAAGCGAGAACGCGCTCGATGATGCCACTGACTCGGCCACGGCCGGTTGGGATAAACGATCGATTTAGTACCCGGCTGGCGTTCGGCCGCAAGTCGATTCCGGTGGGATAGACGTTCAAATTATTGCCAATCTTTGGGTTTCGCTAAATAGCACCGCTTCCGCGCGGGTCATCTCTGCCAATGACAACTGGAAAGCAAGACTGGATTCGGCTCCTTGGTTCTGGTTAACCCGATCGGAGTGCAGCGCGTCGCGACAGCCACCGGTGGTAGAATCGTAGAGTGGTAGCCCGAGATCGTTGCGACCAAGAAACCACTCGAAGCAGCGGCGTGCAGCACGGTGCCAAGCCACATCGCGGGTTAACGAGTACGCCTCCACGCAAGCGGAAATCATTGCGTAAGCTTCGATTGGCTGCTGATCGAAGCGAGCACGCTCGTTGCCGCGAGTCCAGAAACCATTGCTACCGATTGGTGTGAAATGGCCGGCGTCAACGGTTTGCTGCTGTATCAGCCAACGGAGCGATTTCAATCCGATCTCTACAACGTCACCTCGCGAGGTCCAGTACCCACTCAGGATCATCGCATGAGAAAGTTTCGCGTTATCGTACGTTGCTACGGGCTCAAACCACAACCAGTCATCCGAAGAATTATTTCGGAAAAGGCCGACCAGGCGGGTGGTTAGAACTTCGCGCAGCTGATTTGCGTTTCGATCTCCGGAGAAGGCACGCAAATATTCCTGAATGGCGAGTAGGGTAAAAGCCCATGCTCTTGGTGAAGTAAAGTTCTCGACTGCAGGGAGCCCGCGTTGGAACAACAGTGCACAAAGACTACGGTGTCCATCGTTGCGGGATCTGCCGAGCGCCGTGCCTGTAGCCCAAAGCGCGCGTGCGTGGCTGTCCTCCGAACCTTGGTGTTCCAGCCATTGCCGCTGATGACTCATGAAATTTCGAAAACGACAACTTTCTTGATCAAAAGCATGCCACAAGAACGCGAGGTAAATGCTCGCCAAGCTCTCGAGTTGCTGCTGCGTGACATGACTTGTCGTTTCCTGCAGTAGCAAGGTGAGGATGAAGGCACGTGCGTTGTCGTCAGTGCAGTAGCCTTCTGCGAAATTCGGCACATTGAATATCGCATGCTGAAAAATGCCGGTGTTATCCGTCATCCGAAGCAGGTGGTCGAGCTTCAGCGGTGGCAACTGATAGGGTCGATTGTCCAGGGTCCGAACGGCGAAAGCCTTCCGTGGAGGACCGATCAAACTCGCCCGGGCGCGTTCGAAGCTTTCCATGTGGCGCTGTGCTACGACCGGCCAAATCATCCCACGCCCCAATTTCCACGCTCTTTTCCGCGTCGCCGTCATTAGAACTGGATCGCACAGAAATCGATTGACGCCCTCAGCGATCGCCTGCGGGTCCGAAAACGGCACCAGGATGCCACGCTCCTTGGCGAGCAGCTCCTTCGCGTGCCAGTACGGTGTGGAGATGACAGCCTTACCAGCGCCGAAAGTATAAGCGAGCGTGCCGGAAGTAATCTGGGATTCGTTGAGATAAGGCGTGATGTAGATGTCCGCAGCACCAATGAATTCTTTCAATTCCTCCAGCGTCACGAATCGATTGTAAAAAATGACGTTGCGTGTGACGGAACGATCTTCCGCGAGGCGCTCCAGCTTGAGCCGGTAGGACTCTCCGTCGTGGGCGATCACATTGGGATGCGTCGCCCCGAGAATGATATAAACCACGTTCGGGTGTTGCGAGAGAATCGCGGGCAGCGCTTCTATGACTTGCTCGATCCCTTTATTCGGAGATAGCAGACCAAACGTCAGCAGTACTGTTTTGCCCTCTACGCCAAACTGATCTTTGTTAAAGCTTGGATCAATGAACGGGATGTCGGGTATGCCATGCGGAATCACGTCGATCTTCTCTTGGGCGACACCATAGATTTGTTCGAGGTAGCGTTTGCCGCGATCGGCCATCACGATAAAGCGGTTTGAGAGTTCATCGAGCTGCTCCATGACCGCCCGCTGATCCGGAGTCGGTTCGCGCAGCAAGGTGTGCAATGTCGTTACCACTGGCATATGGACGTCGCGCAAGAGAGCCAAGAGGTGGCTGCCGGCAGGTCCACCGTAGATGCCAAACTCGTGCTGGACCGAGACGACCTCGACGTTGTTTATGTTCAGGAAGTCAGCTGCGCGACGATACGAATCGAGCTCCTTTTCGTCGATCTCAAATCGTATTCGAGCCGGATAGTCATAGCCTTCAGGGCGATCATTAACCGCGCCCACGATGCACTGACATTCCGGGAACTCCGTGGCGATGGCTTCGCAGATATCGGAGGTAAAGGTAGCAATCCCGCATTGACGAGGAAGATGATCGCCAACGAAGGCTATTTGTTTAATAGTGGAGGCGACTTTCATGAGCCTGAATGCGTTCAGCTTTAACGGCTCTCTTGGGAAGAGATGAGTCGCTAGGTGTCCGCAATCTTAAGGCGAGAATCGCACAAATTGCGGAGTTCGTCTTTGAATGTTCTGCTGCTTTCTAGCCCGCAATGTGCGCTCCGCTTCTTATAGCGCGTGATTTTTTGCGGGCTAGCTCGTGTGTTTTGGTGGGCAGCTACGCTAATAAATGGAGTATCTTGATTTATGTGGAGTATCTTGATTGAAGCTTGAGAGCTCGTGTATGGGAGAAGCTTTTTATTTTCACGTTACTCTTGAGCCGCACAAGAAGCGATCGGGTTCGAAAACTGGAAGAAGAATTCTCTTCCTCGTCGAGGTACCGATTGATGCGGCAAAAAGATCCGCATCGGATCCTCAGGATGAAAGCGTGTTACGCCAAGAAGCGGAACGTCTGAGCAGAGAACTGGCGCCCATTGCGATGACCGGCGAGCTCAGGCATGGAGGAGAGGATGTAATGGAAATTTCTTCCTGTACGATCATCGAGCCATCGAATGATCTCCTCGAACGTACCGCGGATGCTGAAAAGGATGGTGTTCGCGTGTGGATCCTCGGAGCGAATGTCGAATAATCTGGTAACCTAGCCGCGTGTGTGGAGTGGGACGCGCGTCCGACGTGGCACGCGATAACAGATGTGATCTGCGATTGCACGCGGTAGGGACGCGCTCCCGCGCGATCCGGGCTGGCACGTTCAATGAGCTAGAAGCCGGACATCCGCAGGCGGCCCCGCAGACCAAAAGCGAAATTGGCGTCGATACGTACAACCCCGGATCCTACCATGCCAAACGGGCGGACGAAGCCACACGCAAAGGGAGCGCGCCCGTTGTCTACGATCAATCGGACGCGTACGCCGGACGGGCGGGATCACACACCAGCTGCTTCAAGAAACTCTATCTCTTTTTCCGGTGTGTGTTGAGATGCTTGATGCAGCATTCGATTTACGGCGTTCAGATAAGCTCGTGCACTGGCTTCGATTACATCTGTGCTGGCGCCTTTGCCTGTAATGAGTCGGCCGCCACCGAAGTCGCATTTTAGATTTACTTCACCCAATGCATCTTTGCCGCTCGAGACCGCGCTGACGTGATATTCCACCAGGTGTCCACGCTGGTTGAGGATGCGGTCGATGGCTTTCATGGTGGCATCAACAGCTCCATTTCCGGGAGAAGAATCCTGCAAAGTCTCTTCCCCCTTGCGCAGGCGTACAGTGGCCGTTGGGATCGTGGCAGTACCTGAGGTAAAGTTGAGATAGTCCAGTTGCCAGGTTTCTTGAGTCACACTGATAGAGTCGTCTACCAACGCTCCGAGGTCATCGTCGTAAACGAACTTCTTTTTATCCCCGACTTCCTTAAATCGAACGAAGATCTGCTGGACTTCTTCGTCGCTTAATTGGTACCCGAGATGCTGCAATCGCTTCGCCATCGCGTGCCGTCCGCTGTGCTTGGTGAGTGGCAGTTCGGTTTCGCCCCAACCGACGTCCCGGGGATCCATGATTTCGTAGGTCTCACGATGTTTTAGGATTCCATCCTGATGGATGCCGGAACTATGTGCAAAGGCGTTCTCGCCCACGATCGCTTTGCTGCGCGCCACGATCAGACCGCTCATCCGACTAACCAATCGCGAAGATTTCACGATCTCGTAGGTGTTAACCTCCGTGTAAAAATCGGTGAAGTAGTCGGACCGCGTTTTGACTGCCATCACGATCTCTTCGATTGCCGCGTTCCCAGCACGTTCGCCGATGCCGTTCACGGTTCCTTCGATCTGGCGGGCACCCGCCTGAACCGCGGCAAGCGAGTTTGCCACGGCCATGCCAAGATCATTATGGCAATGCACGCTGATGATTGCTTCATCGATATGCTTTACGTTTGCCTTTAGATACTTGATTAAGTCGGCGAACTGACCGGGGACAGCGTAGCCAACCGTATCGGGAATATTGACGGTGGTTGCTCCGGCCTCAATGGCTGCCTGGACAACTTGAGCCAGGAATTCTGGCTCGGTCCGGGAAGCATCCTCGGGCGAGAATTCGACATCCTTCACAATCGCCTTAGCCCGTTTCACGCTCTCGGTGGTGAGCCGGATAATCTCATCGCTGGCCTTTTTGAGTTTAAAATCGCGATGAATCTTGGAGGTCGCGAGAAAGACATGGATGCGGGCTCGATCGGAGGCGGGCTTCACGGCCGCGCCTGCGGCGTCGATGTCTTGCGGGACACAGCGAGCAAGACCCGCAATGATTGGTCCACGGACTTCGGTTGCGATCTTCTGTACAGCTTCAAAATCACCGTCGCTAATGACGGGGAAACCGGCTTCTATCACGTCTACGTTCAAACGCTGCAGTTGACGTGCGACCTCCATCTTTTCGCGGAGGTTCATCGACGCTCCTGGGCATTGTTCGCCGTCACGCAGGGTGGTGTCGAAAATAATCACTTTGTCTGCCATGTTTGCCTAAAGTTAGTTAGTTTGGGGAATTGAGTTCCGGTGGAGGAGCGATACGGTCAAAACCGATTCCACCGCGAGCGATTCTGACCAGACTAAAATAAGACTAGGAGAGCAGAAGAAGTTTTGGGGCGCCACTCCCGAGCAGGAGTAACCCAAAGCTAAGAAGCTGTCCATCGCGGCGCATTAAGTTTCAAGCGTAGCAGCGAGGCCGGGCGGAGTCAAATGAGAAGGCAGACCCAAAACTCTTTGGAGCAAAGGCTGGAGCCTTCGGTTACTTTCATGGCATTCTTGGCTTTATTTTATGTTATGAACCGTCCCTGGTACTTTCCTGACCCAATGCAATTGGAAGGCGCATTGGCGGTCTCCCGGCAATTGGATATTGTGCCCGGATTGGCGAGTGTTCTCGCGAGAATAGGCCTAGTGGAAGAAGGAAAAGCGCGCCAGTTTCTGTTTCCACGATTACGCGATTTGCGCGACCCATTCGAAATTGGTGGAATTCAAAAGGCCGTCGACCGGATCTTTCAGGCAATCGATCGGCGCGAGGTGATCGTTCTGTACGGTGATTACGATGTGGACGGCGTTACTTCTGTTGCGCTCCTGCATCGCGTGATGAGAGCCTTCGGAGCCGACGTTCAAACCTTCCTGCCACACCGGCTCGAAGAAGGTTATGGTCTTTCCGAGGAAGGGCTGCAACGATGCTTTGCGATGCATTCGCCGCGACTGCTCATCGCGTTGGATTGCGGGACTACCGCCGCAAATCCGATCAGCGAAATTGAAGCTGTCGGGGTAGATGTCGTCGTTATTGATCACCACGAGGCAAAAGGTCCCCTTCCAGATTGCCGTGCGTTCGTGAACCCTAAAACGGGTTCAAGCTATCATTATCTTTGCACCGCAGGTCTCGTTTTTAAGCTCTGTCACGCCTTGTTACGTACACGGCGGCTTCCAGAGTTTGATTTGAAGAAATACCTCGATTTGGTCGCCATTGCCACGATTGCGGATCTAGTCCCGCTCGTCGATGAGAACCGAACCTTCGTACAACACGGTTTGCGCCAGCTTGAGCAAACTGAGTGGATCGGCTTAGGAGCTTTGATGCAAGTCGCCGGCGTGAGTCCTCCGATTCGCCCCGTGCACGTCGGCTTTCGGCTCGGCCCGCGGTTGAATGCCGCCGGCCGTGTTGGAGTGGCTCAGGATGCGCTCGAACTTTTGCTCGCTGAGGATGCGGAAAAGGCATTTCTATTGGCACGTAGCCTGGATTGGCAGAATCGCGATCGACAATCAGTCGAACAAAAGACTCTCGAAGAAGCTTTGCAGCAGCTGGCGAAGACGTTTGTTCCGGATCGAGACGCCGCGATCGTGGTGGCCTCCCGCGGCTGGCATCCGGGAGTAATCGGCATTGTAGCCTCGCGTCTGACGAAACAATTCCATCGCCCAACCATGGTGATCGGGTTTGACGATTCGGGTGAAGGGAAAGGAAGCGGGCGGAGCGTTGCGGGTCTATCGCTTGTGAAGGCCCTAGGAGAATGCGGTGACTACCTCTTGCAATTTGGTGGCCACGATATGGCTGCCGGTGTGCGGATCGAGTTTGATCAGCTCGAGTTATTCTCGGCGGCGTTTCGGGCAACGGCGAGAAAGATACTCACGCCGGATTTGTTGCAGCCCCGGCTTGAACTCGACGCAGAACTTACCGGCCAAGACATCACCCTCAAATTTCTCACCTGCCACGATTTGTTACAACCGTTCGGGGTCGGAAACCCGCAACCGCTCTTTTTCATTCGACGAGTTGCGCCCGCCAGTGAACCGAGATTACTCAAGGAGAAACATCGTTTATTCAAGCTTCGGCATGGCGGTTGCCTTTTGAGCGCAATTCACTTCAACGGCGCAAGATTTCCGCTACCGGACCCGCCCTGGGACGTAGCGTTCACCCTCGAAGCAAATCATTATCAGAACCGGGTACAACTGCAGCTTCACGTCGAAGCAATACGGCAGAGTGGCGGTGGTGTTGAGAGGTGAGAACGCCAGGCGAACGGTGAACGGCGAGCCGAGGTTGGATTGAAATTTAGAGCAAGTAAAACTCCCTCATGAACGCACTCGACGAGCCTCTTGAAGAACTCGGGTGGGTACCGGAGCCGCAGCGAAAACTGATCCGGCGGCTCGGTATCGAGACGTGGCGGCAGTTACTGGAGCATTATCCCAGGCGGTACGAGGACCGCACGCGGTTTGGCGCGTTCCCGACGGACGGCTCCGAAGAGCCGATCTGTCTTCGTGGAATCGTCCAGACGGTATCCGCTCGTTATTTCGGAGGTCGCAAAATCGTAGAGGTGATGGTGGAAGATGTTTTCAGCACAGCTCTGAGCGGCCGTGTGGTTTGCCGGTGGTTCAACCAGCATTATCTGCAGCGAATGTTAGCTGCGGGTCAGGAGTTGATCGTCTTTGGCCGTCCTAAGCGATACAAAAATCGGATCTATCTGGACCATCCGGAGTTTGAAATAGTTGAGGAAGAAGGAGAAGAAAATATTCACATGGGTCGGATCGCGCCGATTTACCCGCTGACCGAAGGGGTGCGCCAACGAGCGTTGCGTGCGGTGATGTTCCGGGCCACTCAAGAACTAAAGGCGCTGCGACCGAGTTTCTTTGCCGGTTCGGACGCACTGTCCGAGGAGGAAGCGCTGAGTCAGATTCATTTCCCGGACAGTCTGTCAGCTCAGGAGGAGGCGAGAAAGGTCCTCGCGTTGGCGGAATTTGTGGCCATGCAGATTGTGGTCGAACGGCGGAAACGTTTGGTTGTGGCGCTTGCGGGGGACCGGCACGTGGCTTCCGGAGAGCTGACGGAGCGCTTTCTCAATGCGCTCCCTTACCGGCCAACGGCGGCCCAGAAGCGTGCGATTGGAGAGATCCGGCGGGATATGGCAAAAGAGGTTCCGATGAGTCGATTGCTGCAGGGAGATGTCGGCGCAGGCAAGACCATCGTGGCGGCGGCCGCGATGCTTTACGCGGTTGAAGCGGGTTACCAAGCTGTGCTTATGGCGCCTACCCAGGTTCTAGCCGAACAACATTTCGAAAACTTCCGGCAGTGGTTGTCTGCGCTTGATGTTCGAATCGCTCTCCGGACTGGGACGCGGCAGGAGGTTTCCCATCTCGAGCTCTACGGTGATTCCCAGATTCTGATCGGGACCCACGCTTTACTTTACGATCCTGACCAGTTCCGGCGTCTCGGCCTGGTTGTGATTGATGAACAGCATAAGTTTGGCGTCTTGCAGCGCACGAAGTTGTTAGAGAGAAGACCTGTTCCGGATCTGCTCGTGATGACCGCGACACCCATTCCTCGGACCCTGGCGATGACAGTTTACGGCGACTTGGAGGTTTCGATTTTGGATGAAAAGCCGGCGAATCGCCGCCCGATCGTTACTCGCGTTCGGCCATCTGCAAAAATCCCGGAGGCGGCTTCATTTATTCGAGAACGTGTTGATGCCGGACGCCAAGCATACATTGTTTACCCTGTGATCGAGGAATCAGACACCCTGAGCCTGAAGGCCGCGACGACTGAACATGCCAAGTGGGAGAAATTGCTCGCACCGATTCGGTGCGGGCTTTTGCACGGCCGCCTGACTCCAGATGAAAAGGAGCAAGTGATGGAAGCATTTCGGGAGGGTCAAATTGATGTCCTCGTCTCGACGACAGTGATTGAAGTGGGTGTCGATGTCCCGAATGCGACAGTTATGTTGATCGAGAACTCGGAACGGTTCGGTTTGGCTCAACTCCACCAGTTGCGAGGGAGGATCGGCCGCAGTCAACATCAGAGCTATTGCGTTCTTCTCACGGATCGAGAGGATCCTGAGGCACTCGATAAACTTGCTATTTTGGAGCGGAGCGAAAACGGATTCGAAATCGCGGAGGCAGACTTAAGAATAAGAGGTCCTGGGGATTTGCTTGGCACGGTGCAGAGCGGTTTGCCGCCATTGCGTCTTGCAAATCTGATCAGGGATGAAGCGTTATTATTTCGGGCCAAGGATATCGCCAGAAAGATCCTGGACGAGGACCCTGAACTGCAACAGCCTCCACATCAACGTTTTGCTCGAATTGCTGTCCAAAGTGGTGAAAATGGAACAAATTTAGCGAATTAACCACGGCATCAATGAAGAGTTTCCTGAAGTTTTTGGTATTTGTTTTACTCCTGGCCCTTGCCATTTCACTTATTTACGTATGGCAAGGCAAGCAACCTGGCCCAGCCCAAGTGAAGGTTGAGAAGTTTACGCCGGCGGACAAGCCTAGCCTCGACCTGGATTCCGTGGACGTGTTACAGCGCCTGGACGACGAGTACACGAAGGTGGTCACCGCCGTAGTTCCCAGCGTGGTGAGCATCACGACGACAAAAACATTGACTCGCCGGATGCCAATCGATCCTCTGGAACTTTTTTTTGGGCGGCGTTTTTCCGATGAGAGCCCGGCTCAACAGAAAGTCACCTCGCTCGGATCGGGAGTGATTGTCTCCAAGGAGGGGCACATCGTGACGAATAACCATGTTTTAAACGGGACCGACGATGTCACCGTGCAGCTGAGTGATGGGCGGGAACAAAAGGCAAAGATAGTCGGAACCGATGGACAGATCGACCTCGCAGTATTGAAGATAGATCTTCCGAATCTGATTCCTTTGCCGATTGGTGACTCGGACAAAGTGAGAGTCGGTCAGATTGTGATGGCGATCGGCAACCCGTTTGGTCTGGACGAGAGCGTGAGTCAAGGGATTATAAGCGCCAAAGATCGCCGAGCGATGAACGACAGTCAGGTAGAGTTTTTCCAAACCGATACGGCGATTAACCCGGGCAATTCGGGTGGACCGCTGGTGAATATTCGAGGCGAGGTCATTGGAATTAATACGGCGATTTACTCGGAGTCCGGTGGAAATCAGGGTATTGGATTTGCAATTCCATCGAACGTGGTGAAAGCCGCAATGAAGAGTATCATCTCCAAGGGGAGAGTGATTCGGGGCTACCTCGGAGTTGGGATACAGCCGGTGACGAAGGATATTGCCGAACAATTTAAGCTCGACAGCGCTCGAGGTGCACTGGTGACTGACGTCACTCCTGGTTCTCCCGCTGAAAAGGCTGGAATCATCCGTGGAGACGTGATTCGAAAGGTGAACGGTTACGACGTCAAGGACACGATTTCCCTGGTGACCCGGATAGCCGAATCTGATATCGGCTCAAATCTGACGATCGACCTGATACGGGATGGGGGGGCCAAGAGTGTCACGGCCCAAATCACGGAGCAGCCGGCCGATCTCGTCGCGCGCATGAATCGCAACCAGAACGGCTCCGGTCAGTCAGGGACGCCGGAGAACGCTTTGTTTGCCGGAATCGAAGTTCAGAATCTGACTCAACAGCTCCGAACGGAGGCAAATGTTCCAGCGAACGTAAATGGAGTGATCGTGACAAGTGTAGACCCTGGTTCGCCTGTAGCACAGCAAGTCAGGCCGGGAGATGTCATTGAACAGATTAATCGGCAGTCCGTTTCCGATGTGGATGAATTTCAGCGTGTCGTCGGCCAACTGGACTCGGACCGACCTGTGATGGTTGGTCTGGCACGCAACCGTCAGCGATCCTTTGTGATTATCCAACCCAATTGAGTTATTTGTCCTGAAGTTTACTAATCTTTCAACATTGTTATGAGGCAAGGTTCTTCTGGTAATGTCATTGCCGCGCTGGTGAGTTTTTTCATCCCGGGCCTGGGTCAATTGATTCAGGGACGGGTTCTTGCGGCCTTACTACACTTCGTCGTGACCGGCTTGCTCTGGCTCATTTGGCTGGGGTGGATCGGACATATATTTTCCTGTGTCGACGCGGCTCGCTGGAAAGCGCGCTAGATCCGACGCAATATCGGGGTGTTATGCACGAATCAACGGTGGGACCTGGTTCAGGAGGCAACGTCATCGCTGGGCTCGCAAGTCTGGTTATCCCCGGACTTGGACAGCTGGCGCAGGGTCGAATCCTTTCGGCGCTACTGCTATGCGTCGTCTCGGGGCTCCTGTGGCTCCTTTCACTTGGACTTCTCGGATGGTTGGGTCACGTCATAGCCTGTTTGGATGCGGCCCTGTGGAGGGGTCCCCGTTAGCGTCTCGTCCGCGAAATAGCGATGGATAAATTGCGATATCCCCCGCCCGGTACTGCGCCGGCCACGCTGATAGTGCCTCCGGAATATCAGGGCCAGAAACCGGTGGTATCGCTCACTGAGTATGACGCGCACTCGATCGAAGAACGCAAAATCGAGACGATCGATGATCTTTTGCCCTGCCTCGACAATGACAAGGTAAGTTGGATCAATGTGGAGGGCCTTGGTGACGCGGAATTCTTTCACCGATTAGGGCTGCATTTTCGAATTCACCAACTGGCCCTTGAGGACATCTTCAATCTTGGGCAGCGACCGAAGGTAGACGAGTACGATCGTCAGCTCTTCATCGTGCTCGACATGGCGTACGAAAACAGAAAAGAAGAGGTCGTTTTCGAGCAGGTCTGCGTCCTGCTGGCAGAGAAATTTATCATCACCATTCAAGAAGATCCGGGCGATGTATTCGACCCGGTGCGGCAGCGATTGCGAGAGGGGGCCGGGAACGCGCGGTTTATGAAGGCGGACTACCTTGCGTACGCTCTGATTGACGCGGTGATAGACCAATATTTCCCAATAATCGAATCATTGGGCGAATCGATGGATCACCTTCAAGAGACCTTGCTCGATCAACCGACGCGGGAGCGTGTGCGCGAACTACACGAATTAAAACGGCTAATCTCGAGGATCCGCCGGGCCGTTTGGCCGCAACGGGAGGTGCTCGGCCGGCTGATGAGGGACGAGACCGGACTTATTGCGCCACGAACTAAGCCTTTTTTCCGCGATTGCTACGACCACACGGTGATCATGCTGGACCTTCTCGAAACATTCCGTGATGCCACGCGCAACATCATGGACATCTACCTCTCGAGCATCAGTATCCGGACCAGTGAGATCATGAAGGTGCTGACGGTGATCTCTTCGATCTTCATACCACTCACGTTTATCGCCGGAGTTTACGGGATGAACTTCGATCCGAAGCTGGGCCCGTTCAATATGCCGGAGCTCGAATGGCCTTTCGGATATCCTTTCGCGATCTGTTTGATGCTAGCCGTGGCAATTGGAATGATCGTTTTTTTCAAACGAAAGAAGTGGCTCTAAGGGGAGAATTCAAGAATTCAAGAAGTCGAGAATTCAAGAATGGTGCAATGCGGAACTCAGCGCGAGATTGGTGTTATTCTTGGATTCTCGACTTCTTGGTTTCTTGAATTCTTGAGCTCCAGGCCGGATGATTCCTGATCAAGGCTAATGCCTGCTTCGTCAGGGTCTTTCCTGGCTCGATCCGATGCCAAGGCGAGGCCCCGGACGGGTGAGGCA
>Ga0070765_100001641_pt1 | contig 13762 bp, 13 predicted proteins | sample HubBroMetageWFT5_FD_71516 | JGI IMG/M metagenome (GOLD analysis project Ga0070765, IMG submission 71516) | Warmed and freeze-thawed soil microbial communities from the Hubbard Brook experimental Forest, New Hampshire - Hubbard Brook CCASE Soil... | ecosystem: Environmental > Terrestrial > Soil... | reverse complement strand
AGCAGGCCCAGCAGCAGTACGACGAACTGCGGAAGCAACGACGGCGGCTGCGCCGCACCTACCTCGGGTACCTCTTGCTGCTAACTGTCGGCGTCTTGTTTGCATCAACCTGGCTGGCGCTCTACTTGTCGAAGATGGTGACTCGGCCGTTACTCGCACTCGCCGAGGCGACCCAGGAGATTTCGCGCGGCCGACTCGACTACCGTGTTGACGTCCAAGTCGGGAGCGAAATCGGACAACTGGTGAACTCGTTCAACCAGATGGCCGCGGACCTGGAAGCCAGTCGTGCCAGCATCGAGGCCTCGCGCTCCGATCTGGCGGACGTGAACGTCCAGCTCGAGCAGCGTAATCGACACATCGAAACCATTCTGGAGAGTATCCCGACAGGCGTGCTGTCGCTCGACGCCTTTCGCAACGTGATTCACATGAACGGCGCTGTCCGGCGTCTGCTGCACCTCAGTCCGTCGTCGGCCATGCCGGCCCGGAACCTGGAGGAGTTGTTCCCCGAAGATGTAACAGCGGACCTTGAGCATTTGATGCGAAAGGCCGATCGCATGGCCACGACCACCAGCCAGATGGAGATTGTGACGCCCCGCGTCAATCTCAACGTGGCCGTGACCGTGGCGTCGCTTGACTCACCGTCCGGTGCGCAGGAACCCATGGCGCAGCGCATGGGATATGTGGTCGTGCTGGAAGACATCACGGACCTGCTCCGCGCCCAGAAACAGACGGCCTGGAGCGAGGTCGCACGCCGGGTGGCGCACGAAATCAAGAATCCGCTGACTCCCATCGCCTTATCGGCCGAGCGCATACGCCGCCACCTTGAGCGCGGAACGCCTCCCGACGCGGCTTCGTTGAAGATTATCCGCAATTGTGCCGACACCATCGGTTCGTCAGTGCAAACGGTGCGGACGCTGGTGGACGAATTTGCTACGCTGGCACGCTTTCCGGCGTCGAGGCCGTTGCCTTCCGACATTAACGGCATTGTGGAGAGCGCGCTGCTGATGTTCGACGGCCGGCTCAGCGGAATTCGCGTCGAGAAGTTCCTTGCGCCGGACCTGCCCCCGGTACATGCCGATCCTGATGCCATCAAACGCGCGATCGCCAATCTCGTCGACAACGCCGCCGAAGCCATGCAAGGCGCCATGGTCAAAGAAATCGTGATATCGACAGCGCTCGCCGCGGAACGCGACTCGGTGGAGATCGTATTGTCAGACACTGGTCACGGCGTCACCCCGGCCCTGAAAGAGAAGCTCTTCCTGCCTTATTTCTCAACCAAGAAGCGCGGCACCGGACTGGGACTTGCGATCGTGAGCCGCATCGTCGAAGACCACCACGGCTCGATCCGCGTGGAAGAGAACACTCCCATCGGAACCCGCTTTATCGTAGAGTTACCTGTAGCGGCGGCGATGGCTGCGCAGCCGTCCGAACAGCATGCACACCATTCTGATCGTGGATGACGAGTCTGAGATCCGCAGCGCGCTGCAAGGCGTGCTGGAGGACGAGGGCTACAAGACCGTGCTGGCAGAGAGTGGCGAGGAGTGCCTAACCACACTCGGCCGCAAGGCGGTGGATGTGGTCCTGCTCGACATCTGGCTGCCGGGCATCGACGGACTGGAAGCGCTCGAGCGCATCGTCGCGATGGATGATCCGCCCGAGGTCATCATGATCTCAGGACATGGCAACATCGAGACCGCGGTGCGCGCTACTAAACTCGGGGCTTTCGATTTTCTCGAGAAACCGCTCTCACTGGAGCGGACACTCATTGTCCTGAAGAACGCTCTGGACGCCAAACATCTGCGCAGCGAAAACCTCGAATACAAGAAACAGTTTCAGGCCCGCAGCGTGATCGTGGGAGATAGCATTCCCATGAAGGCGCTGCGCCAGCAGATTGGGCTGATGGCGCCGACCAACGGCCGCGTGCTCATCTTTGGCGAGTCCGGTTCCGGCAAGGAACTGGCGGCGCGCGCCATTCACGCGCAGAGTTTGCGCAAAGACGAGATGTTCGTCGAGGTCAACTGCGCTGCTATCCCTGAAGACTTGATTGAGAGCGAGCTGTTTGGGCATCGCGTTGGTTCATTCCTGGGAGCAACCTCCGATAAGGAAGGCAAGTTTCAAAAAGCCGACGGCGGAACTCTGTTTCTCGACGAGGTCGGCGATATGAGCCTGAAGACCCAGTCCAAAGTGCTGCGCACTCTGGATGAGGGGCGTTTCGTGCCGGTTGGCGAGGAAGAGCCCATCACGGCGGACGCCCGGGTAATCGCGGCCACCAACAAGGACCTGGAAGACGAAATCTCCAAGGGCAACTTTCGAGAAGACCTCTTCTATCGCCTGAACGTCATCCCGTTCTACGTGCCTCCGCTGCGCGAGCGCAAAGAAGACATCCCGCTGCTGGCCCGGCACTTTCTGAAAGAGTTCTCGCACACCTACAACCGCCGTCCCCGCGAAATTGCCGACGATGCCCTGGACACGCTAACGCGCTACACCTGGCCGGGCAACGTCCGCGAGTTGCGCAACTTGATCGAGCGTATTGTCATCATGAAGCCGGCGGTTGCGCGACTGGAACGGAAACATTTGCCGACGCTGGTCTATCGCGATGGTGGACGCCGCAATCTGGGCGAGTTTTCCACCCTGCATGAGGCTCGTGCCTCGTATGAGCGAGACTATATCCTCAAGAAGCTGGATGAAAACCTGGGCAGCGTGAGTCGCACCGCCGAGGTTCTGGGTCTCGAGCGCAGTCACATGTACCGCAAGTTGAAGGCCCTAGGAATTGCAGTAAAAGAATAACGGGAATTAGCCTTTCGCCTTGGGGTCGGGCTGATCGTTCAACATGCCTGCCGAAATGTTTTCCAACTGACGACGCCAGTCGGTTTCCTCGACGAAGTCGCGGGAGTCGCGCCATCCTGCCCGGACCTTTACGAACAGCTCCAGAAAGACTTTCGTGTTCAGAAGGCTTTCGATCTGCAACCGGGCATTGGTCCCGATCTTCTTCAGGTTCGCGCCCTGTTTGCCGATCAGGATCGCCTTCTGTCCCTCGCGCTCGCAGAAGATGGTGGCCGCGACTCTTGTCAGTTTCGCGCCTTCCTCGTACTTGTCGATCAACACCGTGGTTGCGTGCGGAACTTCCTGCGAGGTGTACTGCAGGACCTGCTCGCGAATCAACTCCGATACCAGAAAACGCTCTGGCTGATCGGTGATCTGGTCCTTAGGAAAATAGCGCGGGCCTTCCGGCAATGCCTTTACGATCGCGTCGAGCAGCGTGTCGAGACCTTTTTCCTTCAGTGCCGAGATAGGAATGACGTCAACGAACTCGTGCAGTTCCTTGTAATGAGCAATGAGTGGCAGCAGCCTGTCTTTGTGCAGCGTGTCAATTTTGTTCAGCAGCAAGATGCAGGGCAGCTTGGTCCGCTTGGCGATGTCGATCACGAACTGGTCGGCTGGTCCGAACTTCTCGCCCGCGTCAACAATCACCAGCAGCAGGTCGCAACCTTCAAGCGCGTCGTAGACCTCTTTCATCATGCGCCTGTTGAGGGAATTGACCGGCTTGTGCACGCCCGGTGTATCGATCAGAACCAGTTGACCTGCAGGACGCTTGCCTTTCTTCTCGACGTTGACGATCCCCAGAATACGGTTGCGCGTGGTTTGCGGTTTACGCGTGACAATTGCCAGCTTCTCGCCCACGAGCGCGTTGAGCAGAGTTGACTTGCCTGCGTTGGGACGGCCGATGATGGAGATGAATCCGGAGCGGAATGCCATGTCAGGCTCGAATCTGCTTGGGAGCAGAGACATTCTGGAGACTAACACGCACGCGCTCGACGCGTCGCTCGGTTGAGTCCAGCACCTCGAAGCGCAAACCGTTGTCTTCGAAGACTTCGCCGGCTGCGGGGATGCGGCCCGCGAGCTCACTGACCAATCCCCCGATCGTTGTCGCTTCTTTTTCGGCCGAACGAGGCCCACCCAGCAGTTTCTCCAACAGGTCGAGATCGGTGTTGCCGTTAAAGATGTAGGAGGTGTCGCTCTCCTTCACGATGTCGGTCTTCTCGTCTTCATCGCGGATCTCGCCCACGATCTCCTCGACCAGGTCCTCGATGGTCACCAGTCCGGCGACTCCGCCGTATTCGTCGGCCACAATCGCCAGCCGGATGTTGTCCTGCTGCATCTCGCGCAGCAAGTCGCTGCCTAGCTTGGTTTCGGGAACAAAGTAGACGTCAGTTTTCATGAGGTCGCCGACCGTCGTTCTGCTGGCCTCGGTATCCGGCACCTGCAATAAGTCCTTGGTGTAGATGATCCCCTTGATGTGATCGATGTCGCCTTCATACACTGGTATGCGGGAATACCGATGTTTGTTCAGCAGCTCGGTGAATTCGGCGATCGTCATATTGACTGGAACCGCCACGATTTCCGGGCGCGGAGTCATCACCTCGCGCACCGTCTTATTGCCGAACTCGACCACCGACTGGATGAGGTCACGGTCGCTCTCCTCCAGGATGCCTTCTTCCTGGCCCGCCTCAATCAGCGCGTCAACGGCCTCCGACGGATGCTCCGGCTCTCTCTCGGCATGCTCTTTCGAAAGCGATGCCACGGAAAGCGCAAAACCCAGGATCATCGTCACCGGCACCGCGATGTAAACAAGAATCCGCAATATCGGGACAAACTTTGCCAGCCACTCGCCTTTGGTGCGCACAAAAAATATGTGCGGCAGCAGACGGTTAAAGATCACGATGATAAAGGTAAGGCTCACTGCGGCCTGGACCAGGTCAAGCGCAACCCATCCCGAATCCTTGAAGAGCACGTAGCCGATAAGAACTCCGATGGCCGCCATGCAAAGCTGGACGAGCACCGCCATCGACAGCGATACCCGCTCCCGGGTGAAGCCCAGGCGCGGTTCCACCAACTGCTCGTAGGCGTCGATGTTTTCCTGGAACTCCCGCGAAAGAAATTTGCCCATCTCGTGGTGCAGCCGGTTGACGTACGACACCAACGCGAGCAGCGCCAACAAAAAGAGCAATAGGAGGGTTAACGGAAGGGTCATGCGCGGCGTCCTCCGCGCTTGGAAATGCCGGATCGTTTTCGTGCGGTTCCCGACTTGGCGACTGCGGCCTTCTTTGCAGCGGCCTTTGGTTTGCGCGCCAATTCCGCTGTTCTTGCCGCAGCGCTCTCGGTCCGTTCGATCAATCCGACAGGCAGCTTCAGCTCCCGCCGCATCGCGATCTCGCGTGCCAGCATCTCGCCCTTGTCTTTTTCGTGATCGAATCCCGCGAGATGTAGCAATCCATGCAGAATGAGGACCTTGACCTCGGTAGCCAGCGAATGTCCAATCTCAGTCGCATTGGTGGCGGCGATCTCGAGCGAGATCGCTATATCTCCGGCAACTCCCGGAGCACCCGACGGAAACGACAGCACGTCAGTCGGCTTGTTCTTGCGGCGGTATCGGCGGTTCAGTTCCTGCATCTCGCGGCTTGAGGTGACATAGATGTTCACCTCGCCGCCGAGGCCGAGAGCACGCTGCGCTTTGGTCGCGAACCGGCTGAGGGCCCGCGCGTTGGTTTCTTCCGGTGGTCGATCCAGGTTGCTCACTTCCGTTCAAGAACAAAGGGAGGGCTCGTCGGCCCTCCCACAATATGGTAGCAAGCTTTTACTCGGAAATACGATTTCCCGTTTCTGGCGCGATTACTGGCGAGACCTCTGCCAGCGGCGCTTCGCGGTCGGGGTTGGGAGAGTAGCCGCTTCCGTTGCCCGCACGCGGAGCTGCAAATCCGTTACCGCTCTTTGGCTCAAGCGATAGCGAAAGTTGCTCGTTGCGCCCCTTGTAGTCTTCATAAGCCCGCACGATGCGCTGCACCAGATGATGGCGCACCACGTCGCCTTCGTCGAAATAGCAGAAGCGAATTCCCTCGACGTTCTTCAGAATCTCGCCGGCCTCGACCAGGCCGCTGCGACTCGGAGTAGGCAAGTCGATCTGGGTCACATCGCCCGTGATCACCGCCTTGGAGTTAAAGCCCAGGCGCGTGACAAACATCTTCATCTGCTCCGACGTAGTGTTCTGTGCTTCGTCGAGGATCACGAACGCATCGTTAAGCGTGCGGCCGCGCATGAAGGCGATCGGCGCAATCTCGATGACGTTCTTCTCCAGGTAGCGATCGACTTTGTCGGGATCGAGCATGTCATACAGCGCGTCGTACAGCGGACGAAGGTAGGGATCGACTTTCTCCTGCAATGTCCCAGGCAGAAATCCCAACCGCTCGCCGGCCTCTACCGCCGGACGCGCCAGGATGATGCGGTTCACGCGCTTCGCCATGAGCGCCGAGATTGCCATCGCAACCGCGAGATACGTTTTGCCGGTGCCTGCTGGGCCGACACCGAAGACCATGTCGTTCTTCTCGATGGCCTCGAGATACCGCCGCTGATTGATGCTCTTGGGCTGTACCGTGCGCTTGCCAAACGAGCGTTGCTTGCCCGCCTCGGCCAGTCCGCGCAGGGTCGCCGTGCCGTCCGCCGTCAGCACCTTCAGCATGGCACCAAGATCGCCGTTCACGAAAGTAAAGCCGTTGCGCAGCAGGTGCTGATAATCGGCAAACACCTGACCGGTACGCGCGACGTCGCTCGGAGCTCCCTCGATCTCGATGGAGTCCGCGCACATTCCGATGGTGACGTTCAGGCCGTCTTCGAGCAGGCGCAGATTTTCATCGCGCGTGCCAAAGAGTGTCTCGATGTTTGGGCTGATCTCGATGTTTGTCTTCATTTAGGGTCGGTAGTTAGCCTCCTGAGGCCCGGTGCGTTCAAGCGTGGTTGCCCCGCCAGACCTGTATTTCGGCCTGACAATTTCGTTACGCAGCAGTTTCTTGGGATGGAAAGGAGAGATAAATCCGAATTTTTCGCCGAAGCGAATAACTACCATTGGCGTTAGCGTAACCTCGAACCGAAACGGCGTCAATGCCGTTCGCCTCACAAATCGTGTCACTCGTGATGCCTTAAGCGACACCCAGCGCACGTCTCACATTGATTGGATGGCCGGGCGGGGGAAAAGAAGCATCGTCGGCTGATTTAGAGAGACTCCATTCGCGGGAGCATCGGCCCGGCCGACTGCCTAAACCCCGCGCCTTCTAGGATGCCAGTTGAGCTGCCTGTCCCGAATGCCCGACTCCCAGTCAAGCCACTGAGCTATCCAAATGAGAGCCAGGAAACTGAGAGCCAGTAACTGGAAGAGCCACGTGACCATGACGGAGAGAGTATAACGCTTCACGACCGCGCACTTGATTTAGCACCACGGATGGCCCGGCCAGTTTGCCCAATTCGGCCATCCTCCTGTAAAATCAGCTATTCGGCATACGTCGAGATTTCTACCAGAGGATCACACCACAGTTATGGCAAACCACTACTCGGCGCTGAAGCGCGCCCGTCAGACAGAAACCAAGACGACGCAGAACCGCGCCAATAAGTCCCGCCTGCGCAGTGCTTTGCGCTCTTTGCGCGAGGCCATCGACAAGGGCGACAAAGCCGAGGCCCAGAAGGCCTACAGTGCTACGGTGTCCGTCGTGGACAAGGGCGTCCAGAAGGGCACACTGCACAAGAACACCGCTAGCCGCTACAAAGCCCGCCTCAGCAAGCGCGTCAAGGCCGTCGCAGCCAAGTAGCTCGCTCGAACCAACAAGTTCAAAGGCGGACCCCGTCGGGGCCCGCCTTTTCATTTTTCTCGCCCACCTTACTGCTCGCGCTATTTGGCCACCAACTCCGCCTCTTTGGCAGCTTGCGGCTTCCAGCGCAGTATCGGTTTGCGGGCAGCCGCGGTTTCGTCCATGCGCGAGACTCGCGTGTTGTGCGGTGCGTTAGCGACGATTTCCGGCGAGTTCTCGGCTTCTTCCGCGACGGCTTTCATGGCCTCGATGAACTGGTCGAGTTCTTCCTTCGACTCACTCTCCGTCGGCTCAATCATCAGCGCGCCCGGAACCACCAGCGGAAAGCTGACCGTATACGGATGGAAGCCGTAATCGATCAGCCGCTTGGCAATGTCGCCGGTCTTGATGCCCTTGCGAGCCTGAGTGCGGTCGCTGAAGACCACCTCGTGCATGGTCGGCGTCTGGTAAGGCAGGTCGTACACGCCTTCCAGGTTCTTGCGGATGTAGTTCGCGTTGAGCACTGCATCTTCGGTAGTCTGGCGCAGGCCTTCTGGACCGTTGGCCATGATGTATGCCAGCGCGCGCACGAACATTCCGAAGTTCCCGTAGTACATGCGCACGCGTCCAATCGACTGCGGACGGTTGTACTCGAAACCCAGTGTGCCATCGGGCTTGGTGATGACCACTGGCGTCGGCAGAAATGGCTCCAGGATTTTCTTGCAGGCCACTGGCCCCGACCCCGGACCCCCTCCACCATGCGGCGTCGAAAATGTTTTATGCAGGTTCAGGTGCATGACGTCGGCGCCGAAGTCTCCCGGACGAACTTTGCCGACCAGCGCGTTCATGTTCGCGCCGTCCATGTACATGAGAGCGCCCTTGGCATGCAGCAAGTCGGCGATTTTGTGGATCTCCTGCTCGAAGACACCGAGCGTGTTGGGATTGGTCAGCATGAGCGCTGCGACATCTTCGTTCACCTGCGCTTCGAGCGACGCGATGTCTACCATTCCAGCGGCGTTTGACTTCAGGTTTTCCACCGCATAGCCGCACATCGCGGCCGTCGCAGGATTGGTTCCGTGGGCCGAATCCGGCACCAGAATCTTCTTGCGCGGGTTGCCCTGCGACTCCAGATAGGCGCGCACCAGCAGGATTCCCGTCATTTCTCCATGTGCGCCCGCTGCAGGCTGGAGCGTGATGGCGTCCATGCCGGTGATCTCGATGAGTTGGTCGCTGAGCATCTTAATGATGCGCAGTGCGCCCTGCGAAATCTTCTCCGGCTGATAGGGATGCGCTTCGGCCAATCCCGTCAGCCGTGCCACAGTCTCGTTGACGCGCGCGTTGTACTTCATGGTGCAGGAGCCCAGCGGATACATGCCGTGGTCCACAGCGTAATTCCACGTGGAAATTCGCGTGAAGTGGCGGATTATCTCGATCTCGCTCACCTCGGGCATCTGGCCCAGATCTTCGCGCGTCAGGTCGCCCAGCAGTTTCTCCGCGTCAACGGCGGGCACGTCGAGCGGCGGAAGCTTGTACGCCTTCTTGCCCGGAGACGACTTTTCGAAGATCAGACCCTCGTTCTGGCTGATGTGCGTGGTGGCTTTCGTGATCTTGTCGTTGATTCCCATTACGCCACCTCTTTCGCAGCAGCGTCGATGGAGGCCTTAGTCATGGTTTCGGTGCAACACCACAACGACGCGTTGCCCAACTCGGGATAGAACTTCTTCAACGGGAAGCCGCCGACGATCTTCTGCTGCAGCAGCTTGTCGTTGATGACGTGCGGATCGTCGTTGGTCTGGATCACGAACTCATTGAAGAATGGCGCGTCGAACGGCAGCTTTGCGCCGCTCTTCTTGAATTGGCCGGCCGCGTAATGCGCCTTCGCCAGGTTGTGTTGCGCGAGTTCCTTCATCCCCTCGCGGCCGTAGATGGTCATAAAGATATTGCACATCAGCGCGACCAGCGCCTGGTTGGTGCAGATGTTCGAAGTCGCTTTCTCGCGACGGATGTGCTGCTCGCGGGTCGAAAGTGTCAGCACGAAACCGCGTTTGCCATTGCGGTCGGTAGTCTCGCCCACCAGCCGTCCCGGCATTTGACGAACGAACTTGTCGCGCGTCGCCATCACGCCACAATACGGCCCACCAAAGCCAAGTGGCACGCCAAACGACTGCGCTTCCATGCTCACGATGTCGGCTTCTGCTGGTGGCTTCACGATGCCCAACGATACTGCTTCGGCAATTGAAACGATCAGCAGCGCGCCTTTCTGGTGGACGATGTCCGCAATCGCCGCGACGTCTTCGATCACACCAAAGAAGTTTGGCGACTGAATCAAAACTCCGGCAGTCTCGTCATCTACAGCCTTATCGAGTGCTTCCAGATCGACGCGGCCATTCTTTCCGTAGGCGACGGTTAAGAGCGGCATTCCCTGATGACGCGCATATGTCGTGATGACCTCGCGGTATTCGGGATGCACGCTGGTAGCGATCACCGACTTGTGGCGGCCGGTGACGCGGACCGCCATCATCAGGGCTTCCGCCGACCCAGTCGAACCGTCGTACATGGACGCGTTCGCGACATCCATGCCGGTGAGCTCGCAGATCATCGACTGAAACTCGAAGATGGATTGCAGCGTGCCCTGGGCGATTTCCGGCTGATAAGGTGTGTAAGCGGTGAAGAACTCGCCGCGTGAAACCAGCGAGTCGATCACTACAGGCCGGTAATGCGAGTGCGCTCCGGCCCCGAGAAATGATGCGTATCCCTGGCCGTTTTCGGCGGCACGGTCACGAAAAAACTGAACAATCTCGCTCTCGGCGTAGGAGCGCGGAATCTTGAGGTCGCCAGTGAGCCGGTATTCCGCTGGGATAGCGGCGAAGAGGTCATTGACCGCGTCGACGCCGATGTCCTCAAGCATTACTTCGCGGTCTGATTGTGATTTAGGAAGATAGCGCATGGGTAGTTATGAATTCCCTGGGTAATACCAAAATGAGGTTATTGTGACGGGCGCTGCTCGCGATGGCGGCGCAGGTCTTCCAGGATCGCCTCGACAGTGATCTCGGTGCGGTCGTGCCGACGTTCGTGTACATCCACAACGGCATGCAGCTTGTCCACAGCGCTGAGCAGTACTTTCGAGGCCTCCGTAAGACCATGAATGGATTCGCCCTGCGCCTTAATCGCCTCACGGTCTTGCTCACCGGTTCGACGCAGCTTCTCGATCGATTCCTTGATCTCCAGGGTTTCGTCATACAGACATCCGAGAGCTGCCCAGAACTCTTCAAAGTTCGCAAATTGCATAGGCGCCTTCACTTTGGATGCTTGTAGTGTACATCCCGACGCGTCGCCGCCAATTTCAGTGACCGCTTTCGTCCGCTGCAAATTTCTCGTAGTCGGCAGCCGACAGCAGGCTGTCCGCTTCCGCCGGATTCTTCAGAGTGACCTTGATCATCCACGCCTCGTGAGCGTCTTTATTCACGTCCTCCGGCGAGGTATTGAGCGCTTCGTTGACCTCGGTGACCGTGCCAGATACAGGTGCGTACAGGTCTGACACCGCCTTTACCGACTCCACCGATCCGAACGTCTGTCCGGCGGTAATTTCGGCGCCGACCTTTGGCAGCTCAACAAAAACGATGTCGCCCAACGAATTCTGCGCGTGATCGGTGATGCCGATGGTGCCGGTCGAGCCGTCCACCTTCAGCCACTCATGTTCTTTCGTGTACTTGTAGTCCGTAGGATAGGCCATTCTTGCTCTCTCCTCCCCGGCCGAAGCCGGGGGATGTTCACCAATCGCAAATTTATGACTGCTTCTTGGGTCGCTTGTAAAACGGTATCGGAACTACCTTGCACTTCGCCGGCTGGTTCCGGATTTCCACCGCAACTTCAGCATCGATCGCCGAAAACTCGCAGGGCACGTAGGCCAGCGCAATGTTCTTTTTTAGGAACGGCGCGTAGGACCCGCTGGTCACGGAACCGATTTCCTTGCCGCTCAAATCGAGGACCCTGTAGCCGTCGCGCGGAATGCCTCGTTCCACCGATTCCAGTCCCACTAGCGTCCGCTTAATACCAGATGCTTTAGCCTGCTCTAGCGCTTCGCGCCCGATGAATTCGCCTTTCTCCATCTTCACAAAGCGGTCTAGCCTTGCTTCCCAAACGTTGATGCTCTCGGAGATCTCATGGCCGTACAGCGACAACGCTCCTTCGAGCCGCAACGTGTTGCGAGCGCCCAGCCCGCACGGCACAATGCCGAATTCCTCGCCCGCCTGCATCACTTCGTTCCATACCCTGGCGCTGGTCGCCTCGTCCGAAGGAACATAAATCTCGAAGCCGTCTTCCGCGGTATATCCGGTGCGGGCAATTAGCGTATTAGGCAACCCGCAGACCGTCCCATAAGTGAACCAGTAGAACTTTACCTGCGACAGGTCAGCGTCGGTCAGCTTCTGCAGGGTTGCCGCGCCCTTGGGTCCCTGGATCGCAATCTGGGTGTAATCGTCGCTGAGGTGCTCGACCGAGCAGTCGAACTGCCGGGCGTTGTCCGTCACCCAGTTGACATCTTTTTCCCGGGTCCCTGCATTGATAACCAGCAGGTAGTCGCTTTCGCCCAAGCGGTGGACGATCACGTCGTCCACAAACGTACCCTCCGGATACAGCATCGCCGAGTACTGGCACTGACCGATCGCCAGCTTGGAGGCGTCGTTCATCGTGATGTGTTGGACCGCCGTCAGCGCCTCCGGTCCATGTACCCGGATATCTCCCATGTGACTGACATCAAAGGCCCCTACGCCGTTGCGGACGGCCAGATGCTCTTTCATCAGGCCGCCAAACTTGGGGTACTCAACGGGCATATCCCAGCCGCTGAAATCGACCATTTTCGCCTCCAATTGGCGGTGGATGGGGTTCAATGCGGTCTTACGGGCGGCGGTCGGGGTAGGCTGGGATTCGGGAGGCAAAACACGTCCCTTCGGCACACGGGCGGCGCAACTCAGGATGGTGTAACCAAGTACGGTAACACGTGCTTTTTCACGAGGTCAACGACCCCACGGGGCGCACCCTCTACTACGTCCGCCGTAGCATTTCGTCCCACTACGACATTATATGTATGGCCAAAGAAGGTCGCGTTGAAGTACAAATCAAGACAGCCACTTCCCCATTGGCGGTTTCTTTCTCGCCGTTATTTCGAGATATGGAGCCGACTTCAGCATGTCTGCTCCTGCGTTACTAAAATCCGAGGCTGAACGCGAGCCAGCAATCAGGATGGAACGAGTGGATCCGAAGACGGTTTTGTGCGTCGACGACGAAAAAATCGGCCTGCGTGTCCGTAAAATCATGCTGGAAAGCCGCGGCTACAGGGTGCTGACTGCAACCAATGGCCCCGAAGGACTTCGCGCCTTCGAAGAGAACAACGTCGATCTCGTGGTGCTGGACTACTACATGCCCGACTTGAACGGCGGTGAGGTGGCCTCTGAAATGCGTCGCCGACGTCCCGGCGTCCCGATCGTGTTTCTCTCCGCGTATTTTTCCCTGCCGCCTGAGGCGCTTGATCTTGCTGACGCGTTTATTACCAAGGGCGATCCTCCCGATGTGTTGATCGAGAGAATCCAGCATCTGCTTTAAGATCTGTCCTTACACAAATTCAGCTTTAGGGAAGGTGCGGCTGCTTTTGGCACCCCCGTTCTGACCCAGAAAAGCAAAACGGGCACACTCGGCGGTGTGCCCGTTTACATGCCTCAGAAGACGTTAGCGGCCGAAGTACTTGGCGTTGCGCTCGGTGTACTCCTTCCACTTCTCCGGCAGATCGTCAAGGGCGAAAATCGCAGAAACCGGGCACACCGGGACGCACGCTCCGCAATCGATGCATTCGACCGGATCGATATACAACATCTCCTCGGTGGCGAATTTCTCACTGTCCTTCTTGGGGTGGATGCAATCCACCGGACATGCATCGACGCACGCTGTGTCCTTCGTGTTAATACAAGGTTCCGCAATCACATAGGCCATAAAACTGTTTCTCCCTGAGCTATTCCGATGTCAGCGATTCCAGATCGGAGTGGATACTTAATGTTACCAAATAAACGCGCTCTTGGGAGCGACGGGCCGCCGCGCTGGCTCTACCTACTAGCCCCGACGGGCTCGCGCTGGCCCGCTGGTTCGTACTCCACGAT
>Ga0070765_100001640_pt1 | contig 13773 bp, 11 predicted proteins | sample HubBroMetageWFT5_FD_71516 | JGI IMG/M metagenome (GOLD analysis project Ga0070765, IMG submission 71516) | Warmed and freeze-thawed soil microbial communities from the Hubbard Brook experimental Forest, New Hampshire - Hubbard Brook CCASE Soil... | ecosystem: Environmental > Terrestrial > Soil... | reverse complement strand
GGCGATCGCCTGGATCATCGCCTCCTTGGACATTATGGGCCTTTTGCCGGCGACCACAGCGGCGCTCGACGATCTGGCGATCACGATCGGCACCTTGCGCATCTCCGTTCTGCTCGTCATTAAGGCGGTGCTCGTCGTCGCCATCCTGTTGTGGATCGCGCTCAGCCTCTCGCGGATGATCGACACCAGGCTCCAGCACTTGGCGGAGCTGAACCCTTCCGTGCGGGTGCTGACCAGCAATCTCACGCGGATCGCACTGATTTCAGTGGCGCTGCTGATCGGCCTCAATGCGGTCGGCATCAACCTTACCGCGTTCGCCGTCTTCAGCGGCGCCGTCGGCGTCGGCATCGGTTTTGGCCTGCAAAAGATCGTCTCGAACTTCATCAGCGGCATCATCCTGCTGCTCGAGCGCTCGATAAAGCCCGGGGATGTAATCGAGGTCGGCAGCACCTTCGGCTCCGTCGCCTATCTCGGGGCCCGATACGCCTCGGTACGCGGGCGAGACGGCAAGGAATATCTGATCCCGAACGAGAACCTGATCACCAACCAGGTGGTCAATTGGTCGTATTCGAGCCGGCTGGTCCGCCTCGATGTGCCGTTTGGCGTCGCCTATGACAGCGATCTGCACGCGGTGCGCGATCTCGCCGTCGAGGCGGCGAAGCGGACAAACCGCGTGCTCGCCTCACCGACGCCCGTCTGTCACTTGACCGGATTCGGCGACAACGCGGTCAATCTGCTGCTCCGCTTCTGGATCAACGATCCGGCAAACGGTGTGAGCAACATCAAGGGTGCGGTGCTGCTCGGACTTTGGGATGCGTTCAAGGAGCACGGGATCCAGATACCCTTCCCGCAGCGGGATGTGCGCATTCGTGACCTCCCGTCAGCCACGCTTCACCGCGTCGCCGAACCGGAGGTGATTGGTGAGGGGGTCCGCTGAATCGGCAGGCTTGGATTGCGAATATTCGGGCGGCGTGGCCGGGGGCGCCCTCTCATTGTCTCCGGCGGTGACCTCGCGCGGCATGGCCTGCAGAAATTCGAGCAATTTTTCCCGTACCTCGCAGCGCAAATTCCAGGCCTGAGCCGGGGTGCGAGCGCTGACCAGAGCACGCAATTCGACCGCATCGATGGCTATGTCGGTCACCTCCAACCTCACCACTTTGCTGTCCCATAGCTGGCTTTGGTGGACGATTTCGTCGAGCTTGCGGCGCAGGCGGTCGACCGACACGGTAGGACTGACCCGGAGTACGACCGCGCCGATCTGCGCGGCGCCCTCGTAGGTCCAGTTCTGGAACGGCTTTTCGATGAAATAGCTCAACGGCACGACCATCCGCCGCAGATCCCATAGCCGAACTACGACGTAGGTGCTGGTGATTGTTTCGATCCAACCCGTTTCACCCTCGACGACCACCTGGTCTTCGACCCGGATCGGCTGGGTCATCGCGATCTGGATCCCGGCAAGCAGGTTGCTCAGCACCGGCCGGGCTGCCAGGCCGACGACCAGGCCCGCGGCCCCGGCCGAGGCGAAGAGGCTGACGCCATATTGCCGGACCGACTCGAAGCTCATCAGGGCCGCGGCGGCCGTGAAAATCACCAATAAGGTTTTGGCGACCCGCTGCAATATGCGCATCTGCGTGACGTGCTTGCGGGCGAGCAGGTTGTCCTCGCTGTCGGTGCGGAACCGGCGCAGGTAGATCTCGACCCCGATGTCGAGCGCGATGGCCGCGGCCCAGCCGATCGCGACCACGAACGCTACCGCCAGCGCGCGGCCGATCGCAGCCGTCACCTCCCACGGGAAGCGCGCACCGGCCAGCGCGATACCCGAGACGATCGTGACGAGCATCAAGCTCACCGGGCCCTGGCTGCGCGCCAATAACCGCTGCAGGAATGGGCTGTACCGTCCGGCCAGACGCATCAGGCGGCGGATGATCCACCGCGACAGCACAAGGACGATGATTGCAGGCACGATAATCGTGACGGCGCCGACGAGCCAGGCCGGCGCCCAGGATGAAATCGAATGGATCCAGGTCATTTGCACCTGCGCGGTTGTTGAGTCGGCCATCGTCTTTGCCGATGATCGCCCCCGACTGTCCCGCAGACCGAAGTCGGAGCAAAGCCATGAGCGTCGAGGCCAAGACCGCCATCATCGAACATCTCGGACGGCAGCATCAGGCGATGGTCACGCTGTTGGCCGAACTCGTGAACATCGATTCCGGCAGCTACAACAAGCGCGGCGTCGATGCCGTCGGCGATCGGCTGCGGACCTGGCTCGATGCGGCGGGGATCGCTTGCGAAACCTTTCCGAACGAGGTTTTTGGCGATTGCATGGCAGCGCGTATCCCCGGTACGGGCGGCGGCAACCGGCCGATCGTGCTGATGGGCCACCGCGACACTGTCTTCCCCGACGGCACCGTGGCCCAGCGGCCATTTCGCATCGATGGCGATCAGGCCTCCGGGCCGGGGGTTGCCGACATGAAAGCGGGCCTCGTCATGAACACCTTTGTGCTCGAAGCGTTGCACCGCTTCGGCGCGCCCTGCCCGCTGACCGGGCTTTATACCTCGGATGAGGAGATTGCCTCGCCCTCCTCCCGCCCGGTCATCGAAGCCGAGGCCAAGGAGGCGCGCGCCGTCTTCAATTCCGAGCCCGGCCGGCCGAGCGGCAATCTCGTGTCGCGGCGCAAGGGTGCGGCCTTCATCGAATTGGAGGTGACCGGACGCGCTGCCCATTCGGGCGCTGCGCATGCGCAAGGGGTCAGCGCGATCGAGGCGCTCTCTCGCAAGATCCAGCGGCTGCACCGGCTGACCGATTACGACCTCGGCACGACGGTCAATGTCGGGCTCGTGCAGGGCGGCACTGCGGTCAACACCGTCGCGGCTCGCGCCACCGCCGCGATCGATGTTCGCTTCCCGACGATGAACATCATGGAGAAGATCCTCGGCGAAGTCCGCGAGATCTGCCGCTGCTGCGAATTGCCCGGGAGCGACGCCCGCATCCTGCGGGAGGGCAATTTCCTGCCGCTCGAACAGGATGAGAAGAGCCGCGAACTCCTTGAGGCTTATGGCCGCTCGGCCGCGGGCCTCGGGTTTGAGGTTGGGGCCGAGGCGACCGGCGGCTCGGCCGACAGCGGGTTCACTGCGGCGCTCGGCACCCCGACCCTGTGCGGCACAGGCCCGGTCGGCGGCAACGCCCACCGCGACGACGAGTGGTGCCGGATCGACACGCTGGTCCCACGCGCCCAGGCCCTTGCGCTAACGATTCTCGAAGTCGCGACGGGGTGAGGCATTTCCGTCGTTCACGGGACAGCGACGACAAAAAGGCTGAGGAGGTTGGGTTGTGACGAATCGGGTGGAATTGTCGATTTCCGAGCGGTCCCCATTTGCGGCTGGCCACGAGTTCGGCGCTGTCGGCACGTATGAGCGCCTCGACGGGAGGGCGCATTTTGCGGTCGATCCGGGCGCACCGGCGCAACAGAGCATTACCGACATCAACATGGCACCGACGGATGCCGAGGGGCTCGTCCGGTTTGCCGGCGATTTCTCGATCCTGAAACCGGTCGATCCCGGGCGCGGCAACCGGCGGATCTTTTTCGATTACGGCAACCGCGGCAACAAGCGAATGTTGCAATTCTTCAACGACGCGCCTGCCGCGAACGACCCGCGAACATTGGCGCACGCCGGAAATGGCTTTCTGATGCGGCGCGGCTACACCGTCGTATGGCTCGCCTGGCAGGGCGATCTGCTGCCGGGGAACGGGCGGATGGTGCTCGATCTGCCGACGGTGCCGGCGGTAACCGGGTTCGTCCGGGTCGAGTACATCGCAGATCGGCCGGGACTGACGACATTTCCGCTGAGCGGCCACGCCTCGACGCGCAGTCATCCGACCGTATCGCTCGACCCGCGCGAAGCGAGCCTTACACGCCGCCGTTATCCCGACGACCCGCGGATCCCGGTGCCGCCCGAGAGCTGGCGCTTCGCGCGCATCGAAGGCGGGGTCGGCCTCGATAATCAGGGCGTGGAGCACGCCGTGATCCCATCGGACACGCATATCCACATCCCCGGCGGCTTCGAGCCGGGCTGGATCTACGAGCTGGTCTATACCGGCCGCGACCCGTTGGTGCTCGGTCTCGGCCATGCGGCAGTCCGCGATTTTGTGAGCTTTCTGCGATATGGGGCCGGCGATCCCGCAGGTCTTGGCGAGATCGAAAAGGCCTACGCTTGGGGCCGGTCGCAAACCGGGCGTTGCATCCGCGACTTCGTCTATCGCGGCTTCAATGCCGACCCCGCCGGCCGCAAGGTGTTCGACGGGGTCTTGCCGCATGTCGCCGGCGCCGGACGCAAATGGCTGAACCATCGTTTTGCGAATGCGGTCGTTTCGGGCGGCCAGCAATACGAGGACCACTTCAATCCGGCCGACACGTTCCCGTTCTCCTACGCCGAGACCACCGATCACCTGACGGGGCGACACGATGCGATTTTGACGCGGCCCGAGACCGACCCGTTGGTCATCCACACACAGACCGCAACCGAGTATTGGCAGCGGCGCGGGTCCCTGGTTCATACCGACACTCGCGGCAACGACTTGCCGCAGCCGCCGACCGTGCGCGTTTATTTCTGGGCCAGCTCGCAACATTTTGCCGACCCGATCCCGAAACCGCTGGAGCGCGGCATCCGGCAGAATTTTCTGAACACGGTCGCGACCTCGATGCTGTTCCGCGCGATGATCGATGCGATGGACCGCTGGGCGACCGATGGCATCCCGCCGCCCGACAGCCACATCCCGCGGCGCGCCGACAGCACGCTGACCTGGTTCGACGAATGGCGCCGGCAATTCCCGGCGATCCCCGGCGTGGCCGTCCCGCACGAGCCGAATTCGCTGCCGCTATTGGATTTCGGCCCCGAGGCGGACCGCGGGATCCTCAAGGAGCCCGCCGATGTGGTGCCGGGTGAGGGCTACACGGTGCTGGTGCCGGCAGTCGACGCGGACGGCAATGATATCGCCGGCGTCAGGGCACCGATGGTGCAGGCGCCGCTCGGCACCTATTGCGGTTGGAACCTGCGGGCGCGCGGCTTTGGCCAGGGCGCGATGCACGAATTCTCCGGCAGCTACATCCCATTACCGGAGACGCCTGAGGAGCGGCAAATGATCGGCGACCCGCGGCGCTCGATTCTCGAGCGATATCCGAATGCCGAAGCTTATGTCGAAGCGATCACCACTGCCGCGCGACAGCTGGTAGAAGAAGGCCTGATGCTTGAAGAGGATGTAGAGCGCGCCACATCGGCCGCCGCCCGGTGGGGCGGGCCGCGTCATGACATCAAGCTGCTCTGAGGGACTTCGATGCCGGACGGACCACGCTACGAGGATGATTTCTACGCCTGGACGCAGCACCAAGCCGAGGTATTGCGAACCATGCCCGTCTCGGACAACCGGCTCGACCGCGAGCACGTCGCCGAGGAGATCGAAGATTTGGGCAAAAGCGAGCGCGACGCGGTCCGCAGCCAGATTCGTCGCATCATCGAGCACCTCCTGAAGCTCGCCTGGTCGCCGGTAGAGCAGCCGAGAGTGGGCTGGATGGAGACGATCGACGACGCACGGGAAATCCTCTCTGATAAGCTAACGGAGACGTTACGCCGCGACGCTGAGGCTGGCTTCGAGAAGCTCTACGCCGAAGGTCGGCGACGGGCGGCGCGCGGGCTCCGCAGGCACGGCGAGCCCGATGCCGCCGACGCTTTGCCGCAGACCTGCCCCTATTCGCTCGACGATATCTACCGTGAAGATTGGTACCCCGATCCGCCCGGAGAAAAGTCATGACCCGCGATTTCGTCGGTTACGGCGCCGAGCCGCCGCACGCCCAATGGCCCGGCGACGCCCGCATCGCCGTCAATTTCGTGATCAATTTTGAGGAAGGCTCGGAGCTTTCCTATCCTGCCGGGGACGGTGTCTCAGAAGGCGGGCTCACCGAGATGCTGGGCACCGATCTCGGCGTGAGGGGCCGCGATCTCGCGGCGGAAAGCATGTTCGAATATGGCGCCCGCGTTGGCTTCTGGCGTCTGCATCGGATCTTCACGCGCTTCGGCCTGCCGGTGACGATTTTCGGCTGTGCCAAGGCGTTCGAAGCCAACGCGCCCGCCGCCGCGGCGATTGCTGCAAGCGACTGGGACATCTGCAGCCACGGATATCGCTGGACCAACCATCCCGGCCTCTCGGAGGCCGAAGAGCGGAAGCAGATCGCCGAGGCCATCGAGCTGATCCGGCGGACCACCGGTAAGACACCGGCCGGCTGGTACTGCCGCTACGCACCGTCGGAAAACACACGCCGCCTGTTGGTCGAGCATGGCGGGTTCCTCTACGACAGCGACACCTACAATGACGAGCTGCCCTATTGGGTGCAGGTGAGCCATCGCCCGCACCTCGTTGTGCCGTATTCGCTGACCACCAACGATTCGAAATTCGGCCGCGGCGTTTTCGGCTCCGGCGAGGATTTCTTCGCCTTTCTGCGCGACAGCTTCGATGTCCTCTACGAGGAGGGCGCGGAGCGACCGCGCATGATGTCGGTGGGGCTGCACATGCGGCTGACGGGCCATCCCGGTAGGGCAAAGGCGCTGATCCGCTTCATCCAGTACATCCGCGGGCACCCCCGGGTGTGGATCTGCCGCCGCGAGGACATCGCCCGGCATTGGATCGATCGTTTTCCGCCGCCGAGCTGAGTAGCGTCACTTCTCCGGCAAAAAACCGTCGGTCAGGGTCCGCATGAAAGCAACGACGTCGTCGATCTCGTCATCCGACAATGCCGGCCTGTCGCCGGGGTGCCCGCCGAACGGCGGCTCAACGTCGACATTGACCCGATAGGCTGCGGGCAGGTCGTCGAATTTGCGCGCATTCCCATTCGCATCGCGCGGATTTCTCAGGGTTCGTGTCGCGCTGCACGTAGAAATCCATGACCTGCCGGAGCGTGTGAAAGATCCCATTGTGAAGGAATACTCGCCGTGTAGCCACATTGCGCAGCGAGGGTGTCTTGAAGCGCCCGCAATATTCGGCTCTGTCACGCAAATCGCCGCGCAGCGGTCCGCATAAGCCGAGGTCGAAAAAACTCGGATCCTGATTGGCCGGAATCGCTGCATTGCGCGGCGCGCCGATCGCCACGAGTCCGTAATCGGTGAATTGCGGCGGCGTTCCGTCTTTCCCGCGCGCGCTCACGTGGCATCTGGCGCAATTGCCTTTGGCAGGATCCTCGAACAACGACAATCCGCGCCGCTCCTGCGCGGTAAGCTCGGCTTTGCCGGCAAGATAGGAATCGTATTTGCTGCTGTAGGGATAGAATTCGGCAGAGCTTTGCTGGTACACCTCGAGCGCTTCGAGGGCCGCCTCGAACGTCTTCTCCGGATCGGCGAGCACTGTATCGCCGAAAATCGGGCGGAACTCGCCGGCGTATGGGGTACAGCGCAGCCGGGCGGCGAATTCCGCCGGGTCTCGATTGGCCATTTCAAAAGCCGACAGCAGCGGGATGCGCGCCTGGTCGCGCCCCCGGTCGACCCTGCCGTCCCAGGTGAGCCCGCCGGTAGGACCGTTATCGACGCTGTCGTCGGCCGCGTCGTCGGAATCGAAAAAATGCTCGGTGAATTGCGGGGTCACCTGCAGGTATTTGAGCGACGGTACGGCTCGTATTCCGGATTGCTGGAGGTCCTTCCCGCCAAGCTGCACAGACAGCGAATTTGGTGCGCCGAACGCGTCGGGCGAGCTGTGGCAAGACGCGCAAGACACCTTGCCCGAGGCCGAGAGGGAGGGATCGACGAACATCCTGCGGCCGAGCGCGGTCAGCGCCTCGACCCGGCGATAAACCTGAGCGCGGGACATGCCTGCGGGCTCTTGTGCGCCAGCGGCTCCGGCCGCAAGCACGGCGCAGATCACGAGCACCTTCGTCCGCAAGAGACGCGAGGGTTCGCAGAACGGCAACTTCGAGCGATTTGAATTCAGGCCGAGCACCTTCGCCCCGGCGCTCAGCCCAACCCTGAACAGCACGTCTGACGCCAGCCGCGCGATAGGATGACTGGCCGCGCAATCTACCTTCACTAACTCGCCCCGCCCAGGGTTCGAAATGGGTTGTGAGCGCGGCCAAAATTGCGGACTATCGCGCTTACAATTCGGGAATGCGGGGAATGTCGGCTAACATCAAGAACCGCGTCTCGGCACCGTATCTACAGGAATATTTTCGGATCTCATCGACAGTCGAGGCCACACGATGATTCCATTGTGCCCTGGTCGAGAGGCGACATCTATTCGGCGACGCGCGCTCCTGATGGGCGGATTTGCCGGGGCCGTCAGTTGCGCTTTTCCTCCGGTCGCTCACGCCGCAGCAGCAATCGTCTTGCCGACTCCAGCCGGCGATCGACGATTCGCGGTCCTGTACAAGGGTTTCAAGATCGGCGGCCACACGGTCTCTTATTCGTCGGCAACGGGCGAGACGCGGGTCGACACCGACATCGATCTCTCGGTCAAGGTAGCCTTCCTTTCCGTCTTTGCGTTCAGTCACCGCTCCAAAGAGACCTGGCGTGCGGGGCGGCTGATGTCCCTGAACAGCGAAACGGTGGAGCATGGCGAGACCCTTCACGTCGAGGGCGCGGCTACGCCTCAGGGATTTCGCGTGGTGAGCAAGGCCGGTCCCGTCATCGCGTCCGCCGCTACCTTGACGTCGAACAGCTTGTGGACCCCCGCGATGCTGGAGCAGGCGACCGTGGTCGACGCGCAGCGTGGCGGCATCATCGGTGTCAGCGCGCGCAAGGTCGGGGAGGAGCAAATTGTGATCGCCGGAGGCCAGGTTCGCGCCACGCGCTACACGTTGATTACGCCCTACTTCGCTGGCAGCACCTGGTACGACAAGTCAAACCTTTGGGTGCGCGGCGAGTTCGAGCGAGACGGCTCCAAGGTCCAGTATGAGCTTGAGGCGTGAGGCCCGTTGTTCACCCGGCGGCAAGGGGGCATTCGCCCATGCCGTTTAGGCGAGCGCTATGGCTTGCTGCAGCGATCACGGCAAGCGCCGTTGCAGGCTGCATGGCGGTCTCCGATGCCCTCGCTCCGAACTCGGTTACTCTCACCACCGGGACCCCCGGCGGCGTCTATCATCCCGTCGGAAGCGCGATCTGCCAAATGTTTAATCTGGACGACAAACATCCGGCGATGCCCTGCGTCGCGGTGAGTTCCGATGGTTCGGTGGCGAACATCCGACGCGTCGAAAGCGGCGCCTCGACGTTTGGCCTTTCGCAGACCGACGTCGCCTATGCCGCTTTCCATGGAGAGGGCCCCTTCGCTGCAGCCGGCCCCGACCCGAAGCTGCGCATCCTGATCGCACTCTATCCGGAAGCATTTACCGTTGTCGCTCGGCCCGATACCGGCATACGCGACTTCCAGGATTTGCGCGGCAAGCGCGTCGGTATCGGCACCAGCGGTGTCGGATATAACTTCACCCGCGACGTCATCCTCGGATTTTATGGCTCGACGACACTCGATCCCGAGCGTGTGTTGGAATTCGCGCCCGCCGAACAGAACCAAGCGCTTTGCAGCAACAAAGTCGACGCGATTATTTTTGAAGCGGGGCATCCCAATGGGCTGACCCAGGAGGCTACGACGGACTGCCGTGCGCGGCTGGTGCGCGTCGCTGGCCCGCCGATCGATCGCCTACTTGCAACGCATTCCTACTACATCACCTTCGTCATCCCAGGCGGCATGTACGCCGGCAACCCCAGCGATGTCCCGACAATCGGCACGCGGGCCGTGCTCGTCACAGCGAGTAATCAGCCGGATGAGCTGACCTATGCCGTGGTCAAGGCGGTGTTCGAGAACTTCGCCGTTTTCCGGCGGTTGCACCCCGCGCTGTCGACCTTGGAGATCAAGGACATGGTGCCCAGCGAGGCAGTCATGCCGATCCATCCCGGAGCGCTAAAGTATTATCGTGAGGCCGGCCTTCTCACGTAGGTTGGTTGTGCTGGGACAGGGGAATTCGTCATATGAAAGAACGTGCTCTGTTGCTGGCGATGCTCGCGGCAACGGGGATTGTCGGCCCGGCCATCGGGGTCAAGGCCGCGGGCATCGAGGATATCGCCACAATCGTGGTGATCTATGCCGAGAACCGGTCCTTTGACAATCTCTACGGCTCGTTCCCGGGCGCCAACGGCCTCCCGCAAGTAACTCCGGCGGGCTATACGCAGCTCGACCGCGACGGCTCGGTTCTCAAGGAACTGCCGCCGATATGGGACGGGCTGACGGCAAAAGGCGTCGTTCCGCCCGTGACGCAAGCGCAGACGGAGCACCTGCCGAACGCGCCTTTCGCAATCGACGACCCGAAGGGTTTCAATACCCCGCTCAGCGTCACGACTCATGATCTGTGGCACCGCTTCTATCAGAATCAAATGCAGATCGATGGGGGCAAGAACGACCGTTTCGTTGCCTACGCCGATTCGGGCGCGCTCGTGATGGGCCACTACGACGGCAGCAAATTGCCCTTGTGGGCTGTCGCGAAACAATACACGCTGGCGGACAACTTCTTCATGGGGGCGTTCGGCGGTTCCTTCTTGAACCACTTTTGGCTGATTTGCGCCTGCACACCCAGCTACCCGAATGCCGACCGCAGCCCCGCCAAGGACTCGATCTCGGCCGTTGACGCCGACGGCGCCGCACTGCAAATCGCAGCCAACTCCCCCAAATCGGCGATCGACGGAATCCCGAAATTTGTCAAGGACGGCAACCTGACCCCCGATTTCTTCGCGGTCAACACGATGCAGCCGTCGTACCAGCCCAGCGCCAACCAACCCGCGCCGGGAGGCAACCCTGCGCTTGCAGACCCGACGAAGCCGACCACGCTGCCGCCGCAGACGGAACAGACGATCGGCGATCTGCTGAGCGCCAAGGGCGTCGGCTGGGCCTGGTACGCCGGCGCCTGGCAGGCCGCTCTCGACGGCAAGAACACGGTCCCGGTACCGAATTTTCAGTACCACCATCAGCCGTTCAATTACTTCGCCGATATGGCTCCCGGCACTGCCGCGCGCGCCGAGCACCTGAAGGACGGCGGGCTCGGCGGCAGCGAGTTTATCAAGGCAATCGACGGCGGAGCGCTGCCGCAGGTCACGTTCTACAAACCGCAAGGCAATTTGAACGAGCATGCCGGCTACACGGACGTGCTCGACGGCGACCGGCATATCGCCGATGTGATCGAGCATCTGCAGAAGAGCCCGCTATGGGCGCATATGGTCGTCATCGTTACCTACGACGAAAACGGCGGGTTCTGGGACCATGTCGCGCCGCCCAGGGGCGACCGCTGGGGTCCCGGAGCGCGCATCCCGGCGTTGATCGTCTCGCCCTTTGCGAAACAGGGGGCTGTCGATCATACCCTCTACGACACGACCTCGATCCTCTCGCTGATCACCAAGCGCTTTTCCTTGCCGACGTTGCCGGGCTTGCAGCGCCGCAATGCAGCGGTTGCCGCCAATGGCAATCCGCCGCTCGGTGATCTAACCAACGCGCTCGACCTGACACGACCTTGAGTTGGCGTCAGCCGGCCAGGCGATCGCGAGGCAGCAGGGCCGCCGCCAGGAGCTCGCCGATCAGCGAGCCCAAGAACAAGCCGGCCAGGCCGTAGACGGCGGCGGCAAAGGACAAATCCAGCTGCGGCGCAAAGCTGTCGAAAACCGTCTCGGCAATCTGACGGCGAGGACCTGTTTCATCACCGGCGACATCCTTGGCCGCCATTATCGGGCGCAACAGATCCGGGCTGCCTTCGATCCGGTCATACGACGCACGCAGGCTGCGCTCTCGGTCGAGCGCGGCGGCGAGGGTTTCCGCATTCGACGGCTCGACCGCGCGCAGTTGGGCGAGAAAACGGCCCTCATCCTCAGCCGGCGCAATGCCGTAAAAACGGTGGGCGGAGTCCTCCCGCTCCGCGATCTCCTGGTCGGAGCTGCGCACCAGCTGCAGCAGCGCGGCCTGGTACTCGCGGGTGACCGCCGGCGCCTGCATCGCCAGCACAGCCAGCCCCAGCGCCGCCGCGAGCCGGATCGAGTGGAGAAGCCAGCCGGCGAGCAAGATCATGGGCAAGCCTATCTCGGAGGTCCCATGCACCAGCTTCAACAGGTTAGAACAATTTCGACACAGCGCTAAGCGCGCCCGTTGAGAACAGGTAAAATCCGGGAAGTGTCCAGAGCTCGAGCGGCCTTAAATCCGTTCGCAAGGATCGCCAGCTGGTTCCGGCGCTCCTTTGGACTGAGTAATGCCGGCCGGATGCGGCGTAAGATTTAAGTACCTCCGCCATGTGGAGATAGATATTGTCCATAGTCTCGACGAACCCTTGAAGCGTCGCTCTTGGACCGGACGTGTCGGCGGGGTGCAGTGGATTGAAATCCGCCGTTTTGGCAGCGCAAGAGAAACCAAGAAGCAGACCGGTCACAACAGCAGTGCCAAGGTAAATTGCGCGGCGGCGGACAGGTTTCGTACCGATATTCACCTGAATCCTGGCGATGCGACAAGCACTCTTAATGGCGAAAATGCGTGGAAGCGGCCTTGGCTCTTGTCAATCGCCGGCCGCGAACCCCGGATCGGCGCGCATCGTCTGACGACGCTCCGCCGCGTCCCACATTAGCCGCGGGTCGAACGTCTCGGCCGCGAACATCGTCAGGATCACGACGGCGCAAAAGGCGAGGGCGCCGGCACCGGGCTCGATCGTGATCACGGAGCCAAACGCCACCAGCGCGCCGAGCAAAGACTCCATGAAGATGTCGATCATCGACCAGCGCCCGATGAAGCGCACGATGTGATAGAGCCGCGTGCGATCGCGCAGCCATCCCGTGCGGCCGATCTGGATCGTGATCAGCATGATCGAGAGCCCGAAGAGCTTCAGCATCGGCACCGCGATGCTGGCGAAGAAGACCAGCGCGGCGAGCGGATACTGGCGCGCTGTCACCAGCTCCTCGACGCCGCCGAGGATCGTGCTGGGCTGGCCGGCGCCGAGCTGCACTACCGACAGCACGGGATAGTAATTGGCCGGAATGTAGAGGACCGCGGCGGCGATGACCAATGCCCAGGTCCGCGCTACGCTGTTCGGCTTGCGCTCGTGCAGTGTGCTGTCGCAACGCGGGCAGCGCGATTCATCCGGCCGGGGCACGCTGACCAGGCCACAGGTCTCGCAGCCAATCGCGCCTGCCAGGCCTGGCGAGCCGCCGCGAAGGTTACCGCGGAAGAGCCTCTCCCACACCGCCTCGCGGTCGAGCGCGGAGTCCATCCAGATGAGGACGAAAGTCAAGGCCAGCAGCGCATAGACTCCGGCCGCGAGCCCGATCGTCACCAGATCGCCCAGCTTCACATAGGCGACAAACACGCCGAACACGAAGACCTCGAGCATCGACCAAGGGCGCAGGCGCTCGGCCCAGGCAAAGACGCGGCGCAGGTGGCTAGGCGGCGACGTCGCGTGTAACCGGACCAGCACATACAATGTGCTGACCAGCCTGATAAGCGGTGCCACTACGGTCACGAAGATGATCACCACGGCCAGTTCGCCCATGTTTTGCCGAACCAGCTCCTCGGGCCCCGAGAATAAATCCGCCGTGCGCCTGATGCCGGAGGTTTCAACGCTCATCAACGTCGTGGAACACATGACGACCAGCAATATGAATGCGGTCAACGTCAGCGCGATGATATGATCGATGCGGTGCCTGGTGGTGCGCCGCAAGATCGTCGGGCAGCGCACGCACTGAGCCGTCTCGCCCGGCGTTAAGGCGGGAACGGTCTGGAACAGC
>Ga0070765_100001639_pt1 | contig 13786 bp, 10 predicted proteins | sample HubBroMetageWFT5_FD_71516 | JGI IMG/M metagenome (GOLD analysis project Ga0070765, IMG submission 71516) | Warmed and freeze-thawed soil microbial communities from the Hubbard Brook experimental Forest, New Hampshire - Hubbard Brook CCASE Soil... | ecosystem: Environmental > Terrestrial > Soil... | reverse complement strand
TCCAGCAACAGCATCCAAAACCGCGTCAATGTCTCGTGATACCCGTGCTTGCCGTGATGCGCCGTGAAGCGCAGCAATCCGTCGCGCATCCGCACCAGCGCCGCCTCCGGAGGCAGTGTGCTCAGATACCAGCACGCCACGGTAAGGTGCCGCGCATGGCTAAATTCCTCCGCCGCGTACACACAAGTTTCGAACTTCTCCACCACCTCGCGAATCTCGTTCTCGTTCCGATACCTCGTCATGCCAACTCCTTTTGGCCAAAAAAAATCGCCCGCGCGCAAACCTGCGCACGGGCGTGATCTTCTGGAAGTTTTAGATTAAATCCTCCTCCACTCCTTGTCCAGAACTACTTTTCGTGTCTCCACTTTCGCGGCGCCTACACATGCGACGGCATCAGCGGCGCCGCCATCCACTCGTTCATGGGGTGCGATTTCCCGCAATCCAGGCACTTTGTCACGTCGAACTGCGTTCCGCATTGCGGACAAGCCGCCCGCGTCGCGAACGTGTCAAACGGCTGCCCGCAGCGTCCGCATTTCCAGTAATTCCCGACGGGCGGAGCCGTGCGGCAACTGGGACAGGCAAACCCGTCCCTTCGCGGCAACTTGGCCAGCTGCAAAAGCGCCCGCGCATGCTGCAGTCCTCCCCAGCAATTCATCAGCATGAACACGGCCAGCGCGCCATACCACCATGATTGCGCCCACAGCGCCAGACCAATAAATCCCGCTACCCCGACAAAGCCCAGTACCGTGGCAACCATCAGGCTGCGCGCCCGCCCCATCACAAACCACAGCAGCGACCGCAGAATCTGCCCGCCATCCAGCGGATAGATCGGCAGCATGTTGAATACCAGCAGGACCCCGTCAATCCACAGCACGGCTTTCGCCAGTTTGTAGAGATCGGGCATCGTCTCAGCCCATCCCGCCGACCTCCCGAAAAAATACAGACCGCCGAGGACGGGCAGCAGCGCGACATTCACCAATGGCCCGGCGGCGATGCTCCACAAGGTCGCGCCCGGCCGCGCCGGTGGATCGACATACGCCACGCCTCCCAGCGGCCACAACACAATCCGGTTCGCCGTTCCTCCCACTTGCCGGCAAGCCATGGCGTGCCCAAACTCATGCAGCGTCACGATCAGAAAAAGCGCCAGATACTCGGCGACACTCCAGCCGATCGAGGAATACTTTCCCGGCCGGCTTTGGATTTCATAAACCGCTACCAGAAACCACGACCAGTGGAGAAACACATCCACCCCGGCAACCTGAAACAGGCGGATGGATCCGCCGCGAGTGCTTGGCATGCGCGCAGTTTACTGGATTTTCACAAGCATGGTAAGAGGGTGGGATTGCCGCAGCACTACCGCGACTATCGCCGATCACCCCGATTGAATGCCCCCAATGCATGAATGCTCGCAATGCCTGAATGCCCCCAATGCATGAATGCTCCCAATGCGTGAATGCTCGCAATGCCTGAATGCTCCCAATGCGTGAATGCTCCCAATGCGTGAATGCTCCCGATGCCTGAATGCTCCCGATGCAGTGTGACCCGATTGAATGCCCCCGATGCAATGAGAGTCCCCGATGTGTGAATACCCGATGCATGAATGACCCTAGCGTATGAATGTTCCCGATGCATGGATATGCCGAATCGACGTATGTCGCATTGAAACCAGTCCCGCAGGGACGGCATAAATTAGCCCCGGGCGTAAGCCCGGGGTAAGCGGCAAGAAGCGACCGAGCCCCGTAGGGGCGACACCTTGCAACGCGTGCGGAAGCGCGCGAGCACCATCATCGCGGTGTCCCCTCTGGGGTTTTTGCCTGCACCCACTGCCTGCAAATCACCCTGTGGAATCTCCGATGAATACGCCTTACTTCCGTGCCGCCGCCATCACCCGGAATGCCTTCACCACAATATGGTTCGGCTGCACCCCCACCGGAATCATGGTCAGCAGGGAATACTCGCTCGGCTCCAGCTTCCGCGGCTTCCTCTTCTGGATCACCGTCACGTCGCCCGACTGCGAATTCAGCACCAGCAGATAATTCTGGCTCTGATCGAGCGCCAGCCCGTCGGGACCGCTGCCCACCGGCACCGTCGCCACAATCTTTCCCAGATCGATGTCATACACGGCCACGCTGTTCGATCCAAAATTGCTGACATACAGCCGCGAATTGTCAGCCGACACCACGCCGCGCGCCGGTTTCGTTCCGATCAGGTAGCTGCTCGCCACCTCATCCGTCGTGGTCTCGATGATCGAGATGCTGTCCGCACCAAAGTCCACCACCATCAACTCGCCGCCATCCGGCTTCAACGCAAGATTCACCGGGGTCGGCCCCACGTCCAGCAACGCCAGCACCTTGTCATTCCTCAGATCAATCGACGCCACCTGCGCCGATCCGCTGCAGGCCACGAACGCCTTCGTCGACTCCGGAAGAATCGCGATGTCCTCCGGCTGCTTGCACACCGGCAGGGTCGCTCGCACCGCCAGCGTCTTCGCGTCAATCAGCGACACTGTGCTGTCCCCGCGATTGCTGACCAGCACGGTCGTCCCCGACGGCGTAACCCGCGCCAGTCCCGGCGCCGCTCCCACGCGAATCGTCCCCACCACCGCACGCTTGTCGAGGTCAATCACCGATACGTTGGCCGATCCCGAATTCGCCACGTACGCCCGCTTGCCATCCTGCGCCACGTCGATGAAGTAGGGCCGCCCGTGCACACCCAGCGTCGCCACCACCTGATTCTTTTCCGCATCGATGATGCTGACGTTGCTCGAAGCAGCGTTCACTACGTAAACCTCATTCTTTTTCGGATTGGCCGCCACGCCCGTCGGCTCGCTGCCTACGTTGATCGTCTTGACCGGCTCAAAGGTCCGCAGATCGATCACTGTCACGGTGTTGCTCTTGCCATTCGTGATGTAGGCGTACTCGCGGTAGCTGGGACCGTAGTCGGGAAGCGGGCGCTCGCTGAAATACCACCAACCCACTGCCGCCACCACCGGCAGCAACACTGCGATGAACAGAATTTTTCTCAAAGGATGGCTTGGCCCCGGAGGGAGAAGATTACGCTACGCAAGATCGCTGATCAATAAAGTCGGAAGTCCATCTCCACGTTGAGCCGCACTGCAATCGGCTGACCCTGCTGCACTGCCGGTTCGAATCGCCACGTACCCGCCGCCGCGATCGCCTGTTCGTCCAGACCAAAGCCTGCCGGCACCAGCACGCAGAGATCCGTGAATGTGCCTTGCGGGTCGACGGTTCCGGCGATCATTACCCGGCTTTGATATTTCGCTCTGCGCCCCTTCTCCGAATACTCCGGGTCGGGAGCGTGAGTGGCATGCGGGGGCGTGAGACCGTTTTCCACGTGACGCAAGACGTATACCGCCGAGTGCGCCCCCATATTCGGACCATGACACAACGGCGCATCAGCACTGGCCGGCGGATCGTATCCGAAATGAAGGCGAAGCCGGATTTTCTTGTCGGGGTAGCTGTCAGGCAGGGGCGGAAACGGAGCGCCCGAGGAAATTGCCTGCGACGCGGCCTCGTCCAGTATCGCCTCTCCGGCCGACTCCACCGTCTTCAAATTTCCCAACGAGCCGTCGCGGTTGACCTCGAATTCAACTACCGTCGTGCCCTGCTTCCATCCGCCGGTTTTCTCCAGTTGCGTCAGTTGCGGAAGCCAGCGGTTGCGCACACCCGCGAGCACGCGGAAAGGATAGTTTTTCAATTCCTGCGGGGTGGTCTTGCTCAAAACTTCAAAGCCGCTGAAGTTCGGTACCCGCTCGATGACTCGTCGCGACGAACCTTCCGTCCCCGATGCATCCGCCGTTTGCGCCGCGTCCTGCGCCCACAACGGCAACCCGGCCAGCAGCAGAACCAAACCACTCCAGCGGAAGTAGCTTTTCACTTCGCACCTCAGGCGCCCGGCCAGGAACTTCATTTCCCCACCGTCACCGTCTCCCGGATCCCCACAATCTCCCGCCCCACCACCGCGGCGATTTGCCGCACCTGCGTCATCAATTCCTCGAACTGTTCCGGATACAGCGACTGCATCCCATCCGACAGCGCCTTGTCTGGCTGGTTGTGCACCTCGACGATCAATCCATCCGCCCCAACCGCTACTGAGGCCCGCGACAGCGGCGTCACCTTATTCCGCTTACCCGTTCCGTGGCTTGGATCGACCAGGATGGGCAGATGGCTCAGCCGCTGCACCGCCGGCACGATGCTCAGATCGAGCGTATTCCGCGTGTGATCGGCGAACGTGCGCACCCCGCGCTCGCACAACGCCACGTTGTAGTTGCCCTCGCTCATGATGTATTCGGCCGCCATGAAAAATTCTTCCAGCGTCGCCGACATCCCGCGCTTCAGCATCACCGGCTTCTTGGCCCGCCCGGCGCGCTTCAGCAGCGAAAAGTTCTGCATGTTGCGCGCCCCGATCTGAATGACGTCCGCGTACTTTTCCACCAGGTCGAGCGACTCGTTATCAATCGCCTCGGTGATGATCTTCATCCCAAAGCGCTCGCGGATTTCAGCCAGGATCTGCAGCCCCGCCTCGCCCATCCCCTGGAACGTGTACGGCGAGGTCCGCGGCTTGTAAGCTCCGCCGCGAAAAAACTGCGCCCCCGCTTTGTGGACCGCCTCGGCCACCGCGAACGCCTGCTCGCGGCTCTCGATCGCGCACGGCCCCGCGACGATTGCCAGGTTCTTGCCGCCAATGGTCGCCGCTGTCCCGGCAAAGCGGATCACTGTGTTCTCTTCTTTTACGTCGCGGCTGACCAGCTTGTACGGCTTGCTGACGCGGATGACTTCCTGCACACCCGCCATATCGTCGAGCGTGCCCTGTTCGACTTCCCCCTGATTCCCGGTAATCCCGATCGCCGTCCGCGTGGCCCCGGGCATGGGATGCGCGCGATATCCCAGCGACTCGATCCTCTGACAAACGGCGCGCACCTGCTCTTCCGTGGCATGCGCCTGCATCACGACCAGCATGACCCCACCTCGAAACCCAAAAGTCTATCGCGCAGGCGTCCCCGGGGCAAACTTAGGCTAAGTACCGACGCATCGCAGAAAGCCCTCAACCGCAAAGCGCGCGAAGGCATCGCAAAGGCGCAAAGAAATGCAATGCAAGATTGCGCTGCCCCCTCAGGACTTTCTCCCAGTCTTTCGCGGTGAGCGGTCCTTCTCTGCGCCCTCCCCGCCGTTCTCCGCGAACTCTGCGTTTCCAGGTTTGCTTTGCGTCCTTAGCGGCAGTTCTTTGCGAACTTTGCGGTTAAAGAGCTTCTATCCGGCGACTTCTCACGCACCCTGCGAGCATGGCCCCGCACGCCCAGCCATCGCCTTACGTCTGGTACCCTGATCCATCTCAGAAGAGGTTGCACGATTGGCCTTCTCCGCCGAACCCCATGTGCCCCGCGAGTGGACAATCCAGGCCCACCCGAGGCTATTGTTCCTGTTCGCTCCCGTCCTCGCGACGCTAATCCTCGTACTGACCCTTCCCGCGGCCGACGAGAAACAAATCGCCGTCTACGGCCCCAACATCACTTACTCCCTTCCGATCATCGATCGCGAGAACCGCGAGTACATCGGCCTGCTCGAAGTTCTTGAGCCGCTCGGCACTGTCACGTCGCGCAGCGACGGTCTCCACTGGAAGCTTCGCTACAACGACGTCGACGCCGAATTCGTGAACCTCTCGCCTCGTGCCAAAATCCACGGCCACGACTTCGACCTTGGCGCCAACTTCCTCCTCGAACAAGGACGCGGCCTCATTCCCGTCGCCGCCCTCAACTACATCCTGCCCCGTATCCTGGGCAGCGCCGTGGCCTTCAACCCAGCCTCGCGTCGTCTCTTCGTCGGAAACATCGCCACCCACTTCACCGCGCAGCTCAGCCGGACCACCCCGCCTCGCCTCGTCATGACTTTCACCGCGCCCGTGAACCCAACCATCGGCACCGAGCCCGGCCGCCTGCGCATGACCTTCAACCGCGAGCCGCTCGTCCCTCCCGGAAGCGCTACCTTGACCTTTAACGATCCCTTGATTCCGTCAGCCACTTATTCCGAATCCAACGGCGTCTCTGAGATCAGCGTCAACGGTACCGTCCCGCTGATGGCCAGCTTCTCCAACGACCGCCGCACCATCACCATCGCTCCAACTCCGCAGCAAGTCGCGGCGCCTCCCACGCCGCCGGCCGCCGCCGCAGTTCCACCCGCCTCCACGCCGTCAACTCCAGCCGCCGCTGTCAATCCCTCGATCACCGTCATTCCGCCTTCGCGCATTTACGCGGTCATCGACGCCTCGCACGGCGGCGACGATCACGGCGTCACCCTCAACGACAAGCTTGCCGAAAAGGACGTGACCCTCGCCATCGCCCACCGCATCCGCCAGGAACTCGAAGCGCGCAACATTCCCGCGCAGGTCATTCGCGACTTCGACGGCAATCTCAGCTTCGACCAGCGCGCCATCCTCACCAACACCGCGCACCCGGCGATCTACATCGCCGTGCACGCCGCCTCCAGCGGCAAAGGCGTCCGCCTCTACACTGCGCTGCTCCCTGCGGGCGGAGAAAACAACGGACCGTTCATCGCCTGGGACACCGCGCAAGCCGGCTCTCTTGCAAACAGCCAGGCCGCCGCCCAGGCTATCGGCTTCGAACTCAGCAAACATCAGATTCAGTCGCGCACTCTGTCCGCGCCTCTGCGTCCGCTGAATAACGTGACCGCCGCCGCCATTGCGGTCGAAGTCGCTCCGCCCGGCACCGACGTCATGGACCTCACCCTCCCGGCCTATCAGCAAAACGTGGCCAGCGCCGTCGCGACCGCTATCGCCAATAACCGCGACAAACTCGGAGCCCCGCGATGATCCCTCTTTCTGAGCCGCAACTCCGATCCGCCCACTCGCGAGGGGTACGATGATTCCCCGCCACTTTCTCATCGCCATTGGAGTCATGCTGTTCTCGGTCCTCATCCTGGGCTTTTACGCTGGACGCATGCGCGGCCGCGTCAACCTACCTCGCAGCGTCGCGCAGGATGCGCGTCCCGTCGCGCCTCCTGCCTCGGGGCCGAGCGAGCGCGTCACCCTCTATGTCGCCTACGACGATCCCGGAGTTCTGCGCGCGCAGGGAGCCGACATCCCCTTGCCCTCCGCCCGCCAGCAGCGTGCTGAAGAGCTTCTGCGCGTCCTGCTGAGCACGTACCTGTCGAAAGATTCGTCGCACCCGCTCGCCCCCGGCTCCGACGTGCGCTCCGTTTATCTCGTCGACCCCGGCCTCGCCGTCATCGATCTCAATGCCGCCTTCGCTAATGGCCACCGCTCCGGCGTCCTGGAAGAAGAGTTGACGGTCAGTTCTCTGATCCAGACGCTGACTGCCAACATCCCCGGCATCCTGCGCGTAAAAATTCTGGTGGATGGCCACGAACGCGAAACCCTGGCCGGCCACGCGGATCTGTCCGATTTCTACGACGCCATTGCCGTGGGACAGCTGGCAGGACAGCTGCAGGCAGGACAGTAGTTTTAGTAACTCGGTACTCAGTACTCGGTACTCAGTACCCGGTACTCGGACTCTGTAACTCAGTACTCTATAACTCAGTACTCGATAACTCAGGACTCAGGCTATCTGATGAATCGGTTTTGAAAGGGCGTAGCTTCATCCGCGCCGTCCAGAGTCGCATAAAAGTTGGGGCTTTGGCCCCTGAGGAGACCGAAGCCTACAGGTTTGGCCCATGATGAGATAGATTCTCAGCTCTGACTGCGTAGCTCTCAGCACTCATCTCCTGAATGGTTTTGGCAAGGGCACGCCTTCACAGCTTGCGGAAAAACGACTGTAGCGCCGGCGTCCCGCCGGCTGTCGTGAGGGCATCTTGCCCTCACGCACTGTATTCAGGGCACGCCTTCCGTGCCGCCAACGGCCCGCATAAACACTGGGCTTTAGCCCCTGAGGTTAGCCACCGTCTTCGCAGAGCCATTTATGAAATGAGTTGCCACCGGCGTTCACTGATACAACTTTTTTGTGGGTGCACTTCGAACTGAGAACTGCTTATCGAACCGAAAACCGAAAACTGAAAACTGAGTACTGAGTACTGAGTACCGTGTACTAGGTACGGGTACCGAGAACTGCTTTACAATCCCCACCATGGTCTACCGTTCCGACAACCGCCTCCCCGATCAGATCCGCCCCGTCTCCATCATTCCTGATTTCATCCACACCGCCGAAGGCTCCGCCCTCATCGAGGTGGGCAACACCCGCGTCATCTGTACCGCCTCGGTCGAAGAAGCCGTCCCCGTCTTCCTGCGCAACACCGGCAAAGGATGGGTCTCGAGCGAATACGGCATGCTCCCGCGCGCCACCCTCACGCGCACCCCGCGCGAAGTCAACAAAGGCCGCCCCTCCGGGCGCACGCACGAAATTCAGCGTCTCATCGGACGCTCCCTGCGCGCCGTCACCGACCTCGCCAAACTTGGCGAACGCACCGTCTGGATCGATTGCGACGTGATCCAGGCCGACGGCGGCACGCGCACCGCGTCGATCACCGGCGCCTTCGTGGCCCTCGGCCTCGCGCTCGAGAAGTTGGTCGAAGCCGGCACCCTGACCGCCGTCCCGTTGCGCGACTTTGTCGCCGCCATCAGTGTCGGCATCGTCGATGGCGAAGTCCTCCTCGACCTCGCCTACGAAGAAGACTCCCGCGCCGACGTGGACATGAACTTCGTGATGACCGCCGGCCGCAAGATGGTCGAAGTGCAGGCCACCGCCGAACGCCGCGTCTTCGACGACCATCAATTCACGCAGATGCTCACGCTCGCCCGCAAAGGCGTCGACGTCCTGATCGCCAAGCAGCAAGCCGTGCTCAGCACGTTGACGCTACGGCAGTAGGAGAATTGTTCTTCTCGGGGAGACTTGCGCTTGCAGCGAACTTGAAAAATGCTTGCCTCTCAGCACCTGACGCGCGACGAGATCCTGCGATGTGCCCGATGTCGCGTAGGCTTCAAGTTACATCAGCAAGATGTTTTTTCGGGGTATTTTCGAGCTTTCGTGGTAACGAGCTCCGTGCCCCTCCGTGTCCTCTGTGGTTTAAAGGTTTTCCCGGCGCACTGTTCATCCATCACACCCCCACCCCTCTGCCCGTATTACAATGAAAGACCGCCCAGAAATCAGCGTCACGAGCGGACTGTACCCATCCCACCGCACTCATTTTTGGAGGAACCAACATGAAGCTCACCCCCGGAAAACTTGCCGGTCTCAAACGCGTCTCGAACGACCACGGCGTCATCGCCGCCGCTGCCATGGACCAGCGCGGCTCCCTGCAGAAATCGCTTGCCAAGGAAAAGGGCGCCGAAGTCACCGACGCCATGATGGAAGAATTCAAGTCGCTGGTCACCGAGGTCCTCACCCCGCACGCCAGCGCCATCCTGCTGGATCCCGAGTGGGGACTGCCCGCCTCCAAGCGCCGCGCCAAAAACGCGGGCCTGCTGCTCGCCTATGAAAAGACCGGATACGACAAGACCGGCCCCGGCCGCCTGGGCGATTTGCTCGACCACTGGTCCGCGCGCCGCTTGAAAGAAGCTGGCGCCGACTGCGTGAAGATCCTGCTTTACTACACTCCGTTCGACCCGAAGAACATCAACGACCAGAAGCATGCCTGGGTCGAGCGCATCGGCGACGAGTGCCGCGCCAACGACATCCCGTTCTTCCTCGAGTTCGTCGGCTACGAAGACGGTGCCGACGAGAAGGGCCTTGAGTACGCGAAGAAGAAGCCCGAAATCGTCGCCGAGAGCATGAGGGAATTCAGCAAAGACCGCTATGGCGTCGACGTCCTCAAAGTCGAAGTGCCCGTCAATATGAAGTTCGTCGAAGGCACCAAGTCCTTCGCCGGACAGAAGGCCTACACCAAGAAAGAAGCCATCGACCTCTTCCACAAGGCCGCCAGCGTCGCCACCAAGCCGTTCATTTATCTTTCGGCCGGCGTCAGCAACGCCGAGTTCAGCGAGACGCTCGTACTCGCCGGCGAATCTGGAGTGAAGTTCAACGGCGTGCTCTGCGGACGCGCCACCTGGAAAGAAGGCATCCCGGTCTACGCCAAGCAGGGAGCCGCCGCTTTCCGCAAGTGGCTCGAAACCGAAGGCGTGAAGAACATCGAGAACGTGAACAGCAAGCTGAAAGCCGCCACGCCGTGGTACTCGATCTACGAGGCAGAACCCGCGCTGGTCGGAGCATAGAAGAAACAGATCTGGCGCGGGCAGCGTGCCCTGGGCTTGCCGAAGGCCTCTCGCCCGCGTCACGTACGATCACCACGAAACACGTAGGGGCAGCCGCCCTCGGCTGCCCCCCCGTTGTTCATCGGACGCGTCCGTCGGGATGAAGGGTCTCCTGCGAACACCCGCTATTCACGCGCCGACCCAAGTCCGTCCCCTTCCTTAAGTACCAGCTCACCACAGAGGCACAGAGAAATGTCTAACTACTAATTTCTGATCGGGCAAAGTGGATCCTGTGTTCCTGATTCTGCAAGCGAACTTCAAATTACCAATCAGAAAATTACCAGATTACAATTGTCCATCGGATGTTCTCTGTGTCTCGGTGACTCTGTGGTGAATCTTGGGGTTGCCGGGCGTCGGACCAGCCCCTTCCTATTACTCCTGCCAACCGCGAAGCAACTCTTCCGCCCCACCCTCGATAACTAGGCTGAGGAGGGAAGGCCATGATGACCATCAGCGGCACGAACGGCCTGAACCCGATTGGCGATGCGGCCGCCCTGTTCGCGAACAACTCCACCGCTACCGTACGACTCGGGGAAACCACCCTGAACGATGTCGCCCGCAGACTTGGCGTCGATGCCAACTGCCTCCGCCAGGCCAATCCGCTGCTTTCTGAGACCGCGAGCCTGAAGGCCGGACAGGAACTCTCTCTGCCCAAGCTGCAGGCCGCTGATCTCGACAACCAACGCGGCCCCAACAGCAATAGCACTCTGCCGCGTCATCCCATCGGCGATCCCCTGGCTTCCGCAGCCATGAAGGGTCTCCTCAACCAGTTCGGCCTCGGCGACTTCGGAAATTCCGCGGTCCACCAGCATCGGCGTCGGCACCACCACGATCCCATCGACATCGACCGAGTCAGCTTCCGGCGTCATCGCGAACCCATCAACGTCGACCGTTTGACTCTCCGCCACTGGCATGAGCCGGTGAATGCCGACAAGATCAGCTTCAACCACTGGAACAAGTCGCCGCTGAATGTCGATACGATGAGTTTCGGGAATTCGACCTGGAGCAAAGCACTCGATCCCGATAAGATCAGCTTCCGTACCCGGTTCGAGCCGTTTGACGCAGACACGATCAGTTTCGGGGATGGGGACGAGGACTAGACCCGGAATTCATCTCAAGCGTCCGGCCGATGGCCCACCCTCAGTCTCTCGCACCTCACGCGAAACGCTGGGGTGGCGCCCTTTTCCCGCAGCGCGGCCTTTGCGTCTCCCAACTTATCAACGCGTGCAACAAAATACGAAGCTGGCCTTTCTACATCCTTCCCACCAAGGCCGTCCCCACACCCGCTAAAATCCCGAGCGCGGTCACGGCAGCAAACACCCGTGCCGCCGTCTTCCACGACATCGTTCGCCCGACGATCAGCATGGGATACACGCTGAACGCGCCCAGCGTGCACAGCAATACCACCACGTAGGGCAGAGGCAACCCGCGCGACATCAGAATGAACGCAGCCGCGACATCAAACGCCATCGGCACCGGAAGAAAGGCGCCTGCTACTGCCACCAGCACGATTCCCAGAAAGCTGACGTGCGAAGGAATCACCTGCGCCGGGAGCAACTCCGCTACGATCGCCCCGAGCACCGCCGCCACGATCATGAACGGAATCGTCATCATCGCCAGGCGCGCGAGGTTCTTCAAGTATTGCTTCAACGTTCCGGTCGCCGGCACCAGCCAGCCCGCCGCCGGCACCGGGCACGCCACTTCCACTGGCTTCACTTGCCCGGCCAGCCATGGCACCAACGCAATCAGCGCCAGCGGCACGGCCACCCGCAACATCGCCACGCCCGGGGGAAACAGCGCGAACACCATGGTCAGCACCACCACGTTCAACATCGGCGACGAGATCATGGTCGCCAGCACAGTGGCGGAGCTGGCTCCGCCCTCGTACAAACTCTGCCCGATCGGCGCCACACAATTGGCGCACACCCCCAACGGCACTCCGGTTAGCGCGCCCAGCGCCGTATTCGCCGCCACGCTCCTGAATCTTCGTCGCGGCAACAGTGGCAGCAACGTCAGCAACGCCGCTCCGAAGAAGAGGCTGAACGTCATGCCAATCCGGTTCGTCCACATCCAGTTCACGCTGGTGTGCTCGATGCGCGTGGCCAGCGGCATCTGCGCGGTCACCGGCATTTTCGCGTCGAAGCTCAACACTCCGCTGGTCTTGATCGCGGTCCCGCTATGCAATTTCTTCAGCAGCGCCGGGTAACGCGAGTCAATCCAGAAATACGATGCGATACCCAGCGCCAGAACCAGCGCGATCGAAACCTGCGCTCGAAAGCCGGTGCGATCGGAAGAGGGAACTGCCAGAGATGTGCCTGCCACAGTAGACGCCATAGCCACCCCACCAGCAAAGGTCAACAACGGTGGCGCAAACCTTATCGGTGCTTTCCGGACCTCACAATAGTGCAAATGCATTACGAGTCCCTTACGGAACCAAGGCTCCGGCACTCTGGTAACTCTTTCTCATCGGTTCGCCGTCCCGCCTCCGCGCCATCCTGCCGATAGCCGTAAGGTGAGACTTTGTCTGCTATTCATTCTTCTCGCGGTCCTGACGCAATGGCGCCGGATTCGCTACGGGTCTCCGCGGAACAAGAGGATTCTGCTCGGGACTCTTTTCTTTCTGCTGTTCATGGTCAGCGACGGCTCTTCCGCCGCCTCCCAGGCATGGGAAGGTTCCCCTCCCACCTATTGGCCTGTCGGTCTCAGCGTGGCCCTGTTCCTCGTCGCCGGCCCCAGCCAGGCGCCCCTGGTCTTCTTTTCCGGCTTAGTCGCTGCGCTCGTGAACTACCACCGTCCCCTTTTTTCGTGGTGCGGAATTCCCGGCGTCTTCGCACTTTATATCGGCTATCTCGGTGCAGCGATCCTGCTTCGCAACCGATGGCGCATTGACCTCAGGCTCGCCAGTTTGCGCGACACCGGACGATTCCTCCTGGTTTTCCTCGTTGCCGAAGTCTTCACCGCCGTCGCCGGCATGTTGACTCTTTTGGGCGACGGGCTGATTCACCGTTCCGACGTGGCGAGAACCATCATCAACTGGTGGGCCAGCGACGCCATTGCCCTCATCACCTTTACTCCGTTACTTCTCATTTTTGTGGCGCCGCAAATTGACAGCTGGCTGAAATCGGAACCCGCTTCGCCTTTGCTGCCAGCTGTGTCCGCGCGTTTTTCACGACCTGAAATCTTCGAGATCGCGGCACAATGCGCGTCGGTCGTGCTCGCCATCTGGCTGGTATTCGGTTTCGCCCCGGCCATCCCGTATCAGCCACTCTACCTTCTGTTTGTTCCGGTCATCTGGGTCGCGGTCCGCCGCGGTTTGCCGGGAGCGGTGCTTACTGTGTTTGCCATCAACGTCGGCCTTACCCTGGCGGCCGGGCTCACCCAGGCGTCCCATGGATCGTTGCCGCGACTGCAACTCGCCATGCTCGCTCTTGGCTCGACCGGACTCTGTCTGGGCGCCGTGGTCAGCGAGGGCAAACGCGCGGAAGAGCAATTGCGCCGGAGCGAGGCTGGTTTGCACGAGGCGCAACGCGTTGCCCGGCTGGGCGGCTGG
>Ga0070765_100001635_pt1 | contig 13792 bp, 14 predicted proteins | sample HubBroMetageWFT5_FD_71516 | JGI IMG/M metagenome (GOLD analysis project Ga0070765, IMG submission 71516) | Warmed and freeze-thawed soil microbial communities from the Hubbard Brook experimental Forest, New Hampshire - Hubbard Brook CCASE Soil... | ecosystem: Environmental > Terrestrial > Soil... | reverse complement strand
CCGCCCGAGCTGGCCACCGGTGCCGGGGTGCGTCGGGTGATGCGCTGATCAGGTTCATCGGCACGCTCCGATGACTTGTGCGGGGGCGTGACGTCACACTCCCATGAGCGCCACCAACCTCGCCGACCTGTATGAAGCCCCCCTGATCGAGTGGGACCGCATCGAGACGCGGCTCGGTCAGGGAGTAAGCCAGGCCCCGGAGACCGGCGGCCCGAACCGCCACACCTCTTGGCTCGCCACCGTCAACCCGGACGGGAGCCCGCACGTCACCGGCATCGGCGCGCTCTGGGTCGAGGGTGCATTCTGGTTCGAGACCGGCGCCCGGACGCGCAAGGGGAAGAACCTGGCCCGCGATCCGCGCTGTACGTTGAGCGCTGCCACCCGCGAGTTCGACCTGACGGTGGACGGCGAGGCCCGCAAGGTGACGGACCGCGCCACGGTTGCCGCCATGGCCGGACGCTGGGCCAAGCAGGGCTGGCCCGCCCGCGTCGACGAAACCGGTCTGGCGCTGACAGCCGAGTTCAGCGCACCCTCGGCTGGTCCGCCGCCGTGGTTCGTCTACCGCCTCAGGGCCCGGTCGGCGACCGCCGTCCTCACCGTTGAGCCGGGCGGCGCCACCCGTTGGGAGTTCTAGGTCACGACATCGACGGGACCGACGCACCCACCTGGTGCAACTCGATGGCATTTCCGGCCGGGTCGTTGATGAACGTCTGGCGGTTGGCCCCCGTGCTCATGGGGTCGGCGACCTCGATGTGCTTCGAGCGCAACTCACGCACCACGGCGTCGAGATCACCGACGCGGATGGCGAAGTGCTGGCCCAGGTTGTGGGGGACCGGAGCCTGGACCAGGTGCACCTGTTGGCCGCCCAGGTCGATCCAGGCTCCGGCGATCCCGAAGTCGGGTCGGTCGGAGCGCAGGGTGCCCCCGAGCACACCGGTGTAGAACTCCACGCCCTCGCCCACGTCCGACACATTGAGGGCGACGTGGTGAATGGCGAGTGGTTCCATGGAAAGGGATTCTGTCCCGTCCGCCAGGGCTGCGCAACGGACGGGCCGCCAACCGTGTCCCGCGGGGATCCAACCCGCCGGTCAGCGATGCCGGAGCTGGGCGAGGCCTTCGACGGCGATCTTCTCGAAGACGTCGGGGTCGGTGGCAAAGACCGAGTCGGGGACCGGCCAGTGGATGACGAGATCGGTGATGCCCAGCGCCTGATAGCGCCCGGCCCAGTCCACGAAGGCGTCGACGGAGGCCAGGGGCTGCTCGGCCGTCGAGCCCTGGAGTAGCACCTTGTCGATCGAATCGAAACTCCGCCCCCGCTGGGCGCAGGCGGCTTCGAGCCCGTCCAGTTGGGCTCGCACCACTGCGGGGGCCTCGGACGCCGGCGCCCCGGCCGCATCGAGGGGATCCCCGTACGTCACCCACCCTTGTCCGAACTCGGCCGCCAGCCGGAACCCCCGCGGGCCGGTGGCGGCCACCACGATGGGCACCCTCGGCTGCTGCACGCCGCCGGGGACCATGCGGGCCTCGTGGGCGGAATAGTGGGTGCCTTCCTCGGTGGTCGATGCCTGGGTGAGCAGCGTGTGCAGCAGCGGGAGGAACTCGCCGAACCGGTCGGCCCGCTCCCGGGGCGGCCACGGCGCCTGGCCCAGGACGGTGGCGTCGAATCCGGTGCCGCCCGAGCCGATGCCCACGGTGAGGCGCCCGGCCGAGACGTCGTCCAGTGTCATCAGCTCCTTGGCCAGCGTGACCGGGTGCCGGAAGTTCGGCGACGTCACCATGGTCCCGATTCGGAGGCGCCTGGTGGCGGTGGCCGCGGCGACCAGCGTAGGGATGGCGCCGAACCACGGTCGGTCTCGGAAGCTGCGCCACGAGAGGTGGTCAAAGGTGTATCCGGTGTGGAATCCCAGCCCCTCCGCCTGCCGCCAGATCTCCCGGCCCTCGGCCCAGCGATAGGTGGGGAGGATCACCGTGCTCAGACGCATGAGCGCGAATCTAGGTTGTTGGTCGAGGCGTCGGCGCCGACGGGCGTGGGTGCGCCCAGGTCACCACGGCCGTCCGGTCGGTGTGCCGGTCCTCTTGTCCGTCCGACCCCCACCGTTCATGATCGACGTATGGACATCGACCACATCAGAGCCCGATTTCGCCGGCTCCACCTCGACGGAACCTTCATCATGCCCAACCCGCACGACCTCGGGTCCTGTCGGCTCCTGACCTCGCTCGGTTTCGAGGCGCTCGCCACCACCAGCGGGGGATTGGCGGCGTCGCTGGGACGACAGGACATGACGGTGAGTCGCCATGAACTGGTGGACCATGTCCGGGCCCTGTGCCGGGCTACCGACCTCCCGGTCAACGTCGATGCCGAACGGTGCTTCCCCGACAGCCCGGGAGGGGTGGCCGAGACGGTGGAGCTGTTGGCCGAGGCCGGGGCCGCCGGGTGCTCCATCGAGGACTGGAACCCCGAGACCCAGGAGATCGAGCCGGCGACGGTGGCCGTCGACCGGGTGGCCGTGGCTGCCGACGCCGCCGACCGGGTGGGGCTCGTGCTGACGGCACGGGCCGAGAACCACCTGCGCGGCCAGGACGATCTGGACGACACGGTCACGCGGCTGGCGGCCTACGCGGCAGCCGGGGCCCATGTCGTCTACGCCCCCGGTCTGAAGGACCTGACGGCCATCGGTCGGGTCGTCGAGGAGACCTCCGCCCCGGCCAACGTCCTCCTCGTCCCCGGCGGACCCTCGGCGCCCCGGCTGGCCGCCGTCGGCGTCCGACGGATATCGGTCGGGAGCTCGCTGGCCCGGATCGCCTACGGGGCCTTGGTCGAGGCCGCAGAGCAATTGCAGGACACGGGATCGTTGCCACCCGATGCTCCGTACCTGAGCCGGGCCCGGGCCGACGGCGCCTTTGCCGCCCCCCGGGCCTGACTTCGCCTGCGGGCAACCGGGGGGCACCGGCGCCGCCGGTCCACCACGTACTTCACCCGCTACCGCCTGGCGCCCCGCAGTCTGAGGGCGGACCGGGTCAGACGGCGCCGCCCCGGCGGCTCTCGACGGTGACCCCGACGGCGGCCGAGACGATGAGGGCCGCAGCCAGCGGGGCCATCCACAATCCGAACACGAAGGTCAGCGCAGCGAACATGGCCCCCATGCCGAGGATGAACGGCCAGATGCTCGAGCCGGGGAACGAGTCGACGGCCCCGGCCCCCTCGGAGATCGACCCTTCCGGATCGTCGTCCAGCCGGGGCTTCATCTTGTACGACCACCAGAGGTAGTACGAGCCCGGCAGCAGCCCGAGCAGCGCCGACCCCATGAGCATCAGGAACCCGGCGTCCTCGTAGCTGGTGAACCAGTAGACGACACCGATGACGGCGAAGAAGATTCCCGTTCCGGCCAAGAAGACGGCACTGATCCTCATGAGGGTGCTCCGACCGGCTCTTTGTCGTCCGAGGGACCAGGTGAGCGTTTGCTGTGGGTGACCAGCGTCCGATGCTCGGGGTGGTTGTAGTCCCAGGTGGGCCGTTCCGAGCGGATGGGCGGAAGGTGGGTGTAGTTGTGGTGGGGCGGCGGCGACGAGGTGAACCACTCGAGTGCGTGGCCGTCCCACGGGTTGTCACCGGCCGGCACCGGATTCCTCCACGAGGTGTAGAGGTTGACCAGAAAGAACAGGAAGGAGGCCCCGATGATGAAGGCTCCCACCGTGGAGATCACGTTGAGCCCCGTCCAGCCGTTGTCGGGCCGGTAGTCGGCCACCCGCCGGGGCATGCCGTAGAGGCCGACCAGGTACTGGGGCATGAACGTGAGCCAGAACCCGATGAACAACCCCCAGAAGTGCCACTTGCCGAGCCGGTCGCTCAGCATCCGCCCGAACATCTTGGGGTACCAGAAGTAGAACCCGGCAAAGCCGGCGAACACGGCCGTTCCGATCAGCACCTGGTGGAAGTGGGCCACCACGAAGTAGGTGTCGTGGGTCATGAAGTCGACCGGGGGCGACGCCAACAGCACCCCGGTCACCCCGCCCATGAGGAAGGCGAACAGGAACCCGATGGAGAACAGCATCGGGGTCTGGAAGCTCAGCTGACCGCCCCACATGCTGCCGATCCAGTTGAAGAACTTGATGCCGGTGGGCACCGCGATCAGGTAGGACAGGAGCGAGAAGAACGGCAGCAGGACCACGCCGGTGGTGAACATGTGGTGGGCCCACACCCCGGTGGACAGGGCGGCGATCGACATGGTGGCGAAGACCATGCCCTTGTAGCCGAACAGGGGCTTGCGCGAGAACACCGGGATGATGTCGGTGACCATGCCGAAGTAGGGCAGGGCCAGGATGTACACCTCCGGGTGCCCGAAGAACCAGAACAGGTGCTGCCACAGCACGGGGACGCCTCCGCCCTGCACGGTGAAGATGTGGGTCCCGAAGTGGCGGTCGCAGAACAGCATCACCACCGCGCCGAACAGGACCGGGAAGGCGATGAGGATGAGGATGCCGGTGACCAGCATGTTCCACGAGAAGATGGGGATCCGGAACATGGTCATCCCCGGGGCCCGCAGGTAGAAGATGGTGGCGGCCAGGTTCACGCCGGTGAAGATGGCGGAGAACCCGGTGAGGCCCAGGGCCATGAGCCACAGGTCGGCTCCCGCCCCGGGGGAGTTGATGGCGTTGGACAGCGGGGCGTAGGCCACCCAGCCGTAGCTGGCCGCTCCACCGGCCACCAGGAAGCTGGACATCATGGTGATCGAGCCGCCCAGGAACAGCCAGTAGGAGAGGGCGTTCAACCGGGGGAAGGCCATGTCGGGGGCCCCGACCTGCAGGGGGACGATGTAGTTGGCCAGGCCGCCGAAGGCGAAGGGCCCGGCGAACAGGTACATCATGAGGCTGCCGTGCATGGTGAACAGCTCGTTGTAGGTCTGGAAGGACAGCAGCGACGAGCTCGGGTTGGCCAGCTGGGCCCGCATGACCAGGGCCATGATGCCGGCGATGAAGAACAGGATCAGCGACGTGATGATGTAGCTCTTGCCGATGACCTTGTGGTCGGTCGAGGTCAGCCACTTGACGATCCCGCTCGGGCCCTCGTGGTGCCCGTGGCCGCTCTCCGCCGGGTGGGCACCGGGGGCGTGCCCGTCGGCTCCGTCGTGCTCCTCGGGGCCGATCAGATCGGGTGATTCGACGGTGGTCGTCATGCGGCTCCCCTTGCCGTGGCGGGCGACGGACTGGCGTTCGACGGGGTCGGGTGGGTGGCGATGGGCGGGTTGTTCGACGATGAGGAGCCCGAGCGCTGCAGGGTGTTGCCCTTTCGCACCTGTTCACTGGCCCACACCGAGAAGGCCGGCGGTGTGACCGCCTTCACGCTGAACAGCATCTCGGAGTGGTACAGCCCGCAGATCTGGGTGCACTGGCCGTTGTAGGTGCCGGTGTGCAAGACGGTGAGGTCGAAGAGGTTGGTCACCCCGGGAAGGGCGTAGCGGCTGAAGTTGAAGTCCCGGACGTAGAAGCCGTGGATGACATCGTCCGACACCAGGGTGATCTGCACCGTTTGGCCGACGGGCACCACCATCTGCGGGCCGTGGTTGTTGGGTCCCGCGGTGGTCTCACCGGCGATGCCGACGTTGAGCCCGGTGTAGTCGAACCGCCATCCCCACTGGAAGGCGGTCACCCGGATGTCGACCACCGGTTTGCCGGTGGAGCTGAGCGTGGCGTTGACGGGAACGGTGGCGTCCACGTTGTTCTCGGTGAGCACGGTGTAGAGGAACAGCACCGCCACGATGAGGATGGGGATGGCCGTGTAGAGCACCTCGATGGGGATGCTCTCGTGGAACTGGCGGGGCATCTCGTCGGAGCGCCGGCGGTAGCGGACCAGGGTCCAGAGGATCAGGAGCCCGACCAGGCCGCCGACGATGATGCCGGTGGTCATCATGCCCGAGTAGAGCTTGAAGGTGTCCTGGCCCTGCTTGGTGGCGCCGCGGCTGGCGCCGTAGGTCGGGTAGAAGTTGCATCCCGACAGCATCAGGGGCGTGCCGATGGCCGCCAGGGCGGCCCACCGGGGCAGGCGGCGACGCGAGGACCGGATCGGCGCACCCGGTACCGACGGGGTCCCCGGTCCCGGCCGGTCATGACCCCGGGGAGCGCGTCGGAAACCGGTTGTGATGCCTTTCACGGCGATGACACTAGTGGGCACGGGACCACAATTAGTAGTTCAGACCCGGCGCTGGTGGCCGGCAACGAATGCCCTGTTCAGCGGGGTGGTCAGGAGGGGCCCCCGCCCGGTTCAGGAAGTCCCGCCCTGGCCCCCGTCCCCGGACTCGCGCGCGGCCCACGAGAACACCCCGTGGGCCATGGTCGACGAGGCGGCGTCGGCACGCCGGGAGAACACGGTCTGCCGCGCCGTTCGGATTCCGGGGTCGTCCGGGGCGGCCAGCCAGGCCAGCTCGGCCAGGTGCCCGGCCAAGCGCAGGGCGTCATCGGTGCCGCTCCGGCCGGGGCCCGAATCGCCGGCCCCGTCACCGCCTGCGTCGATGAGGGCCAGGGCCCGGTCGGCCAGGGCCGCCGCCCCTCCGGCCAGGTCGGCCAGCTCGAGGGCCAGCGTCCGCTCCGGTGCCGGCTTGAGCGTGGCGGGGTTGCCGTCCCACCACCCTCCGTAGAGGCGCCACACCGTCCGGACGATGAACTCGGGCTCGTCGTAGACGGGCCGCAGGTAGGGGCGCTCCATGAGCCGGTCCGGCGGCTTGACCGTGTGGATGACCTCGTCGAGTCGGGCCCCGCCGTTCATGAGGGCCAAGGTCTGCTCCACCAGCGACTCGAGGAGCTCCGCCGTGTCGCTCAGGGCCCGGCGCACCCGGTCCCCACCGATCACCGGGTAGCCGTGGCCGGGCAGCAGGACCTCGGGCCCGCCTCCCGGCGAATCGAACAGGGCCAGCATCCGACGGAGGGCGTCGGCCCATTCGAGCGGGTAGCGCTGGACCTTCTGGGGGTTGCCGGCGTTGGGCGACGCCCAGATGAACAGGTCGCCGCAGCACAGCACCCGGGCGTGGGGGAACCAGGTCCAGGTGTGGTCGTCGGTCTCGCCCTTGGCGTGGTGCAACTCGGCGCTCGTGCCCCCGACGGTGAGATCGAGGCGGTCGCGGTAGGTGCGGTCGGGGTAGCGGTACTCGGTGGGCCATTGCAACGACTCGATGTTGAACTGCCGCCGGTTGATGATGCCGTTGTAGCCGGCCGTGAGGATGTAACGGTCGAAGCGTGCGGGCAGCGCCTCGTGCGCCACGACCACGGGTTCGGGCCAGCCGGCCGCCTCCGACTCCGCCGCCCACACCGGCACGCCGAAGACGTGGTCGATGTGACCGTGGGAGTAGACCGCCGTATTGAGCCGGCCCGGCGACCAGCGGCGGAGTATGTGGTGGACATCGGTGGCCATGAGGGCGCTGCCGGTATCCACCAGCATGAGCCCGTCGTCCGTGCTCACCGCGGACACATTGGCGAACGAGGGGACGAACGCCACACCGTCGGCGACCTCGGCCAGACCAGGGGACGGCCGCAGCGGGTGGATCTCGGAGGTGGAGACCTCGCCCCGCCAGAGCCGGTCGGCAATGGCCAGCACGTCGTCCGAGGCGTCCATTCGCTGCCTCCGAACCGCGCTATTCGGGTGGGGGCGGGGGGTTCGCCGGCGACGACGAGGTCACTCGCCCGGCGATCCTGCCCGCGCTTCGGATGGACTGCTTGACCCGGGCCTCGGCCGCGGGCCGGTGCTTGGCTGCCACCCGCTTCCCCGACTCCGCCACCACCGCGGCGGTGCGGCCCACCCAACGGGCGGCGCCGCCCGTGGAGGTCGGCCCGGTGGGGCGGGCCCGGGCGCCCCGTGGATTCGCCGGCGCCACCACGGTGGCCCGGACATCGATCACCGGGGACCCCGTGCGTTCGGAGACCACTCGACCGGCGTCGGCGGACCGGGTGAAGGTGGCCAGGCGGATCAGCCCGATGGCGCCGAACTCGATGACGATGATGCCCTCGATGTCGGGGCGCAGGGCGGGGATCACCGGGGCGAGGGCCACGACGGCACCCGTCACCGTGATCAGGACCAGGTGCAGTCGCTGTCCGCAGATCCGCAAGAGACCCAATGGTCCCTGGGCGGTCAGGGCCAAGCCGGCGAAGACGATGGCGGCGGCAACCAGCAGACCACCCCGGGCGACGTGGGCCGAAACGTCGACGAAGATCACCGCCACCGCCACCTCGATGGCCTGCAACACCCAGAAGGGGAGCCACTTCGGTCGGGCGTTTGCCTGTCGCCACAGGGCGAGCGGCCCACGCCGGATCCCGCCACTCACGGGTGCGGAGGAGGAACGGCTAGGAGGATGGGCCCGGGATTCCTTCGGCAGGGGGAGGTGCTTGGACGACGGGCGGAGCCGCAGGCGCCGGTGGGGTCACCGCCGCCGGAGGTGCGGCCTCGACCATTGCGTTCTTGCCTTGGCCGTCCTCCGCAGAGCCTTCCTCGATGCCCTTCTTGAATTCCTTCTGGGCCGAGCCCAGCGAGCGGGCCAGCTTGGGGATCTGGGTGGAACCGAACAGGACCAGGACCACCACGACCAGGATGATGATGCCATCAACGCCAAAGATCTCTGCTGAGGGGCCGAAGTGCACGGTGGTGTCTCCTTTGTTGACTGCGGTCACCAGGTTAGACCTGTCCAACCCGTCTCGCTGCGCAGGTCCCCACCTATTCGACGCCGCATCCGGAATGGATGGCCGCCTCAGCCGGCCAGGAACACCCCGAGGCACAGGGCCGCCACCGAGGCCACTGCGCCGATGGCACCCCAGACCGCCGTTCCCCGCCTGGTGGGGGACCGTTGATGGAGGAAGACGGCCACCCCGGCCACGACCACGACGGCGATCTTGACCATCAGCACGGCCTTCCAGGCCGATGAGGCCTGGCCCACCGCCAGGGCCCCGATGTTCCACAGACCCGTCACCACCAGGACGGCATAGGCCGGCCACAGGAGGCGGGCGAGGGCCCCGGCCACCGTCTTCGGTGCGTCCTCTCCCAGGGTCCTGAGGGTCGGAAGGAGCCCGGCCACGGTGAACTGCCCGCCCACCCAGATGGTGGCGGCCAGTACGTGCAGGATCAGCCGGAAGCCGCCGAGGGCTCCGGCCAGCGACGGCCCGTTGCCGACCGCGTAGACACCGGCTGCATGGACACCGGCTGCATGGACACCGGCTGCATGGACAATGCCTGCATGGACGATGGTCACCGGTGTGGTCGAGGACGTGGGTGCGTCCGGTCAGAAGACGTCAGCTACTTGCCCGACCAGTTGGGCTTGCGCTTCTCGGCGAAGGCGATCGGGCCCTCCATGGCGTCGGCCGATCCGAACACCTCGGGAACGGCGGCGTTGTTGAGCGCCCACCCCTCGGCATCGGGAACCTCGCCGGCCTGCTTCATCAGGCGCTTGGACACCCGCACGGCCAGCGGAGCATTTTCGGCGATGGTGTCGGCCAGGGCCAGCGACTCTTCCATCAACCTGTCCGCCGGAACGACCCGGTTGATGAGACCGAGCTCGAGGGCCCGCCGGGCGTCGATCGGCTCACCGGTGAGCGCCAGTTCGAGGGCAATGGCGGGCGGGATCCGCTTGGGCAGGCGGATGAGGGCGCCGGCCCCGGCGATGAGGCCCCGCTTGACCTCGGGGATGCCGAACTTGGCCCCTTCGACGGCCACCACCAGGTCGCAGGAGAGCATGATTTCGCATCCGCCCGCCAGGGCGGACCCGTTGACGGCGGCGATGATCGGCTTGGCGAATTGGCGCTGGGCGATGCCGCCGAAGCCGCCCTTGGCCCCCATGATGTCGCCGCCCTCCCCGGCGGTGAAGGCCTTGAGGTCCATGCCCGCGCTGAACGCCTTGTCACCGCTTCCGGTCACGATGACCACCCAGCAGTCGTCGTCCGTCTCGAGCTCGTCGAAGGCGGCGGCGAATCCCCGGGAGACGGCACCGTTGATGGCGTTGCGGGCCTCGGGTCGGTTGATGGTGAGGATCTCGATGTGGCCCCTGCGTTCGCGAAGCACTTCAGACACGGCGGTCTCCCTCGGTGGTCTCAGGTCGTGGCCAGACGGTAGCGCGCGGCGCCGCCCTGGACGACAATCGGCGCCCCGACGAAGCCCGCGACGTCCAGGTGGCCCACGGCCTCGATGACCTCGTCATCGGCCGGGGCCACGGCCATGTGGCGGCCGTCGGGCAGTCGGGCCAGCAGGGGGGCTCCGGTCGGGGTGCCTTCGCCGTCGCGGATCACCGTGGCCGCGATCACCGTGGCCGGGCTCGGGGAATCGACCTCCAGGGCCACGGGGACGGCGGAAGCGTCGATCCGCGACTGGTCGGCGGCGGTGTCACCGCGACGGAATCCCCCGGGAGGGGGCGCGGATCCGTACACGCCGAGGGCGTGCTTGGTGATGAACCAGCCCAGCCCGGTGGCCAGGCCCAACCTGACCGGTGACCCCCGGGTCGCGGACCCGTCGGACGAGCCCCGGAGCGCTTCGGTCACCGCCGCGATCCCGTGCGTGGTGTAGTTGTTGCCGGGGCCGCCGAAGTAGGGGAGGCCGCCGGTGACCGTGAGCCCCCGGGAGTCGCCCGGCGCCATCCCGAGCGCGTCGGTGGCCAGCTCGATGGCGGACGGGAAGCACGAGTAGATGTCGAGGACCTCGATGTCGTCGATCCCGACAGCCGCCCCCCCGCCGGCGGCAGCCGAGGCGGAGGCGAGGACGGCCCGACCGGCGGCGGCGATGGCCGGGGAACGGCCGGGGTCGGGGCGGGCCACCGGGAACCGGACGTCGACGGCTTCGGCGCCGGACCAGATGAAGACGGCCCGCTCGGCCACCCCGGCCCGCCGGGCGGCGGCCAGCGAGCACACGACGAGGGCCGCTCCCTGGTCCGATCCGAGGAACGCCGTCATGCGCTTGGTGTAGGGCTCGCACACGATGCGGTTGTCCGGCGTCGGGGTGGCGATGGCCGCGGCCGTCCTGGCCTCGGGGAACCACGCGAAGGGGTTGGCCTCGGCCATCGTGGTGAACGGGGCCAACAACTCACCCATGGCCCGGCGGTGGGTGACGGCGTCATGACCGGCGCGAGCCGCCACCACGCTCTCGAACAGAGGGTAGACGTGCACCGGCGCCATGAGCCCGATGGCCGACTCCGCCGGGCCGACCCCGGGGAGGTCGTCGCCCACCACCGCATCGGGGGGGAGCCCCTCCCTGCCGGGGTGGCGTGGCAACCCGGCGGCTCGCCGGGCCCGGGACGACCGGATGGCCTCGGCCCCGGCGATCACGGTGGCCGACAGGGAGCCCGCCGCGATGTCGGTGGCGGCCCGGCTGACCAGCCACTGCGGGGTGTTGCCCCCGATGGTGGTGACCTCCCGGGCCGCCGCCCCGACCCCGATGCGGGCAGCCAGCTCGGTGGCCGGGGCCGGGCCGCCACGGGTCATGATGTTGACCACCGAGAGCCTGTCGATGGCGCCCCGGAGGCGGGGCGCCTCGGCGAACGCCGCCTCGCACGCCCGTTCCATCAGATCGACCGGGGTCACCGTCTCGACCCGCTCGATGGACTGTCCCGAGGCGATGACCACCGGAATGCGCTCGGGATCGTGGGCGGTGGCGGTCATCGGGCAGGGTGGACACGGGCTCGTCCGGGGCGCAAGCTACCATCGCAGGCCCGGCAGGCACCGGCGGAACCGCACCGCCTGTTGCCTCCCGGCCATCCAGCACCCGCAACGGAAAGGTGGGAGCGTTGACCGCGAACGGAGACCCACCGGCGACCGGACCCGGAGGGGGAGGGGGCCTGCCCGACGGCTTCCTGTTCGGCGTGGCCACGGCCGGATACCAGGTCGAGGGCGGCTACAACGGGCCTGGGGAGCCGGCCAACAACTGGGTGGCCTGGGAGCAGGCAGGACGGGTGGAGCCGTCCGGGAACGCGGTGGGCTTCTGGGACCGACCCGAGGAGGCGCTCGACCGGGCCGCCGCACTCGGGTGCAACAGCTTCCGGCTGGGGGTGGAGTGGGCCCGGGTGCTCCCGGACGAGCGGGGCCCGGACCGGGCCGCCCTGGCCCACTACGGCGACATCGTCGGCGCTTGTGTCGACCGCGGCCTCGAACCGCTGGTGACCCTCCATCACTTCACCCATCCGGCCTGGTTGGGTGAGGACTTCTGGCTGCGCCCCGACGCGCCGGACCGTTACCGGGCCTGGGCGGAGATGGCCGTCGACGCCCTGGCTCCCTCGGTGCGCCACTGGGTCACCATCAACGAGGTCAACGTGTTGGCCACCGCGTCGTGGTTGCTCGGCATGTTCCCCCCGGGTCGCTCCCTGGTGTTCGATGACGCCGCCGTTGCCGCCGACAATCTGCTGGCCGCCCATGTGCTGGGCTACGAGGTCGTCCACCGGGCCCGCGCCGATGCCGTGGTCACGACCAACAACGCCTGTCTGAGCCTCTACGAGTACGACCGCATGCTCACCGATCTGCTGGTGGCCCGCAGCGCCGGCGTCGACCGGGGCGAGATTGCGGCCTGGCTCGACGAGCGACGACGCCGACACGACTCCCTGCTCCCCGCCAACAGCGCGGCCGAGCGCGTGCTCCGGAGGCTCAGCGCCGCCATGTCCCCCTACCGGCATCAGCGGGGTGGCGGTGGCACCCGTGGCGGGCGCGGCCCCCGCCTCCCGCGGCGGGCTCTGGATGCCATCTACGACAGTCCGCACGAGCGCACCCTCGATGCGCTCGCCCTCGACTACTACGACCCGATGGCGGCCCGCCACTTCCGGATGCCGGGGCACCGCACGGCGGGCGGCCGTAGCCACCTCCCGACCCGCGAGCTGTGGGACGACGTCCCCGATCCGGCCGGACTCAGCCGCTGGCTGGGCGTCCAGCACGCCCTGGTGCCCGGGTTGCCCCTGTGGGTGGTCGAGAACGGCATGTGCAACCGGGTGGTGAACGGTCGCTCCTACATCCGCCAGGACGGATGGGACCGTCCCCGCTACCTGCGCGAGAACATCGGCGCGGTGGTGGAGGCGATCGACCAGGGCGTGCCCGTCACCGGGTACTGGCACTGGTCACTGGTCGACAACTACGAGTGGGGATCGTACGAGCCGCGGTTCGGGCTCCACGGTGTGGACCGCCATCGTGGCGAGCACGGGATGCGCTGGCTCGACTCCGATTCCCTGGGAGACGACTCGGCTGGCACCTACCGGGCCATCATCGCCGGCCTGCGGGCCGGCGACCGGTCCGCCCTCCGCCCGCACTGATCCCGTCGTGGCGGTCAGCCGTCGTCGGGTCGACCGAGTCCGGACAGCACCTGCTCGGCCTGGGCCACGATCTGGGCGACCAGGCTGGCCGCCGGTATCAGCGTCTGGATGGCGCCCACTCCCTGGCCGGTGGGATAGCACTCGCGCTCGGGATCGATGTCGGGCGTGTCGTCCCCGCCGCCGAGGTGAAAGGCGCCGTCGTTCATGGACCGGCCCAGCTGGGCGGGAAAGGGGCTGAGCTCAGCCGGGTGCTCCTCGAAGAACGTGGTGTACCGGTTGCGCACCACGCGCATGGTCTTGCCGGAGAAGGCCCGGCTGATGGTGGTCCCGTCCTCTCTGGTCTGGATCAGCGCGTCCTTGTAACCGGCCACGCTGCGGGCCTCGGGGGTGGCGATGAACCGGGTGCCGATCCACACCCCGTCGGCCCCGAGGGCCAGGGCTGCGGCCAGGCCGCGTCCGTCGAAGATCCCACCGGCCGCCACCACGGGGATGTGGGCGCCGACGGCGTCGACGATCTGGGGGACGAGGGGCATGGTGGCGAT
>Ga0070765_100001634_pt1 | contig 13798 bp, 6 predicted proteins | sample HubBroMetageWFT5_FD_71516 | JGI IMG/M metagenome (GOLD analysis project Ga0070765, IMG submission 71516) | Warmed and freeze-thawed soil microbial communities from the Hubbard Brook experimental Forest, New Hampshire - Hubbard Brook CCASE Soil... | ecosystem: Environmental > Terrestrial > Soil... | reverse complement strand
CACCAGCGGCTGTGTCTATACACAGTCCAGCGATTATTTAAACGCGGAGCCTGGTTGCACCTCGAGTGGGGATTGTTTGCGATCATGCGCTACCGGTTGTTCCGGGCTTAACCAATGGTTTGGCTTGGCGGCGGCAGCTCCCACAACCAACGCAACAATCGATCTCACCGGCAAGTCCTGGCAGTTTTTATTTGAGGCCCAAATGAAGAGGCCCGGCACTATTAACATTGAGCTGGGTTCGCATATGATGCAGTTTGCGTTGAATTACATTCTTGCAGACGGTTCTACTAACTCGAATCATTACGCGATCAATTCTGCGGTTCCCGTCCTTACGCAAGTCCCGATCAGTGTTAGCCCGAATCCATGCGTTGGGCCGTCCTCCGGCACGGGAACTTGTACGATTACGTGGGCGGCGCCGCCAGGACTTTCAGCCGTAACTGGTGTGGCTTACAGGCTGAAGTATCTTCCCTGCCACTCTGGAACGCTAACAATTTACGGCAACGATTGCCCCGGCGGTGGGAAGATGATCGTACCCAACCTGAAATTCCATCCCGATGTGCTCTCAGCCGGTTTCAAGGCAGAGGATGGCTCGGGCTCCTGGGAGATTGATCCGTCCAAGAACTGGAACTGGGCATTTACGAGCGATGTTCCAGATTGTTTGCCAGGGCAAAACGCCCATAGCTGCAATTCGAAGTCCCCGTCGGGGACTAGCTACACTTTCACGACGCAACCTCACACAACCTACACTTTCTCGCTGTTTGCTTTCACGAGTGGCGGCAAGCGCTAATTTTTCGCGTCGAACGACGATGGCGAAACCTTGTTGAACGCCCTAAGGCGAGATTTCGTTCGCACGGCAGCCAGAAATGTTGGCCACGCTAGGCATTTCTTTTGCCGCGGAACCAAAATGAGTACGCCAGCAATTTGGCAAATTCGGCACTCACATAAGCCCAGTGGTCTGGCCGCTTCCACCATTCTTGGCGTCGAAAGGTGCTCAGTTCCTCAGGTACCGGTAAATAGGAGAGCTCCATATCGCGAAACGCCGCCATACGGCGGCAGCACCAACGCACACGTCGCAGATGGATGCTCGTACTAACTAAGGTCATCGATCGAATTTTTGGTACGTCGAGATATGCGGCAAGCGCTGAGAGCTCACCGAAAGTCCCGACCCGCCGGACCAAAGCCGCACTCACACGCCGAACTCCACTGGAAAGGTCAATGAAGAAATGTCTTTGAGCAGGCGGCAAGCTTGCGGTTAAAGCGCGCAAGTTTAGGTCCGAAAAACCGAGCTGATCCATCTTCCGGACCTCAAATCGTCCGACGCTTATAATGAGCCTTGGCGCAAATCCTTGCCGAAAAAGCTCTAAACCAAATGCTTTTCTCTCTTGCAGCCCGGCAAGAACGAAAATGACATCGGGATGTGAAGGATTGCCGTTTACTGCAAGAAAGTCCCAAGGTCCCTCGAGACCAGGGGGACGAGAGACGCTTAACTGTTGGACAGCCTTTGAGAACGAGAACACGAAGGATTGCGCGGACGCCGCAGGCAAATTCTATCATTCACGGCAACGCCATGCGAGGGTGACCCAGCAGCAGAGACCGAGCGTCTCTTCAAAGCTGTTAACTAATGTCTTGGATTATTCCTGCACGACTATTGCGACGGCGTTACCCGCGGAGCCTGAGCCCACGCCGACCACAACGCCCCGGAAGCACATCAAAGAATTGGAAGATAGTGTATTAATTCTTGAAACTAAGAAGCTTCCGTCAGTTTGCAGCTGAGCATCGAATTCAACACCCTGTCCAGTTTGTAGATTGGCCGGTTGTCCGTTTTCAGTGGCGAACAGGGTGTTGGGACCAGTGACGATGCGCACTATCTGGCCCGTGTCTTGTAACTGAAGAGTGTAAACATTGAGCGTTGGGTTCGAAATTATGGTGGCTCCCGCGTCTTGCAGATCCGAGAGACTCTCTGGATTGCTAAGCGCCTCTACGTTTAACTCTGGCGTAATAATGTAGTTGCCGTTCGTATCGACCTGAAGGGAGCGCTGTACATCGAAATCGATCATCAAACTGGAAGTGAGGTTCGGTTGCAAGGTCACGTTAATCGGCAGACTCACCGCCACATTGGCGAGCCGCACGCCAGGAGTGGTATTTGCGTTCAAAACCGCCACATTGCCCTGGGCATCTGCAGTCGTGATTTGAGCGTTTGCAAGCGCTATGTTCAGCGAGGTGTAGTTCCCCATTGGGGCGTTACTCGTTTGGAAGGCAAGCGTGGGGGCCAACTGCAGGTGGCGAAGTTCAATCTCCTGCACTCCGTTGGTGATGCTGGTAGAGACGCCGTCTGAACCAACTAGAGTAGCTCCGGTCACGTCGATTCGAAACGCCACTACTCCATTAGCTGGAGCGTCTGTCAGGAAAGCCGCCATTTTGGCGCTCGATCCTGTCGCAGGGGAACCGGGCCGAGTGGGCGCCCCAGTGCATCCGCCCAGAGTCGCTAGGAGTGCCGATGCCAGCGAATACCAGATCCAGCGCTTTCCTGCCCTTGACATGAGATGTTACCTCGCTTGCTTCCCTTCCATGTAAAGTTACCGCTTCTGGGTGGGTAACGCTGCTGGTCTAGCAGGCAGAAAGGGGTCAAGGTCGGACGTAGGGGCGGCACTGTACTTCAGGACAGTGGAAATGTTGTAGGAGATATTAGTCAAACGGCACACTGCTCAAAACCTGTGGATCCTCACGATCGTCAGATAGTTCCTCTAGGAGCTGATGGCCTGTTTAATTACTGTCTTATAAGCAGTTGCGTGAGGATGCGATATAATCAGACAGGAGTACCCCATGGTTTGGTCCCGTATCTCCATTTGCGTCGTCGCGCTTTCCATACTGGTCCCGGCGCGGACCGCGGCTCAGAAAGTAACATTGCCCATTGATGCGCTTGTGGACCGTATCACTACTCGAGAGCATCATGAAGTTGAGGCTATACGACGCTACAAACCGATCATCGAAACCTATATACAAGACGTCCGCTCAGATAAGCAATTGGGCGCAGTTCCGGTAAAGGATCATTACTTCATCGGCGTGGCGGACCTGGCTAAAGGTGAGGTGCTGCACTCCATGGAGTCTAAAGGAAACCCTGCAAAGCACCTGAGCCCAAAGGAGTTAATAGCGGGAACTCTGGCTCCATCCTACGTGCCAGCGGGCTTCTTGGAAATGGCCTTCGTCGATCCCCAGGGATTTAATCGCCACCATTACGTGTTCGAATACGTTCATCGCGAGTTTCTAGGCAACGTGCGTTGTCTGATATTTGACGTGACACCGGCTCCGAATTCAGGGAACGGGCGATTCCGAGGACGAATATGGGTGGAAGATCAGCAATACACAATCATCAGGTTCAGTGGGGTCTTTGAGCCTGTTGTTCGGCAATTTGGCTTCTATCTCCATTTCGATAGTTGGCGGGAAAACGTAGGTCCCGGTCTTTGGGTTCCTGCGTACATCTACAATGGTGAAGAAGCCCTCTCGAACACGGTACTTGGACATGTCAGCGAGAAATCCCAAACGCGCCTTTGGGGCTATGGGCGCAAGAATGCGGTATTGCCGGAAGAATTCAGCGAAATGAAAGTGGAATCCACTAACGTTACAGACGAAGTTGATCAGGGCAAGGACAGCACGCCGCTGCAACAACAGGATCAATTCGTGGGCGGTGGAGCGGAAAATGCTCTCGTGAAGTTGGAACATGCGGGATTGGTCGCGCCAGCGGGTGATGTCGAAAAGATGCTCAATACGGTCGTAAACAATCTGGAGGTGACAAATAATATTGAGATACAGCCAGAGATTCGATGTCGAGTTCTACTCGCCTCAACGCTCGAGTCTTCGTCAATGGGCCACACAATTCTCATTAGCCGTGGTTTGCTCGATGTACTCCCTGACGAACCTAGCTTGGCCGCCATACTGGCCCATGAGATAGCGCATATTTTGCTCGGCAGAACAGCTGTTCCTACCTGGGCTTTTGCGGATCAGTTGATCTTTCCCGACGAAGAGAGCTTGCAGAGGTTTTCATTTTCCGAGAGCGAAGATGATGAAGATGCCGCGGCCCAAAAGGCGCTCGAACTGCTTAAACAATCACCTTACAAAGACCGCCTAGCGAGCGCTGCCTTATTTTTGCGGGCGCTTGATTCCAAATCAAAGGAACTGACCGCTCTAATCAGCCCTCATCTTCGCACTCCCGCTTTTTTCAACGATGAGCTGCTCAAAATGGCACCGCCTTTGGATCCGGCTAGCTTGGAGCAAGTCGCGGCATTACCGTTAGGCTCCAGAATAAAACTCGACCCCTGGAGCGACCGCCTCGAATTGCTTAAGAACAAGCCTGTGCAGATAGCTTCTTCGTGGGAGAAAATGCCTTTCGGATTGACTCCGTTCTATCCCTACATAACTCGCAAGGGCGATACAACAGTTCCAGCCGCTACAGCTCAACCGAAGGCACCAGGCGGTTTTTAATTTACTGGCCGAGTACCCGTTCAGGAACCACTAATTAGTTATCGGACGAACCTTTCGTCGAAGTAAAAGCGACGTGTCGAGCAACGAGAGTAGGACCGCCCTGTGGTCCTGACTTAAATAGAAGCCCTCGAACCGCCACAGTTTGTCCTACCCTGACGCCAGACGTGCCCTGCGGAAACTCCTCATAATCCGTCAGACCCTGCGACACAAGCACGAGGACGCTAGCCGGTCCTGGCGCACCTTGAACTTGTAGCACGAACTGGTGGGGACTCACGCTCGTCACCGTTCCATTCAGTGTTCCTTGTTGCAAAATAATCTGATCCGCAGTCGGAGTCGATTTGTTGGCTCGTAGAATGACCGCCGTGGTTTGGCCGGCAATGAGATCGCCTTGGCCTTGAAATTGGCATCCCGAACAATTTGCAACTGCGGGAGCAAGATCGTCGTTCTGTAGGCTGAATGTCGTGAGTGCGTCGATCGCAGCCAGGGTTTTGCTTCCAACCCCAGGCGCTGCCGGACCGCTCGCATTATTGACAGTGACGATCATTGAGTCAACTGCCGTCTTGCCCGCAGCATCTATCGCAAAAGCTTGCAATACGTGTGAGCCGTTGCTGGTCTTAGTGGTATCCCAAGTCATCGTGTAAGAAGGAGCAAGAATCATGCTGCCGAGATTCTTACCATCCAGTAAAAATTGAACGCTCGGCACGCTCGTTCCGTCTGACGCGTTTGCCGAAATGTTGATCGTCCCGGATACGGTTACACCAGAGGATGGCGCGGTTAACGAAACCGTCGGCACGGTGTTCTTATTGTTTGAAACCGTTACCGCGACGACCTTCGAGGTAGTCTGCGCACCAGAAGTGTCAAACGCCGTAGCTGTCAAGCTATGCGGCCCGTTACTCACCTTGGTTGTGTCAACGGAAATCGCGTAAGGCGATGTCAGAACCTCCGCGGCCAAACTTACTCCGTCCATCGCAAATTGAACTCCGGCAATGCCGATACTACTGGCGGCGATCGCCGATACCGTCACGGTGTTTGACAACTTCGCCCCCGAGGTCGGGGATGTAAGCGATACTGTGGGCGCTGTGTTCTTGTTATTGGAAACCGTTACCGTGATTACCTTCGAGGTGGCCTGTGCGCCGGAAGTATCGAACGCGGTAGCCGTTAAAGTATGCGGCCCGTTGCTTACCTTCGTTGTGTTCCAGGTAAAAACGAAAGGAGAACCTGGAATCTCCGGGCTCAAACTGATCCCGTCCAGTGAGAATTGAACTCCGGCAATGCCGATGGTGCTGGTAGCGATTGCCGATATCGTCACGGTGTTGGACAACTTCGCGCCGGATGTCGGAGCTGTCAGCGATACGGTTGGACCAGCCTGATTAATGGCGTTGGAATCGGTGACGACGACGGGGTTGGAAATTGTCTGATTTCCGGCCGTATCGTAAGCGACCGCGGTCAAAGCGTGCGATCCGTTCTTGCTCTTGGTTGAATCCCAACTTACAAAGTACGGCGTATTCGTGACTTTACTTCCAAAGGCAACTCCGTCTATCAGGAATTGCACGCCAGCCACACCGATATCACTAGAAGCATTTGCGGAAATAATAACGCTCGAGCCAGATACTTTCGCGCCCGGCAAAGGCGATGTGATCGTAACCGTAGGCGGGTTCGTGCTCACCGTGTTGGTCACCGTTACAGTCACCGGATTAGAGCTCGCACGGTTTCCCGCGGTATCAACGACGATGGCGGTTAAGGTGTGCGAACCATTTGCGCTTTTCGCTGTATTGTAAGTTACCGAATACGGGGCGGTCACGACCTCGGTTCCAAGATTTCCTCCGTCCACTTCGAACTGCACTCCGGCAACGCCGATCGCACTTGAGGCGTTGGCCGAAACGGCAACATTGCCCGAAAGTTTCGCGCCTTGAACAGGTGCGGTGATTGTTACTGTGGGCGGATTTGTTGTAGTGACGCTCCCAGCTACATATGCAGTAAGCGAAAATGTATAGGTCGTATTTGCCTGCGCGTTAAATGCATAACTCGTTCCGGACGGGGCGTTCGGATTGCAGTTCGGAGCGGTTCGGCCCGAGAAACAGTCAGGAACGTCAGCGGTGAAGGCCCAATTCCAGTTCTTAGAGGGATCAATTTCCCATGACCCTGTGCCATCAGGTGCCGCAAAACCCGCAGTAAGAATATCGTCGTGAAATTTCAGCGTGGGTACAATGGTTTTGCCACCGGTCGGACAGTCCGTGCCAGTAACGGCATTTGGGCTCGGGCAAGACCAGTATTTCAGGCGATAAGTCACGTCATTTACTGCTGATAGACCCGCTGGTGCCGTCCAAATGATCGTGCACGTTGCTGTCCCGGTTGATGGGCCGACACAGGGATTCGGATTAACGGAAATCGGTACTTGCGTAAGCACAGGTACGGAGGAATTAACCGCGTAGTGGTTCGAGTTAGCGGATCCATCCGCCAAGATGTAGTTCACCCCAAATTGCATCATGTGCGAGCCGAGTTCCATATTAAGCGAGCTGGATCTCTTCAGCTGCGACTCAAATAGAAACTGCCACGGATTGCCCGTGAGATCGAGCGTCGCATTGGTTGTTGGGGCGGCCGCCGCCAAAGCAAACCATTGAGTAAGCCCGGAGCAGCCTGTAATACAAGAATGCAAACAATCGCCGCTCGAGGTACATCCCGGTGCGGCATTCAAGAAATCGCTGAACTGAGTGTAGACGCAGCCTGAGGTGGAGTAAGATCCGGTGTTGATGCAGTTTGATTCACTCATTTGCTGATAAGAACCGTATAGCATGTCGCTGAGGTTCTTTTCGGAAACAGCGACAGTGAGTGGGCCCATAGCACCGTCACTGACTCCGCCAACCTGCAAATGCCAATCCTTGCCTAAGACATCGCGCATCACTTGCCAAATGTCATAGACGCCCTCAGCCCACACACCCAATTGGAAAGAGTCGTCCGCTCGGTGATTAAATCCATCGCACGGCGGGTGACCGCCGAAATCGCCACAGCTTTCACCGCCTCCGCCGGAACGCACGTATCCTCGAACCGGACTAACCCCTTGAGAGCATAATTGCGGCGGCAGACCTACGATTTTGCAATCCGACAACGTTGTTTCCGACCAGCCCTTTGGATATCCGGAGGATATATAGGGCAAAGCAATCTGTGCAGCGATGTTTTGCTCAACGCCTTGAAGCACAGTTGCATTGCCAGGCGAGACACCGGGTGAAGTTAAAACCGTTGTCGCATTATCTGCATCCGGATCGCCGATGGAGCGCAGAAATTCCACCATTCTTGCTGCTCCGGAAAACCAATGGCCTGTGGCACGAATTGCATTGATATGCCCATGGCCCGGCGCATTGTTCCCACCCGCTGCAGCGGACAGATTGTTGAAAGAAACAAATGGGTTTTGATAACGATCTTTAAATCCTTGCAGGAGCTGTTCCTTCATCCATTCATCACCGGATAGGAAATAATACGTGAAGGCACCCCAGTAAACGGAATGCTCCATAGCGTTGAGATCGTCCCCCCAGTTACGCATACCGCCGTTCCAAACGGACGGCAAAGTATTCGATTTCGGATCGCCCCAAGGGAAGAAGCTGAGGCTGTTACACTCCGCTACGTTGGTACAGAGAGAGCGAAAGCCGGCACCAGCTCCAGATGTCGTCGGTGTATCAGAACGCGGGAGAGATTTTTCAACGATCATGCGATACCAGTGCGAAGCCCACACGTATCGCCCCGGAACGCTGCCTGCAGTACCGGCTCCGCCGCGCTGAAGCCAATTTCGCAAGAAACTATTCCTCTGCTCAAATTGGGTTCCGTCTGAACCTCCGGCGTACGGCCAGCCCCAGTACCGAAACGCCTTCATGCCTGTATAAGTGGATCCTGGTTTCCAAGTGAAGTTCGCTGACCCTATGTCCCCCACACATTGCCCGGGGGCAGTGGTGCACAGTCCGAGACCTATGTAGTAATGATCTTCCGCCACCGGATCCGGAATATCGTAAAAAAGTGGGCCGGTTCCGGAATTCGCGTTCTTAACAGCGTTGTAGTACGTGCCTGTTTGCGGCCGCGCCAACATGTAGTGCTGGAAATAAAGAAAATTGTTCTGAGCTATGGCAGGTGTTTGTGTTCCCGCGTGGAAATTCCAGTAAGTATCGTGGATGGAATATTGGGGCCAGCCCATGGCGTAAGACACCGCGGAAGTTGCGCTGGCGAATTCTTTTTGGTTCGGCCAAATGCCGATTCGAATTTCGTTGTGGTTCGCTATACCCGGCTGAAATTCCAAAGACTTCGGCCAGTACATGGAAAACTGATACACACCTGTCTCTATACCATTGGTGCCATCATCCAGATCAGCCCAACCGATCGGATATTCTGTATTTCCTCCGCTTGCGATCGGCGCGCCATTCTTGCTGATTTCGTATCCATTCGCAGCGTAGTTCCAGTTTCCCGGGATGCCCGCACGCGGAATCGGCGAGACCGCACAACCGTCCTGTTCATAAGTGCAGTTAGGAGCATTCGTCCAATGTGGCCATTCGCCATTCTCCGAATAGGCCTGGTACAAATAAACGTTCTGATTTGCGCCAACTGTGCTGATCGTCCCGGACGAGGGGATGGCGGTGTGATTCGCGAAGTCAAAATTTCGAGACGAAGGGGACCCAAGATTATCGGTGAGGCGTGCTTCAAACTGTGTAAATTCCTTATACGCGTTTGTATAGTTGGGTGTCGTGCAGCAGTTCGCCGGCACGTCTGCGTTGCGCAAAGCTATGGTCACCTTGGTGTCACTATGATTCGCCCAGAAATGCATTCGCGTGCGCCAATGCATATAGACATCGCCAACGGCACTGATCATGTCACCCTGGCACATCAGAGCCGAACGCATCGGCCCATTCTCTTCGATCGTGCACGTTGACTTACTGTCCAGGTTCGAAGCATAGGGAGTTGCGCAGGTCGTGGCACCGCGATAGTTCGTGGGAATTGGTCCCGGCGCGCAGGATACGGAATCCGTGGTCTGCAAAGCGTATTGCGTGTGCGATGGTCCCAGCAAAATCAGCCCATCGAACGGTCCGTGACCAGACGACGAAACAAGGTGCGTCGAGCCCACTTGTATGTCGTCAAATAAGTTGTAATTTGTTTGTTTGATCAGAAAAGTCGCTGCGCCAGTCTGCACCACGATGTGGTTCGCATCCGGACAAGCTGCAACCGGTGCGCCGGGACCCGAACATTGCTGCGCCATATTGGATGCCGGAAAATTCCCGCCACCGGAAGCCACTTGAACTAAACTGATGGTGGTATCGTAACCAGGGGTGCCTTCAGCAAAAGATGGAAGTTGGGTGTCGACCAGCACCCATTCGGCGTTTCCCGACGGCCACTTGGCCATGCATCGAAATTGCGCGTTCAGCTGGCCAGAACCATTAGTCAACTCTAGCGTTGTTGGTGTGCCTTCATTCTGAGGTTTATCTTGCGTGCCCGGACAATCTATCCCCGCACTGTCCGGAATTCCTATTCCAAATGTTACCGGAGCGTTCGTGCGGGTGCCCGTCGGTGCCACCGTCGCCATTCCGGGCCATTCAGCAGGTTGCACAACAATCGGCACGTTCAGACTTTGAGCTTGAGTAAAAGATGGAGCGGATAGAAGGGCGGCTAACAGTAAAACGCACCCGATTGTTGCCGTTTGCCGAAGATTGCCATTCGTGCTAAAACGCAAAGAATAAATCCACGGAACAAATCTGCTTTGTATGTATTCTGTGCTTTTAATTCCAGGCTTCATTTGTTGACCTCAGAAGGCGAACAATCTCAATGGATAGTCGCTCCGATGGGTTCTGCGTTGTGCCAGAACATTCACCGCGTATCTGCGAACGTACAGGTCTGAATCGTGCGACTACAATGGGCCGCTTCTGATTTGGGTGTGAACTAGTGTCGAAACCCTTACTCAGCACATCAGAAATAAGTACTCCAGATTGAAACAAAGATGCGCTGGCAATTAAGTCCGTTCTTCGTCGAATTTCCGAAGAACGCGTGCCCGCAAGAGCGCAGAAATATTTCTGGTTCATGGTCTAAACGCCCTAATGGATTCAAACGTAGGCTACACGCTTCATTTAGAAAACTCTGCTGGTCAGAGGTGCAGGTCTTGGACCTGTACTTATGCCGAATCTCTCGCTCGTGTACGATTGAGATTGGATTGAAACTAGGTGAGTTATCGTGCCCTGTTTTGAGCCTGCTGGTAAACAGCCCTATAACGTTCAGCGAGGATGTCCCAATCTTTCTCTCGCAAGATCATTTGCCGGCCTCTCTCTGCTAGTTCTTCACGGAAAGTACCGTGGCAGATTAGCTGTTTCGCTTGGCGGCAGAAATCCTCGACATCATCCGCTTTAAACAAGAGACAGGGTATCTCTGGTTCAACTAATTCTCTGATTCCGCCCACATCACTTGCCAGCACAGCTTTCCTTTGTGCCATCGCCTCCAACGGCTTAAGAGGCGTCGTGAGTTCTGTGAGCCGGATGCTTCGGCGGGGATATACCAGCACATCCATCAACGAGTAGTAGCTCTGCACGTGTTCGTGCGCAACCTGGCCGACAGCCTTAATGTAATCTTGAGCCCGCAATTCTTGAATCGCTGCATTGATATCCTGGGAATCTTCGCCATGGCCGACAATCAGCATCTGAAATTTAACTCCCTCGCGGCGCAGCCGTTCACTGGCACGCACCATCCAGGCGATACCTTCATAGCGGTAGAGCGATCCGATAAATCCAAGCACCGGGGCGTCACCTAATCCTAAGTGTGCGGCAAGTTCGGCGTCACGCGGCAAAGCCGTGAATCTTCCCGCATTTACACCATTTGGAACATGAAATAGTTTTTTGGATTCGATTCCCCGTTCTCGCAAATCTTCAAGAATATGGCGGGCGATACCCACCACTGCATCAGCTCGTTTCGCGACATAGCTCTCCAAACCCCGGCTGATTTGGTATCGCGGTGAACTGACTTTTGTTTTCTGCTGGTCGACAGCCGCGTCTTCCCAGAAAGCGCGGATTTCGTAGACGAACGGAATTTCGCGAGCTCGAGCCGCTTGCAGCGCGGCCAGTCCACATAACGAGGGCGAGTGCGCATGAATCACATCAAATGTTTGTTCTTCAAGTATCTCCAAAATACGCTTGCGCAGAAGCCGCACGACGCTCATTTCGCGGAGCACCGGAAGGCGGCTTTGGATAATTCGCTGCTCGATTCCCGGTTTTAGAGCGGTTCGCCGATAAGCGATGCCATCGATAGTTAGTTCTTCTGCTCCGGCGTCATCTGTTCCTTGTAGCGGTCCGGTTACAGCTTGAGGAAAAAAGCCAATATGCTCTTGGGCGGTTATCAGGCTGTGACTGCGCACACTGTATCCGCTTAATAGAGGCCGTGAATGATCCAAGACATGCAGAACGCGATACTGCGTCAAATTTTCGCTGCGACGCTCGCCGGCTGACGAACTACTGATTTTCGGGCTGTTCGCACTTATAGATGGCATATTCTCTTGTGAGTGTGATTTTTTTTACGAATCTGTTTTCTTCAAAAACCAAGTTGGCAACCGGATTCTTATACAAAATGAACACGGGTCGCGGAGTTTTTTCGATAGATGCACATATATTCGTAACCAAGGTTCGCACAATTTTTTCGTTAAAAGGATTAAACATATACAAGACTAAAGGACCATCAGGAATTTTGTACTGCGTGGCGTCATTTAGCACCAATTCTATGTCCATGCATTGTTGTTCAGCGCTCCGATAGCTTCGGACATTTTCCTGCGCGATTTGATGCAGCTGAGGTGAAAATTCGACACCAATAATCTTTCGGAAAGGGTAGTTAGACGCGATGAACAGGACCAAACCTTTTCCCGATCCAATATCAATAAAAGTGTAGTCCTGATATCGAATGGAAAGAGCCACGATCATTTCGGCGATGATGTTCGGCGGACTCGCCTGATAGCTGTTGCCGAACGCGGAATTCGGGCTCTCGATGTCGAGTTCGCTGAGATGAATTTCCCCGCTGGTATCGACATGGTATTTTCGGTCGTAGTCGCTCTGTGCCTGTTTCAATCGTCGTCGGCCTGGCAGTATTTCCTTCACAACCGACGGCAGGTTTAGAACGAGGAATTTTACCGTTCCACCCAACCCTCTGCGTCTAAAGGACCGATCGGCTTTTCGAACTAAGGCGCGAATCTTCTGTGCGCCTCTCGTGGTAATGGAGGAAATCGGCATCGAGAAACTAGCTTAACCCACTCTGCAAAATTTGCTGTTCGGAATACGTGGCGACGCTAGGAATTGTGCACCCTGTTTGCGCTCCACTAATCGACTAAAAGTATGGCATGATGGTTATATTGATGTTAGGGCAAACGTTCCTGTCTTTATAAGCTTATAGCTTGCAAGTTGCTGACAGCACACCTCTTACGAATCGCCGCCGGGGGAGCATTACTCTGAAGCTCGACACTGTTTTGGGAACACAACTGCTTGACCTGATCTCCTCCTGGAAGACGAATCCGGAGCCCTCCGCCCGAGGGAATGTCCTCGAAGAACTGGAATGGTTTGTCGCGCAACACCAAAAACGCCTCGACGCTCTCGGGGCCTACTTCCTGCGTGATCAGAATACCATCTTCGGTTTTGGATTTTTCCTTCTGCAGAATCGCCCTTTAATGGGTTACCTGGGCGAGATCAAAATATTCAGCATTCCAATCCACTGCGTGCGTTTCGTCGAGCCGCCTTGTTTTCCTGATCAGTCAGAAGGTTTTGACTTGCTGCTAACATCCTTGGATAAATTTCCATCGACTGACGGTATTTTCATTCGCTCCCTGCCTCTGGATTCATTCCTATGGAATTATTTGAAGACCAATCAAGCGGTCAGCCGTAGGTTCCAGTTGTATCTACCCAAGGAGCGCTCGCAGCACTTCGTTGTCAAACTGCCTGCAACTTTCGAGGAATACCTGCAAAAATTCTCTTCGAAATCCAGAAGCAATTTGCGCCGTAGCGCGCGCAAGCTTCAGAAAGATACAGGCTCTGAGGTTCGCCTTGAACGAATTACTTCTCCCGAGCAGGTAGATTCGTTTGTCGACACTGCGGTAGAAATCTCAAAAAAGACTTACCAATGGCGGCTAGCAGGTTCGGGTCTTCGCGAACCCGACGTTCTTAAGCAGAGTTTCCGATTTCTGGCTGAACGCCGGTGGTTGCGCTGCTATCTGCTCTGGTGCGGCGACGAAGCTTGCGCTTTCATGATCTGTATTCAGCGTGGCGGAATTTGCCGGTCTCCCACCATCGGCTACGATCCCCGGTGGGAGAGATATTCTGTAGGAACA
>Ga0070765_100001632_pt1 | contig 13808 bp, 9 predicted proteins | sample HubBroMetageWFT5_FD_71516 | JGI IMG/M metagenome (GOLD analysis project Ga0070765, IMG submission 71516) | Warmed and freeze-thawed soil microbial communities from the Hubbard Brook experimental Forest, New Hampshire - Hubbard Brook CCASE Soil... | ecosystem: Environmental > Terrestrial > Soil... | reverse complement strand
GCTTCGGCAAAAGGTCGTGTGCCAGCGAGTCGGAGATGAAATGACCCGCGGTGGCGCTTTGCACCGCGATCAGCCACGGAGCCACTATCGCCACGATGATCAACACACCGGCAAACGGCCGCAATCCTTTTACCCAATGGATGTCGCGGTCGGCGATCGACAGGCAACCCGCCGTCAACAGCGCCAGCACCGGGCCGGGCGGCCCCTTCAGCAGCACTGCGACGGCTTCGGCCACCCAAAAAAGAAACGGAAGCGGCCAGCCGACCCGGCGGCCGGTTCGGGGCGCGATGTATGCGAGTCCCAGCGCGCCCTGTCCCGCGACAACGGCGGCGAGAAGCGCCGCATCGGTTTTGGCGAGGTGCGCCTCGACCACTACGCCCAACGCGCTCGCCGTCAGCACTGCGGCGATAAAGCCAGCGGGGCGCGAGTCGAAAAGCCGGGCGCCAAAGCCAAAGGCCAGCAGCACCGCGGCGGTTGCCGCCAATGCAGAGGGCAAGCGATAGGGCCATATCGCGGTGCTTTCGGGCGAGCTGAAAGCCGCAACGGCAGCCGCCTGGAGCCAGTAGATCCCGATCGGTTTTTTGTTGCGCGCCTCGTCCTGGAAGCGGATGCGAACGAAGTCGCCGGTCTCCAGCATCTGTCGTGTAGCCTGCGCGAAACGCGCTTCGTCGCGGTCGAGCGGCGGGATCGCGGCGAGCCCGGGCGCGTAGAGGATCAGGCACAAAAAACACAGGAGCGCGTAAGGCCTGATACCGCTCAGACCGCCCCCGCCCTCCCCCGTCAACACGCCGGACGGAGGAGCCCGAGTCAGCGGGACGGTGGGGGCCGACACGAATCGGAAGATCCGCATCTCAGCCCGGCTTGACGGCGGCGAGCTGAGTCACCGTCGCCATCGGCCTCCATAGTTGGTGCGGCCCGACCGGCTCGGCGCGGCTGACCGCGATGCGGGTCAGCGCCCCGCCGTGTCGGGCATGCCAATCGATAAGCCGCGCCTCGCCGTCGGTCGTGACGACATTCGCGACGAGGCGCCCACCCCGCAGCAGGCTATCCCACGCCCGTGCCAGCAAACCGGCAACGCCGCTCCCGCCGCCGATGAAGATCGCATGCGGCGGGGGCAGGTCCTTCAGCACCTCGGGTGCAGCGCCGAGCACGATACGCAATTCCGGCACCCCGAGCGCGGCGGCGTTACGGGCGATGATTGCCGCGCGCGCCGGACCCCGCTCGATCGCGATGGCGGAGCGGCCCTCAGCCAAACGCAGCCACTCGATAGCGATCGAGCCGCAACCTGCCCCGATATCCCACAGCGTTTCGCCGGGCAACGGAGCGAGCGCCGCGAGGGTTGCGGCGCGAACCTCGCGCTTGGTCAGCTGGCCGTCGTGCTCGAAAGCGGTGTCGGGAAGACCGGCGAGGCGCGGCAGTGCTCGGGCGCCGCAGCCAGGGATGCAGGAAACGGCGATCGTGTTGAGGTCGGGAACGCGGTTGTCGGCCCAGGAATGCGCCTCGCCGGCGATGATCGTTTCGCGGCTGCCGCCCAGATGCGCAAGCACGGTGAGTCGGCTCGGTCCCCAGCCCAGCTCGGTGAGAAGCGCGGCGACCGCTCGCGGCGTGCCGCCATCTTCCGACAGGATCAAAATGCGCCGATGGGGCGCGAGCTGCAGCCGCACTGTGTCGAGGGGCCGTCCATGCAAGGTAATCGCGGCGCAATCGCCGAGCGGCCAGCCGAGCCGAGACGCCGCGAGGCTGAAAGCGCTCGGCTGCGGCACGATCGTCATCTCCTCCCGCGGGAAGCGCCGGCACAGGGTGACGCCAATGCCGTACCACATCGGGTCGCCACTGGCCAAAACGGCCACCCTCGCGCCGCGGCGGGCTTCGATCGCATCGATCGTCGCCGTGAGCGGACGTTCCCAACGGATCCGCTCGGCGCCGTGCTCCGGCACTATGCCGAGATGGCGCGCGCCGCCGACGAGCACCTCGGCGGTCTCGATCAGCGCCCGCGCCGCCGGCGCGAGGCCGGCGATCCCGTCCTCGCCGATGCCGATGACGGCGAGCCAGGCTCTCACCGGGCGCCCGCGAGCGCGTTGACCGCCGCAGCGGCGAGCGCGCTGCCGCCACGCCGGCCGCGCAGGGTGATGAACTCGAGCCCGTGCCCGAAATCGGCGAGCGCCGCCTTCGCTTCGGCCGCACCGACAAATCCGACCGGAAAGCCGAGAACGAGCGCGGGCTTCGGGGCACCCTGCGCCAGCAGCTCGAGCAGCCGGAAAAGTGCGGTTGGCGCGTTGCCGATCGCGACCACCGCGTCTTTCAGGTGCGGCAGCCATCGGTCGACCGCCGCGGCCGACCGCGTGGTTCGCCTTGCCGCCGCCAGCTCTACCGTTTCGAGGTCGCGCAAGGTGCAGACGATCCGGTTCGGATCGCTCGTGATACCGGCCGCGACCATTGCCGAATCAACCAGGACCGGGGCGCCTGCGGCGAGCGCCTTGCGTCCCGCCGCAACTGCCCCCCTGGACCAGGTGAGGTCGCCGAGAATTGTGCCGTCTCCGGCAGCATGGGCCAGGCGCAAAGCGAGCGGCACCATCCGGCGTGGAAAGTCCGCGAGATCCGTTTCCTCGCGGATCAATGCGAATGAGCGCCGCGAGATCTCGGCCGGATCGCGGATGTAGCTGTATTTGTGATCAACGCCCTTCCGCGGCGCGGGCCCGTCCCGCTCCCCGCTTTGCCCCCACCCTTCCCTCCCCCGCTTGCGGGGGAGGGTTGAGTTCCTTTCCCTCCCCCGCAAGCGGGGGAGGGTTAGGGTGGGGGCTGGCTCAGGGGGCGCCGGCGGCACGGCAATTGGGCGCTGCCTCACCGCCGTTACGCCGAGGGTCCAAGCCTCCTCGGTCTCGACGCGGAGCCGTTGCTCCGGGGTCAGGGATGGATCGCCGGCGAAGAGTGCGGCGAGTCCTCCGGCGCGGTCGGTCTCGGCAAAGAATCGCGCGACGGAACGGACCTGGGCGGCATCCTTGGGTTCGCCATCGGCCGGCGACACGGCCCAGAGAGAAGGATACACCTCGGCGATGACGACCGCCCCCTGTTCGGGGGCCTGCAGACCGGTTTCGAATGGCCAGATACGCGCACGGTCCACCCAGCGCGGGTCGTCACGCAACGCGCGCACGATCGGTATACCGGTCAGCGCCTGGCCGCCGACCGAACCGGTGCCGAGCAATTTCCAGCAAGGCTGGGCGCTCGGGATATGCAGATCGACGAGCCGCCGCTCGACCAACCCTCCGTTTTCGTGTGCCCGATGGTGCTTCGGTCCGAGGAAGGGCGTATCGAAGCCGGGTGGGCGACCCCAGAAAGGAAAGCAGCCGTTGGACACTCGCCGGTTGAACTCGGCGGCGATCTGGAAGCGGTTGTTCCCGTTCTCCTCGGAGTCGTGCAGGAGACCGGCGATTTCGTCCCAGACGGCGCGCCAAGGCGGCCCGGAAAGACCAAGCCGGGCGGCGAAGCCCGAGGGGTAACCGAACGGGAAGTCGAAGCCGATAAGAACCCGCTCCTTGCGCTCCACCGCCGCCGCCAGCCAATCGGCGAGAATGGACTTTGCAGCGTGGCGGGTGGGCGGGTTCTCCAGCCTTTCCCCATCTTTGGCATGCCAGCAGATCCAGATGCTGTCGCGGCCGGTGCGCGGAACGGTTGCCGCGCTCCAATCGACCATCACGAACGTATCGAACATCATTTGTGGTGATGGTGATGACCGCCGGTGCCGATACCCCGCACGTGATGATGGTGACCAGTCTGCGGCATGCCCGCGTCTTGCTCGTAGCCGACGATCTGGGTGCGGTACTTGCACAGCTGGCAGTTCATCGCCGGCTGGCCGTGATCGAGCTCAAAGACCCGGTCCCGAAACGCGTCCAGCACGCCCTCGTGGTCGCGCAGATATTGCGCCTTGACAAACTCGATCCCGGGAAAGAGAGCGGCGACGGTGTCGGTTTGCGCATAGATCCGTTTGACCAAGACCCCGGTAAACAGGAAATAGGGGAACACTATGATCCGGCGGAAACCGAGTGTGGCCGCCCGCATCAGCGCGACGTCGACCCGGGGATGGGCGACGCCGCTGAAGGCGACTTCGGCCCACCCCAGACCGAGGCCTTCCCACAGCATGCGGGCGAGTTTGGAGATGTTGGAGTTGGCGTCCGGGTCGTTGGTGCCGCGCCCGACCACAACAAGCAAGGTCTCGCTGAGAGGTATTCGGCTCCCGGCCGCCGCAGCGATACGATCGGCCGCGGCGTGCAACAGCTTCGGGTCGATCCCGAGGTCACGGCTCAGGTGCACCGCAATACCAGGATTGTCGGCGATGAAACTGTTCATCTCCCAAGGCAGGTCGTTTTTGACATGACTAGCCGCAAACAGCATGCCGGGGATTGCCAGGATCCGCTGTGCGCCGCGCCCCGCCAGCAGCGCAAGACCGTCGCGGATCGTCGGGCGGGCGAATTCGAGATAACCCGTGGTGAAATCGAACTCCGGCAAACGCGGGCGCAACGCTGCAGCCGCCAGCTCGAATTCCTCGATCGCTCCGGGATCGCGGCTCCCGTGTCCGCACAGGAGCACCGCTGTCCCACTCATTGGCCGTTCCTTCCAGCGCCCACATGATTCCGGTCGTCGCCGACCGTTTGTTGTTGCTCGTAGCGGGCCTCGTCGTCGATGCCGTGTTCGGCGACACGCCGAGGCTTTTTCGCTACGTCCCGCACCCCGTTGTTCTCGCCGGCCGTGCGATCGCATTTTTTGACCGCAAGCTCAACCGTGAAGACCGCAGCGAGGCCTCGCGAAGCGAACGCGGGATTGTCACCGTCGTCGTGCTGGTCGGCGGCGCCGCGTTGGTTGGGGCGGCGGTCAAGGGGGTCTGCCGCGGCACCCTGATCGGCGGCGTAGTGGAAGCCGTGCTGATCGGGGTACTGATCGCGCAGCGGAGCCTCTACGAGCATGTCGCCGCGGTCGCGGCGGCGCTCGCCAGCGGCGGGTTGGCTGGCGGCCGGGAGGCGGTGCGGCACATCGTCGGCCGCGACCCGATGAGCCTCGACGTGCACGGCGTCGCGCGCGCCGCGATCGAGAGCCTGGCGGAAAATTTCAGCGACGGCGTCGTTGCCCCGGTCTTCTGGTACCTGCTGCTCGGCCTGCCCGGCCTCTTTGCATACAAGATGGCCAATACGCTCGACAGCATGATCGGGCATCTTACACCGCATTACCGCGCCTTTGGGTGGGCGGCGGCGCGCCTCGACGATGTGCTCAACACCGTGCCGGCGCCGCTCAGCGGCGTACTTCTTGCCGCGGCGGCGGTGTTCGCCTCGAACAGTCGGCCGGGTCACGCTCTCACGATCATGCTGCGCGACGGGCGCAAGCATCATTCGCCCAATGCCGGCTGGCCGGAGAGCGCGATGGCAGGCGCGCTCGGTCTGGCGCTGGCCGGGCCGCGGCGCTACCCCGAGGGTGTGGTCGCCGATCCATGGCTCGGCGACGGCAGCGCGCGGGCCGGAGTGGCAGACATCTGGCGGGGGCTCCAGCTCTATCGTCTCGCCTGTTTGATCCAAGGCGGGCTTTTGCTCGGGGCCTGGCTCGCGTCGCATGCTACGCTGCTCGCCTGAGGCGCGGCGGTCGAGCCGAGGCCAAGAGCGCCGAAAGATCGAGACTGTCTTCGAGATGATCGGCGAGCGAGTCGAGGGTGGTCTCGACATGATGCTCGTATTCGATCCCGCCGGGCTCCGCGCCCAACACCGCCAGAAATGCCCGGCGGAAGAGGTCGCTCGCAAACAGCCCGTGCAGGTAGCAGCCGGCGACCAGCCCATCGGCGCTGACGCAGCCGTCCGGGCCGCTCGCCAGGCGCAGCATCGGGCGCTCGAGACCCGGCCCGGAGGTCTCTCCGAGATGCATTTCATAACCCCGAACCGGCATTCCGGTCGCAAGCTCGACACCGGAAGTCTGGGCGAGGCGCTTGGTGTCGGTCAGAACGGTCTCGATGTCGAGAAAGCCGAGCCCGGGCACCGTTTGTTGTCGTCCTTCCAAACCGAGCGGATCGGCAATGCTGCGGCCCAGCATCTGGTATCCGCCACAGAGGCCGATGATTCGTCCGCCCTGGCGGCGATGCGCGAGCAGATCGATGTCCCAGCCTTCGCGCCGCAGGAACTGCAGATCTGCAATAGTTGCCTTCGACCCCGGCAGGATCACCACCGAGGCGTCGCACGGCAGCGGCCGGCCCGGCCGGGCCATTACCAGTTCAACAGCCGGCTCTGCTCGTAAAGGGTCCAAGTCGTCGAAATTGGCGATGCGCGGCAAAAGCGGCACCGCGATCCGGACGGTACTCTCACCCTCCCGCTTGGCGGATCCCTCTCTCTCCCCGCTTTGCCCCCACCCTTCCCTCCCCCGCTTGCGGGGGAGGGTTAGGGAGGGGGCGAGCGCCAACGAATCCTCGGCCGGTAGATGGGCTGCAGGCGCGAAGAACGGCACGACGCCAAAGCAGTGCATCCCGGTGCGGCCGGTAATTGCAGCGATGCCGTCATCGAACAGCCGGACGTCGCCGCGGAATTTGTTGACGATGTACCCGGCAAGCAGCGCCTGCTCGGTCGCCGACAGCAGCGCGTAGGTGCCGACCAGCTGGGCGATGACGCCGCCGCGCTCGATATCGCCGATCAGCACGACCGGGAGATCAGCCGCCTCGGCGAAGCCCATATTGGCGATGTCACCGGCGCGCAGATTGATCTCCGCCGGGCTTCCCGCCCCCTCGACGAGGACAAGATCCGCCGTTTCCGTAAGACGGGAGAACGAGCCGAGAATGGCCGGCAACAAGCCCGGCGCCAGCCGGCGGTATTCGCTCGCGGCGGCAGTGCGCCAGACGCGGCCGTGCAATATGATCTGCGCTCCGCTTTCCGATTGCGGCTTCAACAGCACGGGGTTCATGTCGGTGACCGGGGCGGTGCCGCAGGCGCGCGCCTGCAATGCCTGGGCCCGGCCGATCTCGCCACCATCGGCGGTCACCGCCGCATTGTTCGACATGTTCTGCGGCTTGAATGGCCGCACCTTCAGCCCTCGACGGGTGAACGCGCGCGCCAGTCCGGCCAGCAGCAGCGACTTGCCTACATCCGAACCGGTCCCCTGCAGCATCAGCGCGTGCGCCATCAGAACTCGATCCCGGGCTGTGCCTTGACGCCGGTGCGGAACGGATGTTTGACGAGCGTCATCTCGGTGACGAGGTCGGCTGCCTCGATCAGTTCGGGCCGGGCATTACGGCCTGTGACGACGACGTGCAGGTCGCGCCGCTTCCCCGTCAGCACCGTCACGACCTCGTCGAGCAGCAGGTAATCGTAGCGCAAGACGATGTTCAACTCGTCGAGCAATACCAGAGCGTAGGAGGGGTCGGACAGCATCGCCTTGGCGGTCTCCCAGGCGTTCCGCGCGGCGGTGATGTCGCGGGCGCGGTCCTGCGTGTCCCAGGTGAAGCCCTCGCCCATAGCCCGACAGATCACGAGATCGCCGAACCGTTCGAGGGCGACGCGTTCTCCGGTCGACCAGGCGCCCTTGACGAACTGGACGATGCCGACGCGCATGCCATGCCCCAGGCAGCGCAGCACCATGCCGAAGGCGGCCGTCGATTTCCCCTTGCCCTTGCCGGTGTGGACGATCAAGAGCCCGCGTTCCTCGGTCTTGGTCGCGAGCATTCGCTCGCGCGCCGCCTTGCGCCTGGCCATTTTTTCGTTGTGCCGGCGGTTGACCTCCTCCTCGGTTTCGACAAGCTCGCTCAAGGCTTGCTCCATTTTGCCAGATCCTCGCGGGCGCTGTTGCGGCGTGGGCGCCACAAGCCGCGCTCGATCGCCTCGACAAAGCGGCTGTTGGTCTCGGCGAGAGCGGCGGGATTGTGCTCGGCCATAAAGCCGCGCACCGAATCATCGGCCAGGTACGCGTCGTAGAGCGCATCGAAATGCGCATCGTCGACCGCCCGCGAGGTCGCGGCGAAAGCGAAGAGATAGTCGACGGTAGCGGCGATTTCGGCGGCTCCCTTGTAGCCGTGGCGCATCACGCCGGCGATCCACCGCGGGTTCGCCGCACGGCCGCGAACGACGCGCCCCAATTCCTCACGCAGGCTGTTGATGCGCGGCATTTCGGGCCGCGAGTGGTCATTGTGCCAGACTGCGGGCGCGCGGCCGGAAAGGCGCCGGACGACGAGAGCGAGCCCGCCTTCGAACTGGTAGTAGTCGTCGCTGTCCAGCAGGTCGTGCTCGCGGTTGTCCTGGTTGTGCAATACTGCATCGGCGGCAGCCAGTCGCGTCTCCAGCATCGCCCGTTCGGCCCGGCCCTCGCTGCCCGCCCCATAGGCGTAGCCGCTCCAACCGAGATAGGCCTCGGCGAGATCGTTCTCGTCCTCCCAGATCCGCTCGTCGATCATGGTCTGGAGCCCGGCCCCGTAAGCGCCTGGTCTTGACCCGAACACCCGGTAGCCGGCCCGACGATCGGCTTCCTGCGACGGAACGCCCTGACCTTCAAGCGTGCGCCGATCCTCGGCGACGCGCTCGGCGAGCGGGTTGACCGACGCCGGTTCATCCAGCGCCGCGACGGCGCGCGCGGCCGAATCGAACAAATCGATCAGCCCGGGAAACGCATCGCGGAAGAAGCCCGATACACGCAGCGTGACATCTATGCGCGGCCTGTCGAGCACCGAGGCCGGCAGGATCTCGAACCCGGTCACCCGGCCGCTCGACCGCTCCCACACCGGGCGCACACCCATCAAAGCCAGTCCCTGAGCGATGTCGTCGCCGCCAGTCCTCATATTGGCGGTTCCCCACGCCGACAGCGCGATGCGCGCCGGGTAGTCCCCGTATTCCTGGGCGTGGCGCTCGACGAGCAGCGCCGCCGATTTCCAGCCGAGCTGCCAAGCAGCCTGGGTCGGGACGGCGCGCGTGTCGACCGAATAGAAATTGCGGCCGGTCGGCAAAACTTCGGGCCGGCCGCGGCTCGGCGCCCCGGAGGGGCCGGGCCGAACGAACCGCCCGTCGAGTCCTGACAGCAGACCGGCTAATTCGCCGGGGCCGCTTTCTCCAACCGCGGGACGCAATTGCCGCTCGATCCAACCGACGACTGCCCGGGTTTGCCCCCAACAGGGGTCGGGCGCTGCTTCGCCCGCGACGAGCCGCAAGGCGAGCCTCTCCAGACGCTCGACCGTATCGCCGCAGCTGCGCCACGGGTCCGAGCCGGCGAGCGCGGGAGGGCGCGCCCCGGTCCACGGCGTGGCCGGATCTGGGTCGAGCGGATCTTGACCAAGGCCCAGGTCGATGGCCAGGGCGCGCAGCAACGACGCGTCTTCCGGTCCCATGCCCCGAGCCGCACGGGCAAAGGCGACCAGCAGGGAATGCAGCCTCTCGCCCTCGGGGCTCCGGCCGAAGACGTGGAGCCCGTCGCGGATCTGCAATTCCTTAAGCTCGCACAAAAACCCGTCGAGTTTGCGCAACGCAACGGCAGGTTCCTCGCCGACGGCGATGCCGCAATCGCCGTCGAGCCCGGCGGCGCGGGCCTGTTCGAGGATCGCCGTGGCAAGCACCCCGACACGCCGCCTATCGCCAAGGGCGGCCTCGTAATATTCGTCGATCAGCCGCTCTAGCTCCGCAAGGAGACCGTAACTGCCGGCGCGGGTCAGCGGCGGCGTCAAATGGTCGATGATGACCGCCTGAGCCCGCCTCTTTGCCTGCGTGCCCTCGCCCGGATCGTTGACGATGAAAGGGTAGAGGTGCGGCAGCGGCGCTAGAACCGCCTCCGGAAAGCATTCTGCCGAGAGGGCGAGCGCCTTGCCGGGCAGCCATTCGAGCGTGCCGTGCTTGCCGAGATGGATGACGGCATCGGCGCGAAACTCGTCGGCGAGCCAGGCATACACCGCAAAATAATTGTGCGGCGGCACCAAAGCCGGATCGTGATAAGTCGATTTCGGGTCGATGTTGTAGCCGCGCGCCGGCTGGACCAGCACCGCGACGTTCCCGGCGCGGAAGCCGGGGATCGCAAACCGCCCGCAATCGAGCCGGCCCGGCCGGAAAAATGGATCGCGTTCGGCGGCGCCCCAGCGGTCGGTTACCGCCTGTTGCACGGCTGCCGGCAAGGTCGCGAAATAACCCGAGTAGTCGGCAAAGGACATTGATTCCTCGGACGGGGCCCCGGGGTTACCGTTGGTCGGCCCCCCAAGCAGGCGGCGGATCAGTTCCTCGGGATCTCGCGGCGCATCCGCGATCCGATAGCCGGCCTCTGCAACCGCACGCAGGATCGTGATTGCCGAGGCCGGCGTGTCGAGGCCGACACCGTTGCCGATCCGGCCGTCGCGGTTCGGATAATTTGCGAGGACCAGAGCGATGCGGCGCTCGGCCGGCGCCCGCGATCGCAGCCGCGCCCAATTGCGCGTGAGGTCGGCGACAAACGCGATGCGGTCCGCCACTGGCCTGTAGCCGACGAGATCGGCCTCGGTCTCGGGATCGCGGACGAGCGATGCCTTGAACGACACGGCCCGCGAGAGGATGCGCCCGTCAATCTCAGGCAGCGCCACATTCATCGCGAGATCGCGCGGGCCGAGCCCCCGAGTTCCGCTCTGCCAGCTCTCCTCGTCACTGCCGGCAAAGACCACCTGCAGGATCGGACAGTCCGCTTTTGCAAGCGGGTCGTCGACCCCCCCGGCGCCGACGGAAAATCCGGTCGCGTTGAGGATCGCGGAGGGCGGCGCGGCCGCGCACACATCGCCAATCAGCGCGGCGCTTTCGCCATCCTTGAGGCTCTGCAGAAAAATCGGCAGCGGACGAAGGCGCCGGGCCGACAATGCCTGGACCAGTGCATCGACGGGCGCGGTGTTACCTGACTGAACGAGCGCCCGGTAGAACACGACCGGTATGATCCCGTCGGTTCCTCGCCAGAGCGTAGTGATTTCGTCGAGGCTCGGCAGCGCGCGATTGGGCCAGTACAGCCCGGCCCGCAGCAGAGGCGCGGGTTCCGCCCATCGATCCTCGCAGCCGATCAGAGATCCGGCATAGCGGAGCAAATTTTCGGCGTTGGCTGGTCCGCCCTCGGAGAGATAGCGCCACAGCCGGCGGACCTGCTGAGGCTCGAGAGTGGAGAGCTGCTCGAGTTCCGGATCGGGTTTGTCGTCCCCCGGCAGCAGCGCGAGCGGAATGCCTTGTGTGCGACAAGTTTCCACCAGCCGCTCGACCCCATAAGGCCAATAGGCGCTGCCGCCGAGCAGTCGAGCCAAAACCAGCCGCGCCTGTGCGACGGTCTCCATGTAGAGGTCGACGGAGAAGTTGTGGCCGAGACGCAGGATCGGCGCGAGCCGCAGGCGGGGCGCTCGCGGATCTTGCATCCGGCGCCGCTGCTGCGCCGCCGCGAGCAGTGCGATGTCGGTATCGGCGCTCGACAGCACCACGATATCGCCCGGGGTTTGCGCAAGATCGACTGCAGTGGAGCCGTCGGCGATCGTCCCCGGTGTCGTCGCGAGCAGGTGCATTCAGCCCCTCAGAGCTGCAGCAATTGCCGCACGGTCGAGCCCTTTGCAGCCGATCACAACGAGCCGGGTCTCGCGCTTCTCGCCGGCACGCCACGGCCGGTCGAAATGATGCTGCAACCGGTCCCCAACCGCCTGCACGACCTGCCGGCGATCGCGGCCGGGCCGATCGATGAACCCCTTTACCCTCAGCACGTCGTGCACACCGATCGCAGCTTGCAGTCGACCGAGAAATGCGTTCCCGTCCTCTACCGGCCCTGCGGTGACGACAAAACTCTCGAAATCGTCGTGATCGTGTCCGTCTTCGACTTCGTGCACGGAGGGGCGGGAGATAAGGTCCTCTTCGGCGGCGGCTGCTAAACCGAGCGCCACCTGCGGCGGGACCCGGCCGTCCCGTACGCTGACGAGCTTGACCCCCGGTCGCAGCCGCCGTTCGATATCACGGCCGAGCGCGGAGAGGTGCTCCGGGCCGATCAGATCGGTCTTGTTCAGGATCACGAGGTCGGCGCAAGCGAGCTGGTCGGTAAAGACCTCCTCGAGCGGGTTGTCGTGAACGAGCGCTGGATCCGCCGCACGCTGGCGTGCGACGGCATCGGGGTTGGCCGCGAACAGACCAGCGGCCACGGCCCCGCCATCGATTACCGTCAGCACTCCATCGACTGTGGTGCGGGTGCGGACCTCCGGCCACGCGAAGGCCTGCACCAGCGGTTTTGGCAGCGCCAGTCCCGACGTCTCGATCAGGATGTGCTCGGGCGGCGTGTCGCGGTCGAGGAGGCGCGTCAGGGTCGGAACGAAATCGTCGGCCACTGTGCAGCACAGACAGCCATTAGCCATTTCGACGATGTCATCGTCTGTGCACGCCGCATCGCCGCAGCCGAGCAGCAGCTGGCGATCGATGCCGACCTCGCCGAATTCATTGACGATCACCGCGAGCCGGCGCCCCTCGGCATGCGCCAGCAAATGGCGCACGAGGCTCGTCTTGCCGGCGCCGAGAAAGCCGGTAATCACCGTCGCCGGAACGCGGCGCATGTCACCAACTTCCCTTGAAAAGAGCGGCCACACGGCATCGGCATATCGGCTCCCTCCCTAACCCTCCCCGGCATGCGGGGGAGGGAAGAGTGGGGGCCAAGGGCCGACGGAACCACAGCCGTACCGGCGCCATTTCAGGATTCCTTTAAGACGAGGGGCAGGCCGGCCGCGACAAACACGACGCGGTCGGCAAGCGCCGCGATCTCCTGATTGAGGCGGCCCGCGGCATCACGAAAATGGCGGCCAAGCGGTGTCTCGGGGACGAGGCCCATGCCGACCTCGTTGGCGACGAGCACCACCGGTCCGGCGGCATTGCGCAAGGCTCGGCTCAAAGCGGCCGCCTCCGGTTCGGGTAGTCTGCCGGCCATAAGCAGGTTGGATAGCCACAATGTCAGGCAATCGACGAGTACCGGACGGTGCGGCGTCGCCTCGGCCAGAATGGCGGGCCCAAGCTCGAGCGGGATTTCAATCGTGCGCCAGAAGGGGCCGCGGCGCGCCCGATGCGCGGCTATACGCTCGGCCATCTCGGCATCGCCGGCTTCGGCAGTCGCACAGTAGGTGCCGCACTCGGCGGCGCGCTCAACGAACTGCTCCGCGTAGCGGCTCTTGCCCGACCGGGCGCCGCCCAACACCAGAGTCACTCGGGGAAGCCCCGGCGGTTGCGCGCCACACAATGACAAAGGCCCCTCCTCCTCCCGAGGAATCGTCCCGGTTCACGCGATGCGGAGGTCTCCTGGCTCGGGGTCGTCGCCCGCGGCGCCTTCCCAACCGGGTCTGCCCCAGCCAGTGGCGGTTGCCGCGGACTCGCCGCTAACAGTTGCGGGGGCAGCGCCGGTCTCGCACCGGACTTCCCTGTCGCATCGCAAATCGAGGCTAGCACACGCGAACCGAGTGCGCCATCCTGCTTGGCGAAGCCGTTCGCTTCGGGAACTGGGAGGGATTGATGAAAATCGAGGGTGGCTGCTTGTGCGGCAAGGTGCGCTATTCGGCCGACGCCGAGCCGGCTTTTGTTGGCGTATGTCACTGCAAGAACTGTCAGAAAGGTACCGGGACCGCCTTTGCGATCGTCGTGGCGCTGCCAACCCCGGCACTGAATGTGCACGGTACGCTGCAGACCTTCACCGGTCGGGGTGACAGCGGCAAAGCAACCTACCGGCGCTTCTGCCCGGAATGCGGATCGACCCTTATCGATGAAGCCGAGGTCATGCCGGACGTCACGATGATCATGGCCGGAACGCTCGACGATTCGAGCTGGGTAAAGCCGAGGATGGAGATCTTCTGCGACAGCGCG
>Ga0070765_100001631_pt1 | contig 13808 bp, 12 predicted proteins | sample HubBroMetageWFT5_FD_71516 | JGI IMG/M metagenome (GOLD analysis project Ga0070765, IMG submission 71516) | Warmed and freeze-thawed soil microbial communities from the Hubbard Brook experimental Forest, New Hampshire - Hubbard Brook CCASE Soil... | ecosystem: Environmental > Terrestrial > Soil... | reverse complement strand
CGGCGATGGGGCTTGGAATAGGTGAGCCAGAGGCTGTCGGGAGACCAAGACGCGTCTGAGATCAGGCCGTATTCGGAGGCGTCGACGAGGAGGGGCTTTTTTTCGTCGAGACTCACGTACCAAAGCTGATTCGCCTTGTCCCAGTAGACGAGTTTCTTGCTGTCGGGGGACCACGTTGGACCGAAGCGATAAATTTTTCCGTCTGTTGTAATGCGCGTTTCTTCGCCGCCCATCTGGGGGCGCGTGTAGATTTCGTATTCTCCGGTCTTGTCGGAAAGATAAGCGATGGACTTGCCGTCAGGTGACCAGGCGGGATTGAGTTCGTGGATGCTTGAATGTTCCGTGGTCAGTGTGCGGACGCTGCCATGCTCGGCGGGAACGGTGAAGATATTGCCGCGAGCCTCAACGACCGCGCGGGCACCGGAGGGGGAAATCGCCCCGGTACTGATGGCTGGGCCGACGCTTTTAAATCCCGGGCGTGCTTCGATATCTTCCCCGCGGACAACGATGGGAAGACTGCGCGTCTTGCCGCTGGCGAGATTGAATTCGTAGAGCAAGCCGCCGTTTTCGTAGACGATGGCGTCCGGGCCGAGGCTGGGCCACTTAATGTCGAACTCCTGATAGTCGGTGAGTTTTTTGGTTTGCTTGGAGGCGAGATCGTAGTTGTAGAGGTTCATGATGCCGTCGCTGTCGCTGATGAAATAGATGAAGTTGCCGTGCCACATGGGGAACATGTCCATGCCGGTGGTTTTCGGCAACTCTTCGTAAGTGTTCTTTTTCAGGTCGTAGATGGCGATGGGGAGGTTCCACCCGCCGCGATAGCGCTTCCAGGTGCGAAATTCCTGCGAGGTTTCGAGATAGGCGATCTTGGTGCCGTCCGGGGAAAAGGAGGTGAGGTCGCCGCGCGGCACGGGCAGCGGGTGAGCGGTGCCGCCTTGCGGTGAGACGAGGTAGAGGCGCGTGGAGCGCCCCAAAGACGTACTGAAACGGTCGGAGCGGAACAGGATGTTTTTGCCGTCAGGCGTCCAGCCGAGGACGATGTCGTTTGAAGGATGAAACGTGAGGCGCTTGGGTTCCCCGCCTTCGGCGGAGATGACGTAGACGTCCGGGTTGCCATCGTATTCGCCGGTGAAGGCGATCCACTTGCCATCGGGCGAAAATTTTGGATAGAGCTCGTCGCCGATGTGAGAAGTGAGCCGGCGGGCGGCGGCTCCGCCTTCGCGGGAGGATATCCACAGATCGCCGGCATACGCGAAGACGACCTTGTCTTTCGAGATATCCGCGAATCGCAGTAGGCGGGTCGGGCCGGAGGGAACTTGATCGGCCGCCGCGGCGGATTGAGTTTTAGCAGGCATAACCGCGAAGCATGCAATTGTGGCAACGGCCAGCCACAGCAATGCGTTTAGGCGAATGGTGCTTCGATTCATTTTCGATGTCCTTGAAGGCAGAGATTTACCCGTTTACCCGACCACATAATGGACGCGCCTCACCAAAAATCGTTTCGCGAGGATTAGTCAATTTACGTGCCGCTTGGCAAAGATTGCGGCGCTATTCCACCGAGAAGGCTTCAAATTGATACGGCACAAGTCCGCTTTGGCGTTCCGTGCCCTGGCTTGCAGCCGTGATATCATCATCCCTCAAGCCAGTGTCCGCCAAGCAAAATTTATCCCCGCCGCGCTCGTGGGGCTCCACCGCATTCTGCGTGCTGCTTGGAATTCTTGCGCTGCTTTGGCCATCGCACCTGCATGCTGAATCTCTTGAAGACGCGGCACACCAGCTGGCGATGAAAGTGTGCGCAACTGCGCGCAAACAACCAGTTCGAGTGCGTTGGCAGGAATCCGCCGAGTCTTCGGGCTATTTGACCGATTCCCGCAAGAAAGTATTCCTTCAACAGATTTCGGCATGTGGGATTGAGCTGACGGATTCGGACGCGCCGGTTCTGAATGTTTCGATTCGAGTGACGGCTGCGCGCGCTCTACTGATTGCCGATTCGCCGGACGCGGTTGGCGGCCCTCAAACATATATGATCGAAATTCCGCGAGCCTCGCTTTTTGTCGCGATAGAGACGTCGCCAACTCCGCATCTTAGGAGTGAACTTCTCTGGCAGCAGGAAAGGCCAATCCAGAGCGCTGTAGAGTGGCAAGACCAAGCCACCGAGGAGCATTTCCTTCTCTTGCTGAGCGATGGTCTGTTCATACGCTGCCATTTCGAGAACGGCGCTTGGAAAGTGGTGGATTCCACGGAATTGCCTCTGGCCAGCCGACGGCCCCGGTTGGAAGAAGGTTTTTTCGTTTACCGTCAGCCAAACGAGAAGCTTGAGTTTGTTTTTCATCAAAAGCTTTGCGATTTCAATCCGAGCGGGCATGTTTCATTCGCATGTAGTCAGACCAACTTCGGTGGAAAGGTGGTTGGACTTTCATCCACTTGTGAGGATTTCCCGCGATATCTCTCGGCCGGCAAGGGTGATTACACGCAGCTAGATCGAATCTTATTGACAAGCCCGGTTGGGAAAGAAGCTTTAACCTCGCGCGAGGAAAATTATTCAGGTTCCGTAGACATGCCGGGTCCGGTGATCGATATCAGCGAAACGGAAAATTTGAAGGCGGGATCAGCGGTTGTGAAAAACCTTTCAACAGGGAACTATGAAGTTTATCGAATTACGGCCGTTTGCAATAACTAGTCTTTTAGCAGTTGCCGCAGAACTTCTCCTGGCTCTGCCGGTCCCAGCCGCGACACATCCAAGGTATGGCGGGACGCTGCACGTCGAAATGCATGTCTCCCGCCTCTCGCTCGATCCGCGCGAGTGGCAAGTGGGCTCCCTCGATTCCGCTACGAATGAAAAGTTGGCGGAGCTGGTCTTCGAACGTCTTGTGGCGCTCGACAATTACGGGCGGTTTCAGCCCGTGCTTGCGACGGAGTGGTCGCACGACGGTTCGAATAAACGCTGGCAGTTTACGATTCGCGCCAGCGTTAAGTTTTCCGACGGTTCGCCGCTGACTGCTGCGGATGTTGCTGCGGCGCTTCAGCCGTTGCTTCTGGCCGCACAGCAGATTTCCGCGTCCGGCAACAATGTTGTGATTCAGTCGGCAGCGCCAGTACGCGACCTCCTGGAGCAGCTTGCTTCCGGGCGCTACTTTGTTTATCGAGTCCAGTCAAACGGCGCCCTCGTGGGGACTGGACCTTTTGTCATGGGAGAAGCTGCAGCGGTTGGCCCCCCTGCCAGGGCCGCGGGTTCACATCTTTTCTTTCGCGCGAACGAGGACGCGTGGACTGGCCGCCCCTTTGTCGACGCGATCGATGTCACGCTGGGAGTGCCACCGCTACGGGCCATGTTTGACTTGCAACTGGGCAAGGCGGATTTGATCGAACTCGCACCCGATCTTGTGCCCCGCGCCAAGCAAGCCAATCTTCGCGTTTGGTCGTCAGAGCCGGTCACACTCTATGGCCTGCGATTTGATGACGCCCAGAGCGCCGCATCGGATGTTCGCCTCCGCGAAGCGTTTTCGTTGTCGCTCGACCGCGGCACTATGGTCAACGTGTTGCTGCAAAAGCAAGCCGAACCTGCGGCAGCCCTTTTGCCGCAATGGCTCTCGGGATATGCTTTCCTCTTCACAGTGGACACCAATCTCGAACGCGCAAAAGAGTTGCGTCGCAGGCTTCCTACGAATGAGGCTACGGCGGCGGAGCCGCTGCGATTGCGCGTCGATCCAGCGGGCGACCTGGCAAAACTTCTCGGAGAGCGTGTGGCCGTGAACGCGCGCCAGGCTGCGATCCTCGTGCAAGTCACCAACCGGCCCGTCACTCGGGCCGGAGCTGCGTCGCCGGCCCCGTCCGAGCCTGCTTCGGGAGTTCATCTGTTCGCGTGGCATTATTCATCCCTTTCCCCGCGCGCAGAGCTCGATTCCCTGTTTGCGGCATATAATCTGACAGAGCCTTCGGAGGTGAGTGCCACGGGCACGGATCACGAGCAGCTTTATGCGCGCGAGCGGCGGGTTCTGGAAGGCCGGCGGGTGTTGCCGCTGATAGTGCAAGCGGAATCCGTGGCGCTTGGCGCAAACGTGCGCGATTGGATGCCCGCGCGCTGGGGCGAATGGCATCTCGCCGACGTTTGGCTGGAGACTCCCGAGCCTGCTGCGGCGGATTCTTCAAACCCGGCAAATCCAGCGGTCCAAAATTCTCCGCAGGCGCGCGCAGCCGCCCCCGGAGCAAAACCATGAGCTTTCGCACAAAATTGTTTCTGGTTTTTTCCGTCACCGTGCTTGCTTCGGTTTCGCTGGTCGCTTATGGCGTCACGCACTACACGCAAGCCGCATTCGAGGAATCGGACGCCCAACGCAGCGAAGCTCTCGTCGCGCAATTCAACAAAGAATACGCGCAGCGCGGCGACGAAATTGTCCGCCAGGTGAAAGACATCACCGACGCCCAGATCACGCTAAATGTGGCCATCGATCTGGCCAGGCCCAGGCCGGACTTCTCGCTGTACGTTCACGATGCAGCAGGGGCGGCACAGGATCACGGGCTGGACTTTGTGGAATTCGTGAGTTGGGACGGCACACTCATCTCTTCCGCGCAATACCCGGCACGCGTCGGCTACAAGAACGATTGGGTCACGTCCAACAAAAGTTGGAGCGACTCCGCCCCTTTCTTGAGGAAGGAAGAGTTGTCTGACGGAGTGGCGCTCTCGCTGACCGTAGTCCGCACGCTTCCCGGCGGAAACGATAAGGACATGTACATCATTGGAGGGCGGCGGCTCGACCAGAATTTTCTTGCCTCGCTGGTTCCTCCGGCAGGAACGCGAGCGTTGCTCTACCGCAATCTGGAGCAGGGTTTCGTGGCGTCGTCCCTCACCGATGTGAACGGCTCGTTCGAACAAGCGGACCGGCTTCAGCCGTTGATTGAACAGATCCAGAAGCAGCCGAAACCGCTCGTTCGAACCATCGATTGGACGGCAAACGCGGCGGACGCCGAATCCTTTCATGCGATTCCGCTGATGGGCCGCAACAACGAACTTCTTGCCGTGCTGCTGCTGGGGAGCTCGCGCAAGGAGCTGGTGCTTTTGACTCGCCACATTTTACAGATCGCCGCGGCAGTCGCGGGAGTGGCGCTGTTAATCGGATTGCTGATCAGTTTGTGGGTTTCCGCAAGAATCACGCGGCCTCTCGAAGAGTTGGCTGAAGGAGCGCGCGAAGTCGCTTCTGGGCGGTGGGACACTGTCATCGATCTGCGCGGCCGCGATGAGATTGGTCAGCTCGCCTCCGCGTTCAATGAAATGACGCAGACTCTGGCGGCGCAACGCGATCAGCTTGTTCAGACCGAGCGAGTGGCAGCATGGCGCGAATTGGCCCGGCGCTTGGCGCACGAACTCCGCAATCCGCTCTTCCCGCTGCAAATCACGGTCGAGAACCTGCAGAAGGCGCGGCAATTGGACGCGAAACAGTTTCTGGAAGTCTTCAACGAATCCACGGCCACATTGAAAGCCGAACTCGCGAATCTCAACACGATTATCAGCCGCTTCAGCGATTTTTCGAAAATGCCATCACCCCAATTTACCCGCGTCAACGTGAATGAAGCTCTGCGCAACGCCGTCCGCCTTTTCGAAGCGCAATTCAACGCCGTGGGCAAGCCGCCGGTCATTCCAGAATATTTTTTGACCGAGCCCCTGCCGGAAATCGACGCGGACGCCGACCTGCTGCATCGCGCGTTTCAAAATCTTGTGCTGAACGCCTTGGACGCCATGCCAGCAGGAGGCACGCTGACCATGCGCACCTCGGAGCACGAAAGCAACGTTCGAATCGAAGTGGCGGATACGGGGAAAGGCCTCACGCCGGAAGAGTGCTCGCGGCTGTTCACGCCGTATTACACGACGAAGGTGCAGGGAACTGGCCTGGGCCTTGCGATTATCCAGTCGGTGATCAGCGATCATCACGGAACCATTTCTGTTTCGAGCGACGAGGGCCACGGCACGACGTTCCGCATCGAGCTGCCTCAGCGGCAGTCCATACGTCCAGTGGCTCCCGCCGAGGAAACGACACAAGAGAAAAATCCGCCGCAGAGCTTTACCGTGGCCGCTTCCGACTGAAACGCAGCCGCAAAGGACACCATTTGCCACGCAAAGCTCATCTTCTGCTCGTCGATGACGACCCCAACACGCTGGCTTCTCTGTCGCGAGCGTTTCGGCTCGCAGGCCACGAAGCCACGGTCTGCGACAATGCGCCTCGCGCGCTGGAGCTGTTGCGAACCGAAGCCTTCGACTTGATTCTTTCCGACGTGGTCATGCCCGGCAAGAGCGGCATCGAGTTGCTCGAAGACCTGAAACAGGCCGGTGTGAAGACACCGATCGTTCTTATCTCCGGCCAAGCGAATGTCGAGATGGCGGTCAAAGCGACAAAGCTGGGCGCGCTGGATTTTTTGGAGAAGCCGCTCTCCACGGACAAGCTCCTCGTCACGGTAGAAAATGCGTTGCGCCTTTCGCGCCTCGAGGATGAAAATCGCGAGCTGCGCCACAGGCTGGGAAAGCACGAGTTAGTTGGATCGGGCCCAGCGATGAAAAAGCTCCTTGCTCAAATCGATCGTGTAGCCGCAAGCGAAACGCGCGTTTGCATCCTCGGTGAAACGGGAACAGGCAAGGAACTCGTCGCCCGTGCAATTCATGATAAATCGCAGCGCCATGAGAATGCTTTCATTACACTGAATTGCGCGGCCGTTCCGGCGGAACTGATCGAATCGGAGCTTTTCGGCCACGAAAAAGGAGCTTTCACCGGCGCAGCCGCGAAGCATCTAGGCAAATTCGAACAAGCCGAAGGCGGCACCCTGTTTCTCGACGAAATTGGCGACATGCCCGTCTCCATGCAAGCGAAGCTGCTGCGCGTGCTCGAAGAGGGCGAAGTGGAGCGCGTCGGCGGTGACAAGCCGATTCGCGTGAACGTGCGCGTCCTCGTCGCCACTCACCGGAACCTCGAGGAACTGGTGAAGCAAAACGCTTTCCGCCGCGATCTCTTTCACCGCATTTACGTTTTTCCCTTGACGTTGCCTCCGCTGCGGGAGCGGCCCGAAGACTTTGCGGATCTCGTAGCTCACTTTGCGCGCCAAGTAGCCGCGCAGAACGGCTGGAGAGAAAAGCTCTTTGCCGCGGACGCCATTGCGGAGCTGCGCCGCTACGCATGGCCGGGGAATGTTCGCGAGCTGCGCAACGTGGTGGAGAGGCTTGTGCTTTTGTCCGTGGAAGATTCTGTTACAGCGGCCGATGTGCGACTTGTGCTTCCGGGAGAAGACTCGGTCGCCTGTTCTTCGAACGCCGGCGCGGCCGCATCGGGGACACTCGCGGAGCGCACCGAAGCCTTTGAAAAAGAAGTGTTGCTCGCAGAAATCAAGCGCCACAATTTCCACATGACCAACGTAGCGCGTGCTCTCGGTTTGGAGCGCAGCCACCTCTATAAAAAGTGCCAGCAGCTAGGAATTGATTTACAATCGCTCCGTAAACCGGACTGACCCTCACCAGGCCGCCAACTCCGAGCCAAAACAGTGACAAATTTCTTGTAGTGGCGCAGCATGCTGCGCCCAACTTGACCAGGCGTTCTGTTTGTTGCGTCTTCGTCCCTGCAGTTCATCGGTCACGCGGAAGGTGCGATGTGTCCTCAAACCATTGAAAACAAGCCAAATATAGTTCTTGACACAAATAGCTAAAAGTAATACGTTATTTGCAGATTGCAATAAGTGGGTTCTTCGATGACTCTCGGCAACAAACTCCGTTCTCTCCGCTCCGTAGAAGGTTCCTTGCGCGGCCTCGGCCGTCCGATGACGCAACAGGAACTGGCGAAAGCCATGAAGAAGGAAGTGGGTCGCGGCCTAAGCCAAGCCTACCTCTCGCAAATCGAGAGCGGCACGCGCCCGCATCTCACGCACGGCACTCGCACGCTATTGGCGCGTTTCTTCCGCGTCTATCCAGGTTTCCTCGTCGACGATCCGGAAGGCTACACGCCGGAGCTACAGTCTTCGCTGCGGGTGGTCGACGCCAAGATCGATTCCTGGCTCTACGCCGGCGCGGAACAATTCGCCGCCGATCCCGATCTTCGCCGCGGCCTTTTGGTCATCGCGGAGAACGAAGACTCGCGCCGAGCGATTTTGCTCCTTGCGGAAATTCTTCGCACGCCGGGTCTTGCGGAGCGTCTCGGAGAAGTCTTGCATTCGGGTAAGCACCAAGGCAGTGGACATCCACCGCCTGCGAGTTCTTTGAATAACTGACCCTCGGGGTCCGCGTCTCGAATTCCAGTCTGCGCAGCGGGGTGCTGCGTTTCGAGGTGTCTAATGACCTGGTCTGATTTCTATCTGCTGTGCTTCCTTGTGGGCTTCTCGTTGAGCGTTCTGTCGTTCCTGGCAGGCGCGGTCAACTTCCATCTGCCGTACCACATCAATCTGCCGTTTCATGGAGCGCATCACGCGGGCGGCCTCTCGGGAGGCGGTCACGCACATGGTGTGGGCCTGAAGGGCGGCGCCTTGAAATCCGGAGGCCACATTTCCTGGTTCAACGCGTCGACGCTCCTGGCGTTTCTGGCGTGGTTCGGCGGCGTCGGCTACATCCTGACCAAGCACTCTCATTTTGTGGGACTAACCATTCTCGGCTTTGCGTTGCCGGCAGGGCTTTTCGCGGGCCTGATCGTTTTCCAGTTCATGGCTCGCGTGGTGAAAGCGACCAGTACGCCGATGCTGGACTGGGACTACCGCGTGGAAGGGACCGTGGGAACGGTCAGCATGGCCATCCGCGAAAACGGGACGGGCGAAGTGATCTTCGAGCAGAACGGCGCGCGCAAAAGCACCGGCGCTCGCAGTGAAGACGGCACAAGTTTGCCCAAGGGAGCCGAGGTGGTCATCGCGCGCTACGACGACGGAATCGCCTACGTGAAGCGGTGGGATGAGTTCACGAAGTAGGCGCAAGCGCAGTACGGAAAAAAGTTTCTCGGACTGACGCACGACACAAAGAGTCCGGTCAGATGAAAGGGAGGTCCACCATGTTGGATTTTTCGAGCGTATGGGTCATGGCCGGGTTGTTGGTGCTGGTGGTCATCGTAATTCTTGTGACGTTCGCAAAGATGTTGCGGAAGGTAGGACCCCACGAAGCGCTGGTAATTTACGGCATTCGCGGACCGCGAACAATTACCAATGGCGGCACGATTATCCTGCCGATGCTTGAGCAATGCCGCGAGCTCTCGCTCGAGCTGATGTCGTTTGACGTGGCTCCGCAGCAAAGCCTCTATACCAACCAGGGCGTCGCCGTCACGGTAGAGGCGGTAGCTCAATTGAAAGTGAAGTCAGACCCTGTATCCATCCGCACAGCCGCGGAACAGTTCCTCACGAAGCGGCCAGAGCAGCGCGAAGGGTTGATCCGGCTAGTGATGGAAGGCCATCTGCGCGGCATCATCGGCCAGCTCACCGTCGAGCAGATCGTCAAGGAGCCGGAAATGGTCGGCGACCGCATGCGTTCTACCTGCGCTGCCGACATGAGCAAGATGGGACTCGACGTCGTGAGCTTCACAATCAAAGAAGTGCGCGACAAGAACGAGTACATCACCAACATGGGCCGGCCAGACATCGCGCGCATCAAGCGCGACGCCGAAGTAGCCGCTGCCGAAGCCGACCGCGACATCGCCATCAAGCGCGCCGAAGCGACACGCGCCGCGGCCGTCGCGAAAGCTCAAGCCGACCAGGAACGCGTTGCCGCCGAAACCGCTTCGATGGCCAAGCAGGCCGAAGCTCAGCGCGACCTAGACATCAAGAAGGCCAACTATCTCGAAATGTCAAAGAAGGCTCAAGCGACCGCCGACAAGGCGTACGAAATCGAGACCAACGTCATGCAGCAGCAGGTCGTCACCGAAGGGGTGCGCGTCCAGCAAGTCGAACGCGAGTCTCAAGTGAAGGTACAAGACGCGGAAATCGAGCGCCGCGAACGCGAACTAATCGCCACCGTTCTCAAGCCCGCGGAAATCGAGCGCCAACGCATCGAAACGCTCGCCAACGCCGAACGCCAGCGCCTGATGACCGAAGCCGAAGGCCGCGCCTCTGCCATTCGAGCACAGGGCGAAGCCGAAGCCGAAATCATCTTCAAGAAAGGCGAAGCGGAAGCCAAAGCCATGAACGTTAAGGCGGAAGCTTTCCAGGAGTACAACCAGGCCGCGGTGGTGGACAAGCTCATCAGCAGTTTGCCGGAAGTTGTGCGCGCTCTCGCCGAGCCGCTCAGCAAAGTGGACAAGGTCACTATCGTCTCGACAGGAAACGGCGACGCGGCCGGCGCTTACAAACTCACCGGCGACATCACGAAGATTGCCGCGCAAGTTCCGGCGCTCTTCGAAGCCCTCTCCGGCATGCAGGTGTCGGAATTGCTCAGCAAAGTACGGCTCATCGGCGATAAAGCGCCGAAGCCAGAGAAACCAGCAGCACCCGCGCCCAAGGCGTAACGTTCGCTTCCGTCGTCGGTGGGCTCGAACGAGCGCACCGGGACGCTTGATGGCAGTTGGGGGACGGCCATGACGTGGAAAGACGGACTCCTGTTGTTGTGGATCTTCTGCACCGTGGTGATTACATTCGCCGCCCGGCATTTTTTCGGAGGGGCGATCTATCTGGTGGAGCAGATGGCTGCCTTCAGCATCGCTTACGTGCCCGGCCTCGTCCATTCGCTCACTGGACATTTGCGCTAGCCGGCTTTTGCCCCGCGTAAGGCTTTATGCCGGCAGGTTGCGCCTTTGAGTTTTTTGTTCTGTCTTTGGCAGCAAGAATTTTCGGCCGTTTGAAAGGAGAAATGTCATGGGACTTTTGGAAAGAGTAAGTACTTTAATCCGGGCCAATCTGAACGACATGATTGACCGTGCGGAAGACCCGGAGAAAATGATCAAGCAAGTGATGATGGACATGGAGAATCAATATCTTCAGGTCAAAACGCAGGTAGCGGTTTCCATCGCCGATCAGCACATGCTCGAAAAGAAGCTTCGTGAAAACGAAGACTCGGGGAAGGACTGGATGCGCAAAGCGGAAATTGCCGTCGACAAAGGACAAGACGATCTGGCCCGCGCGGCACTGGACCGTTTCCACACGTCGCAGCGCCTGGCGCTGAGCTACAGCGAGCAGGTCGATGACCAGAGGTTGCAAGTCGAGGCGTTAAAGGGCGCGTTGCAAAAACTCGAGCAGAAGCTCGATGAAGCCAAGTCCAAGCGCGATTTGCTCCTGGCGCGCCATCGCCGCAGCGTAGCTCTTGGCAAGGCAGCTCGCGCACAAACCGCCCTCGGCGACAACTCCAAGAGCGCAACGTTTGACCGGCTAAAGGACCGCGTGCATACCACCGAAGCTGTGGCCACGGCGGAAGTCGAGCTAATCACCGACGACATGGGAGAGAAGCTTATCCGCCTCGACCGCGACAACGAGGTCGAGCGTCTGCTCAATGACCTGAAGTCGCGTCGCGGCCTCCCCGGCTGATTGCCGGGCCCGCCCCGCAAGGTTCTCGGCGAAGCATCGCGCCCAAGTATCGCCGGGACTCTAGTGTGGCAGTAGGTATAGCAGCGCGAGGAAGATCGCGTTGATCCCCGCCGAGATGAACAACGCAGGAAGGCGGCCGATGCCGTCCACTTCTTCAAGGACCATCATCAATACGGTGGTCCAGGCTATCGCCGCAGCCGGCGGACCTATTACCGGTATTGGCGTCAGACAATTCACAAACCAGCCCAGCAGAGCCGGGCGCATCACACCCCAAAATGTTCCTGTGCCGCCAAGAAAGAATCTGGCGAGGAAATGCGCGACTCCGACCTGAAGCATCGCGATCAAGCCCATATAACACCAGACAAACGTCAGCCCCAGCAATAAACCCCAAAAGATCGTGCCCGCAGTCGCTCCTTCACGGGTCACCATCTTTGGCAGCGCCGTCACAAGAAAAATAATGGCAGCGCTGATCGCGCCGAATATCGCTCCGTAAACCACAGCATCCGAGTCGCGCGAAATCCGTCGAATGGCCAAGCCATTCCAGCCCGCAATGCGGAACGTCATTCCCAAATAGTAGCCTGGGCAAATTCCATCAGGCGGAGGCCTCATCTCTTCGGGCATCACATGCGCAACGCCTCCCGAACAGTCGTGCGACCCCGCATACTCCATCCCGCTCACCTGGCATTGCATGGCGTCTCCTCGCGATAAAGCCGGCGACCGCCCTGGTTTCAAGATGTCTGTAGACACAGAGCCCGGAATCCACCGAATAATGCCACGAAGCTGGGTCTTTGCGGCTTTGCCATTGACAAAAAATGCCCAAATGGTATGATGAAGGTAGGTAGTTTTATAAGTGCTCCCAAAGCGGCGGCAAAATTGCCGCCTTTTTTATTTTGCCGCCCGTTGTGGTCAGACAGGGGCATTTATCTCGTGGCATGATTTGATATGTAATGAGTCCTGCTGCCTTTCCCCCACTGGGCGGCAGTCCAGTAAATGTAGCGCATGAGGAGCCCGCGGAGCCCCGCGATCCTCTCCTTCGGATGCTGGGAACAGGCGTTGACACGGTTCTGTTTGCGCCGGTTATAGCCACCAAATAACGAATTCCGAGTAACGAGTTATGTTTACTTGCAAACTCCTTAGAATCAACACTTACAGAGACTGTCCGCAAGTATTGATTCTAAACAGCCTACGTAGAGACTTAAGCCTTGTAGAATCAACACTTACAAAAAACAGGGGAGGGGGCTGCTTGGCCTAGCTCATCCCAGGCGCACGCCACTTGCTACAGGAGCAGCCGCTAGGTAGTTTGGCGAACTTCTTCGGGAACAAACCGTGAACCAAGTACGTAAAACCCAGCGAGCCGGGGCAAGCTTCATTTCCCCCGGCTGCGACAATTATACCTTCGGCGAGTCTAAGGCTCATAAGCTGGCTCCTTTGAAGTACATGGGGTACTCCTTGCCGTGCGAGAATGTACGCAATGAATCCTTGGATGATCGCCGGGCCCACAGCCTTGGCGGCTGGAGTCGCGGGAATAGCCGCTTACGGAGCGGCTTATCCCCGTTCACAACTGTTTGGTAAGACACTTTGCCGTACCAATTCGCCGCGTAAGCTCGCTATTACGTTTGACGATGGGCCGAACCCCGCGATTACGCCCAAGCTGCTCGATCTTCTTGACCGTTACAAAGCCCGCGCGACTTTTTTTGTTATCGGAAAGCACGCCCGCGAATGCCCGGACCTCCTCAAGGAAACCGCCGCACGCGGCCACGTCATCGGCAATCATACAGACGCGCATCCAAATCTTTTCTGGCTTAAGCCGGATCAAATTACAGTCGAGCTTCGCTGCTGCAACTATTCCATCATCGCGGCCACGGGCGCTCCGCCGCGCTGGTTCCGGCCGCCGTTCGGATTTCGCAACCCTTGGGTGGTTCCCGGCGCGCGAGAATTGAAACAACGGGTCGTCATGTGGACGCTGCTTCCGGGAGATTGGCGCGCCACATCTTCGGAATGGCTCATCCCGCGCATGAAGTCGATCGCAGAGCGTGCGCAGCGCAATCTGAACGCCGCGGGCGCCGCGAACGGCCAGGCAAGTACGGGAGACATCCTCTGCCTGCACGACGGTTCCCACCGTCAACTGAACGCCGACAGGTTGCCAACGCTGGCGGCACTCGAACATTGGTTGCCGCGCTGGCGTGACCTCGGCCTGGAATTTGTTACAATCGATGATGCGGTGAGTACACCCGCCATTTAGCCATGGACGAACGTGCGTTTTACACCGAGAAGGAAGAAACCAGAAAGATCAAGCTCGTCTGCCCGAGCTGCCACGGTGAATTCGAGTTTCCCGTGCGCTGGAAAGT
>Ga0070765_100001630_pt1 | contig 13823 bp, 11 predicted proteins | sample HubBroMetageWFT5_FD_71516 | JGI IMG/M metagenome (GOLD analysis project Ga0070765, IMG submission 71516) | Warmed and freeze-thawed soil microbial communities from the Hubbard Brook experimental Forest, New Hampshire - Hubbard Brook CCASE Soil... | ecosystem: Environmental > Terrestrial > Soil... | reverse complement strand
TCGAACCCACACGGCCTTGCGGCCACCGGATTTTGAGTCCGGCGCGTCTGCCAGTTCCGCCACTCGAGCATTACAGGCAAGAGCAGGTTAGCACGCAGCCGCGCTCGCGCTCAAGCTATTGACGCCCCGCGCCCGTCCGATTTTATTGCAAAGTTTCGTTTTCGCCTGCTGACGACATGGCGGCCATGCGGCGGGGATCCAGAAGGCTGTGTGTGAATTCCGCAATGGTGATGCCCAGTTGGCTCCAGAGGCGGCGCTTTAAGGTGCGGTAGCTCTGCGAGCCGCTGAAAATATCGCGCACGAGATCGCGGAATGCCGGCGAGTAGTTCAGCAGCTGCACCATGCGAGTGGTAATCGCGCCGCCCACAAAGTTTCCGCGAAAAACTTTCCTGGCGATATGGGCGGCAAATTCGAGGTCCGCAGAAAACGCCGCGCGAAGCCGTTCTGGATATTCCTGCGGGCAGCCCGCTGCCAGCGCCTGCGCGAGCAAATCCCCCGAGCGGAGCGCGTAATACAGTCCTTCACCGGTAATGGGGTCCACGGTGGCAGCCGCGTCACCGGCCATGGCCCAATTTATCCCTACGATGCGTCGGCCCCTGATCGTTTTGGCCTGCGGCGAAGGCAAAACGTGGCTATATAACCGAGCTCCCGCAGTTGGAATGTTTTCCTCCACCACGAACGCGTCGAGATGCCCCCGCAATTGCTGGCTGGTAGTTTGTCCCATGCGCGCGCAAATTCCGACCGACAAATGATCGGCGCGAGGAAATGACCACAGATAACCTTCGAATTCCTTCAGAAATTTTATCTTGATGATATTTTCCTCGGTTGGAACAAAATAACCGAGCGTCATCTCAAGATCTTGCGCGCTTAGCGCCGTCGTTTCTGGAAGGAGTTGATTCCGTGCACCCGCGGCAAGCACTACGAAATCCGATGTTCGCTCTTCGCCTTCAGCGGTCAGGCGGACTTGCGCTCGACTGGTACTTACGCTGGTGACGCGCGAACCGACCGCGGTACATCCGGCTGCAACAGCGCGATCGAGCAGCAAGCCATTCAGCACTTTGCGCGCATAAATCACGATGGGATGATTCATCTCAAACCGCGCTCGATGTCCGCGGCTGGAAATCAATTCACACGTGCGGATAATTTTCTTGGGATGAGGTGAATCGAGCAGGAAGGGATAGGCTTCGATGGCTTTGTGCGTTAGCCCCCCGCCGCAGGGTTTTTCCCACGCCAGCCGTTCGTCGAAGATCGTAACGTTAAAACCGGCGCTAGCGAGGCGCTCTCCACATAGAGCTCCAGCAGGCCCTCCGCCGACGATGGAAATGTCTCTCATACACCTTTATTATGGCCTAATCACGTCAGCGGAAAAACAGCAGCAAGGAACCAGGCGGCGAGTATAGCACTAAACAGTATTGCCGCGGCCGCTGAACCGGTTCGCTTGCGCAATGCGTCCGCACCGAGCCGCTGCAGAATGGAAAACCCGGTTAGAAAGACAAAGAGCAAGGGAATCAGCACCTGCCCGCTCATCAGCTTGTAGTAGGCGAGCGTGCACGCGAGGAAAATCTCCAGCCGGAGAAGGAGGGATACTCCAAATCGCAGTGCGCGGGGCCTGCCGCTGTTCACCGGCCCAAGTACCAATTCTTCCGCGGCGCAGGAAATGAAAGCAAACGGAAAAATGGCTGCGAACCGAAGCCAGCGCGGCCCGTTGAGCCAGGCATCGTCTAACTGCCAATTCAACCATCCACCAACGGCAAGAAACACTGCAAATCCGAGAACGGCCGCGACTACAAGGCTTGAAACATTCCGCGGCAACATTTCTTTGATGTAGGCGCGGTGAAGGGCCAACAGAACTGCACCCACGATGAACAGGAGTGACAATAAATAGTCCGCACTATACATATGCAGAAATGTCAGTGGTATTCCGACGCTCAGGAGTAAAGCGCCGGCCAGAGCCGCAACCGCTGTTTCGAGCAGTGAAAGCGCATAGAGAGGCCGCGTCCTGCCCGGCTCGGTGTGCGGCGGAGCGGAAAACGACGCGATAAGCGTCGCGAAAAACGGAAACAAAATCAGAATGCCGATCAGACCAATGATGGATCCTGCCAGACGATGACGCCCTCGATTTGCAACTGCGTAGGGAGCCAGGTCGAGGTCCAGCGCCAGTGTCTCAGGCGGAATCTGCGGATAGAAACACTGCATAATCCATCGTTCAGATTGGTGCGCGACATCGCGATCCATGATTAGGCTGGTGTGCGTCGCGCGCGCCATGTAGCGCAATGCGAAGGCTCGCTTTTGCTGGAAATCCTGAGGCGACTCGCGATCCCCTCCGGCCGCCTTGAGCAATGCTCCGGCAGCTCGGCGCAAAATTTCCAGTTCGTATTGTCCGCTGAAGACCAGCAGATTCGAAGGCATGCGCTGCGGCAAAACCATGGGCGCCGGAGAAATTGCAATTGTCCCGGCCAGCGGTAGGCGATCGGCCATTCCAATCGCGATGGCCGCGCCCATCGAATGCCCCACCAGAATGGTTTTCGACGGCTCGATCTTGCCTTCTCGGCTCAGTGACTCGACCGATGCCGTCGCGCACTCCGCCGCATTCGCGAAAGAAAATGGATCGCCGCTGTCGCCGTGCCCCGGCAGATCCAGCGCGTACACCTGGAAGCCATGCCCTGCAAATTCCGACGAAAGATACTTCATGATTCGGCGATTGGCCGACAACCCATGCAGCAGGATGACCGTGCCAGCCGGCTCGTTCGTGATACGCGGGTTCATCAGCGTGGCTGGATTGTGGCAGCTGCCCGCGTCTATCACGATTTGCTGTTCGGGCAATTCGCCGCTGCGAATCCATCTTGTACCCAGAATCAGGCAAACGATGCCTGCGCCGGCGAGAACGATTTCCCAGCGCTTTGCTCCAGAGATTTTCATTTCGAAGCTCGGCAGGAAGCCCGCGGCCGTTCTGGGGGGCGTGATAGAATTAAATGTTGGCAGCTTCCTGCGAAACTGCGGCGAGGAGCAAAAAAGTGGCGGTCGTTTCGCAAAGTGATTTGATTCTCCAACGGCGCGAGTGGAAACGCAACGGCAAGCGCGTTGTTTGCACCGTGGGAGTTTTTGACCTCTTGCATCCGGGGCATCTTCGCTTGCTCGAACAAGCCCGAGCGCTGGGCGATGTTCTTGTGGTCCTAATCGAGAGCGATGCTCGAGCGCGCGAAGAAAAAGGATCGGGCCGGCCCATTACACCTGCCGCCGAGCGTGCCGAAATTGTGGCTGCCCTAGCGGCGGTCGATGTCGCCGTAGAATTACAGAATCAGCCGGCCGACGACAAATTCGTAGCCGAACTCGCGCCCGACTTTCTGGTCCTTGGCGCGCGAACAAGGCCCGGAAACACCCACGATCCACGTAGCGCGCTTGGAATCAAGGTAAAGGAGATTCCCCCCGAGCCCGGCCATTCAACCTCACGCCTGATCGAGCGCATCAAACAATTTCGCGCATGATTCTTTCTTTGGTTTCCGAGATTCTTTCCCGCGTCGCGCGGCATCCTGATATTGACCAAACGCTGGAAACGCTTCGACGCAATAAAGGGGAAGTCTTTCTCGCCGGCCTCACCGATCCGGCGAAAGCGTTTGTCTCCGCCTTTGCCACCGCTCAATTCGGACGCCCCACGGTTTTGCTCGTTGAGTCCAATCAGCGCGCCGAGATGTTACTGGAACCAGTGCGCTGGTTTTATCGTGCCGTGACGCGTCAACCCGGTCGCCGCGTCGCACATTTGCCTGCTTACGATGTGATGCCTTACGAAGGCCGCTCGCCCCACGCGGAAATTTCCGAAGGCCGCGCCGTTGCGCTCTGGAGATTTGCACTCAGCGAAGCGGACCTTCTGATCGTCCCGATTCAAGCCGCAGTCTGGCGTTTGCGCGAGCCTGAATTTTACGGAGAGCTTGCGTTCACCATAGCGCGCGATCAAGCCATCGCCCACGAAGACCTTCTCACGTTTCTTTCCGGCGCGGGTTACGACAAGCAGACGACTTGCGAGATGCCCGGACAGTTCGCTGTCCGCGGCGGAATCATTGATATTTTTTCGCCGGAAGCGCCGCAGCCGATTCGCGTGGAACTGCTCGGCGACACGATCGAGTCCATCCGGGCGTTTGATCCCAACTCGCAGCGTTCTACGAATCCCGTGGAACGCGCCACGCTCATGCCGCTCACTGAATTTCCGCGCCATCCGGAAGTGCTCGAAAGATTGCGCGTACACTCCAGCTCCAGCTCCGACCGCGAAGATGACTCTCCGCTTGCCAGCTTCTTTCCGGGTTGGGAATTCCGCGAAGTGCTGCATGAAGAGCGCAAATCCACGCTTTTTGATCTCGGCCCTGATCCACTTGTGATCGAAGACGAACCGTCGCTTATCACAGAGTGCCTCGAGAAATATCGCAAGCAGCTCCAGGAATCGTTTGATGATTCGGACAATCCGCTTGCCGAGCCGCCCAGCGCCTATCTATTGAGCGATGAAGAATGGCAGCACGCAATACGGCGCATGCCGCGGCTGGCAATCGAACATTTGGCCATCGCGCGCGAAACGAGTCCCGATCCGGCAGAAAAGACGGAGTATACGCTTCAGACCCGACCAACCACACGCTATCACGGCGATGTCGCAGCGTTCGTGACCGAAGTCCGCGGACGGATCTCCGCAGGCGAACAAGTTCTTGTGTCGGCGGCGAGCACAGGTGAACTTGAGCGCCTCGCTGATATTTGCCACGAGTTCGAAGTGCCTTATCGCATGGGCGAGCTGGAAGAAAACGTTACGGTGGCGCGTCTAGCCGAAGAAGGGTCGGGCGCGTCGGGTCCCGCCATGGTGCTCATCAGGGCTCCCATTGAAGACGGCGTCGTTTTCGTAGACGCAAAGCTAGCCATGTACGGCAACGCCGACCTGTTTGAAACTCTCGCTCCCGCTTCCAAGCAACGATCGCGCTCGCGGCCGAAGACGGCGAGTTTTTTCAGCGATTTCTCGGATCTTAAGCCAGGCGACTACGTTGTACACATCGACCACGGTATCGGCCAATTCGAAGGCTTGCGACAAGTAGCGGTCGAAGGCGCCACCGGCGAATTCATGCTCTTGCGTTATGCGGGCGACGCAAAGCTTTACGTTCCGCTGGCCCGCCTTGATCTTGTGCAGAAATATCAATCGCTCGGCGGTGCCGAACCTGTCCTCGATCGCTTGGGAACCACAGTTTGGGAGACGCGAAAAACTCGCGTTCGCAAATCCGTCATTGATATGGCGGAGCAGCTTCTAAAACTTTATGCCGAGCGAAAAACCGCACCGGGCCACGCGTTCCCGGCGGATACGAATTGGACCCGCGAATTCGAGGACGCCTTTGAGTTCGACGAAACTCCGGACCAGCTTCGCGCTATCGAAGACGTGAAACGCGACATGGAATCGCCGCTGCCCATGGACCGCTTGCTCTGCGGTGATGTCGGCTACGGCAAGACGGAGGTCGCCATGCGCGCGGCCTTTAAAGCCGTTGCGGATTCAAAACAGGTTGCTGTGCTGGCGCCAACCACCGTTCTCGCATTCCAGCACTATCAGACGTTCAAGCGGCGCTTCTCCGCATTTCCGGTGCGCGTCGAAATGCTCAGCCGCTTTCGCACAGAAAAAGAGCAGAAGAAAGTTTTGGAGGGAATGGAAGCCGGGAAAGTGGACATTCTCATTGGCACGCACCGGTTGCTCTCGCGTGACGTGAAATTCCAGGATCTCGGCCTTCTGGTTGTGGACGAAGAGCAGCGATTCGGAGTCGCACATAAAGAGCGCTTGAAAGAGATGCGCAAAAATGTGGACGTGCTCACCATGTCGGCCACGCCGATTCCGCGCACGCTGCATATGTCGCTAGTTGGGCTGCGCGATATGAGCGTGATCGAGACGCCTCCCAAAGACCGTCTTGCGATTCAAACTACCGTTGCGCCGTTTAATGAGACGCTGATTCAGCGCGTGGTGGAAGAAGAGCTTGCGCGCGAAGGACAGGTTTTCTTCGTTCATAATCGCGTTGAGTCAATTGCTTCGCTGGCCGCGATGGTGCAGCGCTTGGTTCCAAGGGCGCGGGTGGTAATCGGCCATGGCCAGATGCGCGAGACTGAACTGGAAAAAGTGATGCTGAAATTTGTGCGCGACGAAGCGGACGTCCTCGTTTCCACCACCATTGTCGAGAATGGTCTCGACATTCCCCGCGCAAACACCATTCTGATCGACCGCGCGGACTGTTTCGGCTTATCGGAACTGTACCAGCTTCGCGGCCGTGTGGGACGGTCGAATCAGCGCGCGTACGCCTATCTCCTGGTTCCGCCGGATAGTTCGTTAACTTCTATTGCGCGCCAACGCCTGGCCGCGCTGAAGGAATTCAGCGATTTGGGCGCGGGTTTCCGCATCGCCGCGCTCGATCTGGAACTAAGAGGCGCGGGGAACTTGCTCGGTCGCGAGCAGCATGGCCACATCGAAGCCGTTGGTTTCGACATGTATTGCCAGATGATGGAGCGCGCGGTTGCCGAACGGAAGGGCGAGGCGGTGGCTGTCGAACGTCGCGCTACGCTCAACCTGGGGCAGGAAATCCGCATCCCACCTGAGTACATCGAGAGCGAGAACTTGCGCCTGCGAATCTACAAGCGAATTGCCGGCGTTACGTCCGATGCGGAGCGCGACGAGGTTCGCCGCGAACTGGAGGACCGCTTCGGACCGCCGCCGCCGTCGGTTGAAAATCTTCTCGATTATGCCGTGTTGAAAGCGCTCGCTGAAAGATTGTTGGTAGCGTCGGTCGATCATCGCGGCGATCAAGTCGCCATCAAATTTTATGAGGACACGCCTTTGGGGCCGGATAAACTGGTAAAAATCATTCGCAAACGCAAGGGCATGCGCCTGGACCCGTCCGGTGTGCTGTGGTTCGAATGGAGGGGCGAAAAGGGCGGCCCGACGGGGGCCACCAGAAACGTGTTGCTACAACTACAAGCGTAGAGATAAAATTCAGTTCTCGAGTGAACCTATGAAGAATTGGAATCCGTTCTTGAAGTTGCTTTCCTTCGCCGCTATTGGCGCGACTGGAATCATGTTGTGGGCAGCAGGGATGCGCGCACAGTCGAAAGGTGTCGTGGTGGAAGAAATCGTTGCGCGCGTGAACAACGACGCAATTACGCTCTCGGATGTGGGAAAAGCTGACCAAGCGCTGCACGAAGAGATCGCTCACGATTGCCAGGGCTGCTCCCCAGACAAGATGGAGGGTATGTACAAGGACAAGCAGAAAGACTTGCTGCGCGATTTGATCGACCAGGCGCTTCTGGTTGAGCGCGCGAAGGACATGGGCGTCAGCGTGGAAACGGATGTGATCAAGCGCCTGGACGAAGTTCGTAAGCAGAACAATTTGGGCAGCATGGAAGAGCTGGAGAAAGCGGTGGAATCGCAGGGGTTGGGCTGGGAAGATTTCAAGCTTCAGATTCGCAACACTCTGTTGACCCAGGAAGTGATTCGCCGCGACGTCGGCTCGCATATCAATATTCCGAGCGAAGACGTAAAGAAATATTACGAGGCGCATCAGAGCGATTTCAATCGTCCCGAGCAGGTGGTACTCGCCGAAATCTTCCTGAGCACAGATGGTAAAACCCCGGAGGAAATGTCCTCGGTAGAAAAGAAGGCGGAAGACCTGCGCAACCGTGTGGTGAAGGGCGAAGATTTTAACGAAATCGCCAAGCATTTCTCGGAAGGCAGCACGGCAAAAGATGGTGGGGAATTGGGGACCTTCGAGCACGGTCAGCTATCCAAACAGATTGAAGACATCGTGTTCAAAATGGATAAAGGGCAGATGACCGATGTGATTCAGACAAAAACGGGGTTTGAAGTTCTCCGAGTTGAGGCGCATTATCAGGCAGGTTTGCAGCCGCTCGATAAAGTAGAAAACGAAATAATGAACCGCATTTATGGACAAAAAATGCAGCCGACCATGCGCGAATACCTGGCTCAATTGCGAGAACAGAGTTACGTGATGGTTAAGCCCGGCTATACCGACAGTGCGGCGGTCGCCGGCGCAAGTGTCATTCAGGAAGTTGCGCCCACGCCGGACGCTGCGGATGCAAAGAAAGCCAAGAAAAAACCGGGCAAACCCAAAATCAACGGCCAGTGAAGACACACTACATCTGTGATTTGCAGGACGGTCAGGGAGTCGCATCGCTCTTCCTCGTGCGCGAAAAAGAAGTCCGTACTTCGTCCCGCTCAGGAAAATCCTGGCTCGAGCTAGACCTTGTGGACCGCACCGGAAGAATCTCGGCGAAAATGTGGGACAACTTTGCGGTCATTGCCGTCACCTTCGAGCGGGACGATGTGGTGCACGTGCGCGGCCGCGTGAAGCTCTACAACGGCCAGAAGGAATTGATGCTCGAACAGATCATTCCGGCCGTTGAGCGCGACTACGATCTGGCTGATTTCCTGGCGCACACGAAATACGACGTCGAGAAGCTCTATGCGGATTTGCGCGCCGCGATCGCCGCAGTGGGAAACCCATGGCTCAAGCGTCTGCTCACGAGCGTTGTGGACGATCCCGAGATTGCGCCGAAACTCCGTCGCGCGCCCGCTGCCATGACCATGCACCACGCTTTCATCGGCGGATTGCTCGAACATATCGTCAGTCTCATCGGCCTGGGGCGCGCCGTAGCGGAGCATTATCGTGAGCTGGACGCCGACCTGCTTCTCACCGGTATTGTCCTGCACGACATCGGAAAAATGGATGAGCTCTGTTACGGGCGTGGCATCGATTACACCACGCAAGGCCGCCTGCTTGGCCACATCACGATCGGTGCTGCGATGGTTCGCGAAAAGATTCGCGCGATTCCGGGTTTTCCGCCGCCGCTCGCCATGTTGGTCGAGCACTTGATCCTGAGCCATCATGGCTCTTACGAATTCGGCTCGCCGTCCCTGCCGCAGATTCGCGAAGCGGTGGCTCTGCATTTTCTCGATGACATGGATTCGAAAATGGGCGCCATCCGCGCGACGCTTGATTCGGCGGATGGGGACGCCGATTGGACCGCTCGCAATCCGTCCCTTCGACGCTCGCTTCTGCGCACGGAGAAGTTTTACTCTGGCGGCGACCCGACCGCGTGTTCCGACCCGAACGTAGCGCCGGAAGCAAGCAACGGGTCCGGGCGTGACTCGGTGCCGCAAGCCGCTGCTGATTCCGGGGACAAAAGCGCGACATCGCCGCAGACGACCTTTAGCGGATTCGTTTCGCCTCCGGCTTCCGGTGAGAAAGGCAATGAGCGAGCGTAAATGAGCAACTCGAAAGTTCCATCACCCCGCCACGCGCTGCTGGATCTTGCTCCGCTGGAACTCGACTGCATGAACATGCTTTGGCCCATGGGGGAAGGCACCGTGCGCGAAATTCGCGACGCTTTGGCCTCGCGCAGGCCGCGTGCTTACACCACCATCATGACCATCATGGACCGCCTCGCGCGGAAGGGAATTGTCGAGCGCCACAAAACCGGTCGCGCATATATCTACAAGCCGAACTTAACCGCTGAGGATGCGCGCGGGCACGCTCTTGCGCAGGTCATCGAGAGCTTCTTTGGCGGCTCTAGGGAATCGGTCATCGCCCATCTTGACGGCGGACGGAAGCCGGCCGCGCTTTCGGTGCCGGCTAAGGATGCTGTCAATCCCGCTGCTCCGAAAAGCGCGTGCGCTGCGGCGGTCGGGTCCGGCGCGCTGGCTCATCCCACAGACGGCACCACGGGAAAATAAGAACACCCATGTTTCCCGCCGAAATCAGAATTCGCGATCGAGCTATTCGTCCGGCAACCATTCTGGCGCCCATGGCCGGTGTCACCGACACGGTATTCCGGCGCGTGATTCGTTCTTTGGGCGGCTGCGGGCTGATCATGACGGAATTTACCAGCGCCGAAGGCTTGACGCGGAATTCCGCGCGCACGCTGCATTATTTATATTTTGGCGAGGATGAGCATCCCATCGCCGCGCAAATCTTCGGCTCCGACCCCACCGTGATGGCCTCCGCCGCCGCGCTCACGCAAGACCTTGGCTTCGATCAGATCGACATCAACCTGGGATGCCCGGTGAAAAAAGTTGTAAAGTGTGGCGGCTCCGGATTACTGCGCGATTTGCCCCACTTGGAGAGGCTTCTGGACAAAGTCCGCGCCGCGGTAACCATCCCGCTGACAATTAAGATTCGTTCTGGCTGGGACGAAAATAATATCGTCGCGGTGGAAGTGGCGAGCATGGCCGAACGAATTGGCGTCGAAGCGATTGCGATTCATCCCCGCACGCGTATGCAGGGCTATGCCGGGTCCGCCGATTGGTCCGTGATTCGTGCGGTGAAACAGACGGTGCGCATCCCGGTGATTGGCAATGGAGATATTCATACGCCGCAGGACGCGCTCCGCATGATCGACGAAACGGGCTGCGATGCCGTGATGATCGGCCGCGCGGCATCTTCGAATCCGTGGATTTTTCGCCAGATCGAGGATTACATCGCCGCGGGGCGCTACGACGAACCGACCGAACTCGACCGCTATTACCTGCTCTCCGGTTATTTCCGCAGCTTGATCGCAGCCGAAATGCCCGATGCTGTCGGTAAGATGAAACAATTCGCGAGCCTGTTCACGCACGGAGTTCGCAACGGCGCCGAACTTCGCCATGCCGTGCACCACGCGCATGCCGCTCCGGAAATCCTCGACGCGGTAGATTCCTTCTTCGCGCGCACAACCGCCGCGTCTGGCGACTAGCCTCCCCATTCCATCCTGCTGGTGCCGGCGTTTGAGGAAGTCGAAATGAAGACTTACTCGTCCCTGGTGACCAGAAGCTGCTTGTAAGCTTCGCGTCGCGTGAGCCCGCGCTCGCGAGCAGCCTGCTTCAGCGCGGCCTTTCGGTCTACTCCGCTTTCCTTCACGATCTCCTCGACGCGACGCGCAATCGGCACCGCCCGGGTCGCGTCTTCCGCAGAGACGTCCGCTTGCGCCGCCGGGTCGGGCGGACCAATCAGCAGAGTGATTTCGCCGCGCGGCTCTTTCGCGCGCGCTCCTGCGAGCAAATCCTTCAAGTGCCCGCGCAGAAATTCCTCATAAAGTTTAGTAACTTCGCGCGCGATGACCGCCGGCCGATTCCCCAGAATTTCAAAGGCATCCTCCAGCGTTTCGAGCAGCCGGTGCGGAGCTTCGTAGAGAACAATCATGCGCGGCTCGTTGAGCAAGGCACGCAACCGCTTTCGGCGTTCGGTCTGCCGCGCAGGCAAAAAGCCGATAAACGTGAATTCCTCGATGGCCATTCCCGACGCCGCCAGCGCAGCCACAAACGCGGACGCGCCCGGAACCGGCACCACTTCAATGCCATGCCGCAAACACAGACTCACCAGCCGATGTCCGGGATCGGAAATTGCGGGAGTTCCGGCATCGCTCACCAGCGCAACTTTTGCGCCCTGCTCCAGATCGATCACAAGTTCCGCCGCGCGGGTGATTTCGTTGTGTTCGTGATAACTCACCAGCTTTTTCTGGATGTCGAAATGGGAAAGCAGCTTCATGGTTTGGCGCGTGTCTTCGCAGGCGATCAGGTCGGCTTCTTTTAAAATGCGAAGTGCGCGCAGGGATATATCTTCCAGATTGCCAATCGGAGTGGCTACCACGTAGAGGCGCCCGGCGCCCGTTTCGTTCGTCCTTATTTTCGTCATGGATGCGTCACGCGCAGCGATCAATCGCGAATACGGCAGTCTAACACACGGTCACTCGCGCCCTCCTTCTGTCCGCGCTGGACGTGCAAGCATGCTACTATTTTGTGTTCGACCGCCGCGGGAAGGAGTTTCGCATTGCCTTTATACGAGTATAAGTGCGAGAAGTGCGGCCATCAATTTGAGAAAATTGAAGGCCACAATGCTTCGACCACGAAGAAGTGTCCGAAATGCGGCGCGAAAGCCCAGCGCATGCTTTCCGCAGCCGCCATTCAGTTTAAGGGATCGGGCTGGTACGTGACCGATTACGCCAAGAAAAGCGGTTCCCCGGCCTCCGGAGAAAAATCCAACGATGGCGGCGGTTCGCAGCCCGGTGACAAGTCTGGCGAATCAAAATCCTCGGACACGAAAGCGAGCGATTCAAAGTCGGGGGACCCGAAGTCAAGCGACTCCGGTTCCAGCGAATCCAAATCGCCCGAATCGAAATCCGGCAGTTCGAAATCGTCGTCCGAGAAGGGAAGTAAGAAGAAGAAATAGCGCAGTTTGAATTTCTATAATTTGAGTTCGCGCAAGTACTCCCGAAAATCCGGCCCGAGCTTCGGGTTCTTCAATGCGAATTCCACGGTAGCCTTCAAGAAACCAAGCTTGTCCCCAGCGTCGTGGGTTTTTCCCTCGTAAATGTGCGCCCAGAGTCCTTGCGCGCGCGCCAATTCTTTTAAAGCGTCGGTCAGTTGAATCTCGCCGCCCGCTCCGGCTTCGATCTTTTCGAGGTAATCGAAAATTTCCGGCGGCAGCACATAACGTCCGGTCACGCCGAGATTCGACGGTGCCTTATCCGCGTGCGGTTTCTCCACCAGATCGTTCACGCGCAAAAGTTGGTCGCCCCAGCGCGGCTGATTCCCCGGACTGGCCGCGATAATTCCGTATAGGTGAACGCGCGCTCGTTCCACTTCCTCGACGGCGATGGCGCCCTGGCCTGTAGCGTCCCAGACGTCCATGAGCGAGCGCGTCGCAGGAATCGCGCCATCCATAATCACGTCCCCCAGGAGCACAGCAAACGGTTCGTCGCCCACCAGTTCGCGCGCGCAAAAAACCGCGTGACCCAGTCCTTTAGCTTCGCTCTGCCGCGTGTAGCTGAAGTGCAAGCCACCGCTGATCTCTCGCACCATGTCCGCCTGATGCTTCTTGCCTTTCTCCTCGAGAAAACTTTCCAGTTCCGGAGCGGAATCGAAATGGTCTTCGATCGCGTTCTTGCGCCGCCCGGTAACAAAAATCACGCTCTCAATTCCCGATGCGATGCATTCCTCCACCGCATATTGAATCAGCGGCTTGTCCACGACCGGCAGCATTTCCTTCGGCTGCGCTTTCGTGGCGGGAAGGAAACGTGTCCCGAGCCCAGCCACCGGCAGCACCGCCTTGCGCACGCGTTTTCGTTCTGCACTCATACTTGCCAATCCCGGCCTTTCATGGTCACAAAATCAGCTCCATACACATGCTAACATATTGATTGCGGTAGTTTGGCGGAGCAAACGTGTGAGCGTGCGCGAAAATCTCATCCTCGGCATCGAATCTTCCTGTGACGAAACGGCCGCAGCGGTCGTCGCGGATGGCTCGCGCGTGCGCTCGAATATCGTGGCGTCGCAGATCGCAATTCACCGCAATTTCGGCGGAGTCGTTCCCGAGCTCGCCTCGCGCGAGCACCTTCGCCAAATCGTTCCCGTCGTGCGCGAGGCTGTAAGACAGGCAGAAGTCTCGCTGGCGGATCTGGACGCGATCGCAGTCACACGCGGCCCGGGACTGATTGGCGCGCTGCTGGTCGGCGTCACCTACGGCAAAGTTCTCGCGCTCGCCCTAGCCAAGCCTCTCGTTGCCGTGAATCATCTGGAAGGCCACGTTCATGCCGTGATGCTCGAAGCCGTGGCGTCCGGCCGGCAGCCCGTGCTTCCGGCCGTTTGTCTTATCGTTTCCGGTGGACACACCGTGCTGTATCGCGTGGAGTCCCGTTCAAACAACGGCTCCTGCCAATTCTCCTACGCGCGAATCGGCGGTACGCGAGACGATGCCGCCGGGGAAGCCTACGACAAAGTTGCCAGAATGCTGGCGCTCGGATATCCAGGCGGCCCGATTGTGGACCAGTTAGCC
>Ga0070765_100001629_pt1 | contig 13824 bp, 8 predicted proteins | sample HubBroMetageWFT5_FD_71516 | JGI IMG/M metagenome (GOLD analysis project Ga0070765, IMG submission 71516) | Warmed and freeze-thawed soil microbial communities from the Hubbard Brook experimental Forest, New Hampshire - Hubbard Brook CCASE Soil... | ecosystem: Environmental > Terrestrial > Soil... | reverse complement strand
GACGTACCGCACCAGTGCCGTGTTGGCCGAAGCTGCATAGATGACGTTGGCATTTCCGCCGCCGATCAAAGTGCATTGCGCGTCCGAACCGCCGAACTGTTTGGCCTGTTCCACACAGGCGACCGTCGGAGCCGCGCCGAGAGCGTTGATCGCGCATGCCAAAGAATCGAGAACGCTCACTTTCAGGCGTTCCCGCCGCTCGTGAGTAAGGTCCTCGTAGCTCGCCCTGCACGAGAACATCGCGATTCCCTGCCCTTGGCTTTGCGCCCGTGATGATCGGCTTAGGCTTCGTTGCATAGTGACCGGCGATTTGGTCCACAGCTTGAGCTGGAACTCCTGACTGCAGACGAGGATCACTCTTAGGGCCTGCATCTTGTGTACTCATTGAGCTTTTACCTCCTGCACGACGCGGACATTTTGACTCCCGTCCGAAGCGCACGTCAAGGAGCGGATAACGAGCAACTCTTCCATAATCCGGTAAGGCAAGGTTTACCGACAAACGAGGAGTTGCCCGACTTATGCCTCACCGTGATGTGATGGCCGCGGCGCGTAGAAAAGCAATGATTTGCGACTCTGGCGGGGGAAGCCATTTTTGACCACCAACTTCCAAGTCCAAGAAAAACAATTGCGTGAGGGCTGTTCTTGGAGTTTTCCCGTGCTCATTGACCCTATGCCCTCCACAGTCCTATGATTCCGCGAATGGGCACATCCTCCCAGTTCGTGGGACAGACCATCTCGCACTACCGCATCGTCGAGAAGCTGGGCGTCGGTGGGATGGGTGTGGTTTACAAAGCTGAGGACACCGAGCTTGGTCGCTTCGTCGCCCTGAAATTCCTGCCCCAAGACCTAGCCCAAGACCCGCAGGCGCTCGAACGCTTCCGCCGCGAGGCCCGTGCCGCGTCCGCTCTCAATCACCCCAACATTTGCACTATCTACGAAATCGGAAGGCACGGCGATCAGACCTTCATCGCGATGGAATTTCTCGATGGGGCGACCCTGAAGCATCTGATCGGCAATCGACCGATGGAATCGATGCGCGTTCTGGAAACCGGGATCGAGATCGCCGACGCGCTCGACGCCGCACACTCCGAGGGCATTGTCCACCGCGACATCAAACCTGCCAATATTTTCATAACCAAGCGGGAACACGCAAAGGTTATGGATTTCGGTTTGGCGAAAGTTAGCCCTAAGTCGAAGCCTGTGGGCATAGAAGCAACAGCTTCGCTCAACGAAGACCACCTGACCAGCCCCGGCAGCACGGTTGGAACGGTTGCTTACATGTCTCCGGAGCAAGTCTTAGCTAAAGAACTGGATGCCCGCACCGACCTGTTTTCTTTTGGCGTCATGCTGTATGAGATGGCGACGGGCACCCTTCCGTTCCGTGGCGACAGTTCGGGCGCGATTTTCGACTCGATTCTCCACAAAGTGCCCTCGGCTCCGCTGCGGCTGAATCCCAACCTTCCTGCCAAGTTCGAGGACATCATCAACAAGTCGCTGGAAAAGGATCGCGATGTTCGCTACCAGTCCGCCAGGGAGCTGCGAGCTGACCTGAAGCGTCTGAAGCGGGACACGGAGTCGCAGCAGGTGCCGGTCGTCAGTTCCGAAACGCGGGCAGGTTCCAAGGTGACCCCACACCGCTGGATTCTTATTTTGGCGGCGGCTCTTTTGATAGCAGGGGGTCTGGTCGTGATGGGGCTTCGTAGCCGTGAATCTCCCGCCCGTGTCTCGCAGGATACCAGCAATCGACCATCACCTACCCCACAAACCATCGCGGTGCTTCCTTTTCATGACATTTCAGCGACGACTAGCGACAGTTGGGCGATAGGCATTACAGACGCAATCATCAGTCGCCTGACTTCCTTGCAGAACCTAGCGGTGCGACCGACTACATCTGTTTTGAAGTACGCGAACGAGACGCCGGAACCTGTGGAAGTCGCTAGGACATTGGGGGTAGAGAGCGTGCTGGAAGGGACATATCAACGCGCAGCTGGCATAGTCCGGGTCACCGTCCAACTGATCGACGGCAAGACCGGAAACACGAAATGGTCGCAACGATACGATCTGAAAAGCGCAGACATTTTGAGTTTTGAAGATCAGGTCGCGGCCAAGGTTGTGGAGGGGCTTCGAGTCGAAATATCTCCTACGGAGAGGAAGTCAATCGAACAGCCCGCAACCGCAAATATTGACGCCTACAACGACTACCTGCAAGCGCGTTTCTATGAGAATGAATATTTCGTACACTCCCGGCTCGACAGCATCGAGCAAGGAAAGCACCTGCTTTCGCACGCAATTTCTCTAGACAAGAATTTCGCCGATGCTTATGCCCTGCTTGCCGAGTTCTACGCCTATCAGGCGGCGAACTTTCTGGCGGACGGGGCAGCGAATATCAAGCGGGCGGAGGATGCAGCCCAGAACGCTCTCAGGATCAACCCTCAGTCGGCGGAAGGATTGACCGCATTGGCCTTTGCTTATGCCGAGGGGGGGCAAGTGGGAGAGGCGATCCGCACGGCAAGGCAAGCGGTCGCGGCGGCACCCAACAGCGCAGTTGCTTGGCAGGTGCTGGGATATTCGTATTACTATGCTGGTCTCAATGAACTTGCTGAGGAAGCTTGGGGCCGAGTCGTCACACTGAATCCAACCCCTCAGCCTCACTGGATGCACGCTCGCATGTTGTTGTACAGCGGCAATGCAAAGGATGCGGAAGGAGAAATGCGCTCGGTGGTCGCGGCGAATCCCGATCAATTCAAAGCCTTGGCGTACTTGGGAATGGTGCTCTATTACGAAGGCAAACTTGATGAAGCCGAGCCCCGGTTGGATCGGGCGGTTGTGCTCGGTCACGATTCTGAGGACGATACGCCACGTCTACTGGCTGCATTTCTGTATTCGTCACGCGGGCAAAGGGCGAAGATCGATGCCCGCATGCTCCAGTACCGTCCCGAACAAATTATCGACGGCGACGGCGCTTACTGGCTGGGCGGAATCCACGCATCGCTCGGTGATAGGCAAAGTGCGCTCGCTTGGCTCAAGCGCACGGTCGCTCTCGGAGACGTGAATTACCCGTGGTTCGAAAAGGACAAGAACTACGACACTCTGCGAGTCGACCCGGAGTACCAAACGATAATGGCCGGAGTCCGGCAACGCTGGGAGGCATATAAGAAAGAGTTCGATGTTGCGCCCTAATAGGCAAAAGCATTCGTTAGCGAACAACGCCGACATCCCCATCTTGAAGCAAAGCCAAAGCCGAGTAGGCTAAGGTGGAATAGCCGCCGGTAGAAGAACAGGACCTCCACGTCGCTCGGAGGTCACTCACCATTGGCGCAAACGACAGCTCAATGGACGCTGGCCCACGATTCTGGGCGGATGACGGGCAACTCTTCCATAATCCGGTAAGGTAAGGTTTGCCGACTACTCGCGAACAACACAGCGCGACCCGGAATAACCTGATTCAGAGACTACCGACCGATTCAAGTTTCGGAGCACCCGGAGATAGAAGTGCCCGAACGTCTCGCATAGGAGGTTGGCCGAAGAAACGGCTGTATTCGCGATTGAATTGAGTGGCGCTTTCGTAGCCGACCTCAAAAGCCGCGCTACCTGCATCGAGACCATTGTTCAGCATCAGGTTACGTGCTGACTGGAGCCGGAGTTGTTTTTGATACTGGAGCGGACTCATCGCGGTCAGCATCCGGAAATGATGGTGCAGTGTGGATACGCCCATGCTGGCAATCTGCGCCAGTTCCTCCACGTGTAGCGGCTTAGCGTAGTTCGCGCTGATCCACGCGACCGCTTTCGCTGTTCGGTGGCTTTGATCACCGAGCGTCGCTACTGCCCTCAAGCGCGCTCCCACGCATCCGCGGAGGACGCGATAGATGATCTCGCGCTGAATCAGGCCGCTCAGGAAAGGAATGTCCTGCGGGCTGTCCAGCAGATCCAACAGGCGGCAGCATGCGTTCAGGAACTCCGGCGTGGTTTTGCCAATTGACATAGCAGGACTGTCAGACGGCGCTTCTGCGACATGGATTTCCTCACGGGCGAGCAGTTCCCGTACCATCGACATGTCCAATGTGAGCGATAGCACGAGACACGGAACCTCGTCGGTTGCCGCGGCTACCCAGCTCACGATCGGCAAGTCGACCGCAGTTAGCAGGAAATGCGACTCGTCGTAAATGAAGCTCGTGCGACCAAGGTTGGCGTGCTTGCTGCCCTGTGCGACCACGATGACGCCCGGATGGTAGGTTGTCCGGCACGGAGGGGTAGGGGAAGTCCGCCGGTGGAGGTTCACGCCGGGAATATCTGTTATCCGATTCTCTTCCTTGCCCATTAAGGAGGCAATCTTGCGCGCGAGTTCTGTACGCGACCCGCCGGTCGGATTCGCTTTCAGAGTAGCGTTTTCTTTGGTGTTTTTCATGTGAGTGGTCTCTATTGTCCTTTCTAAAGATAGCCGCCTGGCTCCAGCAACGCCAATGATTTTTCGCCTGACAAGAGGAATAGGCAATAAGTAGGCAGGATCGGGCTACCGTTTCCCAGGCCTCTGGTCCTACGCTCGGAATGACGGACACAATTGGGAGGAAGCAGCCATGCGAAAACGCAAATTAGGAAATCTGGAAATATCGGCCATTGGGTTCGGCTGCATGAGTATCAGCGCCAACTACGGAGCCGCCGCAGGCAGAAATCAAGGTGTCGAGGTGATTCGCGCCGCGCATGACAAAGGCGTCACGTTTTTCGACACGGCCGAGGTTTACGGTCCATATACAAATGAGGAACTGGTCGGGGAAGCGCTCGCAGCGATTCGCGACAAGGTTGCCATCGCCACGAAATTTGGCTTCGACAACGAGAATGGCGGGATTCTCAATAGCCAACCAAAGCACATCAGAAGAGTGGTCGAGGAGTCACTGAAGCGCCTCGGAACCGATCGCATCGATCTCTACTACCAGCACCGGGTCGATCCGAATGTACCAATCGAAGATGTGGCAAGTACAGTCAAAGAGCTGATCAAAGAAGGAAAGGTTTTGCACTTCGGTTTGTCCGAGGCGAGTGCGAAAACTATCCGCCGGGCGCACGCCGTCCAACCTGTTACTGCGATCCAGACGGAATATTCGCTGATGCAAAGGGACCCGGAGAAGAACGGTGTGCTGTCTGCTTGTGAGGAGCTGGGAATCGGCTTCGTCCCATGGGGGCCGGTTGGGCAAGGGTACCTTACCAGGAAAATAAACACCCAAACGAAGTTCGACCCGAAAATGGACATGCGATCTGGTTTCCCCCGCTTTTCTCCCGAAAACATAGCAGCAAATATGCCGATTGTTGATTTGTTAGGACAGTTTGCTGAAAAGAAACAATCAACACCGGCTCAAATCTCACTGGCTTGGTTGCTCGCGCAAAAAACATTCATTGTTCCGATTCCCGGTACCCGCAACATCGATCACCTAAACGAGAACATCGGTGCCATCAACATTCAGCTGACGCGCGCAGATCTTCGTGAGATTGACAGCGCTGTCTCCACAATTAGAGTGCATGGTGGCCGGATGAATGAAGAACAAATGAAGGTGGTGGATCAAACCGCGTGACTGGCTCGTTTGGAACAGTATTCGGGTTACCGTTACCCCTCGGAAATTTGGTCCTAAGTTTAAGACAGATGAAACCATTGAGAAGGAGATTCGTATGAAGAAGCGCAAGCTTGGCAAGCTGGAGGTGTCAGCTCTCGGATTCGGTTGCATGGGACTCAGCTTTGGCTACGGGCCAGCTACCGAGAAACAACAGGCAATTTCAATGATCCGGGCGGCCTTTGAACGTGGAGTTACGTTCTTCGACACCGCGGCTACGGACCTTACACCAACGAAGAGGTTGTGGGCGAAGCACTCGAACCCGTGCGAGACAAAGTTGTCATTGCGACGAAATTCGGATTCGAGAACGGCATGCCAGCTCAGGGCACCAACAGTGAGCCCGAACGCATTAGGGCGGTCGCTGAGGCCGCGCTGAAGCGGCTCAGAAGCGACGTAATCGACTTGTTCTACCAGCACCGCGTCGATCCGAATGTGCCGATCGAAGAAGTGGCGGGTACCGTCAGGGATCTCATTCAGGAGGGTAAGGTTAAGCACTTCGGCATGTCGGAGGCCGGCGTGGCAAGTATTCGTCGTGCCCATGCGGTTCAGCCGGTGACGGCACTCCAGAGTGAGTATTCGCTCTGGTGGCGCGAGCCCGAAGAGGAAATTCTCCCGACGCTGGAGGAACTCGGGATCGGGTTTGTGCCATTCAGTCCGCTGGGCAAGGGATTCCTGACTGGGGCAATTAAAGAAGACGCGAAATTCAGCGATACGGACTTCCGCAAGATCGTTCCACGCTTTAACGAAGAGAATCTGAAAGCGAATCAGGGGATTGTCGAGGCTCTGGGTCTCATCGCTGAACGTACGCACGCAACGCGAGCGCAAGTTTCGTTGGCATGGCTATTGGCTCAGAAGCCGTGGATTGTTCCGATTCCCGGGACCACCAAACTGCACCGCCTGGAAGAAAATCTCGGAGGCGCCAACATCGAACTCACTTTAGAGGATCTTCACCAGATCGCGGAATCCCTCTCGAAAGTTGAGATCCACGGCGCGCGCTATCCAGAACGTCTCCAAGCCATGGTGAATCGTTGACCAACGGTGCCTAACTGATCGCACCATATTGAATTGGCTACACGTATCGAATAGAGCACAAGAAATAAGGACAACAATGAGGACACAATTACAAATTATCACTCTCGCGGCGAGCCTTGTGTTCAGCTTCCACTCCCAAGCACAAACAGAAGACGCGATTTTCCCAAAAGGTGAACTATCAACCGTTAAAAATCACGCGGGAAATATTTGGCTTAAAGAGCTAAACGTTGGTGACAGTACGTTCGATCCTAGTATTGCTGTAGCAACCTATGATGCCGGTGCAAAGCTGGATTGGCATATTCATCCGGGTGGTCAGGTTCTACTCATCACGGAAGGCACCGGCTTTTATCAGGAAAGGGAAAAGCCCGTACAAGTAGTTCACAAGGGGGACGTAATAAAGTGCCTTCCAGGCGTAGAGCAGTGGCACGGTGCATCACCGAAAAGTGGCTTTGCCTATCTGGCCGTTACACCCACTCAAAAAGGAAAAGCAATTTGGTTGGAGCCTGTGAGCGATAAAGACTATTACAGCGTGAAGTAGCGCGCGTAGCAGTAAGGGTAATGACAATCGCTTGGGCTGCGTAGTTTCCCCATTGCGGGCAAAGCGGAAGTTATCCCCGCCCAGAACTCGGCTTGTGGGAAGTGGAGCCATACGGCCGAGAAAGCGCGAACATGAAAGTCGAAAATTATAGAGATCCGCGCCTCAAGTAATTCTTTCCGCCGGAGAAACTGTCGGTCTTGTGACTGCCCACTAGGCACGCAGTCGCATGCGAACCCCATCAGACTGCCTGGGCCGGAGAAAACGACCGCTTTCTGCCACAGAATCGCCTGGCGTTCGCTTTCAGGTCCGAATGGAAGGCGAATTGAAACCGGACTGATCGCAGGGCGCTGATGTCGAATTTTAGTGTGAAATTCTCTGGTCAGCTTTTGCTATCTGCAAGTTACGGATACGTTGAGGCTTAGCCCGCAGAAACCGGACCGAGGGTTCGAATCCACTCCGCTCCGCCACCCAGTCTGAACAGCAGAGAATTCCTACCCCTATTTCCCGCAAAATGCGCGAAACATGCCCGTATTTCGCGATTCTTCCTCGACAAACCGGACTGGAGAGAACGGACTTCTCTACGGTGAAGAGCGTCTCTGTCCCGGCTTTTCTCTGGATGGCACAGACGCAGTCCGGTTTTAAGGAGAGCGTGACGCGAATGCAATGCGATCAAAAGCAGCGGATTCGGGCACAATAAGTTGACTTCTGTCGGCATCTTGGCACCGATTTCGGCGCTTCCCACATGCCCGTTCTTGGTGGTGCAGTTGATGCTGCCCCCTCTCGATAGAGTCGTGCCGTAGAGGTTGCCGGAAGCGCCCATGATCAAAGCGGGCTCCCCACTCAGCGAGAAGTAAACGCCCCGGCACGGATGTTGGGAAAGTGGGAAAGTCGCTTGCGTGCGCATCAACTCTTATCAGGGAATGATCTTGAACACCACGCCGAAACCAGACCCGCCCTGATTAGTGGTCCCGTACAGGTTGCCCGCCGCATCGTGAACCAGAGGTCCCATGGGGGACGACCCGTCCGCCCCACCGGTAAAGCTGTACAGCACCGTCTCGTGGTTCTTGGAGTCCAACTTGAATATGGTTCCGCAGTTGTAAGATCCCCCGCTGAGAGTAGTGCCGTACAGGTTGCCTGAAGAATCCCGGAGCAGGCCAGCAATGGGACCCGCCCCGTCGGCTGGATAGCCGGTGAAGATGTGCAATAGGCTCTCGTTGCCAGAGGCAGTCAACTTGAAGACCGCTCCGAATCCACCGGCGAAGGTGTTGGTCGCGCTCGTGGTGCCGTAAAGATTGCCCGCGTTATCGACAATCAGACCAGCATCGGGATTTATCCCATCAGGTGTCGCATTGGAAAAGCTGTATAGCACGGTCTCATTGAAAGACGAATCCAGCTTGAATACGGCTCCGACGCCTCCCGTTCCACCACCGAACGTGGTGCCATAAAGATTGCCCACTGAGTCCCATACGAGGCCCCCGTACGGATATGCCCCGTCTTGGCTCGTCGGCGGATTGTAGGTAAAACTGTGCAGCACGGTCACGACATGGTACTTGTTCAACATGAATACTACCCCGCACCCGTCCGGGTTAACGCACGAGAGATCGCCACCCAAGTGAGTGGCGCCGTATAAATTGCTCACCGAGTCGTGAATCAGACCGCCGTAATAGGGTTGTCCCCCGTCCGCGCCACCGCTGAAGCTGTGCACCGCAACCTCTCTACCGGTCGGTTCCAGTTTGAACACTACTCCGTCACCGGAAGCTCCCCCGGCGAACGTCATGCCATAAAGGTTGCCGTTGTCATCGCCGCCTCCTAAGAGCTGGAGTAACGGTGTGCGCGGACTTGCGCCGTCCGTCGTTCCTCCCGCAAATGAGTGCAGAACCGTCTCTGCCCAACCAACGCCTGAGACAGGAGATAACACGAAGATTGCTCCCAGTCCGAAATCGCCGCCGCCGGAAGTCGTGCCATAGAAAGTGCCCGACGGATCTGCAACTAAACCTGCCTGCGGATTTGCCCCGTCCTGTCCGCCCGTGAACGTGTAGAGAACACTGAACGCTTGTTGAAGGGGTGTGATCATCAGAGTAGCGGATGCAATGATGGAGCCCGAGCTTGCGGTGAGAATTGTCTGGCCGATTGATTCACTCACGGCCAAACCGCCTGAGGTAATCGTGGCCACCCCCGTGGAGGAAGAACTCCAAAGGACACTATTCGTCAGATTTTCCATGATTCCGCTCAGGTATGTTCCCGTAGCGGCGAATTGCTGATCTGTCCCCAAAACGATCGATGCAGTGGATGGCGTAACGCTAATCGAAACCAGTTCATCCTGCACGGTAAGAGTGGTCGACGACGCAACCGATCCCAGGCTGGCGGAAATTGTGGTGAAGCCCGTGCCGGTGCTAGCCGCCAACCCCTGCGACCCGGATGTGTTGCTGGCTGTGGCAACCGTGGGCGAAGAGGAAGCCCAGGTCACATTCGTCGTAATGTTCCCCGAGCTTCCATCGGTATAAAGCCCTGTTGCAGTGAATTGCTCTGTATTCCCGATGGGGATGGTCGGACCTTCTGGACTGATTTCAATCGCCGCCAGGATTGCGTTTGTAACTGTTAAATCGGCAGATCCCGAAACGGAGCCGGACGTCGCGGTAATCACTGTGCCACCACTGCCAGCTCCTGTTGCCAGACCATTTGTGCCGGAGGTGTTGCTCACCGTGGCCACTGTGAGTACCGATGAACTCCACACGACAGAGCTGGTCAGATTCTGCGACGAACCGTCACTGAACGTTCCCAAGGCCGTGAACGCCTGGGTCGTGCCTGCTGGAATCGTCGCTGTGGCTGGCGTCACCGCAATCGACTGAAGTTGCGGAGGCACCGCGGTCACGGTCAGGGCCGTAGAGCCGTTTATCGAATTGAATGTAGCGCTGATCGTGGTTGCTCCCACCGCCAAGCTCATGGCCAAGCCTGTCTGATTGATGCTGGCAACAGTCTGGTTGGACGATCCCCATGAAGACACGCTCGTCAAATCCTGCGTGCTTCCGTCACTGAACGTTCCAGTCGCAGTAAACGGTTGTGCGCTGCCGATCACCACGAACGGATTTGCCGGCTGGACACTGATGCTGGTCAAAACTGCCGCGTTGACGGTTAGCCCTACGGAACTATTAACCAAACCAAACGTCGCGGTGATGGTGGTCTGGCCTGTCACCAAAGTGGTTGCAAGTCCATTGGTGTTGATGGTCGCGACGGAAGGAGACGAGGAACTCCAGGTTACCTGTGTTGTCAGGTCCTGCGTGCTGCTGTCGCTGAAAGTCCCGATCGCGCTAAACTGCTGAGTCACGCCAGCCGCTATGCTGGGATTAGCGGGCGTCACCGTAATAAATGAAAGCGTTGCGGACGTCACGCCTAAGGCTGCGGAGCCGGTGATCGAGCCAAATGTGGCGGTGATAGTGCTCTGGCCAGCGACTACACCAGTCGCTAGTCCCCCGGAGCTGATGGTTGCCACGGTTGAATTCGAAGAACTCCACGATGCTGACGTAGTCAGATTTCCTGTGCTCTCGTCGCTGTAGATGCCGGTCGCCGTAAATGCCTGTTCCGTTCCGGCGGCGATTGTCGGTGCCAGCGGGCTTACCTGAATTGAGACCAAGCTGGGTCCGACGTTCAGCGTGGTCGATCCGTTTTGATTTCCAAGAGATGCAACAACCGTAGTGCTTCCGGGTGCGACCGCCGTCGCCAACCCCGCTGCATTGACTGTTGCCGCCGAAGGACTTGAAGAAGTCCAGGTCGCGGATGTAGTCAGATCGTGAGTTGTGCTGTCGCTATAGGTTCCGGCCGCGCTGAATTGCAGCAAGAGTCCTGGTGCGATCGTGGAATTTGTGGGATTCACAGCAATGGATTGCAGCGTGGGTTTGCACATTCCCGCGCTGAACACAGTGTAGATTTGCTGGATCTGTTGCGCGCTCAGTGCCTGACTGAAGATGGAAATCTCATCCATGGATCCGGAAAATGAGGGCGTTGGCGTGCCCAGGTATGCTCCGAATGCAACTTGTTGGTACCAGGATGAATTCGGAGATGCGATCGCACTCGCGGCCAGATTCCCATTCAAGTATACGTTGACCGTGACTTCTGAGCCCGAACTGGCGTAGGTCATCGCGACGAAATACCACTGGTTGAGGCTGACCTGCCCGACCCCTTGCACCGACAGGTTTCCGAATTCCCAATCCAGATTGCCGTTGCTATCCACCGACAGTCCCGGGGTTCGATTCACACCATCGAAGCTGCCGGTCAGCGCACCGGAACCGGTCGGCATGAACCAGAACATCAGGGTTCCTGCGGTCGGCGAATACACAGGGGAATTGACCAGCACTGAGGAGCCATTGCCAGCGAAACTGAAAGCTTGCGCGACCTCTCCGGTACCGTAGGTCACACCGTTCTGCAGAACGCCGGAATTGTCTCCCGCAATGTCCACTGTGTTACCGTCACCTGTCCACCACCCGACCAACCCAGGCGGCGGAGCTACACACTGTGGCTGAGAGACAGCCAGGGTCGTGCTCCCCGTTATGCCTCCCAAGGTGCCTGTGATTTGCGTGCTACCTAGGGCGAGACCGCTGGCGAGCCCAGAGCTCGTTACCGTAGCAACCGTGGTTGCAGAAGACGACCAGGTGACGGAACTGGTAACGTCCTTTGTGCTGCCATCGCTGTAATTCAGAATCGCAGTGAACTGTTCGTAACCCCCGGCAGCAACTGACGGAGTAGCAGGAATGACGGTGATCGAGGTCAGAGCGGGAGGTGCAACGGTAACCATCGTCGAACCGGTGACCGATTCGTAGGCGGCAGTGATGGTCGTCGTGCCGTTCCCCACTGCCTGCACCAAACCGCCAGAGTTCACCGTCGCAACCGACTGCGCTGACGACAACCAGGTCACAAAGTTGCTGACATTTAGCGTATATCCGTTCTGCCACATGCCGGTCGCGAGGAGTTGCTGCTGACCTCCCGGCGATACCGTTGGATTGACGGGAGTAACAGTGATCGAAACCAATCCTGTCAGAGAACCTGTGCCTGACAAACTCGCCGTTTGCGGGCTGGTGCTCGCATTGTCGCTTACGGTTAAAGTGCCCGTCCGGTTACCTGGAGTGGTGGGTGTGAACGTGACAGAAATCGTGCAACTCGATAGCGCAGCCAGCGTATTTGGAGTAAGGGGGCAGTTCGAGGTTTGAGCGAAATCGCCCGAAGTGGCAATACTTCCTATAGTAAGCGCGACTTTCTGCTCGTTAGTCAGATTGATGTTCTTAGCTGCGCTTGTGGTGCCAACCACCTGGCTGGCAAACGGGAGGCTGCTGGTTGACAATCTTACCGGAGCCACGCCTGTTCCACTCAACTGAGCAGTTTGAGGCGAATTTGAGGCATTATCGCTGACACTTAAGGTGCCGGTCAGCGCTCCGGTCGCCTGTGGTGTGAAGGTGACGGAGATCGCACAACTGGATCGGGCGGCCAAAGTGTTCGGAGACACTGGACACGTCGAGGTTTGCGCGAAATTCCCTGATGCCGAAATCCCCGAAATAGTAAGAGGCACGGTCTGGTAATTGACCAGCGTAACGCTCTTTGCAGTACTGGTTGTGTTCACGAACTGGTTGCCGAAAGGTAGAGAGTTGCTTGACAGGATGACAGGGAGCACGCCGGTTCCGCTCACTTGAGCGGTTTGAGGAGAGTTCGAGGCGCTATCGTTCACCGTCAGAGTGCCCGCCTGCGCACCTAACGCGGTGGGCGTGAACGTGACCGCTACCTTGCAGCTGGCTCCTGCTCCCAACGTCTTTGGAGCGATTGGACACGTCGAAGTTTCGGCGAAATCGCCAGATACCGAAATGCTACTGATGGTAAGCGGCACCGTTTGCGTGTTGCTAAGACTGATCACCTTGGCCGCGCTGGTGGTCTGCACCACCCAGTTCCCAAACGTAGCAGTGGTTGGACTCAAAGTTTGGGCTTGTGCGATCGGAGCAGACAGGGTGAGCATCACCAGCGGAAGCATGCACCGGCTTCTGAAGATTGTCGTGAGTCTTGCCACGAGACACCCCACTCTCTTCTGTGACCAAGCACAGAATCAGTTCTGTAAGTGCAAGGGGCCCGATTGCTGAAGAACTCAATACCGCTAACGCATTTACTGATAATCACCGACGCCGTAGGAAAAATGTCAAAGGAGTAGCGACGCAAATATGCGCCAAGCACTTGGCAACGTAAATAGCTCATGAGTGTCGGCGGCTAGCACCGACGAGTCATGACCTCAAACAGGTCGGTGACGATAAGCTGGCTTCCCGATCTTGAAAAAAGCCAAAGCGGAGTATGCAAGGCTGCAGCGCGGCAAACGTGCTACCTCGTCGCTGCTGTTTGCAGGTTGCCGCCGATAACAGGTGTTTGCACTCAGTGAGAATTGGTCGATCACGGTCAATGAGTGAAATCACAATATTTCAACAGTAATCTTTCGGGCGAGATTCGCAAGCAAATTGTGCCGACATTTCGGCAGGTGCCGATATTTCGGCACTTCGCGACTTCGCAAGAAACTCGCACAGGAGACAGGGGTGTCTTTGTGCGAAAACTCACAACAATCTTCAGAGGTCTGCAATCGCTGATCGCCCTAGCGTTGCTTTTCTGGTCTGCTCTGACCACACAAGCTCAAAC
>Ga0070765_100001628_pt1 | contig 13831 bp, 6 predicted proteins | sample HubBroMetageWFT5_FD_71516 | JGI IMG/M metagenome (GOLD analysis project Ga0070765, IMG submission 71516) | Warmed and freeze-thawed soil microbial communities from the Hubbard Brook experimental Forest, New Hampshire - Hubbard Brook CCASE Soil... | ecosystem: Environmental > Terrestrial > Soil... | reverse complement strand
CTGGGCCGGACACCAATCAAACGCTCCGCTAGAACCCGCCCGTTCATTCTGGGCATGACGACATCGGTAATCATCAAACAGATCGGAGACCTAGATGTTTCCGCCAATTCCAGCGCTTGCTCGGGGCTCTTCGTCTCTAATACCCGATAGCCGGCGCTCTCAAGAAACTCGCGGGTGACGCCGCGCAAGGGATCTGAATCTTCCACGAGCAAGATGGTTTCGCCGCTCGATTCATGAGAGGTCAGAGGCCGGTCCGGCGGACTTTCAGCCGTCATCGATTCGTCCGTGCGCGGCAGGTAGACGCTGAACGTAGTGCCGACGCCCAACTCACTGCTGACAGAAATGCAGCCACCACTCTGCTTGACGATCCCGTAGACGGTCGCCAGTCCGAGGCCAGTGCCTCTGTTTCTTTCCTTGGTAGTGAAGAATGGCTCGAAAATCTGCGCCATGGTTTCTTCGTCCATCCCGGTTCCCGTGTCCGTCATGGTAAGAAGAGCGTAACGGCCTGGCCCCGCGCCCGCGTAGCGCTGCGCATTGGAGTCGATGTCAACGCTGCAGGTTTCTATGGTAAGCGTCCCGCCTTGCGGCATGGCATCGCGTGCGTTGACCGCAAGGTTCAGCAACACCTGTTCAATCTGACCGACATCGCCTTTCACCAGGCCCAAGGCCGGATCGTGCCGGTTGACCATCACAATGTCTTCGCCGATAACCCTCGCCATGATGTCATTCAGGTTGCGGAGCACGGCATTCAAGTCGAGAACAACAGGATGTAATATCTGCTGGCGACCGAAAGCCAGAAGCTGCGCCGTGAGAGAAACAGCGCGCTGAGCGGCCTGACAGATTTGTTCGATGCGTCTTCGGGAGGGATCCGCAAACGAGAGCCGTTCCAGCAACAACTCACTCTGACCGAGAACCACCCCCAGTAGATTGTTGAAGTCGTGGGCAATGCCACCGGCCAACTGCCCGACGGCGTCGAGTCTCTGGGCTTGCAGTAGCTGCTGCTGCAAAAGCTTATGTTCCGTGATGTCCTCGTTTGTGCCCTCATAAGCCACGACGCGGCCGTTTTTGTAAATCGCGCGCGCGTTGACAGACATCCACATCTTGCTGCCGTTCTTGCGATAGACCTGGCACTCAAAGCCTCGAACGCTGCCTTGCTTCTCCATTGCGGCCTTGAACTCCTGCCGCCGCTCGGGGTCGACGTAGATCTGCCGCGCCACGTCAGTGACACTCGCTTTCACGTCCTCCGGAGAGTCGTAGCCCAGCATGCGCGCCAGGGCTGGGTTCACGACGACGTATTGCCCCTCCGGAGCCGTGCGGAAGATTCCGACAATTGCCTCCTCAAAAATCGCACGGTAACTCTGCTCCGCCAGCTGAAGCGCCTCTTGCGTTTTCCTTTGCTCGGTGATGTCGACGATGATGCTGGTGATGCCGACCAACTGATCGCGGGCGAATTGCGGCCGGCTTGAGCTTCGACACCAGTGGACGAAGCCTCTCCTATCCACGATTCGAAATTCGCAAGGTTTCAGGCTCCCGGCAAGCACGTCCGCGAGACAGTCGTGCACCAGTTTCCGATCGTCGTGATGAATGAACTCGGCGAAGGACCTTCCAGTCATCTCGCTCGTACGATAGCCGGACAGGCTTTCGATGGGAGGGCTGATGTAGGTCACGTTCCCTTCGACGTCCAGACTGAAGACAATCTCATTCAGATTCTCCACCAGGTCGCGATAATTATCCGCGGCGCGTCGAAGCTCCATATCACCTTGCCAGCGCTCCACCGCGATTGCGGCGAGCCGCGCCCCCGCTTCGAGGACCTCACTTTCTGAGGAGTTCGGCTTCCCAGGACGGGGATAGTACATCGCAAACGTTCCCAGGATCTTGCCGTAGTGCGAGCGAAAAGGAGTCGACCAACAGGCCCGCAGGCCGTAGCGGCACGCCAACTCGCGGTAGTCTTCCCACCGCGGATCAGCGAGAAAGTCGGCAACGACCACCGGCTCCCCGCGGCAGGCCATACTGAACCCTGGTCCGTCGGGCCCGAATGGTACTGCGGGAAGTTTGGAGGAAACTCTGTGGGAACGGCTGCCGGTCCCCTCGCGAAGAGTGCCTTCCTGCTCCAGCAGAAGGATGGAACATATCCCGCCAGCCTGCGACTCGGTCAAGCGAGCCAGGCTGGTCAGCACGCTCTCGAGCGGCGCACCGGTCGCGATCAATTCGAGGATTCGGTCCTGACCGGCCAGCAGTGGCTCCGGCCGGCCGATCACGCTTGCGCCACAATCAGCACTCATGACATCCTGCGTTAGGCGCGCCCCACCAGCAACTTAGTTAGTGACAGTAGTTCATCATGAGTCGCCATTGTCAATCAATGACAGCGACTTTGGAATCACTTAAGTTACCTCTGGATTCGTTTGCAGCCGCAAGATATCACAAGTTATAGGGGAACAAATGGCTTTTTGATCTGACACTTACTCTTCAACCAATCGTGCAATATGTCCAGGTCGACGGGAGGAATGCGAGTGAATTCGCATCCGGACACTCCATACTCGCGGGTCCAAAGCACGCGGGCCTCAATATAAATGGCTCTCCTTGCCCCTGGAAGCAACACCCGGAACGATAAAATGTCTCCCACGGAGAGCCTCTGGATCGAGCTGATGCCGACCCCGCCGTCGCCGACGTTAGTGATGGTTACTGGGACGAGTTGGTTGTCGCCCGTGGTAGCGATGACGGGAGTCATCACGGCATATCTTGCATACCTGCGGTAGTCCTGCAGCATTCGGGAATATATGATTTTCAGTGATTGAGTGCCGGACTCGGTAGTCACTGGCTTCTTGAGCAGAAAGTGTGTGCCGGGAATGCGCCGATCTACGGCGGACACCGCCAGAACAGTCTTTTTCCGTGTGATATCGGATTTCTGAATCTCGTAAAGAAGCTCAGAAGCCGACCGGTCTTCGTCCCAATCAATCACTACCAGGTCTGCGCTGCTCGCTCTCAGATCGTTGAGTGCCTTCGACGGGGTCAGGCAATGTCTCGTCGAGATGGAAAGGTTATCAAGTACGTGGTTCAACGTGCAGATCACCTGCGGATCCCGGGATACGAGCAAGCACTCAAATGCCATGTCTGGCGTCATTTCTGCCCACCATCTGGTCCAATGAACACGCGGTTCTGGACCGCACCTCTCATGTCTCTTCTCAGCCCAAGGCGACTATGCATGGAAATCAGGATTCACCGTTGCCGTTGCAGTTGCAACTTAGGGGCCAGTGTTACTTCCCGACGTAACTTAATGATGTGATTAGAGAAATGCGAATTACTTGGATAAGGCTTCTGCCTCGTCCTTAGAATCTTTGTCGCGGAGCCAGACGGGCCTGGAGCCCTAAGTCAAAGGAAAGGACAATGGATGGGCAACGAGCCGTTCGCGCAGTAGGCAGGGATCTGGGCAACGAGCTAGGCGCTTTCTTCTTTTTTTTCCAGCCTCATTCTCGCCAACAACTGGTAGATTGTGGCTCGGCCGACGCCCAGGATGCCGGCAGCCCGCAGCTTGTTGCCGCCGACCAACTCCAGCACCCGCAGGACGTGGCGCCTCTGCACTTCTTCGAGCGAGAGAAAAGTTTCGTCGGCCATGAGCTGATCGTTCAGTTCCCCCCGCAGACGTTCCGGCAGGTCGTTGACATCAAGGAACTTTCCTTCGGTCATCATGCAGGCATTGCCAATGACATTCTCAAGCTCCCGGACGTTACCCGGCCACGGATAGGTCGCCAGCCTGCTTTGCGCCCGGCGCGTCAAACCTGAGACGGGCTTCTTATATTCCGCGGAAAATTTCTGAACGAAATATCGCTCCAGCAGAGGCAGATCTTCGCGTCGACTCGCCAGAGGAGGCAGTGCGATCTCGACTACTGCGAGCCGATAGTAGAGGTCTTCGCGAAACTGGCCATCGCGAACCATTGCTTTCAAATCGCGGTTTGTCGCAGCGATGACCCTCACGTCGACCGGGCGCGAAACGGTCGAGCCGACCCTTCGCACCTGGCGATCCTGCAATACGCGAAGCAATTTCGCCTGCGCGGCCGGAGAAAGCTCGGCTACCTCGTCCAGAAAAATTGTTCCGCGGTCCGCGCTTTCGAACAGACCTGCCCGGTCCTGAGCTGCGCCAGTGAATGCGCCACGAACGTAGCCAAAAAGCTCACTCTCCGTGAGACTCTCGACCAGACCGGAACAGTTGAATGCCACAAGGCGGTCTGGCTGGGCGGGACTTAGTTGGTGCAACGCCCGAGCCACTAACTCCTTCCCGGTGCCCGTCGCGCCGGTGATGAGAATGGTCTTGAAGTGTGGCGCAACACGGCGGATCTTGGCGAAGACCTCCAGCATGAGCGGACTTCGACTTACGATTCCTTCGAACTGACAGGCTTTCAGCAGCTCCTGGTCCAGCAACAGAGTCTTGTGGCGTAGTTCAGCCTCGCTCAGCACGCTGCCGATGCGATCGCGAAGCCTGCGCATGTCCAACGGCTTGGTGAGGTAATCGCACGCACCTTTTTGAATGGCTTCGATCGCCGACTCGGTGGAGTAATGGCCCGTAATCAAGATCACATTGACCGCAGGATCCGCCGCAATCATGCGTTCGAGTAACTCGGTTCCGGTTACTCCTGGCAAGACGAAGTCAAGCAGGACAAGTCGGGGCCGGTTTTGTAGAAATAACTCGAAACCAGTTTCGGCGTCTTCTGCCGTTGATATCTCGAGGCCTTCCGCTGCCAGCGAATCGGAAATGACTTCGAGAGTTTGCCGATCGTCGTCGATGACCAGCAGCTTGGTCGGGGTTGCCCTGATTGTCATTCGATGCCTGCCCTGAAGCTCGGTTCGCTGCCGTCAATTCGATGGGATCGGAACAAGGAAAGAGAGAATGGCGCACTTTGCTGGCACAAGATGTCGACGGAATCACGAAGTGGTTCTTCCGCGGAGTCAGATGGCCGGGGCCCTGCCCTGAGATTGGATCCCACCGGGGCTGTGGTCACCATAGCGCTGTTACCAGACTTAGCGGCGCACCTTCGGAAAAGTCCAATCGCGCCGAACATCAATACCGAACCCACATCAATCCACGTATTTACGACAACCAACTAACTCCTTATCGCATGAAGGCTCATAGGAGTCAAGCGAAAGAGCCTTACCGGATACTCGGTCGAGTTATCAATGGAAGCCATCGTGCTAATAGGTTAGCTTCAAGGTCAACGTGGATCGACGCCGGCTTCCCCCAGTACAAATATCGTTGAGATCGACCGAGGCAAAAGCATCTCGTTCCACAAACTGTCTTATCTCCGGACTAAGTCCGGACGCGGTACGGTAATTGACCGGCAGGCGACGCGCGGATTTTCCGGATAAGCTACTTACTATCAATGGCTTGTCTCGTTTTCGTGATTATGGCCACCAACGTGCCAACTCGAGAGACACCATGAAATCATCCGTCCGTCTTGATGGCCTTCTGTGCAGCAGTGATCAGCAGGTGCTTCGTATCATGAGGCCCGTGCTGGATACGTTTTCCATCGAGACTCAGGTGTGCATCGAACTCCCTGCCGCCTTGGACGCAGTGACACACCGCCGGCTTGACACTGTGATCGTGGACTGGAACGGCGCCTATAATCCGATTCGCGTCCTGCGCGCCACGCGAAGCTCCTCGTGGAACAGCAAATCGACGATTCTCGCGGTGGTGAACGAAGATCACGAGATGCACAGCGCACTGCGATCCGGCGCTAACTTCCTGATCCACAAGCCTTCCGATGTCGATGGCATATCGCGCTGCATGCGCGCCGCTTACGGCACAATGCTGCTACAGCGCCGGCGATCGGCTCGATTGCCGGTCCACATTCCGGTGATCGCCCGATTCTCGGAGCTCGGGAAGATCGAGGCTCGCATCAGTGACATCAGCGTGGGCGGCGTGGCACTGCAGTGTACGCAGGCGGTAAGCCTCAACCTGCAAGTGTCGATGAGTTTTCTGCTGCCCTCCAGTAACATCCTGATTCACGTGGCGGGCAAGGTGGTGAATGCCGACGCCAACGGCCGGGCTGGAGTTTGTTTTTCTTTCGTTCCACAGAACGAACTCAAGCTGCTCGAAAGCTGGCTCAGTATTCAGTTGAACAGGATGGCCGAAGGAGAAATCCCCAGCGACGGAGAAGGCAAAGTCCACTAGGAATCCCGTTGTCTGGGAGCTGGAATCCTGTACAAAGTTTAAACATTGCCGCACTGCTTTGACTACTCCCCAACGACAATACCATTGTCTGCACAAGTATTAGTTCGCATTCGGCTCGCTGCAGGATGTACTTACTCTGATTATGATCATTCTGTTAGCTGAAGACTCGGCCTTCTACCGGCGTATGATTGCGAAGCACCTGCGTGAGTGGGAGTTTGACTTCGTGGATGTACGCGATGGCAAGGAAGCCTGGAAGGTGCTGGTGCAACAGGACGGCCCTAAGTTGGCCCTGCTGGATTGGGTTCTTCCTGAGATCGAGGGAATCGAAATCTGCCGGCGCCTGCGCAGCCGTCCCGAGGGCGCTCCCTACACTTATACCGTTCTGCTAACGGCGAAGAGCCAGAAGCAGGAAATGTTGGAAGCCATGGATGCCGGCGCGGATGACTTTCTCGCGAAGCCGTTTGACCCGGCAGAGTTGAAGGCACGGCTGCTGGCGGGAAAAAGAATCGTCGAACTGCAGCAGAAACTTGTATCCGCCAACAACGCGCTTCACTTCTCGGCCAGTCACGACTTCCTGACGAGGGTCTGGAATCGAGGGGAAATTCTCGCGTTCCTGCGCCGGGAGATGGTTCGATCCCGCCGCAGCGCCTCGCCGCTGGGCGTGGTTTTGGTCGATGTCGACAACTTTAAGCAGATCAACGACAAGCTTGGACATCAGGCGGGAGACCATGTCCTGGTGGAGCTTGCCAAGCGGTTCTCGGGGAATCTGCGCGAGTACGACGGAGTTGGCCGGTATGGCGGGGAGGAGTTTCTGCTCATAGTGCCGGGTTGCGACCTGACGACAACGATTCGCCGAGCCAACGAGATCAGAGTTTTGATCTCCAGTGAACCAGTTGTCTCCGATTCGAATACGACCTCCGTCACGGTGAGTATGGGAGTTGCGTTGGCTGAGCCGTCGGAAACAGTGGAGTCTTTGTTGCACAGAACCGACACGGCCTTGTATCTAGCCAAACGCAATGGTCGGAATAGGGTTGAGTCTTCGACCTCAAGTCTGGCAGCCGCCCAGTCGTAATGAGGTTCGAAACACCGCACGAATCAGCTGCCGCTGACGTCCGAAGCTGTTCAATTGCAAGACAGAATTGTGGAATTTAGACGGCGCCGCCCTTGCTCGCCGTAAGTGTGTCATCGCCAGCGGTCGGTAACTCACGCCTACATCGTCGGTTACAGCCGCCACCGCCGGCCACGGCCTTCGGCATCAGCCCTGCATAGATTCCGAAGGGACACTTCGTTCGGAGCTTATGGCACGTCGGGGAGTAAAAAAGCCTGCGAGCTGTCGACCGAATGAAGTCTTTTCCCGAACTCTGTTCCACGGAGAGGCAATCGGATGCGACTGAAGGCTCTGTTTCTGACACTTCTTGCAACGGTCGTAGTCAACGAGTCGGTTTTCTCGAACCTTCACGCCGAGGCCCAAACCGCTTCACAGAGCGTTGGCTCGCACATTCCTCAAGTTCCGAACGGCTACGCCTTGCCGTTGACGTTCGAGAGGAACCAGGGACAAACACAGCCTCAAGTCAAATTTCTGTCGCGCGGTCGCGGATACACCGCATTTCTGACCGCGGATGGAATGGTACTCTCGTTACGTTCGGCGAAGGCGGCCACGTCGCCCACCCCGCCGACTGCCGCTGCGCGGAAGTCCCTGCCGTCGGTCGCCACTCTGCAATTCAAGTTGGTCGGAGCGGCTAAGAACCCTGTCGCCATGGGAGAAGATCCGCAACCTGGCAAGGTCAATTACTTTATCGGTAACGATCCGAAGAAATGGCGCACTAACGTGGCCACTTACGCACGAGTGCGCTATCGCAACGTCTACCCGGGAATCGACCTGGTCTATTACGGCAACCATCGGCAGATCGAATATGACTTCGCGGTCTCTCCGAAAGCAGATGCGAGCCGCATTCAGTTCGAAATTAAAGGTGCCAAGAACGTCCACTTAGATGGAAACGGCGATCTCGTTCTTAAAACGGGCACAGGCGAACTCCATTTCCAGAACCCTGCGATTTATCAAGAATCCAACGGCGCGCGTACACCGTTGCAGGGTGGGTATGTAATGCAGGATTCCACTCACGTCGGATTCCAGCTCGCGCCTCGAGATGCCAGCAAGACCACGGTGATCGATCCGGTGCTGGTGTATTCGACCTACCTGGGTGGGAGTGGCGACGACCAACCCACGGGAATTGCGGTAGACAGCAGTGGCAGCGTTTATGTGGCCGGCTACACCGACTCCGCCGATTTTCCACTCGCGACACTCGGCTCCCTGCCTGCTGGCTCGACCCATGTCTTCGTCGCCAAATTTGACGTGACGGGATCCAATCTCGTGTATGCCGACTATCTCGGCGGCAGCAACCAGGATTACGGTTATGCTCTGGCGCTCGATAGCGCCAACGAGGTCTACGTCACTGGCAGCACTGCGTCGAGCGACTTCCCCATGGTCAACGCATACCAGTCCACTTATCCTGGTTCGTTCAACGCCTTCCTTACGAGAATCTCGGCGGACGGTTCGTCGTTGTTGTACTCGACTTACTTCGGCGGGAACGGCTCTGACATTCCTGCGAGCGTCGCGATCGACAGCTCGTCCGATGCGCTGATCGCAGGTAACACGTCGTCCACGAATCTGCCCGTCTCGTCGGCGTACCAATCCACTGTCTCTCCAAACGGAGGCGGAGTGTGGGGCAACTATGGTTTCGTGACCAAATTCAGCCCGGATGGATCGCAGCTGATTTACTCCACGTATCTGGGCGGCAGCTCCAACGTAGCCTATAACTGCGGCGGAACTCCGTGCTGGCCCTCGCCTACCAGCGCGATCACCGGACTCGCGCTGGACGGCAGCGGAAGTGCCTATGTAGCGGGTAACACCAATACCTACGATTTTCCAACAACAGGTGGCGCTTACATTACGACTGACTCGACGCAGCAGGACGGCATCGTCGGATTTGTGAGCAAGTTCAACGGCTCGGGTGCGCTTCAGTACTCGACTTACTTTTACGAATCCAGCGGCATCTATACAACCGTCAGCGCAATCGCAGCTGATAGTCTTGGCTCGGCATACATCACCGGCCTCGCTTTCAGCGACGGAACATTTCCGCTCACTTCCACCACCATCTGCGATCCCTCGGTCTACGGCGAAGCCTGCAGTTACGCGTTTGTCACCAAATTCGACAGCGCCGGAGCGACGCTGCTGTACTCGACGTTCCTGGGGCCAAACAACTATGCCAGTCCGGCGGCGATTGCGCTCGACGCGAACAATGACGCTTACGTTCTGGCCACGTCGTCAAGCAACACATTTGGGCTGGTGAATGGGATTGAGGCATATACGAGCGGGAATGATGCGCTGATCGCCGAAATCGATCCCGCGGCGGCGTCCCAGTTGTTCGCCACATTTCTCGGCGGAAGCAGTGATGAAAACTCCTCCAGCATGGCCCTCGATTCGAATGGCAACATTTATGTGACGGGCAACACAGACTCCACGGACTTTCCGATTACGCAAGGAGCGTTTCAGACAATTCTGGGCGGGGCCACCGACGCTTTCATCGCCAAGATTGCACCTGCTTCGGCCGCGGCCGTTTCGGCTGCGCCGCTGAGTCTGGATTTCTCGCCGCAATCGCTGAGCACTACGAGTTCGGCGCAGACCGTCTTATTGCGCAACATGGGCAGCGCGGCGCTGACGATCTCTTCGATCACGTCGACGGCCAATTTCGCAGAGACTGACAATTGCAGCCCCGGAGTGCCGGCCGCTGGAAGTTGCAACTTATCGGTGACGTTCAGTCCGACCGCAGTCGGGACTCTTACTGGCTCGATTACGATCAGCGACAATGGGGCCGGGGCTCCTCACGTCATCGGTCTGAGTGGCATCGGCTCGGGAGCCGTTGTCGCGATCGCTCCGGCGAGTCTGACATTTTCGAGCCTGCAGGTTGGAAGCACCAGTCCGGATCAAACCGTCACGCTGACAAACCAGGGCAACGCCGACCTGACCATCAGTAATATCACGATATCAGGGGACTACGCTCAAAGCAATAACTGCCCGGACGATCTCGCGGCTAGCGCGAGTTGCACATTCAACGTGACCTTTACTCCTACGGCTACCGGAACTCGAACCGGCACGATCACAGTCACCGATAGCGCGGCGGGAAGCCCTCACACCGTCGCATTGACCGGCACCGGCGTGAGCGTTGTCGTAGTTCTGACGCCTTCGAGCCTGACTTACTCAGGCACACAAGTGGGAACGACGAGTGCGGCTCAGGCAGTTACTCTCACCAACCAGGGCAATGCCAGTCTGACAATCAGCAATATCGCGGTTTCAGGAGACTATGCTCAAACCAATAACTGCCCCGGCACTGTGGTGGCCGGCGCAAGCTGCACGGTCAACGTAACCTTTACGCCGACGGCGATGGGAGTTCGAGCCGGCACGCTCACGTTCGTTGATAGCGCCACGGGCAGCCCACAAACGGTAGCCTTGACTGGCACTGGCCTGAGCGCCGTTGCTGCGCTGACGCCCGCGAGTCTTACATTCTCAGGGACACAAGTGGGCACAACCAGCACAGCCCAGGCGGTGACCCTCACCAACCAGGGCAACAGCAACATGACCATCAGCAATATTGCGGTCTCGGGAAACTACGCTCAGACCAATAACTGTCCCGGCACTCTGGCGGCGAGCGCCAGCTGCGCCATCAACGTGACCTTCACGCCGACGGCAACTGGAACTCGGACCGGCACACTTTCGGTCAACGATAACGCCGCAGGCAGTCCGCAAACCGTGGCACTTGCCGGCACCGGCTTAAGTGCCCTTGCTGCCCTGACTCCTGCGAGTCTCGCATTCACAAGCACGGCGGTGGGAACGACCAGCGCGGCTCAGACGGTTACGCTCACCAATCAGGGCAATGGCAGCCTGAGTATTACCAATATCGGGATCACCGGAGATTACGCGCAAACTAACAACTGCTCAAGTACGTTGGCGTCCAGCGCAAGTTGCACCATCAACGTAACCTTCACCCCGACAGCCACGGGCACTCGATCCGGCACACTTGCAGTTACCGACAGCGCCACAGGCAGTCCGCAGACAGTGACACTGTCTGGAACCGGGCTGAGCGCGGCCGTAGCCTTGACCCCGACGAATCTCGCGTTTTCGAGCGCGCCAATAGGAACAACCAGCGCGGCCCAGACTGTAACCCTGACCAACCAGGGGAATGCCACGCTGAGCATCAGCAAAGTTTCAGTTACAGGCAACTTCGCCCAAACCAACAACTGCTCGAGCACGCTGGTCGCTGCCGCGAGTTGCACCGTCAGCGTGACTTTTACTCCGAAGGCCGCCGGGAGTCTGACCGGTACGCTCTCAATCACTGACAGTGGAAGCGGCAGTCCTCAAACCGCAACATTGATCGGCACCGGCGCAGATTTCAGCCTTACCAGTTTGTCTACCAGCAGCACGGTGAAAGCCGGCTCTGCGGCGTCTTATACCGTGACGGTTGCCGGCGTCAACGGTGGATTCGGCAACGCGATTACGCTGGCCTGCAGCGGAGCCCCAGCTCACGCCGCCTGCGCTGCCTCCACTGGCTCGGTCACTCCTGGCTCAACCCCTGCTTCCGTGACCGTTACGGTCACCACGACCGCTTCAACCTCTGCGTCAATGTCTCTGCTTCCTGTTCGTCAGCAGCGATCCCCCGTCTACGCAGTGTGGATGCAGTTCCAGGGATTTGGTTTATTCGGAATGCTGGTGGCAGGTTCGAAGCGTCGGAAGAATAAGCTTGGCGCGCTGGTTGTCTTAGCGGTTCTGCTTGCCGCTTTGCTCTTCATGTCTGCTTGCGCCGGCGGCACCGGCATTGGTCAGACTCAGACGGGAACACCGACGGGAACTTATACGCTTACCTTAACTGGAACTTCTGGATCCTTGCAGCACTCACTCCCCTTGACCCTGACCGTGCAGTAAGACCGTACAGTAAGCCCGTGTAATAAGACCGTGCAATAACACGGGGCCCGGCAACCGCAATCGCCTAGTTGCAGGTCTTCATGTTCTGAGCTACGCCCTGCAGGCTGATCACGGAGTTAGCGACCAGGGGCAGGCTCCAGAACTTGCTGTGATGTTTGCGCAGGTAATAAGCAGCGAAGACGGAAACGGCGCTCTTGGCGGAAGCAACTGCGTAAGCGCGGCCAACCGTGGGGTGAGTGCCATACAGGTAAGCGGACTCGACTTCCATGTTGCAGACGCCCTGTTTCCCGGCCAGGAAGTTCTGGCGGGCGAAGAGCGTGGTGTAGGAGTCGGCAAAGGTGCTGCCGGTCGAGACCAGCGCCAGGCTGGCAAACTTTAAGTCTATGGTCTTGGATTCCGCTACTTTCGCAACCGGAGCCAGAGCGGGCGCTTCTTCGATGAAGGCGTCAGCCGCCATAACGGTGCTGGGCGCGTCCGGTAGTTCCTTTGCCGCGGCGACTCCAGCCAGTAGCAGAACAGCAAGCGTAGTAGATATGAGTGATTTCATGATTGCCTCTCCCGTGATTCGCGTTGACTGTGCCGCACCGTTTTGCTGTTTTTCGTTAGCGGCTGTCTTGCTGCGATTCATCATGAGTCGAGGTTACGTTAGGGAATGTACCTCTGCCAATTGCGAGAAGGTAATAGAAGGTAGTAACTAGGGGTAACCACCTCCCTGTGCCATTGCTGTGCCCGATCCGGCGGACCCGGAAAACGGACTTACGAAACTGACTTACTGGAAGGGACTTAGGGCGATCACATGACGGAGCCAAAACAACGCAAGCTTGCTACCCCGACCGCAATTCGAATCCGACAGGTTGAGGGTCGCGAATGGTGGCTCTGGGGCTTCGCCGTTTCGGTTACCCTGGTACTTACTTTCGGCATCCTTTCCTTAACCTTTCCCGGCTTCCATTTGCCCCGGGACGACTTCTATTCCTTAACTCTCAAGGAGTGGGTGCGCGGCCTGGCCGCCTTGGTCCTGCTGTTCGACGTCTACACGGTTTATCAGCACTTGCAGTTGCAGCGGATTCGCCGGCAGCTGGCTGAGCGGGAGCGGCTCTTTCAGCTGATCACGGAAAATGCCGCCGACATGATCGCGGTCGTCGACCGGCAGGGACGCAGACTCTACAACAGTCCGGCCTACGAAAAGATGCTGGGCTACGGCGCAGAAGAGTTGGCCAGCACTTCGTCGATCGAGCAGGTGCATCCTGACGATCGTGCGCGCTTGATCGAGGCCGCGGAGAAGGCTCATCGCACAGGGCGTGGCGAACGCCTCGAGTACCGGATCCGCCACAAAGACGGCTCCTGGCGCGTGCTGGAATCGACCTCCAGCGCGATTCCCGGCGATCAAGGCGAGACCGAGGGCCTGGTTATCGTGAACCGCGACATTACCGAACGCAAGCGCGCCGAGGCCCTGCTCGAACACCATGCCTTTTACGACGGATTGACGAACCTGCCTAACCGCGCGCTTTTTCTCGATCGTTTGCAGAGGGCGATTGCCATCTCGCGGCGTCATAGCGATTTCAAATTCGCCGTCCTGTTTATCGACATCGACGAATTCAAGGTATTCAACGACAGTCTGGGCCACAGCGCCGGCGACGATCTCCTTATTCAGATTGCTCAACGCCTCACAGCGAGCCTCCGCGGTGTCGATA
>Ga0070765_100001625_pt1 | contig 13842 bp, 9 predicted proteins | sample HubBroMetageWFT5_FD_71516 | JGI IMG/M metagenome (GOLD analysis project Ga0070765, IMG submission 71516) | Warmed and freeze-thawed soil microbial communities from the Hubbard Brook experimental Forest, New Hampshire - Hubbard Brook CCASE Soil... | ecosystem: Environmental > Terrestrial > Soil... | reverse complement strand
CTCTCGGCCACCTCTCCGGCGTGCGGAGCTACAGTTTACCACGGTCGATATTATTGCGGTTACCGCTTCAATCACAAACATTTACGCTGCCTCGGTTTCTACTGAACCGGAGTCGTGATAATCGTCTCAGTCGCTTTTTGAGACGCTTGGGGAGCAGTTTTGGGGAGCAATTTGACACTTCCCACGTTTGAGAACGCCTCGGACAGCAGCCGCATCGCCGCACGCGCTTTAATCGAGGGCGGCTTGATGTAGTGCTTACGAGTGACGCGCTCGTCGGTGTGGCGGAGAATCATGGCAGCGATTGACTCTCGTACACCAATTCGTTCGAGGTTGGTGGCGAGTCCACGTCGGAATCCGTGCCATCCCTCCCACTCCAGTCCGGCTTGCTTAAGCCTCTCTTTCATCTGGTGACGATAAAGAGAGTCGAGATCAAACGGTTTTCCGTCACCATTGGCGAAGATCGGACCAGCGACTGGATTCCCCATCGCCTCCCGATGCCGTTCCAGCATGGATTGGAGTTGCGGTATTAGGGGAACGGGGGCTTTGGAGCGTTGCGTTCTTGGTTCACCAATGCGCCCGCGCCATACAGAATGGAGTACACGGACGACCCCAAGCGAGTTCTCGTCCCCAGGATCGTAAGGCATCCCACGTCAAGCCGCGGATTTCACCTGCTCTCAAGCCTGTGAACGCCGCCACAGCAACAATGGTGTGCGACGGTTCTGACAGAACCGAGAGCATTAGCGCGACTTCTTCGAGGCTGTAGGCTCTCCCATTAAAGTCAGGGATCGCCGACGTCTCGGCACAAGTCACGGGGTTGCTGGTGCCCTTGGGCAGATAGCCTTGCCTTGACCTGATCCCCTCTTTCCGCACAAAGCTGAGTATGATTTGAGCGAAAGGAAGGGGAAGAGTGTATGTCGAAGAGCAGGCACACGGAAGCGCAGATGATCGGGGCACTGAAACAGCTGGAGGCGGGACGGAAGGCGGAAGATGTGGCGCGGGAAGTGGGTGTGTCCAAGCACACGATCTATGCCTGGAAAGCAAAGTATGGCGGGAGGATGTGAGCGAGGCACAGGAAGCGAAACAGCTACGCGATGAGAACACGAAACTACGGAAGCTGGTGGCGGATCTGAGCAAAGCCGCAACGGGCCGTCTGGCAGCGATGCCGCTGGCGGCATCTGTGAAGATACTTCAAATAGAAATGCCACAGAATCAGTCGAGAACTCGCGAGCCCCGAGCGACTCGAGAGCCTGGAAATCACTGTGCCTCACCTGTCTTGAAATTTGGACGGTGGAAAACCTATCTAATGGAACCCGAGGTGACTTCGCCCATTCGGGCGGCTGTGGGAGCGATGGATAAAAAGTCTCTTGTGTCTTATTTCTGACGCGAGGCAATAGCTCGACATCGCACGATCCAACCTCGGGAAATGAATTGTTAAGAGACTGTAAAAAATCTGCTTCGAGATATCGCGTAGGCGCAACAAACCAAAAACCAAGGTGGCAGAGAAAGAGCTTGACAGTTTTAAAGAAGGGCCTAACCTTATGGCCAACGCTTTAGTGACCACCTTGCATCTCAAACCACTACCCTGTTCCGAGAGACTAGGCTTTAGCACTTTCCGAGTCAGGTTCAACAAGCATGGCGTGCCCTTTCGTCTAGAAGTTTCGAAGACGCAGCATGGAGAACCACTCTGCGGTTAGAGTATTTCTATTAGCGGAGAATCGCCTGCTTCTTGACGTGTTTGCCCGCCTGCTAAGCAGGAAGAGCGACATTCACGTCGTCGGCGCAGCCGCCATAGGACCGAGCGCTCTCCTTCAGATGGTGGCCGCAAACCCGGCAGTGATTCTATGCGACTCTCTGGCCACCGCGGTGTCTACAGACGGCTTGTTGGCGGAAATCAAGCGAAACCTGCCGAATGCAAGTGTTCTGATGTTCGGGATGGACCCTGACCCGGAGAAGTTTCTGATTGCGGTCCAGCACGGTGCAGCGGGGTATGTGCTGAAGGATGCGTCGGCAGCCGACGTCTGCAACGCGATTCGCGCCGTTGGACATGGAGAGGCAGTTTGTCCACCTTCCCTGTGTCGATTTCTTTTCGATTACCTGTCGAAATCGGCCGCATGGCAACCGGGAGTACAAGTGCGGAAGAACCTGGGGCTGACCCGGAGAGAACAGCAAATTGTACAACTCGTCAGCGAGGGCTTAACCAACAAGGAAATTGCATCACGGCTCTTCCTCTCGGAACAAACGGTAAAGAATCACTTGCGGCATATGCTGCGAAAGGCTGGAGCGACCGATCGACTCGAGGCGATCGAGCGCTGGCGTGCGCAGGGATTCTGGAATTGATAGGAGTAGAAATCGAGAAAAAGCGGCCCTGGTTACTGTCTGCTGCCTGCCACAACCAACGGTTAATTTCTTATTGGATTTGACTGCTCGACTTTGCACATCTAACTCTAGGTGAATTCACCTAACTGCCCCATCACACACTTAAGCATCAACTACTTACGCTCCCTCCCCTTGACATTAGAATGGTCGCGTCAGAGACATTGATAGCGTACACACGCTACAGGATTTGCCCCCCGTACTAAATCGGTACTTGCAGGTCACTCCAAACCGGTACTGCTGTCAGTCAGAAATTGAGCCTCCACGTTTGTGCAAGCGTGCAACATAATCCAATGTCCTCCGGAGGTCCGGACGGTGGAGAAAATAAGGATCATGGTCGCAAGCCAGCCCCGTCTCATGCGCGAAGTAGTGCTTGAAGTGATCTCCGGCCAACCCGACATCGAGGTAGTTGCAGAAGTACAGGATGACAGCAAGATCGTGGATCTCGTCGGGGACTTGCGCCCGGACTGGCTTGTCATCGCACACGATGAGCCGGACAGCAGGCCCATTATCTGCGACCCATTGTTTGATCGCTATCCTAATCTCAAGATTTTGACGCTCGCGTCGAAGAACAACGACTGCATATTTTATTGGGCCACGATGAGCATTCGGTCGAGTCGTGTAGAGTCTTCGGAAAAAGGAATTCTGGACGCTTTACGAGGCCGCCGACCAGTGAGTGACAGTGTTTTCGACCGACGATCGAAAAGGACGGTTAATTAGGCATCTCCGGCGCAAGCAGCGCTGGTTAACTTTAGTATTTCGTTGGGTTTAGCTCACGAGTGCCCATGTAAGTGAGGTGGCGAAGCTGTGAGTACGCTATCCATCGAGAATGACCTCAAAGCTCCCTGGTACGCTGCGTACACATTCGCCAGGCACGAAAAGCAGGTTGCGCGGCAGCTAGAGGAACGACACATACCGGCTTTCCTACCCACTTACAAATCTGTGCGGCGTTGGAAGGACAGGCGCAAAGTTCTCGATCTTCCCCTGTTTCCTAGTTATATCTTCGTGCAAATGAGCGCCGACAATCGCTTGGACTTGTTAAGGCTGCCGGGCGTGCTGGGACTTGTGTGTATTCAGGGAAAACCTGTACCGGTGGCGGGGGACGAAATCCAGAACCTTATGCAAGGAATCGTTGATGGAACTGTTGTCCATCCCCATCCTTACCTGAAGGCCGGGTGCAAAGTGCGGGTCCGGAGTGGCGTTATGGCTGGCCTCGAGGGAATCCTGGTTCGCAGGCGCGATGGTGCGCGCGTCGTCCTTTCAATCTCTCTATTGCAGCGCTCAGTCTCGGTCAACATCGACGAAGCCGACGTCGAACCTTTCAACTAAAGGGCAGTCACCGCCGAAATCTATCCCCGTCGACTATTTTGCGGGGAGGGAAGTATCCAATGGGAAACAGCAGGGTAGCAGCAACGTCGCTGGTGATCTTGATCGTCTTCCTGGCGATGTCGATGAGTGGGCCTTTGCAAGGGCAGGTCTCCAACCGGGATGTCGACCGGGGTGTCGTGCAGCCCGTATACACCCGAAATAGTCGGACGCCGGACGTGTCGGAGCTCGCGAAGGAGAATGACAGCAGAGTTGCGGCTTCCGCTGTGCAGATCCGTGCTGTACTTGCACGTGATGTGGGGTTGATGGTCGAACTTAAACGCTGGGTTGCGAAAGAAGCCACCGACAACGGACAGATCGTCGAGGATCGAAGCCTGACCGATCAGGCGATCTTTGACCGGCTGGAGAGTGATCAGGTATTTCGCTCGGTCGCCACGCGCCTGCTGCAGCGCTACGGTTATCTGACACCTGCTCCGAATCCCGATTCGTACCTGGGCAAGCAACAAGATCTCATGCTGAAAGAACGAGCGAAGCGACTGGTCGCCCTTGAGGCTGAGCAAGACAACCAGCTCTTGCACCAGCAGACGAGAGAGGAACCGCCCGAGCGCACAGAAACCTGTGATCCGCAGAACGACAAGGCATGCGAGAAAGGGGAACGCCCGAAGGGCCGACCCGAACTCCCGTTGCAAATCGACCAGCCTCCTCTGCAGTTGCCCTCGATTCCCGCCGAGCCCGCGCCGCTTCCGGCTCAACCCCGTTTGCTCCTGAGCGGTGAAGACGAAAATGAGACTGGGCAAGGCAGTCAACTGGGCTTCTCAAGTCTAGACATGATCTCCAGCACGTCGACTTCTTCTTCGACTTCGTCGGGTTCGCTTAGGTTACCTAGCGTCACTCCACAGCAGCCAAGTACGTCAGACCTGCTGGCGAATCGCGAAAACTCCGCTATGGCCGACCGCTACGACGCTATGGCTGCATCTGGCAGTCTTCCTGTCGAAACGATCGCACCGAAGCGATCGAAGATGCGCCGCACCGACGAAGGCATTGAGCCTGTCAAGATGGTTCGACCCGCGAATCCGTATTCCGATATACCTTCTCTCTACGACATGTACACGCAGGCCTCGGCGACGCAGCGCCCGGTAGAGCGCTTTGGCCTGGATGTCTTTCGCAACAGTGCAAGTGATCCAAGCGTGGTTCCTATGGATCTACCGGTTGGGCCGGACTATGTGGTGGGTCCCGGCGACAGTCTGGCTGTCGACCTGTGGGGTGGCTACTCCCAGCGCCTGATGCGCGTGGTCGACCGCACAGGGCGAGTCTCCCTCCCCGAAGTGGGGCCGATCCTGGTTAGCGGCAAAAATCTTGCGGACGTACAGCTGACGATCCAGCGCACGCTGCGAACTCAGTTTCGCGATCTCTCCGCCGATGTGTCGGTCGCCCGGCTGCGAACGATACGCATTTACGTAGTCGGGGATGTTATGGAACCAGGCGCCTACGACGTCAGTTCGCTTTCGACGCCGTTGAACGCCTTGGTCATGGCGGGAGGGGTTACCAGCCGTGGCTCGTTGCGAACCGTAAAACACTATCGCGGAAAGGAACTGATCCAGGAAGTGGACGCCTACGATCTGCTGTTGCATGGTGTGCGCTCTGACGTACAACAAATGCAGAGCGGTGACACGTTACTCGTTCCGCCCATCGGGCCTCTGGTAACGGTGGACGGCATGGTTCGGCGCCCCGCCGTGTACGAACTGAAGAACGAGACATCGCTGGCTCAGGCTCTCGAACTGGCCGGTGGAATCCTTCCGACCGCGACCCTGCGTCACATCGAGGTCCAGCGCATCGAGGCCCATGAGAAGCGAACCATGCTTTCCGTCAATCTGAAGCCAGACAGCGACGATCACACGGTTGACCAGCAGCTTCAAGACTTCATGATCCACGGTGGCGACCAGATCCACCTTTTCCCGATCGCCGCCTACAACGAAGATGCGCTTTACCTTCAAGGGCATGTTCTGCGCCCGGGACGTTACTCCTACAAGAAGGGAATGAAACTCGCGGATCTGGTTGCGTCGTACGGAGACCTCTTGCCCGAACCCGCTCCCCACTATGCGGAGATCGTGCGTCTGAACCAGCCGGATTTTCACCCCAGTGTCGAAAGCTTCGACTTGGCTGCCGCCCTCGCCAACCCGGCGTCTGCTCCGACGCTGCAGCCTCTTGACACCGTCCGCATCTTCAGCCGCTATGACTTCCAAGCCCCGCCCGATATATGGATTGGTGGAGAAGTTCGAACTCCAGGCAAGTACCGTACGGCCGGCGAAGCTCATCTTCGGGATGCGATCTACCTTGCCGGCGGGACGACTCCGGACGCTTCCATGGATTCCGCTCAGCTGTTTCGTAGCCAGGCAGATGGGACGATGAAAATCCTGAGCGTCGACTTGCGGCAGGCTCTCGACGGGAATCCCTTGGACAATATTGTTTTGCAGCCGCGCGACAGAATACTCATTCATCGCAATGCCGCCAATATCGAACCGGCAACCGTCTACATCAAAGGTGAAGTCGCGAAGCCGGGACGCTACCCTCTCGCTACGAATATGCATGTAGAAGATCTGATACGGGTCGCCGGAGGCTTAAAGCGAAGCGCCGACGCCCAGAACGCCGACCTGACTCGTTTTGCTGCAGGTAACGCTCCGAGCAACGTCAATGAGAGGCTTGAGCTGAAACTGTCCGCCGCGCTCAGTGGCGACGCAAGTGAGGATGTGGCCCTTCGCAATGGGGACGTACTCACCATCCGGCAGATCCCGCAGTGGAGCGATTTGGGAGCTACGGTCAAGGTTCGCGGAGAAGTGCAGCATCCCGCGTCCTACGGCATTGAGCCAGGTGAAAGATTGAGTTCTGTTTTGCGTCGAAGTGGCGGCTTCACCTCACAGGCTTTTCCCTATGGAGCCGTGTTGCTCCGCCCGCAGGTCCGGGAATTAGAAATGAATTCGCAACAAGAGATGGTGGAGCGTCTGAAAACTGAGCAAACCTATCTGCGGACTCTGCCCGAAAATGATCCAGATCAGCGAAACCTCAAACTCACTGCGATTGCGCAAACCGAGACCACGCTCCGGCAACTGGAAGCCAGCGCTCCCCTCGGTCGAGTGGTCATTCATGTCCCTTCCGATGCGAAGAACCTGCAGACATTCGAGAAGAGCTCGGCTGACGTAGCGCTGCAGGATGGCGACGAACTCATCATCCCGAAGAAGAGCAGCTACGTGATGGTTCGAGGTCAGGTCTACAACCCAACCGCGATCAGTTATCTCCCTGGCAGGAGCGCGAAGTGGTATTTGAGCCAAGCCGGGGGGACGACCGCCATTGCGGACCGGAACGCGACCTTTGTGATCCGGGCAGACGGTTCTGTCCTCTCGGCGAAGAACAATTCAAGTCTCTGGTCGGGGGATCCGCTTAACGCGGTGCTCAAGCCCGGCGATTCCATCGTAGTCCCAGAAAGAGCCCCGAAGATCGGAGGGCGCAACTGGACACAGATCTTGCAGGCCGCGCAGGTGGCTTCCTCCGTCGCGCTTACCGTCGCATATATCCACCCGTAGGCTACGATCTTGGTTTCAGGGAAGAGACCGCAACTCCTTTGCGTCCTCCTGAGCGCAGCCTTGTTCCTCGTGAACGCGGCCATGGCCCAGGATCAGGAAAGGGAGCACAATCCGACGCCTGACAGCGTGACCCATCCGCCAGCGAGTTCTTACGAAAGCCGTGGAGCTCCGCAGGACGCCGAGTCAAGCCGGAAAGGCAGTCTCCCGAAGCTGCTGGAAGACTTTGGGCAAGATCAGAAACACATCTGGACCAGTCCTGCGCGGATTCGCCTCGCCGACGCTACATGGCTTGTCCCTTTTGCCGGCATCACAGCCGGACTTCTCGTGACCGATCGAGGGTACAGCAACTCGCTTTCGCGACAGACATCGACGATAAATCACTACAAGAACGTCTCAAATCTGGGAGTCGGCGCGCTTGTGGCCTCAGGCGCAGGCATGTATTTGCTGGGTTTCCCGACACACAACGAACATTGGCGCGAGACGGGTTGGCTCGCCGGTGAAGCCGTCCTGAACAGCTTGGTTGTGAGCGAAACGTTCAAATATTCGCTGGGACGGCAAAGGCCTTATCAAGGCAATGGAGATGGAGCCTTTTTCAAAGGCGGCACCTCGTTCCCTTCCGAGCACGCGGCTGCGGCGTGGTCAGTCGCTGGAGTGATCGCTCACGAATACCCGGGCATTCTTCCCAAGCTGTTCGCGTACAGTGCCGCAGCGGCGGTGGACTACTCACGGATTCATGGGCGCCAACATTTCCCCTCTGACGTGCTGGTGGGAAGTGTCCTTGGCTATCTCGTGGCGCAGAACATTTACCATCGTCGTCATCAGCCTGAGCTCCTTGGCAGTGCATGGGAGCCCCCCAGCGACTTTGTGAGCGAGGAAAATCGTCGCTCACCTGCCTACATGGGTTCGCCCTACGTCCCTCTGGACAGTTGGATCTACCCGGCTCTGGAACGCCTCGCAGCCCTCGGTTACATCGGATCGGACACTGTAGGGCTGCGACCTTGGACTCGCTTGGAGTGTGCACGCCTGACCAACGAAGCTGGGGAGCGCCAAGCCGGCAGTGACATCCCGCTGGAAGTGCAACAACTCTACGGCGCACTCTCCGAGGAATTCGCACGTGAATTCGAATTGATGAGCGGTGAACAGAATCTCGGAGTCCAACTGGAATCCGTCTACCAGCGCTCGCTTGGCATCTCGGGGAAGCCGCTGACTGATAATCAGCACTTCGGCCAGACCGTATTGAACGACTACGGCCGACCGTTCCAGCAGGGCTTCAATGCCGTGGCGGGTACGTCTGGATGGACGACAGCGGGCCCTTTCGTTATCTATGGCCGCGGTGAGTATCAGTCGGCGCCGTCGGCGCCCGCGCCTTCCACTGCAGCACTGGGGTTCATCAGCCAGGTCGATCAATTGCCACCAAACGCTCCTGCCCTCCCCGTCCCCGCGACAAGCCGCTTTCGCCTGTTGGACGCGTACGTCGGCCTGACCCTCAGTAATTGGCAAATTTCGTTCGGAAGGCAGAGCCAGTGGTGGGGGCCCAGCGAGAATGGCGCCATGCTCTTCAGCAATAACGCGGAGCCCCTCAACAACATGCTTCGCGTTGACCGCGTGGAGCCCTTCCGCCTGCCGTGGTTGTTCCGGTATCTGGGCGATATCCGTCTGCAGTTCTTTATCGGACAGCTCTCAGGGTATGAGTTCCTCAACAATACCCCCGGAGGACTAGTTGGGCAGTATGGACGTTCCCTCCACCCACAACCTTTTCTTGATGGCGGGAAGATTACCCTCAAGTTAACTCCAAACTTCGAATTTGGTCTTTCGAAGACCACTGTCTACGGAGGCCCCGGGAACCCACTCACTTTGAAGACCTTCTTCCAGAGCTTCTTCGGTGTTCACGTCAACGGAGTCGCCCTTGGCGATGGTCGCAGCGGTGCCGATTTTTCGTATCGGCTTCCGAAACTCCGCGACTGGGTGACTTTCTACGGCGAAGCAATGAGCGAAGACCAACCCTCTCCGATCCCCTACATGAGGCAGTCGATTTTTCAGGGTGGTCTTTACTTCGCCAAGATACCGAAACTTCAGAAAGTCGACTTGAGGGTCGAGGGTGGCTCCACAAGCGCCGTGAACTACGACGTTGAACCCGGGGGCTACTTCTACTGGAACGGCCAATATGTTAACGGCTACACGAATAACGGCAACCTCATCGGCAGTTGGCTGGGACGAGCCGCCCAGGGCGAATCTGCCAAGGCGACTTATTGGCTATCCCCAAAGAGCAAGGTTGGATTGGAATTTCGACATCGGAAGGTCGACCGGGAGTTCCTTCCGCAAGGAGGAACCCAAAATGATGTTGCCCTGAGCGCAGATATCTTTGCCAAGTCAGGCTTCCGCTTGAACGGCAGCGTTCAATACGAGCAGTGGCTGCTTCCGCTTCTTGCTGAGAATCGCCAGTCCAACCTCTCCGTGGCCTTTCAATTCAGTTTCTGGCCGAAGGTGCACGTCCACTAACGCAGGTTGTCACCGCTTGAATCCCAACTGAATTCGTTGATTTAGCGAGATAAGAGAACCTATGTCGACAGCTAGGCTTGGTAGTGCGACGAGGGAATCGGTTCAAACTTCGCCGGATGCCGGTCTAACACCTGAGTTGAATCTGGTTGAGGTCGCTCAGAAGAGCAGGACGGCGGAGCACTTCCGCATCGGTATTGCGTTCGCAGAAGCAATGATCGACCTGTTGACCGTGAGTTTAGCGGTCGTAGTTGGGTATCTCGCGTACTACCACTTGCAGTTGGGAAAACACATTCAATATCCGCTTACGGCTGTATTTGGGGTTGCGTTCGGATTTGCCATTGTTGTGGTGCTGATGTTGGATCGGGTTGGAGCCTACAATCGCGGCAATGGCCTGTTACGAATTCGTGAGACGGAACAAGTGTTGCGAGTCTCCATTCAGGCGTTTCTGATCGTCTTTGCTGCAAGCTTTTTCACGAATGTGTTGGTTTCCAGATTGCTGCTCCTGATCTCAGTGACCCTTGTTCCGTTATCCCTGTTCATAGAGAAGGATCTCGTGTACAGGCTCGTCCGGATTCTGCATTCCCGCGGGTATGGTATCGAAAAGGTCCTCATATATGGCTCGGGTTCGACCGGACGTCGGGTGTTTTCGGCTCTGCGTCGGTCACCCAAATTGGGGCTGGATCCGGTGGCGTTTGTTGATGACGACGCTGCCAAGGTAGGGAGTGTCGTTTTTGAAATGGACTATGATCGGCGCCGATCAGCGCCTGTTATTCAAGGTCCCGTTCGACGGGAGCTCATCACTCGATACGGTGCCGATCTGATCGTCATTGCAATCCCCTTGACTTCACACCGCTTCTTTGAAGCGATCAATGAAGCGCTAGTCGCAAATGCCCGAGTTGCTTTCGTTCCATCACATTTTGTTCCTTCTGGCGCGTTGCTGGAGTATGACGACATCGACGGCGTGTTGTTGGCGAGATTCGGAAATGGGTCACATCGTCGGGCGTATGAGACCGCAAAAAGGATCGGTGACGTTCTTTTGTCCATCTTCATCATGATCCTGGGGGCGCCTGTGTTCCTCCTTCTGACCATTCTCATAAAGTTGGACTCTAAAGGCCCAGCACTTTTCTGTCAGGAGCGCATAGGTCGGCATGGCCGGCCGTTTCAGATGTACAAGTTCCGCACTATGTATCTGGACGCGTCGTGCTACGAATATTCCCCCAGGGCTAAGAGCGATCCTCGCATCACACGCTTCGGCAGGTTCTTGCGGCGCACCAGCTTCGACGAGTTACCGCAACTTCTTAACGTGCTCATGGGACAAATGTCACTGGTAGGTCCGAGACCGGAAATGCCGTTCATCGTCGCGCAATACACGGTCGCGCACCGGCAGCGCTTGGAGGTGAAACCAGGCCTCACCGGTCTCTGGCAGCTCAGTGCTGACCGCGCATACCTCATTCACGAGAACATAGAGTACGACATCTATTACATCAAGAATCGAAACCTTTTTATGGATCTGGCGATCCTGATTCATACCGCATTTTTTGCCATGAGGGGGATCTGAATCAAGGCGCACGGTGCACATGGGAACGATCGAAAGACGCCCGTCCACGAAGGCTGAGCCAATAGAAATTCGCGCCAGGTAGCGCATTTACTCGGTCCCAACTAAATGCACCTCGAGTGAATGGTTGGGAGAAACTATGAAGAGCCTAAGACAGGAAGTCGTTGTACGCGAGGAGGACTCAATTGCGGAATCCGAACTCGTGTCAAATGACTTCCAATCAGCGGTAAAAGGTACAAGGCCGGAGACGGCGACTGACGCGTTGGACACAGTAGAGATGTTGGCGCTCCTTTGGCAGCGCCGAGCACTCCTATATAAAGTGTCTGTTCGAGCGCTGATTATTAGCACACTCATCGCTTTCTTGATTCCGATTCGATACGATTCGACAGTTCGGCTCATGCCACCCGACTCATTGGGTGACAGCGGAATGATATTGGCTGCGCTCACCGCTTCCGGTGCAGGATCCGGGTCCGGGAAAGTGCCGGCTGGCCTGGCGTCGCTGGCAGGGAGCGCACTGGGCATGAAGAACAATGGTGCCCTGTTCGTGGATCTTTTACGTAGTCGCACTGTACAGACCCACATTGTTGACAGGTTTCACCTGCGGGGAAGATTTTGGGACCGCTACGAAGACGATGCCAGAAATACATTGGATGACCACACGCAAGTCACCGAGGATCGCAAGAGCGGTGTCATTTCGGTCAGCGTACGAGCAAAGACTCCCGAGCAGGCTCGCGACATCGCTAAGGCTTACGTGGAGGAACTAGACGGCTTGCTATCACATGTCAGTACTTTTTCAGCGCGTCGGGAGCGCATTTTCATTGAACAGCGCCTCATATCAGTAAAAAGCGATTTAGAGGATGCCGAGCGACAATTCAGTCAATTCGCTAGCAAGAACACAGCCCTGGACATCAAAGAACAGACGAAGGCCATGGTTGAGTCAGCGGCCGTCCTCGAGGGCCAGATTATTGCTGCACAGTCGGAGCTCGAATCGCTACGCGAAATCTACACGCCTAATAACGTACGCGTGCGGGCCATGCAGGCACGCGTCGATGAACTCAAGCGGGAGGCAGAGAAGCTAGGTGGAACGGATGCTTCACTTCTTCCCGGTGCAATACAAAGTGATCAACAATTCCCCTCTGTTCGAAAATTGCCACTCTTGGGTGTGGAGTGGGCTGACCTGTACAGGCATTTGAAGATCCAGGAGACAGTGTTCGAGCTGCTGAGTCAGCGGTATGAGTTAGCACGCATCCAGGAGGCGAAGGAGGTCCCAACCGTAAATGTGGTGGATCCTGCTTTCATACCGGAAAAAAAGTCGTCGCCACAGAGATGGTTAATCATCTCCGTACTCACATTCCTCTCTCTGGCAGCTACGTGTGCGTGGATTCTTGGCACAATACGTTGGCAGCGGGTGAACGATGATGATCCGGGCAAGCAGCTGGCCGTAAGCATTTGGCGTAGCACTGAGAGGAGCATTGGTGGATGGATGCGTAGGATCCGTCGGTTGTGAGGGAAACTGTATCCTCGAGCTAAATATGTTGTTGATTTATCAATCCCACATCGCAGCTAGAATGCCAGTCCCCCGATGTCGAGCCACGACGGAAGGCCAGATGTTGCCAGGCGGCACAATTCGTCTTCAGGTCCAGTTTTCGCCCCGGCTACAATAGTGGCCACACCCCGCGATCTCGTCGCCGTCGAGTCTCTTGAACAAAGGTGGGGTGCGGTCCGTCTTCTCTCGGCGTCTTCGAAGGCCGGGCTTGCCGTGTTTGGGCAAGCCCTATTTGCCGGTTCTCATTTCTTGGCCAACATTTTCTTGGCACGCTGGCTCTCACCGGAGCAGTATGGAGCTTTCGCTCTGGCTTTTGCGTGCTTTCTGCTTTTCTCGATGCTGTATTCAGCGTGTATTTATGAGCCGATGATTGTCTTTGGTTCGAGTCGCTACGCAGGTAGATTTCGGGGATATCTTGCAGTTCTAGTCTGTTCTAACTTAGTCATGCTAACCGCGGTTAGTATCTCGATGTTCGCTGTCTCGTTGTTGCTTGGCCGGCTGTACTCGTCCAGCGTCCAGCATGCATTTGCCGCCCTCTCCGCGGCAGCCCCGTTTGTGCTGTTGACTTGGGTCGGTCGAGCAGGATTCTATGCTCGATTAAACCCAGCTGGTGCCGCCGCTGGAGGAGCTTTCTATTTCTGCATACTGATCGGTGTGCTGTTGCTCCTTCGGGAACACAATCTGCTCTCGCCAGTCACAGCATTTCTCGGAATGGGGTTGGCAGGACTGGTGTCCGCAGCGTACCTACTTGTCCGACTTGGTTTTCGCTGGCGGCGTACGCCCGATGGTCTGACCCTACGGACTGTCGCCGAAGATCACTGGCGCTACGGGAAATGGGCTGCAGCCTCGGCGGTCGTTGCCTGGTTTCCAGACAATATCTATTACGTAGTTCTCCCCACAATAGCGGGGCTGGAGGGAAGTGCGGCTCTCCGGGCTCTGATCAATTTAATCAATCCCGTTCTACA
>Ga0070765_100001622_pt1 | contig 13869 bp, 10 predicted proteins | sample HubBroMetageWFT5_FD_71516 | JGI IMG/M metagenome (GOLD analysis project Ga0070765, IMG submission 71516) | Warmed and freeze-thawed soil microbial communities from the Hubbard Brook experimental Forest, New Hampshire - Hubbard Brook CCASE Soil... | ecosystem: Environmental > Terrestrial > Soil... | reverse complement strand
AGCGGGCGCCCTCGCTCCTCGCCCCGCTCGAGATCGGGTCCGGCGAGGCGCGGCTCACCGCGCTGATGTACGTGGCTGACCTGGCCGCCCGCTACCTGGCCGATCGCCAGGCCGCGGCCGGGGCCCGGCTTGGCGTGCCCGGAAACTGGCTGATTCCTGCGCTCGCGGACCGGAGCGCACGGCTGTGAGCACGGCCCGTGCGGCCGGGCCGGCCATTGAGAAAGGGAGGGGTTCGCACCAATGGTGAGGCCCGTGTCTGTTGCCCCGCCTGCCAAGCAGGCTGTCCACGTTCTCTCGCTGAGCGCGGGCCGGCTGACGAGCCGGTCCCGGATGCTGCCGACGTTCCTGATCGTCGGCGCCCAGCGCTGCGGCACGACGTCGATGTACCGCACCCTCTGCCAGCATCCCGCGGTGGTCAAGGCGGTGCTGCACAAGGGCGTGCACTACTTCGACATGGCCTACGACCGCGGGCCGGGCTGGTACCAGGCCCACTTTCCGCTCCGGGCCGTGGCACGGCGAGCCACCCGGGGCGCCGGGGCGCCGCCCGTGACGTTCGAGTCAAGCCCCTACTACATGTTCCACCCGCTCGCCGCCGAGCGGATCGCCGCCGACCTGCCCGGCGTCCGGCTGCTGGTGCTGACCAGGGATCCGGCGGAGCGGGCCCACTCGGCCTACACCCACGAGACGGCCAGAGGATTCGAGACCGAGCCGTTCCCCAGGGCCCTCGAACTCGAGCCGTCCCGGCTCGACGGGGAGGCCGAGCGGATGATCGCCGATCCGGACTACCTGAGCCACAGCCATCAGCATCATGCTTACCGGACCCGCGGGCAGTACGTGGAGCAGCTGGAGAGGCTGCAGCGGCTGTTCGGCAGGGACCGGATCCACGTCGTGGACAGCGGCGACTTCTTCACCGAGCCCGAGGCGGTCTACGACGCGGTGCTCGAGTTCCTCGGGCTGCCGCAGCTCGGATACCCGGTCTTCGAGCGGCACAACGCGCGGCCCCGGTCGGCGATGCCGGAGGCGCTGAGGGCCGAGCTGAGCGACCATTTCGTCCCGTTCGACGAACGGCTGACCAGCTGGCTCGGCCGGGAGCCGAGCTGGCGCCGCTGATCATCACGATGCAGTAATTCCGCTGTTCTAAGCGTCACGCCACTCCATTTCCACTAACGTCCCACCCGGAACGGATTGCTGCTGTCAGGCGACAGAGGGTTATTTCCCCTTTTCCGGGCACCCGGCCCGGCCGGCAGCAGCCGCCGAGTCCCTGCTTTGGCAGGGAGCCGGGGACCCACGTACGCCCGGGGTGAATCGGCGCGCCTGGCCCCGCGCGCCGTAGGGCTCCTACTCCAGCCCGAACCCGTCAGCTAACCCGGTAGGCGGCAAAGGAGAGGAGTTCCGCGTGCAGCAGTTGCACCACGGGCGGCATGCCGCAAGCCCGTCCCGGAGTCCCCGCCGCGTGGCCGACCGCCCAAGCATCCAGCGAAAGGCTCTGCCCCGGTACCGCTTCGCATTAACACTGGCCGCCGCGGCGGTGCTGATCTCCGCGGCATTCATCGGGATCAGCCATCGGCAGACGGCGACGTTGTCGGCCAGCCCCGGCACCGTCCCGCTGATGGGATCGTCGGTCCTGAGCGAGGCCAATCTCAACCAGGCGACCTCCGATTTCGGGCGCATGCCGATCGTCCGGGTCTACTACCCGGGCTTGCCCAACCCCAACGCGTGGAGCACCGGCCTGGCCGCGGCGAACGATTCGGCGGTGATCGTGAGCTTCAAGGCGCTGCCCACCACGATCCTGTCCGGCGCGGACGACGCGGCGCTGTCGCACTTCTTCGACAGCGCCCCGACCGGGCACCCGATTTACTACAGCTACTACCACGAGCCCGAAGACAACATCGCCGCGGGCCAGTTCACGCTGGCGGACTACAAGGCGGCCTGGGCCCGGGTCGTCTCGCTCGCGGACGCGGCGCACAATCCGGACCTGCACTCCACGCTGATCCTGATGGAGTGGGACCTGCAGAAGGCGTCCGGCCGCGACTGGAAGAGCTACCTGCCGGATGGCGGGATCATCAGCACCCTCGGCTGGGACGCCTACCCGGTCGGCAGCGCGACCAACGTGAACCCCCAGCCGACGCCGCCCGCTGACTTCATGGGCCCGGCGATCGCCGCGTCCAAGAGCGTCGGCCTTCCGTTCGGGTTTGCCGAGTTCGGCCTGTCAACGGCGAGTGGCCGGCCGGGCTGGCTCACCGAGGTGGGCAACTACCTCATGAACAGCGGCGCGCTGTTCGCCAGCCTCTTCAACGGGAACCAGCAGTATCCGACGCTAGCGCTGACCGATCAGGCCTCGGTGGCCGTGTGGCGCGGCTTCGTGACCAGATCACGGGATGGCGTGCCTACTGTCGCTCCGTCCCCCTCGCCGACGACGTCGCCGGGCGGCACCCCCCCGTCCGGCACGGGCATCACCGGGCTGACGGTGAGCCCGGGCGTCCTCGGGTCAGCTGCCGGAGACCACGTCTCGATCAGCTTCACGCTGGCGCAGGCCGCCGACGTCACGATCTGCATCCTGGGCAAGGACGGCTCCGTCCTGCGCCAGCTGGCCAGGCCCGGCAAGGCGGCGGGATTGGTGCACGTCCCTTACTACGGCGACGTTGGCGGGGGAAAGCGGCTCCCCGCCGGGCAATATCCCGTGCTCGTCGTGGCGAGCAACTCCAGCGGCAGCGCAACAGCGGAGGCGACGCTCACGATCGGCGGGTGATCACGCTCACGGTCAGCGGGTGATGACGCTCAGGGCCGGCCCGTCTCGTGCGGTGACCGGCTCTGGGCGCCGGCCCGGAGCCGGTACACGGCCGACGAGGCCAGCAGCCTTGCGGCGAACGGCAGGTCGTCGACCAGGTACCTGCGCATCAGCCGACGTGGCTCGCTGGCCAGCCGGTACGCCCACTCCAGGCCCGCTCGCTGCATCCAGTACGGGGCTCGTTGCAGCGCTCCGGCGGCGAACGGTATCGCAGCGCCGCAGGCGATGAACCAGGCCGCGGGCAGGGCCGGCGCCAGGCGGGTGATCAGCCGTTCCTGCTTGGGACAGCCGAGCCCGACGAACACGACGTCCGGCCCGGACTCCGTCAGCCGGTCCCGCAGTTCGGCCACACCCCGCTCGGTGGCGTCGAACCCGAACGGCGGCGCGTCGGTGCCTGCCACCCGTAGTCCGGGATACCGCCGGATCAGCTGCTCGGCGGCCCGCTCGGGCACGCCGGGCTCTCCGCCGAGCAGGTAGACCGATTGCCCATGCCGAGCGGCCGCCGCCGAGATCGAGAAGATGAGGGACGCGCCGGTCACCCGCTCGGGCAGCGGCGTGCCGCGCAGCCGGGCCGCCCACAGCAGCGGCATGCCGTCGGCCACCGTCAGGGACGCCTGGCCGATCAGCGCGCGCACCGCCGGATCGCGCCGCGCGGCGCGGCAGATGTCGACGTTGGGGGTCGCCACCCAGCCGCCTCGCCCGTCCCGCAGCGCATCGACCAGGTGCGCGACCACCTGCTGCTCGGTGAGCTGGCTCAGCCCCAGCCCGGCGACCTTTACTCCCGCGGCCACCCTCAGATCCCGTGCCCGTGAGAATGCAGGATCCTCAGGATCTGCTCGCCCGATATCAGGCCGGCAGCCACCGCGGCCGCGAACGGCACCCGGCGCTCGTGCCAGTTACGGAGCAGCGCTCTGTATATCCACCGCCAGGCCTCACGGCGCTGGCCCATGCAGGCATGGGCGAAGGCCAGCTGCCCGTAGATGCGCGCGGAGCCTGCCCGGGACGCCGCCAGGCCCCGGTGGTGTTCCAGCATCCACCGCAGCCCGGCCGCCTTGGCCTCCCACTGCTGCGCGAAGTAGGACGCATCACCCCAGCTGACCCGGACCAGCGGACGGTCCACGTAGACGAGCGGGTGCCGCCGCGACGCGCGCAGCGCGAGATCCCAGTCCTCGTTCTGGCTGGCCGGGATCGTCTCGTCCACCAGGCCGATTCCGCCGAGCAGTGCCTCGCGGCGGACTAGATAGGTCGAGGAATGGACCATGACCATCCGGGAGCGCAGCAGCTCCTCATGCGTCACCTGCTGCCGGCCGGCCAGGCGTTCGCTGGACCGCCCGGCAAAGTCCACCACGATGCCACAGCTGGCGAACTCGGCCCCGGGCGCGGCACACAGCGCGTCGGCCTGGGCGGCCAGCTTCCCCGGCAGCCACCGGTCGTCGTCATCGCAGAAGGCGATCAGGTCGGTGTCCAGCGCCAGGATGCCGGTGTTGCGCGCGCCGGCCAGCCCGTCGGTGCGCGCGTTGCGCAGCACCCGCACCCGCTCGCCGTCGGCCAGGCCCTGGTCGGGCTCGCTCCGGTCGTACACCACGGCCACCTTGACGGCACCCGGGTAGTCCTGGGCAACGACCGCGTCGAGCGCGGCGCGGAGCTGGGCCGGCCGGTCATGCGTTGGCAGCACGACCCCGACGGACGGCCGGTGGCCGCCGATCACGCCGCACGCCGCGGGTAGCCGTAACGGGCGAGCAGCGGCAGCGTCAGCGCGGTTACGGTGCGACGGTGCGACGGCGGCATGGCGGTACGCCACCGGTCGTCCCGGCGGATCGCCACCTTCCCGGTCGTGAACCGCATCGGGTTGCCGGAGGCGGTGTGCGCGACGCCCAGGCTGGCCCAGCTCGTGCCTCCCTCGGCGCTGAGGAAGCCAAAATCGTGGCCGTCGGTGGCGATCCCGGCGAACTCCGCGATCCTGGCCAGGGCGGTGGCGGGGGCGGCGACGACGTCCTCGTAGCGCACCCGGAGCGTGGGCACGCCTTCGCTTGCCAGCAGCTGGAACGCACCGTTCTGTGCGTTCCAGTGCCCGGCCGCAGCCGCCGGCGAGTACCTGGCCATGTAGCTGGGTGTGGCTGCGTCCGGCCGGCTTACCTGCCTGGCCCACGAGAACGCGACCGCTCGGCTGTCCCGGACGACGTGAACCACCCGCAGGTCGAGCCTGGGGTGCCAGCGCAGGCAGAAGGCCAGGGAAGCGTGCTTGCTCGAATCCACGACCACGGGGCACCCGCTGACCTCGGCGATGGCCGAATAGACCCTGGCGTAGTAGCCGAGGTATTCGGCGAGGTCGCGCCGGATGGCGGAATGCAGCGCCGGCACGGCCAGCAGCGGTATGTGCCGGGTCCGGTCGACCGTGGCGCGCAGGGCCACGACGCGCTCGACGTCCAGCTGGTCCCACCCCCCGAACGCTGCGGCGCCGACGTCGCGCCAGAACGCGCAGCCGCTGAACGACTCCCCGCAGCCGCATCGTTCGTCCTGCACCACGCCGCGCTGCCACATGTGCACGACCTCGCCGACCGAGCACACCCCGGGCAGCCCGGCGAGCAGCCGCTCGACCAGCGTGCTGCCACTGCGGCCCAGGCCACCCAGGTAGATGAGCCTGGGCACGGGCACGCCGGTCACTGCCAACCTCCGGTTGGCGCCGCCTTCCACAACGTCACCGCGTTACGGCTAGGGATACGGCAGGAAGCAGATGCCGGCCAGGTTGGCGACGCCGCCGCACATGTTGCTGGAGTCGTAGTTGTCGCTGCCGATCCACAGCCCTGCGCTGGTCACGAGCATGTCGTCGGCACCGAGCCCGCGATCCCGGCTGTAGTACCCCGCGGTTCCGGCCGAGTCCAGCATCAGCGAGCCGGTGGTCGGCGACAGGCCCTCGATGCCGGGCGCCGGCACCGCGCCGGGACCCTGGGCGTCACAATCGTTGGGGTTCATTGACCACCGCTCGTGGCCGGCGAAGTAGGCGGCGCTGGCGTCGGCCGCCGCCGCGTACAGCGAGTCGCAGCCGGTGTAGTTCACCCAGTCGTGCAGCACCGAGGTCTGGGTCGCGGGGAACGCCGCGGCCGCGTCGCACAGCCCGTTGCGCGGCGTCTCCCCGACCGGCCAGTTGTTCGGGTGGTACCCGGTGGTGCCGATGTAGATCGTCGAGTCGTCCGGCGACCAGGCCGCCGCCTGGATGTAGTACGGCTCGACCGTTGCGCACTCGTAGGGATAGCCGTTGGTGGGATCGGCCGGGGTGGCCTCGCCTTGGCTGCCGTCCCACTCCGGCGAAGTCCAGCCGGTGACCGACGCCGGGCTGGTCGCCAGGTTCAGCTCGAAAATCTGCTGCCTGGGCAGCCCGCCGACCGACGTGAAGTCGCCCATCACCAGGTCCAGCGTGCCGCCGTGGCTGAGCGCCTGGTTGTAGACCCTGGTCCCGTTGCTGGAGACACCCGGGAACTGGTAGTTGCCGGAGATGCTCAGGTGCACGAACCCGTCGTCGGCGCCGGTGGTCGGGTTCAGGCTGGTCATGTACGGATCGGCGGTGCTGTTGCTGATCGAGGTGTAGTAGCCGCCGACGATGATGTGGCCTTCGGCCCCGAGCAGCGTCTCGACCTGGCCGTTCGCGCTGTGCGCAAACCCGGGGACCACGGCGCCGGTGCTGGTGCTGACCTCGGCGATGTTCTTCACCGTGGTGCCGTCGACCGACGTGAAGACCCCGCCGATGTAGGCGTCGGCGCAGTTGCTGCCGTTGAAGGCGATCGAGTTGACGACTCCGTTGACGTCAGGGTTCCACGAGGTCACCGTGTACGGCGACGTCGCACTGAAGCTGAAAATGTTGTCGCGGGTGTAACTGCTGCTCTCCCGCTTGATCGACGTGAAGGTGCCGACCGCGTACATGGTGCTGCCGCACTGGACCAGCTGGCGGATTTGCTCGGTCGCACTGGTCGACTCGGGGAAGTGCGGCGTGGTGCTGGGCGGTGTGGCCGAGACCGGACCGGTCTGTGCCAAGGCGGCGACCGGCGTGATCGCGAGGCCGGCGAGGCTCAGGGCCATGGCCGCGGCCAGGACTCCTGACCTTCTCCAGACGCGCTTATGACCGTGCCGCATCGCGACACCCCCGTCTCAAATTGGACACCCGTGAGTCGCCCGCTCGTTAAGATTCGTTAATTATGGCATCTCATAGCGGGCCATAGGGCTTAAGTGTACAATAACTTTAAGTTACATTTCAATCACAATATGTGCGTATTGGCTGGCCAGTCGCTCGCCGTCCCGGGCGTTCCGCCAGCCTCATGAGCGTCGGCGGCCCCGGCTCGCGGTCGGCGCTATGAGATCTGGATAAATTCGTGATTGCGCATATATCTGGAGACCCGCACCGAATACGGACTGGACAATTGCCAACATGCGCCTATCGAGTCAATGACATCTGTGCCCTTATCGCCCGTTGCCGCCTGGCTTTTGTGCGAAGGCGCTTCCGTGCATGCGCACCGCGCTGCACCCGCTGACCTGCGGAGGGATCCGATTACCGACCTTAAGTACCGAGACTTGATGGAAATTCATGATAAAATTCCCTCGGTTCGGCCGAAGTGCAAATGCGGTGTACTGCGCGGCGCACCGGGCCGAAGGATGAACAAGCGCGGCAGCCAGCACGAGGGGTTCCATATTGTCGGGGTGCCTGCCCACGGGGCCGTTCTGGTGCCACCGGGGATTGTCATAGCCGCCCGCGCGACGCCGTCGCGGCGCGACCAGCACCACGGGCACCGGCCAGCAGCTGCGCCTGCCGCCAGCGCCGGCGGGCCGGCATGAGCGCGCCCTCGCCCAGCCATGACCCCGGCGGGGCCCGCCGCGAGCCGGATGAGGACGACACGGCCCTCCTGAGCACCGCCCAGATCCGCGCCGCGCGGTACTGGGTCGGCTCGACCGGGGGCAGGCTCAACCTGGTCCAGGAGAAGGACGCCGCCCAGGAGCAAGACCGGGCCGGGTTGCGGAAGATCGCCAGGGGAAGCACGCTGAACCTGGTTGGCGCGGGCCTTGCGGCCGTCGCGACCTTCAGCGTGACCATCCTGGTCACCAGGAAGTTCAGTCCTCAGGTCGCCGGCGCGTTCTTCACGGCGACCTCGCTGTTCATGATCATCGAGATCCTCGCCAACCTCGGCTGCTACAACGGGGTGATCTACTTCCTGGCCAGGCTCCGGTCGCCCGGCCACGTCTCCGCCATGGTCCGGCTGGCCGTCCTGCCGGTCTTCGTCGTGTCGACGGCCGCCGGCTGTGCGCTGTTCTTCTTCGCCGAGCCGCTCGCGCGAGAGCTCCTCGGCGGTCACATCGTGCATGGGGCAGACCCGGCATCGGTGGCCCACGCGCTTCGCTTCCTCGCCTTCACGGTGCCGTTCGCATCGCTGCTCGACACCTACACCGGGGCCAGCCGGGGCTTCCACGACATGCGGCCGACCGTCATCGTGGATCGCATCGGCCGCTCCACCATCCAGCTGCTCGGGGTGGCCGTTGCCGCGGTCGCCGGCACGGCGGCGTGGCTGGCGCCGTTGTGGGCCCTGCCCTACGTACCGGCGGCGATCGTGGCCTGGCTGTGGTTCCGGCGCATCTCCGGGCGCCAGCTGCAGACGATGCCGGCCAGCTTGTCGGCCGACATGCTGATCCCGGTGAACAACGAAATGGCCAGGATCGCGGCGAGGTACCCGCCCGAAGGCGCCCGCCCGGCCGGCTTCTGGCGGTTCACCGCTCCGCGGGCCATGGCCGCCACCGCGCAGATCGTCATCCAGCGCCTCGACATCGTCCTGGTGGGGATCCTCCGCGGACCGGTAGAAGCGGCGGTCTACACCGCCGCGACGAGGTTCCTCGTGGTCGGCCAGCTGGGCAACATCGCGATCAGCATGGCCGCGCAGCCGCAGCTTGCGCGGTTGTTCGCCGACCACGACCGCAGCAGCGCCAACGCCGTGTACCAGGCGACGACCGCGTGGCTGATCATCCTCACCTGGCCGCTGTACCTGCTCGCCAGCGTCTACGGTCCCGCCGTGCTCGCGATCTTCGGTCACTCCTACAGCGCCGGCGCCCCGGTCATGGTGATCCTGGGCCTGACCATGCTGCTGACCACGGCGTGCGGCCAGGTCGACATCGTGCTCACGACCGCCGGCCGCAGCAGCTGGAGCCTGGGCAACTGGCTGCTCGCAGTCGTGATCAACGTCGGCGTCGACCTCGCCCTCATCCCGAAGCACGGGATCATCGGGGCGGCTATCGGCTGGGCCGTGGCCCTCGCCGTCACGAACCTTGTCATGCTGGCCGAGGTTGGCGCTATAGTCCGGGTCAGCCCTTTTGGGCGAGGCTGCCTGGTGGCGTCGGTGATCGCGACCGTGTCGTTCGGGGTCATCCCGCTCGGGCTGCGCATGCTGGCGGGGCGCGGGCCGGTCGTCTCGTGGGTGGCCGTGCTGGCCGGGTGCGTTGTGTTCGCTGCCGGGCTGTGGCGGTTCCGCGGGGTGCTCAAGCTGACGGCCATGCCCGGCCTGTCCGCGCTGGCCAGGTCCAGGTGACGGCGCGGCAGGGAAGGCAGATGGGAGCGGATGAACGTGCGTCGATACCTTCTTGTGGCGCTCTGGCCCGCCGGGATGGCCGCGATCACAGCCGCCACGGTCGTCGCCGCCCGCCGGGCGTCACGCCCCGCGCCAGCGGCCGGCGCCGAGCCGGCTGCCGACCATCCCAGCGTGGTCCCGGCTAGCACGGACCCCACGGAGGCGCCGGGGTGGCTGCCTGATCTCATCCGGCTGGGCGCCGTCAGCGCCGCCGGCGGTGTCGCCGCGTACGCGGTGATGAGCCTGATCGGCCCGCCGATCGTCAACCACGGTCTGGCGATCGACGAGCCGCTGTACCGCTGGGTCAACGACAACCAGGTGCGGCCGTGGGCCGCGGTCCTGCACCGGCTCAACAAGGTCGGCAACACGTGGACGACGTGGGGCGCGGCCGGCGCCGCGGCGGCCTGCCTGGGTGTGACCTGGCCGCGGCAGAAGTGGCTGCCTCCCACCGCGCTCGGGTCGGCGATCGTGGTGGATCACTACGCCACGCTCGCGCTCCGGCACAGGTTCAACAGGCTCGGCCCGCCAAGCAGCCCGCTGGGCACCTACCCCGCCGGCGGCCCCGACCGGGTCGTCCTGTTCTACGGCCTGATCGCGCACATGCTGTGGCGGGAATTCAGCGGCAGTGAGCGCGGCAAGATCTGGGCGATCGGGTCCGTGACCGCGCTGGCCTTCCACCAGGCCTACTGCCGGGAGTACCTGAGCAAGCACTGGTTCACCGACATCCTCAGTGGCCTGCTCTACGGCGGGGTGCTGCTCGCGCCGTTCATCGCCGCCGTGCGGCTCATCGCCGGGCCGGTCAGGGCGCAGATCGGCCGGGCCGGGGGCGCCGCGTCCGCGACCGGCCGCTAGCGATATCTAGTACGCGCCGGAGCCGCTCAGCACGGCCGAGACGGTCTTCCACAGGATCTGCAGGTCGAGGACGAATGACCAGTTCTCCACGTAGCGCAGATCCAGCCGGACGGACTCGTCCCAGGCCAGGTCCGCTCTGCCGTTGACCTGCCACAGACCGGTCAGGCCCGGCTTGACCATGAGCCTGCGGCGAACGTGGTCGGCATACCGGTCGGCCTCTTCGGGGAGGGCGGGTCTGGGGCCGACCAGGGACATGTCCCCCAGCAGCACGTTGAGGAGCTGCGGCAGTTCATCAACCGACCAGCGGCGAAGCCAGCGGCCGACCTTGGTGATCCGCGGATCGCTGCGGATCTTGAACATCAGGCCGTCATGCTCGTTCTGCACGGCAAGCTCGGCCTTGCGCTCCTCGGCATCCAGCACCATCGTGCGGAACTTGTAGACCGTGAACACCTTGCCGTCCTTGCCCACCCGGGTCTGCCGGAACAGCGCCGGGCCGCCGTCCGCGAGCCAGATCGCCAGCGTGGCGAGCAGGAGCAACGGCGCGGTGAGGAGCAGCACAACGCTCGCCAAGGCCCGGTCGAAAACCGCCTTGATCACGCGCCGGCCGCCGGTGAACTCCGGGTGGTCCACGTGCAGCAGCGGCAGCCCCGCGACCGGCCTGATCGTGGTGCGCGGCCCGGCAACATCCAGCAGGGCCGGAGCCACGCAGAGGTCCGTGTTGGTCTTCTCCAGCTCCCAGGCCAGCGCGCGCAGCTGGGCGCCGCTGATCTCGGGGCAGGAGAGCACGGCGACGGTGTCGGCCCCCATCCGCTCCGCGACGTCGGCCACGGTGTCGAGGCCGACGATGGCGGGCACCCCGGCGATCTCGGCTCCGATCGCCGGCCCGGACGAGTCGGCAGGCTGAGCCAGGCACGCGGCCACGACCGACAACCCGTGGTGGGTCTCCCTGCGCAGCTCCTCGGTGAGGCTCGCGACCACGGGCGCGTGCCCGACCACGACCACCCGCCGCAGGCAGCCTCCCCGGCTGCGCACCCGGTGCAGCCACTTGCGGAGCGCGTACCTGGCGAACAGGTCGAAGACGATCGTGCACGGCAGGGCGACAACCACGTAACCGCGGGCGATGTCGGCCCTCGTGGCGTAGGACACGATGGCGACGGCCGCGATCAGGCCCACCCCCGCGTTTATCACCTTGCGGTATTCATCCGAGCCGAGGCCGACGAAGCGGGGGTCGTATCCCCCTGCCAGCGCCACGATAATCGGCCAGATCACCGGCAGGCTGAGGCTGAGGGCAAGATAAACGCTGGCGTGATGGTGGCTCGCGAAGCGGAGCTTGAACGCAAGCAGCCCGGCGACGAGGGCACAGCAGCAGTCGATTCCCACGGTGCGTCGTACGTAGCGGGTCAGCCACGACACGGAATCGTGCCCGGCGACCGCGACACCACTGGGCCGAGCGCTGACGGCTGCTCGACCGAACAAGCTTCACCGTCCTCTCGCCAGCCCCAGTTACCCCTGGCGACACCCCGTGTCTACCTCTACGTAACATAAGTGAGACGCACCGGTAAATAGAACGGTTGACGTGAACTTACTGTTAAGAATCGAAATGTTGGTCTAAAAGCAATCGTGAGCAGAGTTGCCTATGAATTCTACTCAGATAATAGGCTTTTAACGATTTCCGAATAATTCGGGCCGCCGCGGATGGCGAGCGAGAGCAGCCGGCCGGGGCTATTCCTAGGCCTGCGAGGCCTTGGTCAGCGTCACGCCGTCGATGGTTCCCGCCCTGGCGATGCTGCGGACCGCAGTCCGCGTCTGGCTCGGCATCAGCGCCCTGATGGACATGCTGGTCGGGCCGCCCGCGGCGGTCGGCGCGGTGACGTCGACCAGGACGCAGCAGTAGACCGAGCGACGGACCGCCGAGTAGCCCTTCGCGGTGTCGGTCACGTCCTCGGGCCGCCCGTGTCCCCCGCTGGGACTCATCCCACCGCTCCACCGCCACACCTTGGCCGGAGTGGAACTTCCCGGGTCGCCGGAGCCGGTGGTGCCGTACCAGTCCCGGAACAGCCCGTTGCCACCCCCGCCCACACAGATGTACGTGGTGCCGTCGGCCGGCGGATTCACGGTGCCGCCCGGCGCTACCTTCTTTGTAGGCTGGCCGGCCCGCATCGGATTCGTCCGCTCGTACGCGTGAACATGGCCGCTGATCACCAGGTCGACCTGATACCGGTCGAACAGGGGGCCCCAGACATCGCGCAGCCCGCCGTCGGATCCGTGCTGCGTGTTGGACGAGTAGCAGCAGCAGTTGCAGACCACAACGATGAAATCGGCGCCGGACCCCGGCGCGCGGTAGCTGGCCAGAGTCCTGGTCAGCCACGCGGTCTGCGCCCCGGCCGTGTAGCCGTTGTTGATCGTCTCCTGCGCCGACATTTCGTTGCCGTCGAGATGAACGAAAGCCACGTTGCCGTACCGGAACGTGAACACCACCGGGGAGCCCGAACTGAGGTCGTACGGCTGGGAAAACCGGGTGACGAAGCCTGCGTAGCCGTCATCGTCGAGGGGCTCGACCTCGTGCGCGCCGACCGAGGCCTGCCAGGGGATCGACTGGGCGCCGTTGTCGCCGATGACCCGCAGATACTTGTCCCACTGCGCCGGGTCGAAACCCGCCACGTCGGGGATGGCGAGGCCACTGGGCGTGGCGTAGGCGAGATCGCCGGTCACCAGATGGAATGCGGGGCGCAGCCCGGAGACAAGCTGCATCATCGGGAGCGCAGTGTCCGGTCCGGCGGCCTGATCGCCGAAGGCCGTGAACCGGAAATCGGGCCGCCCCTCCGGGGCGGTGGTGAAGGTGGCGTCGGGAGTCCAGGTTTTCCCCTGATTGGTCACCGAGTAGTGGTACGTCGTGCCGGGCTTCAGCCCGGTCAGCAGGGCCGCGTTGTACATGGTGTCGTCGGCGGGATAGCCGCGCGCCAGCGCCGGCATGGGCACCTGCGCGACGGAACCGGGCTCGAACTCGCTGCCGTAGTGCGCGTCGAGGCCGAGCCGGAGCCGCGGAACGGGCATCACGAAGGTCCCAAACTCCGCGGTCCCGGCCGACCAGGAGACGTACATCGAGCTTGTCGGATCGGGTCCGAACGCAAGCCAGCGCGGCCGCGGCGGGGCCGCCGGCAGGGTCGCGGCCCGGGCGGCCGATTGCCGCCAGAGCACCGGGCTGGCGGCCGCTGCGATACCCAGAGCGCCGACCTTGAGCACGGCACGGCGCCGGCAGGCTTTCCGCAGGTAGTCATGCATCTCCTGCGGCCGCATGTCTCGCGCCAGGCGGTCGGGTATCTCCCCGTAAGGGGTTTCCATACTGGGACGGTACGCCTACTTGGGGCGTCGCGCCGTATGCACTGCGACCACGCCAAAGCTCAGGTTTCGCCAGCTCACCCCGCGCCATCCGGCGGCGGCTATCCGCCGGGCAAGCTCGGGCTGAGCTGGCCACTGCGCGATCGACTCCGCCAGATAGCTGTACGCCTCGCCGCTCCCGGACACCCGGCGGGCGATCATCGGCAGAGCCGCGGCCAGGTACCTGGAGTAGACCGCGTCGAGCCTGCGCGCCGGCAGGTGGCTGAACTCGCACACCACCAGCCGGCCCCC
>Ga0070765_100001618_pt1 | contig 13888 bp, 11 predicted proteins | sample HubBroMetageWFT5_FD_71516 | JGI IMG/M metagenome (GOLD analysis project Ga0070765, IMG submission 71516) | Warmed and freeze-thawed soil microbial communities from the Hubbard Brook experimental Forest, New Hampshire - Hubbard Brook CCASE Soil... | ecosystem: Environmental > Terrestrial > Soil... | reverse complement strand
AGCGCCACCCTGGCGCACATCTCGCCAGAGTCTCCGAAGAGGAGGGGGTCTGGCGGGTTAAGCACCGCTCGCGTGGGTGCGGGGCCTCGCAACCGCGGGCCCAGACCCGGCGGGCGGCGCGGGTACGCTCCGGGCGATGAGTGTCCCCGAACGCCTGACCGCCCCACCGCGCTCCCTCAGCACGACCGTCGGCACGCTGGAGCTCGGCGGGCGGCCGTGGCTGATGGGGGTCGTCAACGCGACGCCGGACTCGTTCTCTGACGACGGCGCACATCGCACGGTCGATCAGCGCGTCGAGCTCGCGCAGTCGCTGCTCGACGCGGGCGCCGACATCATCGACGTCGGCGGGGAGTCCGGGAGGACCGATCAGCCGCCGGTCGAGGCCGAGGAAGAGATCGAGCGCGTGGTCCCGCTGATCGAGCGCGTTGCCGGGGAGCTCGGCGCGCTGGTGTCGGTCGACACCTACAAGCCGTCGGTGGCGTTTGCCGCGATCGGCGCGGGCGCGGCGATCGTCAACGACATCAGCGGTCTGCGCGATCCCGAGCTGGCGGACGTGTGCGCAGGAACCGGCGCCGGGCTGGTTCTGATGCACACGCGAGCGGCGCCCAAGGAGAAGCTGCTCGACCCCACGCTCGATGGCCTGGTCGGGGCCGACGTGAAGCGGTTCCTACGCGAGCTGATCTCGGTGGCGATGGCCCACGGCGTGTCGTTCGAGCAGCTGATGCTCGACCCGGGGCCCGACTTCGGCAAGACCCCTGCCCAGACGGTCGAGGTCCTCCACGAGCTGTCCTATCTGCACGCGTTCGAGCGACCGCTGTTGCTGGCGGTGTCGCGCAAGGATTTCGTCGGGGCGATCACAGGGCGACCCCCGCGCAGCCGCCTGGCCGGAACACTCGCGGCGGTCGGCCACGGGGTCGATATGGGCGCCCACGTGTTGCGCGTGCACGACGTCGCCGCCGTCGCCGACTACCTGGCCGTGCGCTCCGCGCTGACCGGCGAGGCGACGGTCGACCGGGAGCTCCGGCTGGCCACAGAGCTGCGCCGCGAGCCGCAGTCTCGATAGTCGGTAGAGCCGAGACCTACTACATTGGAGAGGCTGAATCGCCGGTCGCTGGCCCAACGCGACCGGAGCCCACCGATCACCCCCAAGGAGGTAGCCGCATGTCCATCCTCGATCGCGACGCGCTCGCAGCCAGCCCGCTCGCCGACCTTCACGCCCTAGCGTCCGAGCTCTCGATCGACGGGTATCGCCGTCTTCGCAAGGCCGACCTCATCGACGCGATCGTCGCCCGACAGGGCGGGTCCCCGGCGGAGCGTGCCGAGGACGACGATCGCGACGCCAACGGCGCGCGCGAGAGTGCCGGCGAGGGCACTGCCGATGGCAACGGCGACGAGGATCGTCCCGTAGCCCGCCGGCGACGCGGACGGCGCGGCGGTCGAACCCGGACGGCCGCGAAGGAGGAGGAAGCCTCGCGGGACGACGAAGCCACGAAGGATGACGAAGCTGAGGCTCCGGCCGAAGCTCCCGACGAGATCGAGGACCACGTCGAACGCGCCGAGCGTGGGGAGCGTGCTTCCGAGGATGAGATCGTCGAGGGCGAGGTCGAGCTCCTGCCGAACGGTTCCGGGTTCCTCCGCGTCAGCCCGCCCGAGCCCTCCGAGGACGACGTCTACGTCTCGGCGGCGCAGGTCAAGCGCTGTGAGCTTGTTCCCGGCGACCGGATCTCCGGCCCGCGCCGCGCGCCGCGTCGGTCGGAGCGGTTCGCCTCGCTGATCCGGATCGACACCATCAACGGCCGTCCCGCCGACGAGGTGGCTGACAGCACCCGTTTCGACGACCTACCAGCTGCCTACCCGAGCGAGCGCTTCCGGCTCGGCTCCGACGATCCGACGATCAAGGCCATCGAGTGGCTGACCCCGTTCGGCCGTGGCTCGCGGGTCTCGATCGTCGGGCCTTCGCGCGCCGGCAAGACCGAGGCGCTCCGGCGGCTTGCCGCGACCCTCGCCGCGCAGGACGACGTCCAGGTGACGCTCGTCCTCGCCGGGGTCCGGCCCGAGGAGATCACCGAATGGCAGCGCGGGCCGACCACGCCGGCGGCGGCGGTCAGCTTCGCCGCCTCGGCCGACGCCCAGGCCCAGACCGTGGAGCGCGCGGTCGACCAGGCCCGACGGCTCGCGGCACGCGGCTCGCACGCGGTCGTGCTCATCGACACGCTCGGCGGGATGCAGCCCCACGCCGCCCGCAAGCTGCTGGCCGGAGCCCGGAACATCGACGGCGGCGGCTCGTTGACGGTGATCGCCACCGCGAACGAGCCGCTCGGAGGGGAGACCACCGTGATCGCGCTCGACCCGGTGCTCGCGAGCACGGGCCGCTTCCCCGCGCTCGACCTGATCGCGAGCGGGACGATCCGCCCGGAGCTGCTCGTCGGCGACGCCGGCGCCGAGGCGATCGCGCGAGCGCGGATCGAGGCCGTCGACCGGTAGATCGGAGGCCGTCGACCGGTAGATCGGAGGCCGTCGACCGGTAGATCGACCGGTCGTGATGTGGGCGCTAGACGGGCGCGCGCAGGACGACCACGGTCGAGCCCAGATACTGCTCGGTCTCGGGTATCGACAGGTGGGGCTCGGCGACGAATCCCAGCCGACGCGCTTCCTTCGCGATTCCGTCCGCTGAGACGCGGTCGAGATGGACAACGACGTCCTGCGCCTCGAACTCGCCGGGCGTGCGTGCGATCGCGCGGCGCCGGTGGATCGCGGCGCGGCCGTGATCCTCTACGACTCCGAGCAACTGGCTCGTGTAGCGGATGCCGAGGATGTCGCGAACCGCGGGCGGCGGGGGCACGTCGTGATCCACGTCGAAGCAGTCCATGGCGTCAGCGATCGCGGCCACCAACAATCCACCAGGCTCGAGGTGCTCGAGCGCGCAGCCCAGGAACGCCTCCCGGCCCGGCGGTCCCCCGAACAGCTGCAACGTCTGCATCGGCACCAGGATCAGCGAAAAACGCCGGTCTAGGGAAAAGTCGCGCGCGTCTGCGACCACGGTCTGTACCGGCAGCTCTGCGGCCCGGCAGACCAAGGCGGCCAGTAACGGCGCGCACACGTCAAGCGCAACCACATCCGCGCCCCGGCCGGCAAGCTCGAGCGTCACACGGCCGGTGCCCGCGCCGACGTCGAGGACGGGTCCGCGCACCCTCTCGGCCAACGCGCGCCAGAGCGCAAGGTCCTCCCTGTACCCATCGCACTCGAGGTCGTGCCAGACCGCGTCGAGGTTCATCTCCCGGCGTCTCTCAGTAGGCAGTGCACCGCGAGCGGTGGCGCGGCTCGGCCTTGTAGCGCTCCTCGTGGCCGCGGTTCCAGAGGAGGGAATCGATGTCGGCCTCGCGGGCGCCGGCGCGCTCGCCCGCTAGGAGGCCGACGGCGTGTAGCGCGCACGCCCGGATCTCGACCTCCTCGGGGGAGCCATGCTCGATCAGCTCGCCGCGGTCGATCCGGTCGAGTAGGCCGGGGTCGTAGCTCAGCAAGCCGTCGATGCGGAGAACGTGAGGGACCAGGTTGTCGGCGAACATCGTCAGCCGATCGAGGTCACGGAAGGCTGCCACGCCGGCGCGGGCGAGGTCCGCGGTGGCGATCTGGGCGCGTTTCAGGAAAGGCACCGTGATGCCGTCGTATTGGGAGCTGTCCGCGAAGCACTCCCAGCCTTTGAGTTCGTCGACGAGCGCTGCGGACGAGCTTTCCGCGGCGTCGATCACGGCTGCGAACCGGCCTTCATGGTCGGTGGCTACGTGTTTTCCGAGGTCGTTGAGGGAGCGCACGAACAGGGCCATCAGTTCGTGTCCCGGCTCCTGACCGAGTGTGGCGGCGATGGCTTCGGCGTCGAGATCGGTCAGCTCCTCCGGACTCCACGGCCCGTGGCTCTCGAAGCGATCGCGGACGCCGGCCGCGATCGTGAAGTAGCCAGAGCGGCCCTCGCGCTTTCGGAGGGTGGGGAACCAGCCCGAGCCGAAGTTGATCGCGTCCAGGGTGAGCCAGAACGCCGCGAGCTCCTCGCGGCTTCCGTCTGTGAGGTGGGACTCGGGGTCTGGCTCGGCGGGATCGAGGTCGACCGGAAGCGTCCCGATGTAGGCGGAGGTCTGGTCGGGGTCGATCCGTACGTAACGGGCACTCTCGGCGACGGCCGCGCAGGCGGATCGGAGCTCGGTGAGGACGTCGGCCACCGGCGCAGAGGATGACGGGTCCGGGGGCGGATCGCGGAGGTCTCCCGGCACCGGCGACGACCACCGCCCCCGCTACCGTTGAACGTGACCTATGGCAGACACCGCGACCGAGCTCGAAACCCTTCTCTCGGGGCTCAACGACCCCCAACGGGAAGCCGTCACGTACGGCGAAGGACCGCTGCTGATCCTGGCCGGCGCGGGCTCCGGAAAGACCCGGGTTCTGACCCACCGGATCGCCTATCTGGTCGCGACCGACGCCGCCAAGCCGAACGAGATCCTGGCGATCACTTTCACCAACAAGGCGGCGGGGGAGATGCGCGACCGGGCCGAGCTGCTGGTGGGCCGCCGCGTGCGGGCGATGTGGGTTATGACCTTCCACGCCGCCTGCGCGCGGATGCTGCGGGCCCACGCCGACAAGCTCGGGTACACGCGGCGGTTCACGATCTACGACCAGGCGGACGCGCGGCGGCTGATCAAGCGGTGCCTGGACGACCTCGGGATCGACCCCAAGCGGTTCACGCCGGCGTCGATCCACAACCAGATCTCCGACGCCAAGAACAAGCTGCGCGACGCCGACTCGTACGCGCAGATGGTGGGATCGTTCTTCGAGCAGACGGTGGCCGACGTCTACCGCGCCTACGAGAGCGAGCTTCACCGCATGAACGCGATGGACTTCGATGACCTGCTCGTGCGCGCCGTCAACGTGCTCGAGCTGTTCCAGGAGGTGCGCGACCACTACGCCGGCACGTTCCGCCACGTGCTCGTCGACGAGTACCAGGACACGAACCACGCCCAGTATCGCTGGCTCCAGCTGCTGGCCGAGGAGCGGCGGAACCTGATGGTGGTGGGGGACGACGCCCAGTCGATCTACGGCTTCCGGGGCGCCGACATCCGCAACATCCTCGAGTTCGAGGACACGTTCCCGGACGCCCACGTGGTCAAGCTCGAGCAGAACTACCGCTCGACCCAGACGATCCTCGACGCGGCCAACGCGGTCATCCGCAACAACCGGGGGCAGAAGCCGAAGTCGCTGTGGACCGAGCTCGGGCAGGGCGATCCGATCAGGATCCGTGAACTCGAAGACGAGCACGCCGAGGCCCGGTTCGTGACCGGCGAAATCCAGCGGTTGCTCGACGACGGCGGCGTTTCGCGGGCAGAGGTCGCGGTGTTCTACCGGACCAACGCCCAGTCGCGGGTGCTCCAGGACACGCTCGTGCGCGGGGACGTCCCCTACCAGGTGATCGGCGGCACCAAGTTCTATGAGCGCGCCGAGATCAAGGACGCGATCGCCTACCTGATCACGCTCGTCAACCCGCAGGACGCCGGCGCGTTCACACGGATCGTCAACTCGCCGCGGCGCGGGATCGGCGCGACCTCGCTGTCGCGGCTGCTCGCGTTCTCCAACACCACCGGGATCTCGATCTGGGATGCGGCCTCCGACCCCGAGCAGGTGCCTGGGCTCGGCGGTCCCGCCGTCAAAGCGTTCAAACGGTTCATGGCAACCATGCACGTGCTCCGCGAGCGCGTGGAGGCCGGGCCTCCGATCGCCGAGTTGCTCAAGGAGATGCTCCAGGAGACGGGCTACCTCGAGTCGCTCCAGGCCGAGCGGACGATCGAGGCCCAGGGACGGATCGAGAACCTCGACGAGCTCGTCAACGTCGCCGCCGAGTACGACGCGGCGGCGGAGGGCGATCCCGCGCGCGAGCCCTCGCTGGCCGAGTTCCTCGAGCAGGTCGCGCTGATCTCCGACGCCGACGAGCGCAGCGACGACGAGGGGCTGGTCACGCTGATGACGCTGCACAACGCGAAGGGCCTCGAGTATCCGATCGTGTTCATGATCGGGTGCGAGGAAGGGGTGTTCCCGCACTCGCGGGCGCTCGACGAGGGTGGCCTCGAGGAGGAGCGCCGGCTGTGCTATGTGGGCATCACCCGCGCTCAGCGCGACCTGTATCTGACCTACGCCCGCACTCGGAATGTTTTCGGCGCGCGCAGCTTCGGCGCGCCCAGCCGGTTTATCGGCGAGATCCCCGACGAGCTGACCGACCGCGAGCGCCAGCAGCCGCGCGGCTTGGCCGGGGTCCGGGCACGGGCGACGTCGTGGGCCTCCGCGGGGTCGTCCGGTGGGGGCGGGCCGTCGTGGGACGCGGACGCGCCGGCGGCCGCCGCGTTCCGCATGGGCGAGGACGTCAGCCATCCGAAGTTCGGCGAAGGGGTTGTGACCGGCCTCGAACCCGGGGGGATCGTCGTAATCCGGTTTAGCAAGGACCACTCCGAGCGGAAGATGGTCGCCGACCTGGCGCCGATCTCGAAGCGGTAGGGCTGGCGTCGATCTCGAAGCGGTAGGGCTGCTCGATCCTTTAGGGTCTCGCTCCGCATGAGCGCGACGATCATCGACGGGAAGGAAGTGGCCGCGCGGGTCCGTGCCGACGTGGCGCATGCCGTGGCGGCATTTCGCGAACGCACGGGCAAGGCCCCCGGCCTGGCCACGATCCTGGTCGGCGAAGATCCCGCGTCCGCGGTGTACGTGGCGAACAAGCGCAAGGCCTGCGCCGAGGTGGGGATCATCGACTTCCACCAGCACCTCCCGGGCGACTCCAGCCAGGACGATGTCGCGGCGGTGATCGAGGACGCCAACGGCAACCCTGAGGTGAGCGGGATCCTGCTCCAGCTCCCCGTCCCGAAGGGGTTGAACGGCAAGGAACTGACGGCGCTGATCGAGGCCGACAAGGACGTCGACGGCCTCACCCACGTCAGCGCCGGCCGGCTCATGCAGGGCGCGCCGGGGCTGCGGCCGTGCACCCCGCTTGGCGTGATCGAACTGCTCGACGCCTACTCGGTGCCGCTCGAGGGCGCCGAGGCTGTCGTGGTCGGGCGCTCCGACCTGGTCGGGAAGCCGGTGTCGTTCCTGCTGCTCGAGCGGAACGCGACCGTGACCGTGTGTCACTCGCGCACGCGCGACCTCGCGGGCGTTTGCTCGCGGGCCGACGTGCTGGTCGCCGCCATCGGCCGCGCCGAGATGATCGGCGCCGAGTTCGTCAAGCCGGGCGCCGCGGTCATCGACGTCGGCATCAACCGCACGGACGACGGCCTCAAGGGCGATGTCCAGTTCGACGCGGTCGCGGCCAAGGCGGGGTGGATCACGCCGGTTCCCGGTGGCGTCGGGCCGATGACGATCGCAATGCTGCTGCGCAACACGGTCACCGCGGCGGCGCTCCAACTCGGCTCTCGCTAGCCGGGGAGGAATTGGGCCGCCGGCCTCGAATCGGCAGTCGTGGAGAACCAGGTCCGCAAGCTCGGCCTCGAGCGCCTGTCCCGTGAGGACTGGGTGATCGTCGGGGTCGCGGCCCTGCTGGTTCTCGACCTGCTGTTGCTGCCGTGGTTCTCGTTCGGAGCCACGATCACCGTCGGCTCAACCACGCTGTCGATCGGCGGCTCGGCCAGCGGCGTCGACGCGCCGGACGCGTGGCTCGGGGTGCTCGCGCTGATGGCCACCGCGTTCCTGATCGCCGACGTGCTCACCGAGCGGCTGTCGCCGGAGACCCGGCTGCCGACTGTCGCCGGCGACCGGATCACCGGCCGCTACTGGCTCGCCTGCACGGCGGCCGGGCTGCTCGCGTTCAAATTCGTCCTCCATATCGGACGCTTCGGCGAGCTTGCCCTCGGGTTCTGGACCGCCGTGCTGCTGGTGGCCGGGCTCGTCGCACTGACCCGCCGGGCGCGCCACGCGGCGTCGGCCGCCCCCGCACCCGCCGGCTCCACCGTCTAGTCGGTCGGCGGGAAACCCACTAGCCTGCGCGCCCATGGACTTCGATGCTTCGCGTCTGCGGCGGGGCGAGTGGCTCGCGGGCGCGAGCGCGGTGCTGCTCGCGATCTTCCTGGTCGGCGGCAAGTGGTACGACGGCGCCGGCCGGACGGGCGGCTCGCTGACCGGCTGGCAGGCGCTCACCGACCTTCGCTGGCTGCTGCTCGTGACGATCGTCGCCGCGGTCGGGCTGTTGTTCACCCAGGCGACGCACCGGGCCCCCGCGCTGCCCGTGACGATGAGCCTGGTCGTGATGCTGCTCGGGATCGCCACCGTGGTGGCGCTGATCGTCCGCGTCCTGATCGACCCGCCGCCGAACGTGCAGGCGGGCGCTTACCTCGGCCTGCTCAGCGCAATCGGGATCATGGTCGGCGGCTATCTCTCACTGCGCCAGGAGGGCGTCGCGCGCCGGGACGCGCCGGCGAACATCCCGATCGTACGGCCGGGCGCGGGCACCGAATCCTAGAATGGACCGTTAGATGCTCGATCGTGAACAGGTGCTCCACGTCGCCGGCCTCGCGCGGCTCGAGTTGAGCGAGGACGAGGTCGAGCGCATGTCCGTGGAGCTGTCAAAGGTCCTCGACCACATCGAGAAGATCGGCGAGCTCGACCTCAGGGGTGTACCGCCGACCTCGCACGTCGTCGACGTCGTGAACGCGTTCCGCCCCGACGAGCCTCAACCCTGCCTTCCGGCCGAAGTGGCCCTGGCGCAAGCCCCCGAGCCGCTCCACGGCGGCTTCGGCGTCCCCAGCCCCGGCGCGGCGTGAGCGAGCTGATCGACCTGTCGGCGGCCGCCGCGGCCGAGCGGATCCGCGCCCGCGAGCTTGACCAGGCCGAACTGTTCGACGCCTACCGCGAGCGCGCGGAGGCGAACGACCTGAACGCGTTCACATGGGTCGCCGATGGGCCCCCGGCGCGCAACGGCTACGCGGACAAGCCGCTCGGCGGCGTGCCGGTGGCGGTCAAGGACCTGTTCTGCACCGAGGGCGTGCCCAGCCAGTCGGGCTCGAAGATCATCGAGGGCTACCGCCCGCCCTACACCGCGACGGTCGTCTCGAAGCTGGACGAGGCGGGCGCACCGCTGCTCGGCAAGACCAACCAAGACGAGTTCGCGATGGGCTCGTCGAACGAGAACTCGGCGTTCGGGCCGGTGCTGAACCCGTGGGACCGAGACCGCGTGCCGGGCGGCTCGTCAGGCGGCAGCGCGGCGGCGGTGGCGGCCGGCTTGGCGCCGTGGGCGATCGGGACGGACACCGGCGGATCGATCCGTCAGCCGGCAGCGCTGTGCGGGATCGTGGGGCTGAAGCCGACCTACGGCGCGTGCTCGCGCTACGGGATGATCGCGTTCGCGTCCTCGCTCGATCAGGCCGGCCCGTTGACGCGCGACGTGACCGACGCGGCACTCATGTTCGCGCAGATGATCGGCCACGACCCGCGCGACTCGACCTCGCTCGAGTTCCCGGGGGAGATCGCGCTGCCGCGGGCGGAGGATCTAAAGGGCATCCGGCTCGGCGTGCCCGAGGAGTTGATGGACGAAGACAGTGGCATCGAACCGGGGGTGCGCGATAACTACAACGCGACGCTCGCGCTCGCCGAGCGGCTCGGGGCGACGGTCGAGCGCTGCCGTCTCCCGCACGCGCCGCACGCGCTGTCCGCGTACTACCTGATCGCGCCGGCGGAGGCGTCGGCGAACCTCGCGCGGTTCGACGGCGTCCGCTACGGCCTCCGCGTCGGCGGCGATGAGGACCTGGTGACGATGTACCGGCGCACACGCGAGGCCGGGTTCGGGCCCGAGGTCAAGCGCCGGATCATGCTCGGCACATACGCGCTTTCGAGCGGCTACTACGACGCCTACTACGGGACCGCGCAGAAGGTGCGGACCAAGATCGCCGAGGACTTCTCCGCCGCGTTCGAGCGTTTCGACTTCATCGTCACCCCGACGAGCCCCTGGACGGCGTTCGAGCTCGGCTCGAAGACGGCCGACCCCCTGGCGATGTACCTGAACGACTTCATGACCGTGCCGATGTCGCTCGCCGGGACACCGGCGATCTCGATCCCGTCCGGTCTGAGCGAGGGCCTCCCGGTCGGCTTCCAGCTTGCCGGACCCGCGTTCAGCGAGGGCCGCCTGCTGGACGCTGCGTACGCCCTCGAGCGCGTCATCGGGTTCGACGGAAGCGGGGCCCGCAAATGAGCCCCCAGTACGAGCCGGTCATTGGCTTGGAGATCCACGTCCAGCTCAGCGCCCGCACGAAGATGTTCTGCGGCTGCATCCTGTCGTTCAACGACCCGCCGAACATCCACACCTGCCCGGTGTGCCTGGGGCTGCCGGGCGCGCTCCCAGTCCTCAACGAGCGCGCGGTCCACTACGGGATCATGATCGGCCTGGCGCTCGACTGTGACATCGCTGAGCGCTCGCTGTTCCACCGCAAGAACTACTTCTATCCCGACCTGCCGAAGGGCTACCAGATCTCCCAGTACGACGTGCCGCTGTGCCTTGGCGGCCACCTCGGCGATGTCCGCATCCACCGGGTCCACCTCGAGGAGGACGCCGCCAAGCTGAACCACCTGGGGACGAGCGGCCGGATCCACGGCTCTGATCGAAGCTGGGTCGACTTCAACCGCGGGGGCACGCCGCTGGTCGAGATCGTGACCGAGCCGGACCTGCGCTCGCCCGAGCAAGCGCGCGAGTGGCCGGCGCTACTACGGACGACGCTCCGGCAGCTCGGCGTCTCGGACGTGAACATGGAGGAGGGGTCGCTGCGCGTCGACGCGAACGTGTCTGTACGGCCGGTCGGCTCCACCGAGCTCGGGACCAAGACCGAGCTCAAGAACATGAACTCGTTCCGATTCCTGGAACGGGGGGTGCGGGCCGAGATCGCGCGCCAGATCGCACTGCTCGAGTCGGGGGAGCCGGTAGTCCAAGAAACCTTGCACTACGACCCGTCGCAGAACGCGATCACCTCGCTCCGCTCAAAGGAGGAGGCGCACGACTACCGCTACTTCCCCGAGCCCGACCTGGTCCCGCTGGTCGTGACCGAGGAGATGCTCGCAGCCGCCCGCGCCGACATGCCCGCGGAGCTGCCCGTCGAGCGCGCCGCCCGGTTCGAGCAACAGCTCGGCCTGCACGCCGACACGGCCTGGCTGTTCGCGCGACGCACCGATCTCGGCGACTACTTCGAGCGGGCGCTCGCCGCGGCCGGCGGCAACGGTGAGCCCGCGACGATCGATCCGGTCGAGCTGTCGAACTGGATCCCGCAGCTTGCCGAGCGGATCGGAACCGAGGCCGACCCGGCCGAGAGCAACGTGGCCCCCGAGAGCCTCGCGGCGCTGGCGACGATGGTGAAGGCCAAGGAGGTCAGCCGGGACGCGGCGCGCGAGGTCCTGACGCGGCTCGTCGACGAGGGCGGGGACCCACGGGCGATCGTCGAGCGCGAGGGCCTTGGCGCGATCACCGGCGAGGACGACGGTATCGGCGAGATCGTCGACCGCGCGATCGCGTCCGATCCCGCGGCGGCCGAGCAGGTCAAGTCCGGAAACGGCAAGGCGATCGGGCCGCTTGTCGGCTACGTTATGCGCGAGACCAAGGGTCGCGCGGACGGGGGCGAGATCACCCGCCTGATCAGGCAGCGCCTAGGGTTGTAGGCGGCGGGTTGCGCCGGCGGCCGTACCGTAGCCCCGGAGTACATGCATGACCTGCCACTCGACCCAAGTCGTCCTCGCCGTGGCAGACGGCGCATGCACCACATGCCCGGAATGCCCCGGTCCTGGTTGTCCTCACCGAATGGCAGCCGATGCAGGTCGCGGTCGGTCGGGTCCGGGGATCGATGACCCGGAACGCGGACGGAGTCGACGATGTCCTGTCATGCAGGCCGATCCGGGGATCGATGACCCGGGGGCGCGACCGGGGTCGACGCGGAGCAGCCGTAGGTGCCTCTTCGAGGACGATCCCAGCCGAACGTATGCAGCCGTCCGGGACGGCGGATGTTCCCCAGGCCGACGCTAGTTCAGCCGGCGCGAAAGCCGGCGAACAACGAACCCGGCAGCGAGCAGCGTGCCGCCGCCAGCGACGAGCAGGACGACGTCGAGCCCGGTGAAGGGCAACGTGCCCGCGGAGGTCGTAGCGGTGCCGTTCTCGGTGCCGGCCGGTCCGGACGTTCCGGCCGTTCCGTTGCCGACAGACGAGCACGCCTGTGGCGAATAGCCCTGACAGGTTGAGCTAGAGCTAGCCGAAGCGGCCCCCGGCACGACAAAAGCGAGGACTCCAAGAACCCCTACCAGCGCTGCAATGCGTTTCATGAATCCCTTCGTTCGTCGCGGATCCCCAATATTTCATAAATACTACCCGAACCTTCGGATACCACGCAAGTTATGGCCAGTCATACCAAAACATATTTGACCGGTTTTCCGGTGTATATCGGCCGGACCGGCGGATTACGTCAACGCCCGATGACCGGATTACGTCAACGCCCGATCGCCGGATCACCTCAACGCCCGATTGCCGGATCACCTCAACGCCCGATCGCCGAATTACCTCACCCGTTCACCGCGAGCGCGAGCTCCTGGAGGGCGGCGTTCGGCGGCAAGGGATGAGCGCTGTCGACCTGGTCCAGCGCGAGCCGGACCACCGGCTCATGGTGGTTGATCGCGCGCGCGACCTCGAAGTCGTGGCGTGCCATCGCCCGGTTGCCGCCGGCCGAGGCGGCCAAACCTGCGCCGAACCAGCCGTACCAACCTCCGGGGTCGCGGGAGATCGCCTGCTCGAAGCGTCGCAGCGCGGTCCCGTACTGCCCCGCGGTTAGGGCGATCGTGCCGGCGACGCGACCCGGGTCGGCGCTGAGCGGGTTGAGGTCGGCTGCCGTGCTGAGATCTTGGAGAGCACGAGACGGATTGGTCTGCCGGACGTCGCTGGCGACTGATTCCTCGCGGACGGACAGGTACGGGAAGCCGAGCGCTACCACAGCGGCCAGCAGAGCGAGTCCGCCGGCGGCGAGCATGGCGATCCGTGCCACCGGACGAACCGTCCGCGCGGTCGGAGCGGTCGGAGCGGTCGGAGCGATCGGAGCGATCGGGGACGTCGGAGCGGTCCGAGCCGTCCAATCGGTCCGATCGGTCCGAGCCATCCGAACCGGCCGGAGCGACGACACGTCCTCCGTATCCGGTCGGCCCAGCGCCGCGGCAACGGCGAGGAATCCGAGCGCCGGGCCGCTCAGGGCCGGGAACTCCCAGAACCAGTCGACCGAGCCGTGGATCAACCACACCACGAACGGCATGAGGGCCGCGGCGGCGGCGGCTCCGGCCAAGCCCGGGCGCCGTCGGCCGCGCAGAGCCGCGACGATCGCGGCGACGACAAAGGCCGCGAACAGCAGGAACCCAACGACCCCGGTGTGGGCGAGCAACCGGAGCTCGAGGCTGTGCGTCCAGGCCGGCTCCTCGCCGGTGCGTCGCCTCGTCACGTAGTAGTCGTCGAAGTTGTCCTGCCCGAGCCCGCCGATCGGGTGGGTCAAGAAGGCGTCCAGCGACACCCGCCAGAAGTCGTAACGCCCGCTCCCGACGTCGGTGAAGTGCGATCCGCCTGAAGCCGTCTGTACGTGGCTGAATCCTTGCCACTGCCGCGAGATGAAGCCGAATGGATCACCGTGCGTGGCCGCGACGCCGCCGGCGCCCACGGCGACCACCGTCGAGGCGATCACGACGGCGCCGAGCAGGCGGCGCCGGGCGGCGCTCGGCTCCCTCTGGGGTCTCAGTGACTCGACCCAGGCGGCCACCGTGGCGATCACGAACGCCAGGCCGCATAGGAGGAGCGCGGTGTGACCGGCGTGCGAGGCCGCGTGGTCGAGCGCCGGCCCCGGAGAGGTGGCCTGGTAGACGTGCA